>Ga0315307_1000943_pt1 | contig 12828 bp, 14 predicted proteins | sample TDP2_MG_FD_203079 | JGI IMG/M metagenome (GOLD analysis project Ga0315307, IMG submission 203079) | Freshwater sediment microbial communities from Lake Towuti, South Sulawesi, Indonesia - TDP2 | ecosystem: Environmental > Aquatic > Freshwater > Lake > Sediment | place: Indonesia: South Sulawesi... | reverse complement strand
CATCTTCTCGAGTTCCCTCTTGACGGTTGTCGGCACCGATATGGTGGCGTAGTCTCCCAACTCTATCACTACAAACGATACAACTACGCTCATCAATGTTGCCATCGAGCATCGAGCTAGGCAGTTGTATTGCCTCGTCCTAAGGCCCCTTTGCATGTAGATGCCCCATCGACCGGGCAGGGAGGGCCCTACCGAGAGACCGCGCTGAATTCGGTTGTCAGCCGGGGAAGAACAATCACAAGACCCTAAGTCCCGCTTTCGGCGTCGGCCCAGCTACGCTCCTACCTTCTTGACTGGTATTTCCTGCGATTCTCGATGACGGCCTGCAGATGCCTCTTCTCCTCGGATACGATCTTCTGGGTGGTTTCACCGGCGGTAACAGAAAGGAGGTCGACCAGTCCCCCGAAGAACAGAATCGTGTCCTTCTCGAACTTCGTGGCCAGGTCAAATGCCTCATCCAAGTTCAGGGGCGTTTCCGCAAGCTTCCCGGATTCCCTCAAGCTTGCGATCGGCCCGGTCTTCATGAGGTTGATGAGGTACTCGAAGGCCGGACCTGTTGCCGAGACACGGCTTCTGCTCTCCATCTTGCTGAACAGCTGGGCGTGTCTTTCCTCGGCCCGGGCCAGGTTCTCGAATAGGGACCTAGTTTCCGCGGTGATCTTGGCGGCCTGTTCGTAGAACTCCTTGCCAGCCTCCTCAAGCTGGACCGCGACGCCGACGATCTGGTCCGGTGTGACATCTGAGGGCATTCTTCATCCCTGCCCTGTGAGCGCCGGGGATTGATAAGTGTGCGACATATGGCCAGTCGCCGCCCGCAAAGCGAACATCGGTCGCTTGGGGGGATGGAGACGTGGGCGACCGTCTGGATTCCGCTTCGCGGCAGGCTTCAAGCCGCACCCTAGGGAAGAGGGATGGAAGGAAACGCTTAACTTGTGCTTGGAGGCCCCTCATTGGAGGCTCTGCATGAAAGGAAGACCATCGGGCACACGACAAGCCCACCGCTCAAACACGGACTGGTTCAAGGAGGCAAAATGGGGTGTGTTCACCCACTACCTGACCAGAAAGGAGACGACCGCCAGACAATGGAGCCAGCGTGTGGAGGAATTCGACGTGGACGCCCTGGCAAGCCAGCTGGAGTCCACCGGGACGAAGTACTACTTCATCACCATCGGCCAGAACTCCGGCCACTACTGTTCGCCGAACTCCGCCTACGACTCCATAGTCGGCATCCAGCCCAGCAAGTGCTCAAAGCGCGATCTTGTGATGGATATCTGCAAAGCCCTCAAGCCCAAGGGCATCAGGCTCATGGTCTACCTGCCGAGTGGTGCCCCAGCCGAAGACCGCACAGCCATGGAGAGACTGGAGTGGAGGTGGGGATATGAGGGCAGCTGGCCAGCGTGGGGGACCAAGGAAACGGGCGAAAGGCTTGCCGAGTTCCAAAGGAAATGGGAGGTGATCATCAAGGAGTGGTCGCTTCGCTGGGGCACGGGGGTATGGGGCTGGTGGATCGATGGCTGCTATTTCGCGGATGCCATGTACAAACACCCTGATCCTCCCAACTTCCAGAGCTTTGCCGGGGCCTTGAAGGCGGGAAATCCCGATGCCATCGTCGCATTCAACCCGGGTGTCAAGGTGCCCGTGATCTCCTTGACCGAGCATGAGGACTACACCGCAGGCGAGATATCCGACGCCTTCCCGGACTGCCCAGGGAGGTGGGTCGACGGTGCCCAGTACCACATACTGAGCTACCTAGGCAACAACTGGGCCAGGGAACCGGCGAGGTTCGTGGATGAGTTCGTGGTGGGGTACACAAAGGATGTCAACGCCAAGGGCGGCGTCGTGACCTGGGATGTGCCAATAGCGAAAGAAGGGACAATACCAGCGCCCTTCGTCAGACAACTGAAGCTTCTGCGCGGGATCTGAGTCTGGCCGCCCGAAGACGCGCTTGGGCCACACCGTTTGAGCGATTCAGACCGATACCGTAACATTTGATAGTACTTCAGGGGGCTTTGGCCGAATGCGCAGGCAATGGAATCCCCCTTGGCCGGGGCATTGCTTGCAGGAATCGAGCGAGGAGGTGGTGGGATGAGATTGGGAGGACCGATCTCGGGCTTTTCAGATCCGAAGGGTTGGATATCGGCACTGCGTCCTCACGGCTACACGGCAGCCTACTGCCCCGTGACTGCCCAGGATGACCCTGCCACAATCCAAGCCTACAGGGAAGCTGCTGACGAGGCAAACGTGGTCATCGCGGAGGTGGGCGCATGGAGCAACCCGCTGAGCCCTGACGAGAAGGAACGCCGATCGGCTCTTGACAAGTGCAAGCAACAGCTAGCCTTGGCTGATGCCATCGGGGCCCGATGCTGCGTCAACATCTCGGGCTCACGAGGCAAGAACTGGGCGGGACCCGACCCATTGAACCTGACCCGGGAGACCTTTGAGCTGATCGTCCGCACGATGAGGCAAATCATCGATGCGGTGAAGCCGAAGCGCACCTATTACACTCTGGAGACGATGCAGTGGATGTACCCGGACTCCGCCGATAACTACGTTGAGCTCATGAAGGCAATCGACCGGAGGAGGTTCGCTGTGCACTTCGACCCGGTGAACCTGATCAGCAGTCCGCAGCGCTACTTCAACAATGCGGAGCTGATCCGGGAATGCATCTCCAAGCTGGGACCCCACATAAGGAGCTGCCATGGAAAGGACGTGATGCTCTCCGAGGAAGTCCTTGTTCATATCAGGGAAGTGCGTCCCGGCCTTGGCAGGCTGGACTACAGGACATTGCTCACGGAGCTGGACACCTTGGACCCCGACACCCCGTTGATGCTCGAGCACCTGCAGACAGATGAGGAGTACGCCATGGCAGCGGACTACGTCCGGCGCATGGCAAAGGAGATCGGCGTGAAGCTCTGACCGAAAGCGAGCCAGAACGCATTGCTGCGATCGGGTTCTCAACGGGGCTTTCCGTTCCTGGCGGCCCTTTCAGAATACGTCAAGGCCGTCTGCTGGATGGCCACTGTCAAAGGTCTGATGGTTCCCGGCAACAATCAGACTCTGGGCCAGTCCGCCTTCACCATGACGCACCCCGGACTCTTCAACTACCTTGACTACCCCGATGTCGCGAGCATAGCCTGCCCGAAGCCTATGCTCTTCTACAACGGCGAACGTGACGTGCTCTTCCCCGTGGCCTCTGTTCAGGAGGCCTACGCCAAGATCGCAGGGTGTGGCGATAACAGGGAGTCGGCAACAGGCTGGCAACTAGGCTTTGGAAGACGCCCCACGCGTTCGACCCGCCGATGCAGGATGCGGCATTCGGCTGGCTTGACCGGAACCTTGTCGTCTGATCCCATCCGGGGGTTTGTCCTAAGAAGCTCTAGGCCTGCGCCACGGAGCCCTTGACCTCGTCCACGTGCCCCGGGACCTTCACCTGCCTGAAGATCTTCTCAACCCTTCCGTCCTCGCCGATCAGGAAGGTGGTTCTCTCCACCCCAAGGAAGGTCTTCCCGTATAGCTTCTTGTCTTTCCACACCCCGTACTTCTTGTGGACCTCCAGAGTGGGATCGCTGAGTAGCGGGAAGTTGAGCTTGTGCTTCTCCCTGAACTTCCGGTGGGAGTCCAAGCTGTCCTTGCTCACGCCCAGCACAACTATGCCCAACTCGTCAAATCAGGATGCGGAGTCCCTGAAGTCGCAGGCCTCCTTCGTGCATCCGGGCGTGTTGTCCTTCGGGTAGAAGTAGAGTATCACTTTCTTTCCCCTGAACTGCCGCAGGGTGACGATCGACCCATCGTCCGATTTGAGTTCGAAATCCGGCGCCATCCCACCTTCGTCGACCATCGGCAAAGACCCATCGGCATTGCGCGATCCCGGCCTCAAAAAGGATGTCCTAGGTGCATCTACGAGACGGGAAGCGAACCCCGATCCGCCTGGAGGCCCGTCAACGGTATGTTGCCCTTGTCATCTGGACCTCGCGGTACAGCCTTCTCCTGACCATGACCATCCAAAGGACGACGCCGCAGACCAAGGAGGTGCCCATCACCGCAAGCCACTCCACCAGGTAGACCCACATCATCGCGGTGTCCTTGAGCTTCATGGCCTCCTTCTCGAGATCTCCCATCGCCTGCTCAGCCGCCTTCAGAAGCGAAAGGGATGCTTCGTACTCCTGCCTTATGTAGGACGCCTCTGCGAACCCAACGGTCTCATCAATCTTAGCCATATGGCCCTCAAGCTTGGCCGAGCTTGCACCGAAGCTCTCCACAAAGGTGAAAAGCGACACAAGCAACGCCCTGTGATTGGTCAGGCCGAAGAACTTCCCCCGTATCGTGTGGACAAGGACGATGTCCCGAGGAACGGGAACCCTGCTCGCATACATCCCAACATCCGCCGCGAAGTCGAGGTAGTAGTCCCACAGCGAGAAACTGTCGCCCCAAGCTGGAGTCCAGTCTGGCGTGAAGCTGACGGTTCGCCCTGCGTGGTAGCCCCAGGCGTCCAAGAACGGGAATACCCTCCCCATACTGCCAGCGAGCCTGGCCAGCTCATCCGCACCCTGCTTGACCGTCACGATGTTCAAGCCGTAGAAGGGGGGGCACCTGTCCCATGGAAGGTACTTCATCAGCTCGTTCTGCGCATCCACTACTCGAACACGGTACGTGTCCGAGGGAGCAGAGCCCCCGCCGTGGAACTCAACCGGAAGGGCCTCCGCGACCGCAGTCCCGTCCCAGCTTGTGTACCCCGCCACCCCGCCGAAGCTCTCGTATCCACCCACCATGATTAGGCCCAATCCGGCCTCCCGGACGCATCTCTCCATCCACACGACCTCCTCGGGCCTGAAGTTCAGAAGGTGGACATCCGAAAGCAGGATCACGTCCAAGGAATCCCGCATCTGCTCGAAGGTCTTGGGCATGTACTGCCTCATGTACCTGTGCACGTCGGATACCCTCCAGCCCTGGCCGACCAGATCGTCCAGGCAGGCCGGGATGAGCGTGCCTATGAAGGTGGGGTCGGACTTGTAGATGTAGACCGGATTCCGGGTCAGGATCGCGTCGCCGATGTAGATCACGCGGATCCTTCCGGTCAGCGGATCCCTCCTGCCCTGTTCGGCGGACGCCGGAACACAGGACAGGACTAGCAGCGGGACTGCCACAAGCGAAAAGCCAATTCTGAATCCGAACTCTTTCACGCCCCTAGAGCAGGTTGGCGAGAATTAAAGGTTGCTCCCCCCGCATCCCGCATCCGGTACTACGCTTGGTAGTACGGCTGACGTGATGGAGAAAGTGAAGGTCACTAGGAAGTACCAAGTGACGATTGCCAAGCAAGTCAGGGAAAAGGCCCGCGTGAAAGTGGGAGACGAGCTACTGGTAGGCGGAAGCGGACGAAGGATTCTGTTGGGGAAACCCATTGACCTGGAGGAGCTCGCCGGGTCTTGGACCCACATTGAGCGGACAGAAGACTTCATGGCGGAGGCAAGAAAGCTATGGAGGAGTTGGAGAGTCAAGCGATACTTGACACGGACGTGATCATCGACTACCTCAGGAAGAGACCCGAGCCGGATGGTGCAGAGCTGTTCAGGACGGCCAAGGCAGGGAAGCTGATTGCCAACATGACATCCATAACGGTCTTCGAGCTGTGCCGCGGGGCAAGGCTTTCTCCCGACCCGGAGAGAAGCATGGAGGAAGTCAAGGTCCTGCGGTCATACGTAGATACCTTGCCGTCTGACGGGGGGACGGCCGAGATAGCATCCGAGATCAGTGTTTCCTTGGAGAAGAAGGGGAGCCGCTGGAGATACGTGATGTGTTCATCGGTGCCTCGGCCAGGGCCCATGCAATGCCCCTGGTGACTCGAAACCTTGCACGTTTTGAGAGGCCGGGCGTAGAGGTCACTAGCCCGCGCAAGCTGCTGAACCGGCTTTGGTCTGCTTCGCCGGAACCAGTTCCGTTCAACAGTTCGGGGTCTACCTCCAGAGGGCTTGGCATTCTGCTGATCTGCTTGGCGGCGTTTCCCAGACTTGCACCTTTACAGGCTAGCCGTTCGTGCGACCAGAATAGTGTCCCTCCGCGGAATCCGCCATCTGAAATGTGGGCGTACCCGCGCTAGACGACGATTCCGTGCTTTGACAATCTTTGCTTGAGAAGCTCGACCAGCGCTGCATCGCCCCTCTGGTAAATGTCAGGGATGTCGAGCACGGTGATCTTCTCCCTGGCCAGAGGGGACAGGCATAGGATCGCCTCCTTGTGGCGGGCCTCCATTGCGAAGATCCGGTCGGCCCAGTCGATGTCCTCCTTCGAGATCCTTCTCACGGCCCACTCCCATGTGCCCGCGGATCTGACCTCATAGGCACCTTTGCCCATGAGCAGATCCTGGGCCGTTCGGCTCCTGTCCACGTTGCCTGTGCAGACGAACAGTATCTTCTCGGCCTTCGTGCCGGACACCCTCGATCGTCCTCATAGCTTGGCTAGCGATCTTGCTCTGCAAGAACACTCCTGACGGCCTCCACAGCCGGCTTGTCGGACCCGTCCTCGTTCCTTATGGCGAGGCCCCGAAAGGCCGGGTTGCCACACTTGTCCTCGTCCGGAATTGGCCTCCAATGCCAGAGGTTGAACCCGTATCCCTGGTTCAGGGCGCTGGATATCTTGGCCGCGATCACCCTAGCCTGGTTCTCCAAGCCGTGTTCGCAGATACTGGCACCCAGCTCACCCACGATCAGAGGGGTCTCCGGGTAGAGGGCCTTGAAGAAGCCGGCCCTCCTCTCAAGCTCGGCCGCGATCTCCTGATCCGTCCTGCCCTCCCATTCGTAAAAGACCATGCTCAAGAAGTCGAAGGTGTCAGCCGTCTCAATCGGGGAATCGCCCTCCGCCCAGTCGAGGTTGATGAGGCTGTAGTCGTGATAGCCGATTCGGAACTTGGCTCTAAGCTTGGGATCCAGCCTTGAGGGCAGACTGCCCAGGGTCTTGCGCAGGTAGCCAGCATGCACCCTTGCATCCCGGTAGGGATCCAGGCCTTCGGGCTCTGTCCCCTCGGTGAAAAGCAGAATGTAGACCATATCGTGGAAGTCCTGTATGCGCTCCAAGAACTCTGTGATGTAGGCCTCGAAAGCGTCATACATGGTGCGGTTTGTGATCCATTTTCCCGGGTCTATCCCCTCTGGGGACCAGCCCTTGCCGAGGTAGTTCAGGCCCAAGATCGCCTCCATCCCGTTTGCCCGCAGCAGCCCCAGGACCTTCCTCAGATGCTCGAATCGGGCGGTGTTGTAGACCGTGGGTTTGGCCAGCGGCTTGGGGTTGAACTCGGCCCAGGGGTTCACGATCCATATGGTGTTGAAGCCGGTGGCCTTGATCTTGGGCAGTGACCTCTCCAGCTCTTGGTAGTAGGTTTCCTCGTCAAACGGGAAGACGTAGAACGTCACGCTCCTGATATTCCCGTAGTCGGTCGTCGCATTCTCCTGGGAAGAGGGCTTGCCGGTCTGGTTTGCTTCCTCCCGACCCGTCCTCAGAAAGTAGCCGGCTAGTGCGACGATCACCGCAATGAAGGCCGCGACGACGACTAGGCACAGTCTTGCCACATGGACCATTCCGTTCAGCTCCTCGAGTTCACACTCCCCCAAGCGATTCCGGCACGATCCTCAGCCGCAATTCACCCGACCTCCTCCGGATAGGCATCTGAATGACCGCGCGGCGCACCTTTCTGGGGAACTTCTCGTCCTTGAGGTCCACCTGCTGGACGGCGACCCTTGGATGCACGGGCTCGAACTGGACCCGGATCGCGGCTCTCTCGCCAGATATCCGAAGGACGCCGTCCCCGTCCAAGGAGACGTTGCCCCATGTGTACAGTGGACACTTGTACTGGCCCGGTCCTCCGGCCAGCTTGACCGCATCCGCCATCTCTATCCACGGTCCGGTTTCCCCTCTGTGGAGGGATGTTCTCCTGCGCAGGCTCCGGATGCCAGCGTCCACTGGGTAGGCGTCCTTCAGCTCTAGGTCAAGGACATCCTCGGGCTCCGAGCTTCTGTGTTCCAACACCCTCGATGCGTGCTCGGGCCCGGGGGCTTGCTGATAACCGTTGACCAGGGGAACGTTGTGGCCCCAAGAGGAGTTGACCAGAATTTCGTACCTTCGGGGCCCGAAGTAGTCCTTGGTGTATGACCCCGACCCCAGATCGACGATGAGCGACTCGCCCCCGAGGTGCGCTATGAAGTTGCCGACGTCGTTCTGGTTGTGGTTCTCGCCGTTGTTACCGCCCTTCGCGGCCAGCATCAGACACTCATCATCAGCAGGATCGGACCGGCTCACCATCCACTGCATGCCGGAGAAGTAGACGTGCATCTCCCGCCGGAACCCCTCTTGGTGAGGCCGTTCCGGCATCCACGCGATGTCCCTGAGTCCCCATGCTCGTGGGTTGATGTCGTGCTGGTGCTGGGCAAATCCGCTGACCTGCGGCAGGCCAAGGCGCTCGCCGAGATAAAACATCAGCGAGGCGGAGAACCCGACTCTCGGGGGGCAGTCGGAAAAGTTGACCACATTCTGCCCGCTGAGGGTTGCGCGTTGTGGGAACATTGCGATGCCGGGCATCTCCGGAGTCTCCATGAGGGAGACCCTGCCCTCCGTCCTCGCCTCCAGAAGATACGAAAGCCACGCGTAGTTGGACATGCCGTAGTTCCAGTAGGCCGGCCCCTCATCGCATCCGCCGTCCGGATCGAAGCTCCGAAGGTAGAAGTTCATGGACCTGATGCCCTTCCGTACAACCGCCGTGAGCCTCTCAACGTCTTCCATGGCCAGCAGGGCCGAGCCGACGACTCCGCAGTTGCACACCGCCGTCCAGTTATTCACCCGCGCCCTGTTGCCGCCGAACATCCACCAGAGGTCATCGCGCTCCACATAGGGCCGCCAGCATCTCCTGTCAAGCTCGTGCACAATCCGCTGCCTGATCATGGGGTCATGCTCGTCCAGCCGGTCCCCCATGATGTAGGCCGCCTCTGCAAGCGTCCTGGCGGTTTCCGCCGAGACAAGGTCTATCCACGAGATGTCCCGATACTCGGGCAGCGCGGTGCGGCTATGGGCGGGTATCACCCAGCTGGTTTCCTCGCAGATCGCCCAGGCATGGTCCATGATGGCATCCATGCACCGGCCCTTGCGCTCGAGGCATTCCCCGATGACCAGTGACATGAGCCGCGAGCGCCTCGCATGGATGATCCCATCATGGGGGGCCCGGTTTCCTGTCCTTGAGTAGGTCAGATACAGGGAGGCGGGAACGGCGACGATCGGCTCCTTCAGATCCCTTTCCGCCCTTTCCATCCATTGATCTGGGGAGAGCCCGAGCATCCGGTTCCTTAGGGCTCCTTGCCAACGACCCTCGTCACGGTATCTAGGCAGTAGGTCATGCCCCGTCGTGCTCCTGAGGATCCGTTCGATGTCCCTCCGATCCAGCTCCTTGATCATCGCCTACCCCGCCGCATGAGCCGATCCGGCTTTCGCCTTTGCCCGACTTAAATGCCTATCCCGTCCGGGCTCAACTTGAACTCGATATCAAACATTTAACCAGCCAGCGGCATTCCACCGCAGTGGATCCTTGTCGGCTGCGCGTCCCATCCTTCTGGCAATCATCATCGTAACGGCCGCCTCGCCACCGGTGCGATCCCAGCAGAATCTAGGAGGGCAACGGCATGTCCTAGACTTCCTCATGGTCGGGGATGTGGACGGATGGGTGAACCACCTTGCTGATGACGAGCCTGCAATCAAGATTACCCTTGTACCCTGCAGGGCCTTCGCCCTGACGTTGCCTGACGCAGACCTCCACAGGTTGAGCAGGGTCTACTTCCCCCGGACCGAGGGACGACTTGCGGAGTTCGAGGTCCTCTTCTTCAACCACCCGAGGCTGAGCTTCTTCACGATACTTCAGCAGGAGATGATGGTGGACTTCGTCTCGACGAAGGGCAAGGTATCCATCGCCTATCCGCTCAGCCACTACGAGGACGTACAGGTTCCCTGGCTCAACAGCCCGCTCTGCCAGGCCTTCCCCGTGGATGCGGAGAAGTTCTACGCGGCCAAGAGCCTGGGCCTGCCCGACGAGTTCCCGGGGTTTGCCGGCCTCAGGCTGGAACCGGACCGGCCTCCCGTCTTCAGCGTGTTCGAGCCCGCAGGACTGTTCAATGCAAAGATCTACGAGAGTGCTAGGCCGGCCTATGCGAAGGAGGGTGCAACGGTCTGGCTTACCATGACCGGGGGGCCGACCAACGTTCCCGAGGCCCCTGCCTTCATCTCATGGCCCTACGGATCCTCCCTTGCCTGGGCGTTCGGCCTGCACCCTGGTGACCGCCTCAAACACTGGATCGAGAAGGGGGAATGGTGGGAGCTTGCCTTCCTCAACGTCTGCCTGTATACCAGAGACGAAGAGACACTTCATTTCGACGAGCTTGTGCAGATGCGCCTTGTCAAGAGCCAGTTCTCATTCTACCGTGGCCTGACTTCCATTTTTCAGAGCATCGTTGACTTCGTGTCGACGATTGGTGCAAACACCGCCGCCGGAGAGAGACTGCTGCTTGAGGCTGACGCAACCAAGGCGGTTGCGGAACAAGACTACCTGGCCAGGGAATTCGACCTCGCCAGCACAACAATGGAGGAAGCCTTGGAGATCGCACACCGCGCGACCAACGAAGCTGCGAAGGCGAAACAACGGGCCCTGACATGGATCTACCTTTCCGAGTGGCTCGCCGCCGCAGCGGTCTCCATGATCTCCGCATATGCCCTGTGGGGACTAATGATCAGAAGAAGGCTCTACAGAGAGGTGGCCACAACGCAGGCCCGGCATCTGTAGCTGGGCTTCGTGGATGCATCCGCCGCCCATCAGGCAATGCAATCAGGAGTTGATCGACCCTGCTGCAGGTGCCTACCGGCCCCTGAACTGCGTGTAGGCAACCTCCTTGTACATGCGGCGCTGTATCATCAGAGTCCACAGCAGGAATCCGCACACAAGGGAGGTCCCAGTGACAGAAAGCCATTCCGAGACGTAGACCCAGAGGAGCGCCTCGTTCTTCACCTTGTCGGCGACGGCTTCGGCCTCATCCATCAGCTGCAGCGCCCGCTCTGCCCCTTCCTTTGCCACGTCGAACTCCTGCATGAGGTAAAGGTCGGCGGCCTCGGTCCCGGCCGCGTCCGCCTCCTGGAGGGCGAGGAATATCCTCTTGGGATTTGCCCCGAACTTGTCAACGAAGTCTATCAGGGAGGTAATGATGATCCTGCGGTAGGCAAGTGTGGCCATCCGCGTTCTCACAGTGTGCACAAGATCCAGGTTCTCGGGTATTGGCCTCTTTGCACAGTACAGCATCAAGTTCGTGGCAAAATCGGGAAGGTACTCCCAGGTGAGGAACACGGCCCCTCCGCCGGGCGTCCAGTCGCCGGTCATGGCAAAGACGGTTCCGTTGCGGTACTCCCACGTTGAGAAGAAGGGGTTCTTGTACCCCTTGTTGAACCCGCCATCGAGGGTCACAACGGCCAGAACATTGGCCCCCTCCCTCGCGTCCACGACGTTGCAGTCGTACCTGATGAGGAACGGGAGATCGGCACGCCACGGGAGGCTTCTCATGAAGGCATGGTTCAGATCGAGGAGGGTCACCTTGCCTCCCTCGTAGACCCCGCCCACGGTGTCAACGGGCAACACTTCGCCCACTGGCGTGACTCCCCAGTCCATGTTCCCGGCGACCCCGCCGAAGGTCTCGTATCCGCCTATCATGACGAGGCCAGCGCCGTCATCGGCAACGGCGTTCCGGAACCACGTCCGGTGGGTGGCCGTGAAGCTGTCGACGTTGGAGTCGCTAATGATCACCACGTCATAGTTCCGCACCAGGGACTCGTAGGTCCTCGGCATGTAGACGCGGATGGCCCTCATTATGTCCTGGGCCGAGATGCCCGCGTAGTGGGCCCTTGAGGCCTGGACCGGCGTTACCTCAAGGAAGGGCTCGGCCTTCATGTGGATGTATGGAGTCTGGCCTGGAAAGGGATCGCCCGTGTAGAGCACCTTGACCTTGGAGGCCGTTTGGCCGGCCACGAATGGCATGAGCAAGACTACTAGGAAGAGGGATGCGTCAACACGCGCCATCAGCATCGCCCATCGGGGGGTATGGGCGGACGGCCTATCGGCCTGCCTTATATAGCTTCACCCAGGCCCCAGATCCCGAACCGACCAGCCGATCGCGTTCCGGATCTTGGGACCGTTGCCGCATCACACGGCCCAATGGGAGGGCCGGATTGCCAAGGATTTCAGGACCGCCCGTTCACTGGTCAGTCGGCATTGCCCTGCCAGATCAGTCTGGTGGGGATGGTGTAGAGCTCGTCCATACTCTCCTGAAGGTAGAACGGTAGCTTCTCCTCGAGCCCAATCTCGCTGGTGTCGATGTCCTTGAAGCCAAGCTCCAGGGCTGGCGACTCGGGCCTGAGGTGGAAGTTACCGTTCGCGGGATCCACGAACATCGGATCGGCGACGACGCTGTGTTGGTCGTATTTCTTGTTGAAGAGGTTCAGCCAGTTCTGCCAGGCGCCGTCCGCTGGGCCCCCGTCCACGGTGAGCGGCCCCCTCGGCTTCCATAGCAGGTTGTAGTCCGACTCAGCGACCCGGGTGTCGTTCCAGTTGATGAAGCCGTAGACGTCGGTTGTGGCTCCCTCGATGTAGATGATGTTGCGGAGGTAGGTGTGGGTGTCGCCCCTCTCCCCGCCCATCGCCATGCTCCGAATGGCGGCGCTGTTGGTCGGGGCCACGATCAGGATGTTGTTTTCGAACCTGTTCCCCACGCCCTTAGCGAAGATGCACTGATCGCCGCCCGCCCCCAGCACGCCGTAGAT
>Ga0315307_1000940_pt1 | contig 12833 bp, 14 predicted proteins | sample TDP2_MG_FD_203079 | JGI IMG/M metagenome (GOLD analysis project Ga0315307, IMG submission 203079) | Freshwater sediment microbial communities from Lake Towuti, South Sulawesi, Indonesia - TDP2 | ecosystem: Environmental > Aquatic > Freshwater > Lake > Sediment | place: Indonesia: South Sulawesi... | reverse complement strand
GAAAGCCTTTGCGAAGAAATGGAAGATTGCCAAGTGGACGACGGACATGAGCAAGGTCGTGGAAGACCCCAAGGTTGATCTCGTTGTGATAGCACTTCCCAATTTCGTTCACAGGGAAGCTGCGTTCCTAGCCAGCGGCTCCGGGAAGAACGTGGTTTGCACCAAACCTTTGGCTCGAGACGCTCAAGAAGCGAAGGCCATGCTTGACGCTGTTAGGAAAGCGGGTGTACTCCACGGATATGCCGAGACAGAAGTCTTCAGCCCAGCCATCATGAAAGCCCGAGAAGTTATCGAAAAAGGAGGCGTCGGCGATGTCTTCTGGGTCAGGTCGAGAGAAGCCCATTTCGGTCCTCATTCCGACTGGTTCTGGGAGCCGTCGCTTTCAGGCGGAGGAGCACTTCTTGACATGGGTTGCCATTGTGTCGCCGCTTCGAGATACTTCATCGGCAAGGACATCAGAGCTATAGAAGCCTTGGCTTGGGGCGACACGCTAGTACATCCAGTAAAGGCTGAGGATAACGCCCTTCTAATGGTGAGATTCGCCGGAAAGCAATTGGGACAGGCTGAAATCAGCTGGTCTTCCCGTGGCGGACTGGATCTGAGGAACGAGGTCTACGGGACGAGAGGCGTCATCTTCACCGACGTCACACGAGGCACGCCGGTAAGCGTCTTCACGTTAGAGAGCACCGGCTACGTTGTTGAGAAAGCTGAATCTGACAAAGGCTGGGTCATCCCATGTGTTGACGAAGCCCGGGTCTACGGCTACCACGAAGAGATGCGGCACTTCGTCGAATGCGTCAGTAAGGGCGTGATGCCAAGAGAAAACTTCGAGGACGGGTATATCTGCAACGTCATTCTCGATGCTGGCTACAAGTCCATGCGAACCAAGAAATGGGAGAAAGTAACGTACTAGAGCCTGGAACTCCTCATTTTTCTGTTCGTTTCGGAGCAGGTAAGGCCTACCTTATTATTGGGTATTCCCCGAACTCACGGACAGCATCATGTAATGATAGCACGTTCTCTATGGGAACCTTGGGCTGAACGTTATGGACCCTGTTAAAAACGAATCCTCCTACAGGCGCAAAGGCTCGTATTCGTTCCAGAACCTCACTTCTGACTTGACATGGTGCACAAAACGGCAGAGTATGCTACGTGTCTACTCCGCCACCCCAGAAGGTCAGCTTACCGCCGCACTATGACGATATGGTCAAAGTACTGTTTCGGAATTTCGGAGCTTTGTCATTTCACGGCTTGATACGCTCATTTCACGGCGTCCCTTAAATCAGGGTAAGACTGTTTTTTTCAAGGTAAACATGGGGAGATCCAAGGGGAAGGTTGAAAGATCGAAAGAGGAATGGAGACACATTATAACAGTGGCCATGGTCTTCGGACTCTTCGATCACGAGTTAGGCACGTTTTTCTTGAAATTACTCGAGGAAGACGAGAAAGACAAGCAACTATCGAGGAGAAGGAAGACCTGACCTCCAAGATCGGCATTCCTGAAAAACTGGAAGAAGAGGTCAAACACCTGCTTAGGCCTAGGCCAGAGCTGGGGTTCAAGAGGATAGACGAATTCGTAACCCGCTCGCTCATCCTTTTTCCTCAGAAGACGAAGCTTCAGAGACCTCTGGCATAAAGAAGCCGTACTTCTCAAGAAGTTCCTTGGTTGCGGCAGTTATCACGTCGATCTTGTATAGGTATCCTCTCTTCTTGGCTGCATCAGTCTTCAAGAACTCCTCAACCGCGTCAGCGAGCATTTTAGGAATCCGTATAGTCGCGTACTTAGAAGGCTTGTCCTCAGGATACTTCTTATGGCTCACGTATTCCCTCCCCTTCATATTTGTGTCAATGTTGTAATCTATTAATGCTAATCAAGGGTAGACAAAATCTCTAGTGCTTGTGCTTAGAGGGAGGGGATTAGCTTTTCTGGCTTTATAGCACGTGTTATGTTTTGGTTTGAGTAGGAAGGCTGGTCGTTTGACTTCCATGCAAGAATAGTCTCGGCGAAGGTAGGAATGACATAAACGAATCTGCTGAGAAAGAAAGAGAGATATTTTATGTATCTTCCCAGAATTAGAAGATCTCCTAGTCCTCTAACGTTGTATTGACGTTGTTTGAAGTCTTCAAGGCTCCATGCACTCAAATGCTGCTGATGTGGATTACCATCATAGTAATCTTGCTGGAATGAGACATTGGGCGTTGTGACTATCACCATCTTAGCTATCCTTTCTAGATCATCTAACAAAGCTAATCCTTGTCTCTTTGGGAGATGCTCAAGAACTTCTATGCATGTTGCTACGTCAAATTCAGCTTCCTCAAAAGGTAACGGAATATTTCTGAGATCGTACTCATATAATTCGTCGTATAGGTTTAGCCAGTTACAGAAATTCAAGTATTCTCTGTAAATGTCTAATCCAACTAGACGGCTTGGGTTCCGATAGATTCGCACTAATGCTCCAATGATTCCCCTTCCACAACCAACATCTACTATAGATTCAGCGTTAATAGGTATTTTCAAAGTCAAGAATGGTAGGAAAGAAGGCGTCCATGTTACGTCAGGCTTATGACGAATCGAGCGGTGGGAGCTTTCCATCTTTAAGGACGAGACGAGAACAACTGAGGACTTACTCACTTTCACTCCATCACCTTCATCAGATCTGTCGGCATTCGATCTGATTGCATGCGTAGAATTCAAACGGTTTTATCTTCTGCAGTCTTTTTCCCTTTCTTCCCGAAGTCAGAAACGGTAGGGCAATATCGCAGTAACCTTCTATTTTGGTGATTTCGAAAAATGGTTTCAGCGAATCGGGTTTCATGATCCATTTATGATGGAAGATGGGATGCAGTTTCTTGGCAAGATAGCATGCCTTGACTATTGCATACAAGTATGGAATGGATACCAGAAGAAATGGAAGGTCTAGAAGATATTCCAGTAGATGGGTTCTCATGACATTGCCACAGAATGGTTTTGGGAAAGATGTGGTAGCGGTGCTCCCAGTTTTCAAAACTCTGTGTATCTCTCTTATTGCCTTCAAAGGGTTCTCCAAGTGTTCGAGGACTTCGTGGCAGAATATACGGTTGATAATGTTGTTCTTGAAAGGCAAATGTTGAGCATCTGCAACGATGTTTACATAAGGGGATCTGTAAATATCTAAAAGAATGTTAGGATTGCCATGAGGCTGAACACCACAACCTATGTCTAGGATTAAGGGTTCCCTGAGATCCTTCATGGCTCTACAATCCATTAGTTTTGCGATAAAGTTGTGATTATGTAGCATCCCACTAAGCGTATTTGCGGTTTTTTGATGTGATTTCAGTCTTCAAGGTTTTCTGATAAGACTTGTGAACTACGGAACTGGACCTAGAATCTATCGGACACTCCTCATTGAATGGTGAAGGTTCTTGGGTATGTAATAGGGTTTGGCAAAATCTCTCTGAATCTTCTATGTGCATGCAATTAGAGAGTGGTCAAGCGGACGACTAGGGCCCTAGACTCTTCCAACAAAAAGGTTTTAGGCGGGATGTAGTGCTTGTTCTGCTTGTTCGATATGTCAGATTTCGGGACAAGCGAGTCAGCTGCCAAGAAGGGGATGCTTGCAGGGGCTTTCCTTGCTGTCATAGAGGTCACAGGCGGGCTCCTTTCCGGGAGCCTTGGGCTCTTGTCAAGTTCATTCAACACTCTAATGGATTTTTTCTCAGCGATCATCATGTTCTTCGCTGTCAGGGAAGGCAATAAACCTCCTGACGAGATACATATGTATGGGCACGAGAAGATCGAGTCTGCTGCAGCGATTTCGGAGATTCTGCTTCTCTTCGTCGCCTGTTCTTGGATATCCTACAATGCGTTCTTGCGGTTGGCCTCGGGCTGGAGTGGCATTGAGGTTTTCTGGCTGGCTTTGGTCACAAATTTTGCCTCAATACTTATCGACGCGTTTGCCTACCTGAAGCTTAAAGCATCTTCTAGAAGCCGTGAGAGCGAGGCTATTGAGGCAGGAGCACTCCACTTCATGAATGACCTTCTGATAGCGTTAATTGTGATTGCTGGTCTGGTCTCCTACTGGTTCGGTGTTTGGTCCGCAGATTCGATTGCCGCCCTATGCATCGTCGTCTACATAGCATACTCCGGCTTGCGAGTGGTCAGGGACTCATTCACAACCTTGATGGACGCAGCTCCCAAGGGCGTCTCAAAGAGAGTGAAAGAACAGATAGTAAGAGTGGAAGGGGTGGAAGACTGTCATCACCTCAGGATCAGAAGGGCGGGACCGAAATACTTCGTGGACACTCACGTAACATTGGCGGGAGGAATGCCGTTGTATCAAGCACACACTGTAGCTTCAAACATAGAAGAACAGATAGCAAGTGTACTTCCTGGTTCAGATATAGTGATTCACACCGAGCCTCACACAGGAGGAGACCCACTGGCCACGGTCAGAGGCATCGCCTCGCAGATCCCGGAAGTCAGAGACATACACGGGATAGCTGTGAAGTCAATCGGGAGAAACCTCTTCTTATCTTACCACCTTGAGCTTGAACCATCGATCTCAGTGAAAGATGCCCATGAAATCGCCTCAAGCTTGGAGCAGCATCTCAAGAACGAATTGAAGAACGTCTCCACCATAATCAGTCATCTTGAGCCAGCATCCGAAATCTCCGAATCCGGTTACAGTCCAGAAAAAGATAGCACACTGCGAAGGCAGATAGCCCGCATTGCAGATGGCTTGCCTGAAGTTCGTTCGCTTCACGAGGTTCAGATCATAACCCGGGATGGTCGTCGCAACATCACTTTGCATTGTTCAGTTGACGGCTTGGCGACTCTTGCCCAATCACATGAGATCGCCACAAAGATTGAAGAGAGAGTAAGGGCAATCGACAAACAGATCGTCAAAGTGAGTGTTCACTGCGAACCCGAAGATTCATCCTAGGCTAATCCGCATCCTCCTAATAGCATTTTTATCACCTACAGCCGTGACCAGCCCATACTACTGAACATGGTAGGGGTATCTTGAACGAGGCTGATTGTTTTGACCTTGCCATTGTTGGGAACCTTCAGTTATCACTTTCTGAAAGGCACAATGCTAGTAGAAGAACAGTAATGAGTCGAGGATGGCTGTTCTAAAGTGTAGTCATATATACCTTCACTTTCACATTCTACTCAGAGGTACGACAAGAGTTGAAGCTCATAATCGCCACAGCCGCCGCATTTGCACTTGGCATAGTCGTCATGCTAATCCCGATCATGACGTTCACGGCATTCACCACAGTAGTAACAACAAAGGGCGCTAGCCTTAGCGGAGGCGAGAACGATACTAGCCAGCCAGCTGAGGCTCAAAAGCAAAGGTATTTGCAGGTAACATCGTTCGAGACGCTCAAGGAAGCAGCCCAGACCTATGGGATGGTTGATGCTACGCCAGCGCCATCCTCGGCAACCCTGCTTCATGCAGGTCTGCTCATCGCCGGTAGTCTGGTCGCAGCAGTTGGGGTTTCTCTATTCACCAAGAGAAAGATGAAACTCGTCTAGGCACGCTCGTTCCAGAAGATAGCCTTGTTAAGCCTTGCATCTCGGCCCTTAAGGGCTCAGACCATCCCCATTTTGGCATCATGTTCTCATCTCCGTTTTCGTAGAATCATTAAGAGAGAAGATGCGTCTGGCGGACAAGAGAGAGACCCTTCCTCGTGAAGGGCGCTCGGATATGTCCGTTTCTGGAGTGTTTTCAGTGCCCTAGGGAGAGGGGTAGTAGGGGTCCTTCATCAGCGTTCTCAATGAAAGCCTTGTCAGCTGGGCTACAGGAACTTTTGCAGGTTATCTTTGAGCTTCTTCAGGTAGTCTTTCCAGCCTTCTGGGTCTATGTACGGGTTCGGCTTGATACCCTTCTTCAGGAGCTCCAGCTTTCCAAACATGTCGTTCTGCCCCAGATGAGCGCCCAACCAGACATCTACCATTAAGGTCTCCAACCTGTTCAAGCTCGTCTTGTAATCTTGAATCGTTCCGCCATAGATGCTCGCACGCAGATTCTCTTCTTCGAAGACGTTCTGACCAGGGCCGCCGAACAGAAATCCGTTGTAGTCTACGCCTTCATAGTTGACCTTGAAACCGAACGAGCAGCAGCCAGGCGTATGACCGGGAGTGTGGTATACGCGTATCTCCTTGCCGCCTATGGCGATTGTGTCCCCTTCCCTCAAGGCTCGGTCAACCTTGAAAGGTGCAAACCCGATCAAGCAGAACTGGGTTGCGCTTCCTTTCTCAGCTGCCTCCACATCAGCCTCACCTATGCAAACCTTGGCTCCTGTCTCCTTTGCCAGCATCCTTGTGCTTCCCAAGTGGTCGATGTGAGCATGGGTTATGAGAATGTACTTAACGTCTCTGGGGTTGAACCCTAGGTCGACTATGCCCTTAAGAATGAAGGGTCCAGAGTTCGGCATACAAGTGTCGATCAGGATATGGCCCGCCCTAGTCGCGATCAAGTGGCTACTGACCATCTTGCCGCCGACATAATGGACATTGTCGATCATCCTGAAGGCCGGCGCATCATAGGGAACCCTGTACTCTGCCAGAAGCCGTTTCACTCTTTCATCAGTTGCTGCAGAACGTTCCATGTCCACACCATCAAGGCATTGACATGAAGCGCTCTTAAGGCTTGCTCACCTAATCATACGGTGGAGATCACTTTTAGAGAAGTCTAGGAGAGCATTAGGATTCGAGGCTGGTTTTACCTCAGGAAAAAGGAATTTGAATGTCCTGGTTTGGGAGATGAGAAGATAAGATTCCACAAGAGAAACTGCAAGCTGGCATCTCCTTGCGATCCCATGGTCTGACTTTCCTTGACTGATCCTTCATGTGCCCGCATATTCACTTCAAGTTGCGCATGCCTGTACTCTTCGGACCGCCATGCTATTGCGGGAGATCTTCACCATTACGGGTTGAAGATCTCTTTGAGGCTAGCAAGGGTCTTCACGCGAAGCTTCTGTGGATCACCTTTGACGGTCTTCTTGAGCCTCAAAATGCGATGCGTAATAGCTCTATTGACTGAAATTTTCACCAATAGAGTATACCCCCCCCTTATTTTTTCAGTTTTTCTTCCCAAAGAAGACACCTAAAATATTGCCTATCAAGCAGAACCCTTCCCTGAAGAACGATAACCTCTCTTCAGAACTTCCATCAAGTATCTAAGGATTTTTCTTCCGATGCGCAAAGTGTGAAGAAAGTCCCGGTCAACGATTGCTTCGACACGCCTCTGCAAACTGCCCTCTCCACGAGAATCAACCAGCCCCCGAAGAATGAACAATCTTCCTGGGCAGAAGATTCCCAAGTGGCCCTCCAAGTGAGCTTGCGAAGCTGAAGTAAAGACAGGAGAAGTCGCAGAGAAAGGGGACATCAACAGGCGCCAAAAAGGTTTTTTGATAGATGTTTGGAAATGAAAGGCACATATTATTTCAGGCGAAGTAGATTTATAGTTGTTTCAGGATTACATTACCAATGTCTCTCACAGATAACTGCTTTATTGGATCTTCTAGATATTGTTCGGAAGGAGATGAATAAATGATCTCAGCCTCCAAGAAGAGAATCGAACTTTTCAAAGAGTTGATGAAACACTTTATCGATGACGTGGAGAGAGGGACTCACCCCCTTCAGGCTGGATGGATTAGAGCTGAAGGGCCAGAAGCAAATATGCTTATTAAGTTGGGGCTTGCCAGGAAAGGAGAGAAAGGCGTCCGTCTTCTTTTTGACAAGGAGTTACAAAAAGAGTTCAGCGACTCATGGGACGATGAAGCTGAGGAGCCACGACTACGCCTTCACCCTTCTCACGATGACGTACTTCCCACCTTTCTCATCGACTATAAGTTCCCAATCTACTTTGCTCCTATGCTCTAACTCAAGAGCCTTCGCTATTGCTAGAGGGATTGTAGTTCTGAAGGAGCCGTCTGATCTGATCACGCTAGAGCGGTAAACACCAATCGATGTCATGTTAGATAACGTACCAAGAATACAGTATTTAAACGTGCGGCCATTGTGTACCTTTTTAGCGGAGATTAAGGTGCGCTTTTTGAATTCAACCAGACTATTCGCTATGTCTTTGGGCTAATCCACCAAGAAAGTAGCAAGAAAATCAACGAAATATGCTACTTCTACTAAGTACTCTGCAGACGATATAACTTGAGTAGTGTAAGGCCGACTAGGAAAAGGTTAATGCTGATTTTAGGTCCTTCCTTCAGGCGCAACAAGAGAAGTGAACCTTTGCCCGCGCTGGAACGTTATGATGGGCTTTGCTTCAGGGTTGCCAGAAAGCATCTTGAAAACCTCAGAAACCTCGATGTTCGTTAAAATAAATAATGTTCGCTACGAGCGAACGCCATTTCAATAACTGCGGCTGCTTGAGATACCCACAGGCTATTCCTCGGTTTGCACGTCTTCTATTCCTTTTTTTGTTACTGCAAAGTATTCTTTTAACTTGAAAGCTTTTACCTTGAAAGAAGACCTCTCCCAAGCCACAATGAGCAGATCATCATTAACCAGAGCCTTGTCTCTCCATTAGGGATTCTGCTCTCAAAGCTCAGAAATCGACAATAACCTTCACCACTGAGATTTCACTCGCAAGCCACTTATAAATACCTTGCGACAAGACTCGCAACATCGTCATAGATGAAATCTCGAAAGAGATGAGAAGGGCGGATTTGCGGAGCACACACAGGCGAACATCGTGAATATTTGCCTGCAGTTGATGAGAGAATGAGGTTGGCCCCAACTTGCAAGAAGTCTACGTGGATGGGTGTTGGCATCCATCGTATGGTTTAGGGCAAGATTGTAGAGAGATGGTTAGTCTATAGCTTATTGGGATTCTACAAGCAAATGGGTGCTATCGAATACAAAGTTCCAGATCCAACAAAGGAAACTTTACTTTCTCCATGTAGGGCTCAATCTTTTCATTCCAGTGGAATAATTGCAGTGGCTACTACATGCTTTCTTTGATTTGCTGAACCAAAAGCAAAGGCTTCGTCACAAACACTAAGGTGGCATCAGTTACCGCATCTTGATCTAGCTTGGATATGCTTTCTCCTCAATTATGTCCCCAGAAACAGTCACTAAGACAGCATTCCCGTTGACCGTAACAACTCTATGTTTCTTATTTAGATTGTAGAATCTCCAGAAGCTTTCTGGAATGTTGAAGAGGAGTTTCTCCTCTTCTTTTCTTATGGGAACTTTTTCTGCAAAACAAGAGATCTCTCCCCATTCTGGCATCGGGCTACCTGAGACGCCTATTGTGGAACTGTCTAAAGCATAGAAATAGGCTTGATCATTCCAAGCGGGATTTTCTGCTTCTAACAATTCACTCGGAACCTCGATAAGGGTAGAGGGCTTCTTTTCTTCTGGATAAACTAGATTCAACCTTCTACCATTCCTTTCCATAACTCTCAAGAAGACTTTGTTCGATTTCATTAGTCTTCTTACAGAACTGTCAACATGTCCAGAACTCCACCTCAGCTTTCTGGAAAGCTCATATTGCGAAAGTCCAGGATATTCCCTTATGATATCCAGTAAGGCTTCGTCTGATTTAGTTCCTCTTTTGTTTCCTTTCATATTATTTGACACCGTCTTAGCTTAGCTAGCTTCGCTAGCTTTCTGTTAGCTTCTAATAGATAGTAATATATAAAGTTTTGGAATATTCCAAAAGCTGCACGTTTAAATACGTAAGGATCATAAAGGAAAGATATGTTCCGTTCTCAACCACAGTTCCGAAGATACTCTGGTAGAATAGTCCTAGGTTCGCAACCAAGAAACTGGATCAAATATCATCGCAGTTTTGCGAGCAACGACTGGTTTAGAAGCCAAGTGGCATTCGGCAAATGGATAAGAGAACGGAACCAGCCGAACAAGTTTCGAATATATGCAGAGGTCTTCGAGGGGCGTGTTCTCATAGAGATAACACATTGTCCGCAAGGAAACATAAACTGCCCCGATGACCATGTTTATGTTAGACATGCACATCTTATTCCAAAGAAAAGAAGTCATTGACTATAGCAGTTCCATAAATCGTAGCCTTTGCATATTGGAGTTACGGTCAACCTGGGGCCTATCTTGAGGGAAGGGTCACTATCAGGTATCAAGACGGGACTGAAGTAGAGATCAGGAGCGAGGACACTCAGCTCCTCAACCTTTTGGAATATTGGAACAAGAAGCTGAGCAAGAGATCATGAGCATAGTCACCAAATTATATGTGGAGGTGACAACATGCTCCCCAGATGGAGTTCTGCTCTGTACAGTGCAAAAGCTTTCGTTAAGGTGTTGAACGGACTAATAAGGAGTAACTTCAGAGGAGGAGGCAGAGCAGAAAGAGAGGTAACTTCCGAGCCTGATAACGCCAGAGATGGTTGAGCAAGTGATACAGAAGGGCTGAGGAGATCCTGGCGAAGTACATCCCACAAGCTCATACCCAAGCTGAGCCTCAAATGATTAAGGTGATGGTGTGAGACGCGAGTTCCAGATCCTACTGAAGACTCTAGCCTTCTTCTCAAGCAAAGTGACACGGTTGCGGGCCCACTTCCGAAAGAGGAACTGGCCATTGAGCAAGAAACCTCTAAGACTCGTTACCTCAACCCCATCAATAATACCCTAACGAAACATTGTTTTCCTTCACAAACAACTCTCCTTGCACATGCACGAGAATGTCCGTGGATTCTCTTGCCTGCGGGACCTCTCTTCGTTTGAATCGTGCAAAGGTTTCGCAGCAAGCTTGTTAAGGATTCTTCAACGAAATCCTTAGTCTATCAAGGATTCCTCAATATTTCAGAGCTTCGGTTGTTGACTTCAAAGTTTCCAGGCTTTCCCGTTGAAGTTTCCTCACGTATTTAAGGAAAAAATTTTTTTCCGTGCACAATGTGAAAAAAGTCTGGGCCAGCAGATGCTTACATAAGCCTCTGCAAACTGTCCTCTCCACGAGAACCAGCCAGAACCTCGCCGCGGTCAAACCGAGCCGCAAGATCCCCAAACTTGAATTCCGCGCTTAGGTCACCAAACCCGAGTTCGATCCGGAAAGAGCAGCAGACAAAGACACGGTTTCTCCTGTCCTTACTGGCTTGCGATACTCTTTTAGAGTTCCTCTTCATCTTTCTGTCTCTGTGGAGGTTCGTCACGTTGGAGTTGCCGCACAGGGAACGATTCTTCACAGCAATCGAGTTGAGGGAACCCGACATCGTTCCTGTAACCGATCTTGGCCTCGATCCGCCGATAATAGAAGCAATCACAGGCGAGAGATCCGGCGGGTTCAGCCTCATCGCTGGTTCAGAGAAGAATCCCTGGGAAGCATCAGTCAGAAACAGGATCGCGTTGTCCAAGGCCTGCTTGAAGCTCGGCTTTGACGCGGTCCCCGCGACAAGCGACTACGCACTTTGCTCCAGAAGATACAAACCGCGCTTTCTCTCAAAAACCCGCTTCATCGATGAATGGGGAAGAATACTCGACTCAAGGCAGGAAACCAAGACAACATGGTGGGTCAGCGGTACGGTCGAAACAGAGGAAGACATGGAGAACTACGTTCCTCCAGACCCAGAAGCCGAAGGCATGTCCGAGATGGTTGAACACGTCATGAAACCACTGAAGAATCAGGATGTAGCGGTACTCTGTCAAGGCCACTCTGGCTGGCACATGGCATTCCAAGTCAGAGGCGGAATAGACAAGCTCCTTCTGGACATGTACCGCCGGCCAAACCTAGCTCACAAGTTCATAGGCAAGATCGCAGAGACCTGCATCGGAATGGTAAAAATCATGCTTGACGGCGGAGCTGAAGTCGTCTTCCTGACGGACGACTATGCTGACAACCGCTCCCCACTGATGAGCATGAAGCAGTTTAGAGAGTTTGAGCTCCCAAACGTTCACAAGGTCGTTGAATTGGCGGAAAAGAGAGGAGTTCCTGTCCTGAAACACACTGACGGAAACGTCTACCCAATACTAGATGACATGATAGAAGCTGGGATCCAGGGTATTCATCCAATCGAGCCCGGCGCCATGGACCTAAAGGACGTGAAGGCAAGATATGGTGGCAAAGTCTGCATCTTAGGCAACGTTGACTGCAGGAACGTTCTGCCTTTCGGAACTGAGGAAGAGGTAAGACGAGACGTGAGGAGATGTATAGACGCAGCTGCTAGAGGCGGAGGTTACGTGCTAACATCCAGCAACTCAATCCACGCAAACTGCAAGGTCCAGAACGTCTACGCGATGGTTGACGAAGCACGAAAATACGGAAAATATCCGCTCCCCACTTAGCCCGTATACAGTCCCTACGCTGTTGACCCGGTATAACGTACTAAAGCCTGAAGCAGAAACACCCCTGAAAGGTGCCTATAATGACCCTTTTGGATGTGATCTTCAACAGAAGAAGCATAAGACGCTATAGAGTGGAACCTGTCTCAGACCAAGTTATGAGGAACATCCTAGAAGCTGGAAGGTTGGCCCCTTCCGCGAACAACGCCCAGCCTTGGCACTTCATCGTTGTCACGGATCAGAAGCTCAAGCATTCGCTTTCTCAGCGCAGGTGGGCTGGGTTCGTCAAAGACGCGGCTTTTCTTGTCGTGGGCTGTGGAGATAGTAACAACAAATGGTCAACAGTTGACGTAACCATAGCCTTGGAGAACATGGTCATCGCTGCGGAAGCTCAAGGCGTAGGCTCATGCTGGATTGGGGATTTCGATCAAGACGAAGTCAGAGGGTTGCTGGGGATTCCAGAGAACCTTAAAGTTGTTGCTCTGATCTCATTTGGTTACCCCGCTGAGAAACCCTATCCTCAAAGCAGAAGAAGCCTAGAAGAGATCGTGCACTACAATAGGTTCTAGGGTGAGGCTAG
>Ga0315307_1000939_pt1 | contig 12840 bp, 10 predicted proteins | sample TDP2_MG_FD_203079 | JGI IMG/M metagenome (GOLD analysis project Ga0315307, IMG submission 203079) | Freshwater sediment microbial communities from Lake Towuti, South Sulawesi, Indonesia - TDP2 | ecosystem: Environmental > Aquatic > Freshwater > Lake > Sediment | place: Indonesia: South Sulawesi... | reverse complement strand
GCTTCATCTCGAGAGAGAACTGTCAACTGATCGCTGGTCTGGGTGGTGTTCCTAGGCTGTATCCTAGGAAGAGTACTTCTCTGAACAGCTTGGGGTGTAAGGCGTACCAGGATATGTTGCTCTCTTTCATCAGTGATGCGCAGGCATGGTTGGAGGAGTATCATCGCAGGTATGTGTGTGAGTCCACTTTTTCGTCTTTGAAGCGTAGGTGTCTCTGTCCCCTGAGAAGAGAGATAGGTTCGCGGAGGAAGCAGGAGGTCTTGGCAAGAATAATCGTGTACAACCTCATTCGATTATCCTATGCCAGATGGATCAAGGGCCTCAAGACACCCCTCCAACCAGCACCCAAACAATAATGTCCCAAAGCCCCTTCGGACCAAAGAGATAATAGACGGTCGCCAATACGCCCAGCATCTCCCTTTGTATATCATCGCCTCACTCAAACTCCGGACACCTCCGGTCTGAGTTCGTCTGCCCCCTGCAAGTGAAGTTGGCAACCATGGTTCTACTGGCACTCTCAGCGGCCGTAACTGTCGATGCCAGAACTGACCCCGAGACCGGCAGGATAAGGGTGATCTTCCTCGGCGAGGTCGGATACGTTCAGTTCCCCTTCCCATCCTGGATTGAGGCCGAGCCCAAGTTCACCTTGCTGCCCGTGCCATGTAGCGTGGCATGGTACTCCGAGGCCGATGCGCGCAGATCCGCACGCCTCTACCTGCCCAGGACCTACGATGCTCTGGTGGATTCGTACGATGCGGCCATATTCGAGGACTTCGCCTTCAGGGTCCTCCCGGAGGGGACCTTGGACAGGTTCCAGAAGGCCATAGGGGAGGAAGGCCTTGGGATCCTTCTAGTCGAGTTTGTCTACTGGACCGGGGACCTCAACCAGATCGAGATGTGGATGGAGTCCCGCTTCTACGAGGTATTTGCCGCCGACGTGATCTTGGGCAGCGCAACCAGCGTTGGACGAACGTTCTACGAGGTTCTTAGAACGGAGCCGATCTTCGGCGTTCCCGAGGTATCAAGATGGGCGATGAACGGGGCGCCTCACGGAGACCTGAAGTTCAGGGAAGGTGCCACGATCGAAGCCAACTGGAAGGGAAGGGGAACCGAGGCGGTTGTCTCACGCGGGTATGGCGAGGGCAAAGTCCTTCAGATATCCCATGGCTGGGACAACACACCGTCCGAGACCGTCATCGGATTCGAGTATCTTCCGGACCTGATCTTCAACGAGGTTTTCTTCGTGGCCAAGGTCCCGCCGCCCCAAGAACTGGCGCTGGTTCACTCCCTCAGGGTCGACCTGATCCAGCTGGCCCGCAGGAGGGAATCTGCAATCGCGCTCTTGGACTTCGTTGACAGATTCGGTGCCAACACCATGAAGCTGGAGAGCATGCTTGGGTCCCTGGATGACCAAGTTCGCCAGGGCGAAAGCTACTACATCCAGTCTGAATATGCGCAAGCGCTGGATACCCTTTCGGACGCGGCCACGGGCTACGCACGATTCTCGGAGTCTGCTGCAGAGGTGAAGCGGCGGGCGCTCCTGTGGATCTACGTCATAGAGTGGGTCACAGTATCGGCCACTCTCATGATCTGCCTTGAGGTGCTTTGGCTCCTCATGATCAGAAGAAAGCTGTACAGAGCCGTCGGCTCAACCAGGAGGCTTTCGCCAGACCCCAGTTTGCAGTCAGCCAAGACAAGTGAGCCTCCGTAGGTCGCGAGACCTCCGAACCCAACACAGCACCGGTCTTGTGGCATGCGCTACGCTGCCCCAATCCAACCCTCTCGACTGCGTTTCTCTCTTCTTGTCGGCGTCGAAGGACCCCTACCATCTCGCTGGCCGTCCAGATAATGGGTCCACTGTCCGCGAGTCAAGTCAAGTCCGGCGGAAGATATTAGAGAGGAAGTCCCGGATGGCGTTTGTCCGTTCCAGCTCGCCGCAAGTCCGAAGGGACCCAGCATGTTTCCCTCCCATGCATACCCACACGAAGGAGCAGGAAAGCGAGTGTTTGCCTTTTGGGCCAGCCTGCTAGCCGTCGCCCTGCTGGCGTTCGCCGTCTCGGAGACCGTAGATGCCAGGACTGACCCTGGTACGGGCAGGGTACGGACCATATTCGTTGGGGAGATAGAGGCCACCAACTTTCCCTATCCCTCATGGATAGATGCTGAACCCAAGTTCAAGCTCCAATGCGTCCCGTGCGCCATAGAGTTGTTCTCGGATGCCGACGCCCGCAGGTTCGCACGCATGTACCTCCCCAGGACCTACGACGCCCTGATAGGCTCCTACGATGTGATCCTCTTCGAGGACTTCGCCTTCAGAATCTTCCCGGAGGGGACCCTTGAGAGATTCCAGAAGGCTATACGCGATGAAGGCCTGGGAATTGTGTTGGTCGAGTTCGTCTACTGGTCTGCGAATCTGAACGAGATTGACAGGTGGATGCAGTCCAGCTTCTACGAAGTATTTGCCGCGGACGTGATATTCGGCAGCGCAACTGATGTTGGACGAAGGTTCTATGAGGTCTTGAAGAGCGACCCGATACTCGCCATCCCCGATATCTCCAAATGGGCGATGAACGGGGCAAGCCACGGAGACCTCAAGGCCAGGGAGGGTGCCACCGTCCAGGCGATTTGGAGCCAGAGGAAAACGGAGGCCATGGTAACCAGGACCTACGGCAATGCGTCGGTGCTACAGATATCCCACGGCTGGGACAACATACCCACTGATACGGTGGGGCGCTACGAGTACCTCCCGGACCTGATCTTCAACGAGCTTTTCTTCGCCGCCAATGTGGCCCCTCCCCAGGACTTTGCCATGGTCCACATGATCAGGGTCGATCTCATCCAACTGGCGCGGAGAAGGGAGTCCGCGGTCGCGCTTCTGGATTTCGTCGACAGGTTCGGGGCAAACACGGCGAAGTTGGAGAGGACGCTCGGAGACCTTGACGAACTGATCAAGGACGGGGAGAGGGAGTACATCCGGTCGCAATATGCTGAGGCGCAGGACACCCTCCGAGAGGCAGCGGAGGGCTACGGCAGGTTTTCCAAATCTGCGATCGATTTGAAGAGCCGTGCCATGCTTTGGATCTACATCATCGAATGGATCACTGTAACGGCCACCCTCATGATCTGCCTAGAGGCCGTGTGGATTCTCATGATCAGAAGAAGGCTGTACAAGTCAGTGGACGTAACAAGGGGGCATACTGGCTAGGCGTTTCTTCCGGCGAGAGAAGGCAACCAGGTATTCAAAATCCATAGGTTCTGCCTGCGTCCCGTGTCCTTGAGCCCGGTGCCTACGCCTGCACTCTCCCGCGCTCCGCCATGGGCGAGTCCCCCTCCAGCCATCGGTTCAGTTTAGCCTCGTGCTCGCGCGACCATCCCACGTAGCAGTTGGCCATTATCTCCTCGTAGGTGGTGGCCGGGCTATCCTCGCTTCGGCTGTAGCTGGTGTCGGAGAATTCGCCCGCCTTGGCCCTCCTGCGCCATTCCCTGAACGCCTCCCGGTTGTAGCGCATGCACCGATGGTGAACCTCCTCGTAGTCCACGATGGCCTTGAGTTCCCGATCCATCGCCTCAGCGGCATCCCTCCTTATCCTTCCCAGATCCCTGATCTCGTCCGGGTCCTCGGCCAGGTCGAAGAGCTGGGGCTCGTAGCCGGGATATGCCACGAACTTCCAGTCGCCCTTGCGCAGCATGAACATGGTGGTGTTTGTAGATTCGCCGGTGTGCAACGCAAGCGCCCAGTTGCGGCTTTCCTTAGTCCGGCCTCGAGCCAGAGGCAAGAGCGATTCGCCGTCCAGATCGCCCGGAGTCGAAACGCCCGCCATCTCGGCCACGGTGGGGAAGATGTCTATCAACGAGACTATGTTGTCAACCCTGCGACCGCCCCTGATGCCCGGGCCCGCCATCACGAGGGGAACCCGCGAGGAGCCCTCGTACATGCTCATCTTGTACCAGCTTCGGTGCTCCAGCGCAAGCTCGCCGTGGTCGCTTGTGAAGACGAAGTAGGTGCTGTCCCACAGCCCCAGGTCGTCCATGGTCGCGATGATGTCGCCGACCATGGCGTCGGCCTCGGCACACATCGCGTAGTACGCGGCACGGAAGATCCTCACAGTCTCGGGTGCGTACCCGTGCCTCCAGTTCTTGTTGATTCGCTGGTACTCCATCACGGGGTGCACCTCCCCATCCTCGGGCGGTACTTTGACCTTGTCCTGATCGATTCTCTCCATCCAGTGGGAGGTTGTGCGGTAGTGTGGATGGACCGCGGACGTTGCGATGTAGAGGAAGAAGCGTTTGCCTTGATTTGCCTGGGCGGAGAGGAAATCCTTGGCCCTGGCGACCTTCTCCCAATCCGCCTTCCAGGCGTTCCTCTCCTTTGTCGTGATAGACAGGTCTTGGTCTCCCCGTCCGTAGACCGGCAGGCGGATGTCGGCCGGACCGGTCCATGCCGTGACGCGGGCGGGGTGGCTGTGGCCGCCCGACCGGTAGTCGCTCTTGCCCAGCCCTATGTCCCGGTAGTCATCGGCTGCGAAGCGGTAGCCTGCCTCGTGGAGGAGATCCATTAGCGTCCGATCGCCCGGCTCCAGCCCCTTGTGGTTATTCCAGCTCTCGCAGTGATGGGTGTAGCGACCCGACCACATGTTCGCACGGGAGGGGCAGCATATCGGATGGCTGCAGTAGGTTCGGCGGAACAAGACGCCCCGGGAGGCAAGAGCATCGATGTTCGGGGTGGCACGCCGCATTGCCGGGTGCCCCATGCAGCCAAGCGCCCTGCCGTCCCAGCTCTCGGCCAAGAAGAAGACCAGATTCGCTCCAGGCATAGCCGGCCAGCAGGCCCCCAAGGCGAAAAAATGTATGGCCCCGAGCTTGGTCCGCCCACCGTCTGTCCAGTCCGATGGCACGAGAGTAGCTCGATCTGCAGGACGCCGCCTCCTGGAATGCCCTAGCAAAGTGGCAAAGTGGCTAACCTTAAATAAGGGTCGGATCGTGCAACTGGGCCATGGCAAGGTGCCCGGAGGCCGCGTCTCCGCACATCGAGAGGCGGATTCTTGGTCGTGCCCTATCGTGCCTGTTGCTCCTAGCCATCCCGTCCGCTTGGAGCCTGCAGGACGGCAGGATCGGGGTGCTCTACGTGGGGTGCGTGGCGCGTTCCATGCCGTACTGGCTGATGAGGTCCGATCCGCTTTTCCGACCCACCTTCGTCCAGGCAACAATCCGGGACTTCATGCTCTTCGGCCCGATGCCAGCCCCGACCATGGACGTCCTAGACAGGCTGATCAGGCTGTATATGCCCAGGACGTTCGAGGATCTGGTAGAAAACTATGATGTGATCGTGTTCTTCGAGGCGAATGTCCAAGCGGTTGCGCAGCACATAGACAAGCTCGCCCGGGGCGTCTCGCAAGGAGGACTGGGCATGGTGATGACCGGAGGCTGGCAGTCGTTCGGAGGTGCCACCGGCTACTTCCCATGGGGCGTGACCCCTGTCGGCCCGCTTCTCCCAACCGAGGACGTCGTCGGAACTTGGCACGAATCGGTCCAGCATCGCATCGTGATAGACAAACCGCAAAACGAATTCATCAGAAGCCTCCCCTGGGACCCTAGGGATCCCGCCCTGTATGGTGCGGTATGGGATCATAACCTCCTCAAGGTGAGGGCCGGGGCCGAACAGCTTGCCCACGTCGTCTCGCCCGGATGCGACGCTCCACTGATGGTCACATGGAGGCTTGAGGGCGGCCCCAGAACTTTTTCCCTCGCAAGCGAGGGCGGCTGGCGGCTATTCTCCATGACGAAGTGGAGGTACGACTACGATTTCTGCAGCAATCTAGTGATCTACCTGGACGATCGGCCGGTCCCGCAGGATATCGCACTCGTGCAAGCCGCGAGGAACAAGATCTTCGAAGTTGCGACGAGAAGATCCATGCTCGTGTCCTTGTTGGACTTTTGCGAATCCTTTGGGGCAAACACGCAAACAATCACAGGCAGGCTCAGGGAGATTGACGAAGTGATTGTCGAAGCCCTCCCCCAGTATCTGAACCTCGATTTCCAGGAGGCCTTGGAGAGCTACAAGACGGCCGCCAAATTGATGGATAACCTCGAGGGAGAGGCGATGAGGCTCAAGAACAGGGCCCTCATGTGGATCTACGTGATCGAATGGCTAGCAGTCACGGGCACTATGCTCGTGTGCGGCATGGCGCTCTGGTCGCTGATGGTTCGGCGAAGGCTGTACCGGCAAGTTCGATACACAAGGCTTGCACCACGGTGAGTATCCTCACCCCACGAGCGCAGGCAGGTCGATTCGGCCGTAAATGGAAGGATCGCGGCAAGACATCGCAGACGCGAAAACTGGACCGTAGCCCGTCCGTTCCATCGATGGGCGGTCCCATACTGCGATCATGAGCTTCTCGCGGACAAAGAGACAGGGCTCCATTGAACCGAGCGTGGCCCCCGGTAGACAAACGCTGCCTTCGGCCCACCGTCATTCGACCGTCGAGAAGAAGTGCCCAAGGAAGGCTCTGGGCTCAACCTCCACGGCGACCTCGTGCCTCCGGGGAGAGCCGCCTCGCACAAAGGTCGTGGCGCCCCGGAGCTCCTGTTTCTGAAGCTCCACCTCAACGGTGCCCTTCTCGAATCTGCAGATTCCATCCTTGAATATGGTCGCGGCCGCGAGGGGGTCGTGGAATGTGATGACCTTGTTCTCCGCAAACCAGATCTCGGCAAAGCCCAGTACAGGCCCCAAAGCACTTGAGTGAAGCCTCCTTCTGGCCTCTTCCGCCCCCATGGTGACCCTGGTCGTCACATCGAGGCCGACGGAGCGATGCATCCTCAGCCTCGCGCCGTAGACGATTGATGTAGCCTCAGGGTCGCAGCCAGCGTTCCATTCAACGCGCGGCTCAGCAAAAAGTCCGCACATGCTCACCGCTCCCCTCAGCATGCCCGGAATCTCGGGATGGCGCCGGAACAGAGTAGCGATGTTGGTGAGGGCTCCGATCGTGAGCAGGACCACCTCGCCCGCGTGCTCGTGGATGGTGCGTCTCAGAAAACTGATTGCCCGGCCCCGGGGGAACTCCTCCGCATGATCCCATCTCGCCAGGGCCGCGGCTTGCGGTGCTTTCGTCTGTTTCTGAGGAACTGCAAGCGGGACCTCGCAGCCAGGAAAGATCGGAACCTCCCTGCCATAGGCTCTGCATATGGCGCTGGCAAGCATCGCCCTCTTTTCCGCCTCGCCCGTCACCGTCGTTATCCCAAGTAGATCGCAATCTGGCTGAGAGAGCAGATATGCTAGGCAGATCGCATCGTCAATGTCAGATCCGATGTCCGTGTCGAGCAGGATCTTGACCGACATTAGCACTTCCCCTATTCGCTGACCGCTGTATCAGGCGGCTGCGGCAGACTGAAATGTTGCATTCTCCCCAGCCACCGAAGGCCGACGCTGATCACTGGTTAGAGCATCTCTGGGCAACCTGATCTGCGATTGAAGCTGGGCCCCGATCATCCATCCTTCGGCGGCATGCGGGCTTTCCTTGCCCTCCTTGATCTCAACACCATACCGACAACCACAAGGACCAACAGAACCGGAATCACCAGAGCCAAGAAGGGAACGAAAGGCACCATGCCAGACGGCAGGCCACACAATCCCGGATCGATGCTCGGCCTTGTTGAGAAAGTGACTCGGGGTCGAGAAACGGTAAGGCCCAGAACGAGGGCGAAGCCGCCGCGAAACGCCCCAGCCAAGCAAAGCAATCAGCCTTAAATAGCAGTCTTTCGTCTACTGTATTGTGACAAGGTGCGCAGGAGCCGGGTCTCTGCCCGTTGGGATCTGGGCTCTTGGCCTGCTACTCCTAGCCATTCCATCGGCGAGGAGCTTGCAGGACGGCAGGATCGGCGTGCTCTACGTGGGGTGCGTGGCGCGTTCCATGCCCTACTGGCTGATGAGGTCCGATCCGCTTTTCCGACCCACCTTCGTCCAAGCCACGATCAGAGACTTCATGCTCTTCGGCCCGATGCCCGCCCCCACCATTGAGGATCTTAACAGGCTTGTTAGGCTTTACATGCCCAGAACACTCAACGATGTGGTGGCAAACTACGATGTGATCGTATTCTTCGAGGCCAACGTCCAGGCGGTTGGGGGCCACATACCGAAACTGGCCCGCGCAGTATCCGAAGGTGGCCTAGGCTTGCTCATGACCGGAGGATGGCAGTCGTTCGGAGGCTACGCCGGCTATCCGGCCTGGGGCGAAACCCCGATCGGGCCTCTTCTTCCGACCGAGGACGTCCCCGGCGCCTGGCACGATTCCGTTGAGCATCGCATAGTGATAGAGAAACCGAACCATGAACTCATGAAAAGCATCCCCTGGGACCTAGGCGATCCGGCCTTGCACGGCGCGCCATGGGATCACAACTTCTTGGACTTGAAGGCCGGAGCCGAAGAGCTTGCCCGGGTCGTCTCGCCTGGATGCGATGCACCCTTGATGGTCACATGGAGACTTGAAGGGGGACCGAGAGCGTTCTCCATTGCCAGCGAAGGCGGCTGGTACCTATTCTCCGTGAGATGGAGGTACGTCTACCACTTCTGCAGCAACCTTCTGATCTACCTGGATGACCGGCCGGTGCCCCAGGATGCCGCGCTGGTGGAGGCCACCAGGTCCAAGATCTTCGAGGTTGCCACGAGGAGGTCCTTGCTCGTGGCGCTGCTGGATTTCTGCGAGTCCTTCGGGGCGAACACGCAAAGGATCGTGAGCGGGCTCAGCAACATCGACCAGGTGATCGCCGAGGCCCTGCCCGAGTATCTGAACCTCCGTTTCGAAGATGCCTTGGAGAGCTACCGAAAGGCCGGCAAGATGATGGAGGAGCTTGAGGCGGAATCCATGGAACTAAAGCGCAGGGCCCTGATGTGGGTCTATTTGATCGACTGGCTTGCTGTGACCGCCACCCTGCTGGTATGCGGCATAGCGCTCTGGTCGCTGATGGTTCGGCGAAGACTGTATCGGCAGGTTCGATACACAAGGCTTGCACCACGCTGAAGATGAGGCGGGGGAACAGGCGCGATCGGATGGAGGAAATGACCCCGCGAGGCGTGATCGGGTGCCCCCATGGAAGCAGGCTTCGGATCTTCGGCGAGCATCCTACGAGGATCAACGCCTGCTGCGGAATCCTTTGAGGTCGAAGACCTGAAGGTCCGATCCCATCCTTTTCAGGAGGGCCGGTATGTCTCTTGCCTCGGTCATCAGGGAGTCTGCATGCACGAGGGCAGACGCGACGATTGGCACATCAGGTATGTCTCTCATTCCGCGACAGATGAGATCCAGGGCTACGGGCAAGGTCTCTTCATCGATCACCGAGAGGATCGTTAACTTGCCGGAGTTCATGATCGCTTTCAGCCCAGCCTCTACCCTCTTCCTGGATTCCTCGCTTGCAGCCACCGCAGGGCAGACTTTGCCAAGGATCTCGAACAAACTCACTTCGTTCAACATCAGCGTATGTCCCGACGCGAGCACGGAACGCACATCCTCAGGGTCCATTCCGGCTACTCCTACTCCAATGACCGGCAGTAGGTAGGTTGTGTCTAGGACTATCCTCATCTTCTCGTCATCGCCCTTGACAGTTCCGAACGGAATCTCTCGAACTCGTTCAAGGTTATCGTGGCAATCGGCTTCATCCTGACCAGATCCTCAAGTGAAGGAACCGCCTCGACCTCGAGTTTCGTTCCCGCCAGCCTGAATATGATCCTCGAACCGGGACGAATCCCGATGGCCTCTCTCATGCCTTTCGGTGGATAGAGCTCGCCCCTCTTTCCGGCATGGCTGACTACCTCGGTTGCCAAGCCTTCACCCGAATAGATACCTGCGTCGGACAAATATTAATCTTCCGATCGGATGCCTGCAACCGATAATAGTATCGCTTCAGTAAGCGTGGTCAGGAAGGGATCTCGGCAGCATGCCTGGATTCAGGGCTGCGTCTGCTGGGACTCCGTGATGTGCCGGTCACCGTGACACCCATGCATTTAAGTTCGCTGGCTTTCCGCCGTCGGCGAATGACCCCCAGGGAAAGGTACCATGCCATTACCCACTTCGAAGAGCCTGACAGGCCTTGGGTCTCGGGCGAGGGAACGTGGCCCGAAACCGAGGCTAGGTGGCGCAAGGAGGGGTGGGACGGCCGCCCGATTCACCAGATATTCCCCCACGACCCAATGCTGGGCGTGCCCGTTTCGGCCGGGCCCTGGCCGCCGTTCGAAAAAAAGATCCTCAAGGAGACCCCCGAGACCATCCTGTACGTCGACCACGAGGGCATCCTCAAGCGGGAGTTCAAGGGCGACAGGGGCTGGTCGAGCATGCCCCAGTTTGTGAAGTTCCCGGTGGAGACGGAGGAGGACTTCGATCGGCTGGTTGGTGAAAGGCTTGCGCCCAAGCTGGATGAGAGGTTCCCGAAGGACTGGGACGCAAGGGTCAAGGGGTGGAGAGACAGGACGGCGCCGCTGATGTACTTCCCGGACAGGTGGGGCGGTTTCTTCGGGCCGCTGCGGAACCTGCTGGGCCTGAAGAACCTTTGCAGAGCTTTCTACGAGAAGCCGGAATTCGTTGAGAGGATGATGGATCAGCGCGTCGAGGTCATCCTCGCCATCCTTGGCAAGCTGCTTGACGAGACGGAGATCGACGTATTCGCCTTCTGGGAGGACATGGGCTACAGAACCGGCCCCCTGCTGGGCCCCGAGATGTTCAAGGAGTTCATGGTCCCGAGGTACAGGATCATCTGCGAGTACCTGCGCTCAAGGAACGTGGACCTCGTCGGCGTCGACAGCGACGGCGATGTCCGCACCCTGATCCCACTTTGGCTGAAGGCCGGCCTCAACGTCATCTGGCCGCTTGAGGTCCGGTCCAACATGGATCCCCGAGAGCTTCGGAGGGAGTACGGACGGAGACTGGTCATGTTTGGCGGCATCGACAAACAGGCCCTGACCAGGGGAAAGGCCGAGATAGAGGCCGAGGTGGACAGGGTCTGGCCGGTCGTCGCCACGGGCGGATACATCGCCCACATCGACCACTCCATGCCCCCGGACATCTCCTGGGAGAACTTCTGCCACTACCAAAGGTACAGAGCCGTGAAGGCTGGTTTCGATCTGGGGCCGGCGGCGAAACAAGTCTAGGCTGAGGCATCGACGGAGGGTGGCACCGACAGGCGTTGCATCACTCGTTCACCCAGTCTTCTGTGAATGCGCAGTGTCTGATTCTCTTCCTTTGGTAGGTGTACGTGGCATTGATCAGCCCATCCGATGTCTGTATCACCGCCGGATATGAGCACTCCCCTGGCCCGTCCTCCAGGACCTTGGGAGCGCTCCAATCCTCACCGCCGTCGTGCGAGATCGCCACGTTCAGCGGCGTCCGTGCAGAATCAGTGTGGTTGTAGACCATGACCACTGCACCGCTTTCAAGACGCACCGCGTCGATTCCTGAGTTTGGATTCGGAAGGGTTGTTCGCCGCGCCGGTGACCAAGTCCGCCCACCATCATCGGAGTCCGCAACGCAGATGGACCCGATCAGCCTAGTGGATCGGAGGAACGCCCTTATCCTGCCAGGACCGATCTCAATCAGGGTCGGCTGGATCAAACCGTAGTTTGTGCCGGGGTAGACGATCGGTCCGAACCTCTGCCAGTCGGTCCCGTCGGGGTTGAAGCTCTCCACCCACCCCGTCCATGCCCTGTAGGACTCCACCGAGCTTGGACACAGGATCCTACCATCCGAAAGAAGTATGGGCTTGTTCTTGATGGGCCCCAGAAGTCCGGCGGGCAGGATGACCGGTTGTGACCAGGCCTCGCCCCCGTCCTTGGATTTCAGATACGCCCCGGACCAGGAACGGGGATTCGCGCCGACCTTGTAAAGGAGCCACATCGTCCCCTCAGGGCCCAGAAAGAGAACGGGATTCCAGCAAGGCGTATCCTGCTCCTTTGCTACCTCGACCGGTTTGGTCCAGCGTCCCTTGCTTCTACGGCTGAGCCAGATCCCCACATCCGAGGCTCCCTCCTTCGTCCCGGCGAACCAGGCTGCCAACAGATCCCCCTTCGGGGTCTCGGCTATCGTTGATGCGTGGCACTCCTTGAAAGGGGCTGACCTGAAGATGAAGCGCTTCTCAAGAGGCATGCTCCCGGGAAGGTGGGGTCTTCGACTTATATGTTGGGCCTACCTCCGACCGAGCTTGCCATCTCGAATTCGTCCGTACGCCACTGGGACGTCCTGACTTCCCGGTTGGGGGAACCCCAGACATGGCACTGCTTCGGAAAGGACAGCACCAAGGGGTTGGAGGCGTGGTGACCCAGTGTGGTTGGCATGCGATCCCGGATCGGCCCGAACGAGAACACTTCCTGTTGTGTGTTCTCAAAGGCTCTTTTCAACGCCCTGTAATTCTCTGTATATAGACTCCGGAAAGACAGAAGAGATATTGACACAATTGAACACATCGTGCTAGGGTATCTTCTTGGGCTCGGGGACCGAACACTTGACGGCGAGGGTTCTTGGGAGGCAGATAAGGGCACTGGAGAAGGTGGCCGCGGAGGAGAAGATAGATCGCTCAGCCGCCCTGAGGAAGGTCCTTGACATCGGCCTCAGGGAATATTCGAAGACGAAGGCAGCGGAGAAATACCGCGCGGGGAGGATATCCGTGGGGCAGGGCAGCGGAGGAAGGGGGCATGTCGATCGCTGAGTTCTACCGCACTCTGTCGACAGAAGGCATTCCCCATCAAGATTGACTTGGCGGCTTTCAGGGCCGCCCTCCGGAAGGATTTCGGGAAATTAGGGCGGTTTCGAATGCATCGAGCCTAATCCACGCCGCAAAGGTGCCGCGCCTGTGGGCTACGCT
>Ga0315307_1000938_pt1 | contig 12841 bp, 13 predicted proteins | sample TDP2_MG_FD_203079 | JGI IMG/M metagenome (GOLD analysis project Ga0315307, IMG submission 203079) | Freshwater sediment microbial communities from Lake Towuti, South Sulawesi, Indonesia - TDP2 | ecosystem: Environmental > Aquatic > Freshwater > Lake > Sediment | place: Indonesia: South Sulawesi... | reverse complement strand
GCAAGTTTCTTTTGCTCGTTTATAGCTGGGATCTGAACAACAGCGGTGTGAATAACCAAGTCAACGCCTTCAAGTGACTTACGAACTTCGTCAGGATTTCTAATATCGCACTCATGAAAACTCACCTGGCTCTCAAACTTCTGACTTGGGGGCCTGACGTCAAGAAGGCTGATGTTGAACGAGTCACACAGATGCTCAGCCAGCGAGGAGCCAACAAAGCCGGAACCGCCGGTAATCCCTAACGACCATTGTGATCTATTGGACATGTTCTGAAGTCCTGTCGCTACTTTGATACGCAACTTGCGGCGGCACAATGACGAGCCAGCCTATATCTCTTTTGCCTTGCAGTCGTTGCCATCATTTCTCCCTTCGCCGAATGTGCCTGTAAGACACTGTGAAAGTAGGAAAACTGTCGAGGTGGACGCCGATCTCTACGCAACGGCTCTCGCGATGTGTTCTCAAAGCGATCACATTGGGGCCATTGTTTCAGATCTCATTTCTTCAAACAAGCATAGCGCTGAGTTGGGCGAGTAGGAGCACAGCCTGTTTAGAGCCTTCACCGCGCTTCCTACATGAGTTCACAGCGGGAGCTTTCCAACATCATAAGACATAGATGTTCAAAAGCTTGGCAGCAGGACCAGATAGGGTATTCACGCCAAAGCGGTTGGCGGCATTCTCCGTTTCTCTCGGGGATCTGCGAAAATAGGATGCGGGTTCGGACCAATTGTTGATCCATTGAAGGTTCCGAATTCGCGCCATCCCAAAATCGTTTCGTCCCATGATTGTTAAGGACGAAGACAGCCGGATCCAAACTTGCGTAAGCCTCCGTAGGACTACGACACGGGCACCAGCTGAGTTCGCATAAAAACCAGATGATAGTAAACTATTAAAGCCACTTAATCAGATGCGGCTCTTTCATTCGTTGAGGAGAGGCGAACGGCAATGACCTGGCCTTGTAGAGATGGGAAGTTGGTGGTCTTGCCGTCTTTCCGACAGCGAAAGCCTATTTCGGCGCTTCGATCGGAATATGGTTGTCCTCGATTGCAGAGATATCAACCGCAGTCTACCGGGGAGACTTAATAGAAATCATGCCCTTCAAGTTCTATCTACATGTTTCATTCGACGACGGAGATTCTCAATGATGGTAGGAGATTATCTCGCATTTCTAAGCGTGACGATTGGCCTGTTCTTGCTCATGTATGCAGCGAAGTACTACTCCGGCATTCTGATCATCCTGACGAGGAACAATCTTAGAAGAAACAGCAAGAATGAAAAACATGCAAACCATAACACTGACGCGGACACCAGGGCTTCTTTTCAGACAAATGGAGGCAACCATGAGAGCATCCAAGGGAGATTGAATGAAGCTCCCGAGACTGTGGCAGAGATAAGGGCTGAACTACACGAGTTACAGGAGGCATTTCGGTCTGGCATTGTGGAACCTCAGAAGTACGAGGAGAGGATGGGAATTCTTCAGGCAGAGCTGGATATCCAAGAGGGCGAACCCCTCGTATCGATTCACCTGCCTTTCTATAATGAGAGAAGCGTTGCTGATAGAATTCTCAAGGCGTGCAACTCCTTGGACTACAGGAACTATGAAATAGTCGTCGTAGACGACTCGACCGATGATACGCCTACCATCCTTGAGGCTTGGAGGGATAATCCCCATGTCAAGATCATACACAGGGAGCAGAGAAATGGATTCAAAGGCGGCGCCTTGAATGAAGCACTGAAGCATACGGATCGAAAGGCCAAGTACGTGATGGTCTTCGACGCTGACTTCATTCCCCCGCCGGACGTCGTGCACCAGTTCCTAGCCTATTTCGAGAATGGCCTCAATGGGAACAACAACTCGAAGCGGAATCCTGGAAACGATAAGGCTCCCAATGGAAACCTGAGCAAGGAGGACTTTGTGGGCATCTCAGAGAAGCTGAGGGTATGGCATAGAAACAAAGAGGTTGCCGCGGTTCAAGGATATCAATGGCATTACTTGAATTCTGGTGAGAATTGGCTAACCAAGGGAGTCCGAGCGGAGTTCAGCGCGAGCTACGTGGTTGAGAGGACTTCCCAAGAACTGGCCAGTTCAATGAAGATGATAGCAGGTAGCGTCTTCATGATCAAGGCGGAAACTCTCCGAAAGTACGGTTGGTCCACAAGCATAACTGAAGACTGGGAGCTTACTCTTCGACTCTACGCAGATGGATACAAGGTTCTCTTTACACCCTATATCCAAGTGCCTGCAGAGTGCCCTTCCACGGTTCCCCGGCTCGTGCGGCAGCGAATGAGATGGGCGGAGGGACACACCTACAATGTGAAGAAGTATTTCTGGCGGATCCTCCGTTCAGAAAGGCTCTCGTTGCGAGAGAAGATTGAGTTTCTCTATTACTCACCCTACTATCTTCAGTCGTTGCTACTACTGGTCGGAACCATGTCCTGGGTACTTTCCGGGTTGCTTCGAGGTAATGTTCCAATCTGGAACTCCACGTTGGGCTGGTCCCTCATATTGTTGAACTTGATGGCGATACCTCTGATGTGTCTGACAGGTCTGTTCATGGAAAAGAGCGTCAGGAAGGGTTACGGCGGGATTCTTTCCGTTATCGCGCTGTCACACATTCTCGCACCATTTCAGGGCTACGCGTCACTGAAGGGACTGATTGAAAGGGAGGAGAAATCGGTCTGGATAAGAACATTGAAGACTGGTAGAATCACAGAACCCTTATTCAAACTTCAGCTCAGAAGGACAATCCTAGGTGTCGTCCGAAGAGTTCGAAAGACTAACGCAGGACCTCGTGTTCGCGCTACACTGACCGATACCAGAGGACTCTTCGCTATTCCAATAATCCGGATTATTGGCCATGTCGAGGAGAGAAAGAGTGCGTCATGGGAACCACAGGTGCCTCTAAGGTACTGCTCTTCTTGCGGCCGCGACTTGGTCGCAAACTCGCGCTACTGTGATTGGTGCGGGGTCCGCATTGGAGGGGCTAGTTAGGAGTTCGAGAGGAGGACATAATCTTGGGAGGGCTTCGACGTGTTTTCATAGGCGTTCTTGTGGTAGTACTGATTTTCACTCTGATCTCTCCGGTGCTATATCAAGTGTTTATTAAACCAAGTCGTCCTCTCAATATCGCGATAGTTGACAAGACCGTCACTGTTTTCGATGCGGAAGCGCGGACATATCCTGAGCACTACTCGATGTTCTGGATTCTGAATCATGAGAAGATTTACCCCACGCGCTCAGGTTCTCATGCGCCTGACAGAAACAGTAATGGCCGCTACGATATCGACCATGACTACTTCGGTTACTATCCGCCAACGGATACACTTACAGGAGTCTTGGACATAGACCTGAGATCGATCGATCTTCTCTATCTTGCCGACGCCTATGGTCTACTTGAATACTTGCCGAACGGGACGGTCCGCAGGAGAGCCGGAGGATACTCGGTTGGAGAGGCCAACGCCATAGCTGAATACGCCAGATCTGGCGGATCGATAATCGCAGAATGGAATACTGTCGGATATCCCACCTATCTCAACAGAACAGCTCTCGACATCTTGGAGTCTGTGTTTCACGTCAGAACTTATGGATATGGCAAATACTACCCTGACCTAGCCAATGTCGAGAAATATTACAAGGAGATGTATAGGGAAGTTACTGGACAGGAATGGAGATTCACTGGTGAGGGGATAATGATAATCCAAGAATTCGTTGTAGGAAGTTACCCTAAGCAGGAGAAGGTTGAATTCATAATTCTCGAAAAGACCGACCTTCAGACGGGCGTATTCCCGATGTTTCTACACGTCAGAAATGACCATCCGGCCTTCGAAGGCGCGGATTCACTCATGCCTTATGCATACTGGTTTGAGATAGCAATTCCCACACCAGATGTCAAGGTGTTGGGGGAATACGAGATCAAGACCACGAACAGTGGGAGAGAGAAGCTTGCTAGACACGGGCTGAAGCCAATGATGACCGCAATAATCACGTATGAGGGATCCTACCGCCACATCTATTATGCAGGCGATTTCGCTGACTACGCTCCGAATTACCCACCTTTTCTCTTGTCCTATATAGCGGGTATTGGCAGCGTAATGAGGCTTCTACCGACATTGCCCTGGGACGGCTTCTTCTGGAGGTTTTACTACCCGACGTTCATGAAGTCAGTGAAATGGGTCATGGAAAGAGGCACCTGACAGGAATAAGCAGAGACCTTGGTCATCATCAACGTCTCGCAATCTCTTCTTTGTTTAGGGTAGAGGAAAGTCAATGTCGACGCCCTCGAACTCACGCTCAGGTCAGCAACCAGACATTCAGAATAGATTCAAACCGGAAAACGGATTTCGGATTCTGAAATGGTCCTTCTCCGGCAAAGATTTGGTAGTCGTTCTTTTCCTCGCTGCTTTGCTGGCAAGACTGGTTTACATGGTCTTTCTCCCTGTTGATCCGGATGACGACTCATACCACCACTGGCAGATCTCATACTATACCTTGAAGGAAGGTTTCGCACATGGAAGGATGTGGGATCTAAAGGGAATGGAGTATGTCTGGCTCCCTTTTCCGCATCTTCTAGGAGCATTCGTTCTTCTTGTCACAGGCACGTCTTCTCTCGACTCAATCAGGATCGTTAACCTCGTAATCGGCGCCGCAACAATATTTCCAATCTACCGATTATCGAGAAGGCTTCACTCCCTTCAAGCCGCCAAGTACTCTTCGCTCCTGTTTGCGTTCTTTCCCTTGGCCGTCTTTGTGAACATCTGCTGGGTCCATGAAACACTAACCACTTTCCTAGTAGCCCTGGCGGCAGACGCGTTCACCATTGAGGATCAGACAGGAAGATACGATTTTGTTGCGGGTGTATTTTTAGGGTTGGCTTCTATCACTAGATATGAGGCCTGGGTGATAGCTGCTCTCTTTCTGGTGTTGCATGCTGTGCGAAAGAGGTCTGTGACTATGCTCATACCCTTCGTCATTGGCTATTCTGTCGTGTTTCTCCCATATCTCTGGCACATCTACAATGTTACAGGCGACATGCTCTATGGTCCGAAGACCCAATTCTTCACCTTCAGCATTGGCGAGAAGTTTCTGACCCCTAGATCGCGGCCGTTGGGTATTGATGAAATCACGATTCCCTTTTCTGCTTTATCACTCCTCGGAATCATTGTGGCTCTCGCTTTGATCTCTAGACGAGATTCTGTGGTGTTTGCTCCTAGCGCCACATACCTGGCCTTCGCAATGCAGTTCTCCGGCATGTCACCTAGGCTACTACTTCTGCCGGTTACATTGATGCTCGTGCCCACGGGTAGACTACTTCATGGTTTGGTTGGCAGAGCTGATCGAAAGAAGACTGTCGCCTTGGTTGTTCTTGCATGCCTTTTACCCTACTCTTTCTCGACACAGTTCCTGTGGGGAGAGGAGGGACTTGTCAAAGTTTTCGATCCACCGGCGGATTTTGTTGGCAGCCACTACAATGGCGAAGGAGTGGTAACGGATATTCCAATGATAGTACATCGCCTAGTCAATGAGTGGCATATTCCTCACAATAGTGTCTATGGCTTTACATATGTGCCTGAGAACAGGTCGGAAGCCTTAGCCTGGTTCAAGAGCAAGAAGATTCGGTGGATTGTTTTCACTAGCGAGGACTACGATAGAAGCCAGCGCCTTTTTCCAGAGCTGAGAGACGGAAAAAGCGTGGGACCGTTCGTTTTTGCGTTCCGAGCCGACACATTCAGGTCGGTGATAATTGTATACAGTCTTGCGTAGAGATAGCTAGGAGACCACTTGGTATGATCCATTCTATGCTCGGCGGCGACATGAGATGCCTTTATCTACAAGTGTGGGTTCGAGGGTTTCAAGGAAGGAGTGCAACCTTTGCTAGCACGTGCGTGTAGTAGACTTGCCTTTCAAAGCGTCCAAGAGCTGTACTGAAGATCTTGACATTGGTTTGAGCCATCATAAGATTGATAGGCGTTGGCCTTGAGGATTTCTGTCATAGTCCCCGCTAGAAACGAGCAGGAAAACCTTGAACAGGTGACTGCACTCCTAGCAAAGACTCTCCCTCGTGAATCAGAAATCGTGGTTGTTAACAATGGCAGTACTGATGGAAGCAGCGAACTTCTTCAGAAATTGAAGGAAACATATCCTATCATCGTTGTTGAAATCAGACCAGTTGTAGGCAGAACATACGCGATAAAGAAGGGGATCGAAGCCTCAACGGGAGACCTAGTCGCCATGATTGATGCCGATCTTCAGTATCATCCAAAGGACCTATTGAAGTTGTGCAGTAAACTCACAGAGGAGAGACTAGACTTTGTGACTGGGTGGAGGGACTACTCCAAGTATCCATTTGGGAACCGCGTCATTTCAAAGATTTACAACTGGATTTTCAGAAGGTTCTTTCATATAGGGATACACGATGCTAATTGTGGTCTGAAGCTGTTCACAAGAGAAGTTGCAAACGATCTGATATACCGAAGAGGCTACAGCAGGTACTTTGTGGGTATCGCATCAGATATGGGGTACAAGGTTGGCGAGGTGAAGGTTGATCTCCACGAAAGGAGGGCGGGAAAGTCAAACTACAGTAAGACGCGAATATTCGGCAGTTTCTTCGATCTGCTTTCGGTGAAGTTATCTCTGACGATATTTCGGCAGCCGATGCACTTTTTCGGTAGTCTTAGTTTCGTCCTCGTCACAGGCGGGGTCATTTACAACCTTTTCAACAAGACATTCTACCCCACAATCATGATTGTCTCGGGATTCGTCTCTCTTCTCTTCGGTTTGATAGCAGAGATGATCATGGACCTACAACCTAGATGGCGACTGGAAAAACGGGCTACAGGGAAGAACGCAGAAAGAGAGGGACGAACAAAGATCGGTGACTGAAGTCGACATTACTGTGCGACATCATGCCCGAAGCTGAGGAGAGCAGTCTATTTTGACAGTGATGATGACTGTGGACGTAGAACATCAGATGGTGCCTGAGGATTACTCAGGAAAAGGGTTGGCTTCATGCTTGGAGCTATTCTCAAAGCTTGACATATCAGCCACATTCTTCGTAACAGGGAAATTCGCTGAAAGACAAGGGCCACTGGTGGATTTAATCTCAAGGCGTGGGCATGAAATCGCCAATCATGGTTACTCACATAAGGACCTCCTTAACATCGCAGGAGAGGATCTTCGAAGAGAGATACTAGACGCTCAGCAAGTGCTCGAAGCGATCGCAAGAAAGAGAATCAGAGGTTTCAGATGCCCCAACCTTCGCTTCAACAATGGAGTCTTCGCCATACTGAAAGAGTATGATTACTTGTATGACAGTTCTGTTCACCCAACAAAAGTGCCTTTCAGATACGACAACAGACACTATCCTTTGGAGCCGTTCCTTTTCGATGGAGTGCTCGAAATTCCCATTTCTGTCACACCCAAACTACGTCTCCCGATAGGATGGTTTTGGATGAGAAACCTTGGAGTCTCATGGTCATTGTCAGGAGCCAAAGCACTAATAGAACAAGGGATTGACGTCGTGTTCTATGCTCATAACTGGGAGTTCACTGACATAAGCCGCCTAGACATCTCCTGGACCAAGCGCAGAAGGACCGGCGCAAGGTTCCAAGAGATGATCAGCGACTTTGTGAAAGGACTGAGGGCTTTGAGGCAAGATTTCATTACTATGAGGCAGAGAGCCGAGATTGAAATTGAGAAGTCGGGTAAGACTAGTAATGATAAGTGACTGCGAAGAAATCTGACATGGTTTTGTATCTACAGCATCCCTAGATCCTAAAGAATATTCCAATCTCATCGTAAGCGAGGACCCAAGGGCCTAGGCTTGCTTTCCCCAAGTTTTGTAGACGAAACATGCGGAGACCAAAGTGAACACGGGAAGCACTAATGAAAACCAGAATGGGGCCCCTGCATTCGGGAGGCCCGAGGCGAGGTAAAGAAAGGCAGAAGACAGGGCGATCGCAATGTAGGTCCTCGTAGCGAATCTACTCCAAATTTCGTGCCTCGCTTGAGTTGTGAACGAAAGGTTGAGAGCATTCTGGTCAGGGGCGGTAGTCTCCAAGATCTTTGCATAAGGATGCCGAAGACTTAGCTCTGTACGAATTCCTGATCTACTCTCTTTCACTGAGCCATAGCGTGAAGTCAAATAACTTGTGCTAACGAGCACAAACATACCAAGAAGCAATAGAGTCGAGAAAAACCACCACTCGCGTAGAATGACAGTGACGAAGGCAAGCGTCAGCTCAGAAGCGATGATAAGGACATGACAAATCTTACATAGGACTAACTCTAAGTCGAACATCGCACGCCGGCCCCTTTCTCGGTCGGGCGGTCTGAGCCCGGCCTGAAGTCTCAAGTTGTGAAGGGGGCCTGCGTGTAATCAGTTCTTGTATGCCTCTTTCTGACAGACATCTGAGTGTTCTTTTTCTAGAAATCTGCTACAGTGACCTGTAGCCAATTGAATTTCGAGAATAGATCGGCTGTGATGGCGGCCAGAGGAGATGCGAGGCCGGTTCCCAGCTTGAGAAATTCCCTGAACTCAAGGACTTAGCTACTCGTCGTCAGCTTCCTTTCTGCTAAGCAGTTCTTTGATGCAGCGTGGCATGCCAGGTCTTTTGAGGGCGTTGGGGTTGAGGCCCATTTCTCTGCAGATGGCTCGTTTGATGAACATCTCTATGATCTGTGCGCCATCGCCGAACATGTCATGTAGGGCTCGGATGAAGCGTTCGGGTCTCCGGGGGATTTCTGGCTTATCTAGTGAGTATTTCGTGTCAAGGTTGTAGAATGTGACTTGAGCGAAGTCTTCTCCAATAAGGGAAAGACCGCATTCCACGGCTGCAAGGATTATGTCTTCGAGGCGCTTTGCCTGTGAGTTGCGTGGGCTATCTGAGGGTGGCTTACGTTCTAGGAGGGTAATCGTTGGTTGGCCGAGACGAGTGTGGGATGAGAGCCGCATCAAGATCTACTCCAACACTCTGAGGTCTGCCTGGTCAGCAAATTGTGTGCGAACAGGGTGGACTGAGTTTGTTGGGTGCGTTGAGTCCATTGCTTATCCTTCCTAGCCCCCCTACTATATCGGTGCACGATATATTAGTGTTCCGATGGTGGAACATCAGAGTTCCATGAACTTGATAGCCTTTTCTAATCCATGGTCGGCAAGATGATATCCGGCCTAAGCTTCTTGTTGTCTCATTGCCCCATTGCTCGTTGGCTTAGCTGCGATAGGCCTTGGGCAGCTTCATGTTAGGAACCTTCTGACCGAGAATATGCCTATTCTCAATCAGAGGAGTACGGTGACACCGTCTAGGGCTAGGTGCAGCATCCATCCAGCTGCTGCGGCAAGTATGTATTTGCGAGGTTTCCCTTTCCTGGCTATGGCTGTGGCGATCAGGATTAGGGGCCAGAGCCAAAGGTGTAGGTAGCATGGGTAGACGCTTGTTCGTAGGCTGAAGGATAGGCCTTCTGTGAGGTAGCGGGGGAAGAGCTTGGTGAGAAGGTCTGGGCTCCAAGAGAGGAGATGGTCTATGTCAGGGAAGACGCCGAAGAACGTAACGGCGAATAGGAATGGCCACGCCGGATTGGGCTTTGCTAACCTGTAGATGAGGAGAGCGAGGAGGCCGGCGAAGAAGGCGTGCCAGAACAGGTACATGGATCTTCACTTGCGATCTTTTGGGGTTCTTGAGACCGCTTTTGGTTGATTTGACGCATCCCGTAGATTTGGGGTTGATAAGTCTTCTTGGTCCGCGGCCGCTTCGGAGAAGAAGAGTTCCTATTAGCATCGAGCCGCCTTCTCGAAGGGCCCGATATAGAGAGTAAGGGCACAGCGATATCGGGCATATGGATAGTGCAATTGGGCGTGGTCTAGATGAAGGTTAGCGTGAGGAGGGTGCTTCTTGTTCTTGTTGTCTTGTCGGCGGCCGGGGCATGCGCGGCAACATATCTTTACCTCCAGTTCGTTGCGGTTAGAGAGCGAGCAACCTACAGAAACGTTTCGGCGAGGGAGGCAAAGGTGATGATTGATTGTACGTTATCGCTGTTGATTCTTGATGTAAGCAGTGAGGGAGAGTATGCGCAGGGACACTTGAAAGGTGCGGTCAACATTCCGATATCGGACTTGTCTCGTGGAATGAATGAGCTCGACGTGAATTCACCAATACTGGTTTATTGTCGAACTGGTAGAAGAAGCGCTCAGGCCTGCTCTGCCTTGGCCGAGTGCGGCTTCACCAGGGTGTACAACATGGAGGGAGGCCTTTTGGCATGGATAGATTCTGGATATCCAGTTGAAACCTAGAAGATTGTCTTGCTCTCAATGTTCCTCTTGAGCTGGAGATCCTCTTAATGAGATGTCTTCTGTCTACCTATAGCAAGCTTGTACTTTCGAAGGGTCCCGGTTATCGCTATGCCCAACGTGAATATGGATAAGGCTGCTACTATGGGGTCGAGTCTTATTCCCCATGGTGTGTAGTTTAGGAGTAAGCCTATTAGTGGTGTGATGGCCAGGCCTAGGCCGACAGTTAGGGCGAAGCGTTCTATGTTGTCTAGTTCCTTTCCTTCTGGGAAAAGCGCTTGGATGGTGACGTAACCCGGCAGGAAGAGGACGAAGATCGATCCCACAATCCATCGAAGTACGATGAGCGGATATGTGCTCGGTAGAACGTAAATGGCAAGGAATGTTGCCAGCGCGGCTAACGCAACCAAGTAGAACCAGAACCACGTCGCCTTCACGTGCCACAACCACCAAGACATCAACCACCTCCTAACCTTGATACCTCTGGAGGAGGAAACGCGCTTCACCCTCAAGGATCTCAAAGAGCTCCGGATGGGACTACGCTCCCCAATCCAAATGCTCATGCCCAAACGTCTTCACATGCTCCTCCCCAAGCACAAGCGAAGGCATGTCAGTCACATCATACCTCAGGCCATGCCTCTCAAGGGCGCTTCGCTCCTCGTCATCGGTCCACAGCGTCCTGTAGATCGTATACAAAGGCAACTCCGGACCCAAATCTCCGCATACTGACGCATCATAGAGCACAGGCTCAAGATCCTTAATCCTGCGAACCATCGGAGCATCATTGACGATCAGGCTTGGCGGAAGGACTCTCGCAGACTCTCCCTGCGCTTCCCTGAATGACATCATCATCTGCGATCTTCTACCGTAGATCCGCTCAACCTTCACCTAGCAGCCCTCCAGACTCATCCCGTCAAGAAGTAGCTACCATCGAGACGAGGGTGAGAAACATCAAAGCCGCATATGTTGCAAGAAAGACGTTCAGAAAGATCAGGAGATTATTGCTCACCAAAGGCAGAGGGCTGGGTCCAAGCACACCTAACTCTGCACTTACGGTCAGCTCATTCAGAAATGTGAACCGACCCGGATCCTTCAAAAATGCCTCCACCAGTCCCAGACCACCCTCTAGAATAGACGGAGCCTCAGCCCTCAAGACACGAACCTCAGGAACCGAAGAATAGTTCAGATTCTTCACAAGCCTACCGCCAGTCAAGAAGTAGAAGGCCGCGCCCTTCCTCTCCGCAAACCGGTCGTACACTTGAACGCAGCTTCTTGAGATCAGGCTCCCTACCACCAATCGCCTCGAAGAAGCATTGATCATCACATGGCCACTGCCCGGAGGGATCAAAACGATGTCTCCCTCCTTCGCCTCAACCAACGAAACACCAAGCAGCTCTTCGCCTCTATACCTTTGGACCAAGAAACGCGCCTCACCCTCAAGCACCTCGAAGACCTCAGGACGAACGCTCTCCCCTCCGGACGACAGACGGCAATGCCCAAAGGTCTTTGCATATTCCTCGCCTAGCAGAAGTGGCGGAACAACGATCACATCGTATTGCAACCCGTATCTCTGAAGAAGATCTCTCGCCTCATCATTGCAACAGTCTTGATAGACCTCGTAAACGGGCAAGTCCGAGTCAAGGTCTCGAAGGCATTTGGAGTCGTAGAGAACTGACTGTAGCTCTCTGAGCCTCCGAACCTGACGCAACCTAGCCGACGCTAGAACATTTGCACTTAGAGACTTAGACATGAAGCAGATCGAAACCCTTCAGGATTCTGTCCCTAGGCTTGGCTGCTCCGACTTCAGCCGCAGGCTTCTCCGCAGCCTCTTCAGAGCCAGTTGTGGCAGGAGTCTCGAAGTCCATTGGCTCTGGCGGAGGCGTAGTCGCCATCGTCCAACCGATCCACGCCAAGATGACTAGAACCGCAGCCACCGCAAGGAAAGCTGTAGCCTGCAACACTATCATAGCGAACGCGTACAGCAGCCATGCATATGCCGCGATCGCAGCAACGCTTCCGATAAGGATGACCGCCCCAATCGCCTGATCTTTGTTCAAAGGTCCTCCACTCCCCAAGCTCCTACTATCGTACGGGACGGTTCAAGGTAGATAAAGCTCACCCAACCCCAAATAGAAGACATAACTCCTCTCGATAAGCCAATCACGCATTCGAGGAGCCCAATCATACAGGCCTCTTTTCTCGTATCTCAACTTCAACTCTTCCGCCCTCGCCCTTCCGGCAATCCGCATAAAAGAGTTTCCAAACACCATAGCTCCGACAGCTCCTTGTTCACCCATCGGTACGATGGCTATCCGCGTGCCGGTGCCATTCCACCCAGCAAGACGCAGGCGAGTCATCTGAAATGAACCAAGGCGAGGACGGGATTTAGGTTTCCTTTGGAGTTTCGACTTTCCAACATCCAATGAGATACTACTCATAATGACTTAAGCGACGGGAAGCGCTTGGTTAGACCATGACTGCCATAGATAGCGACAGTGTCGGGCTGAGACAGTGAGAGTCATGCTTGAGATTGCGCCCGAAGGAGACTTGAAGACTGCTCT
>Ga0315307_1000933_pt1 | contig 12874 bp, 8 predicted proteins | sample TDP2_MG_FD_203079 | JGI IMG/M metagenome (GOLD analysis project Ga0315307, IMG submission 203079) | Freshwater sediment microbial communities from Lake Towuti, South Sulawesi, Indonesia - TDP2 | ecosystem: Environmental > Aquatic > Freshwater > Lake > Sediment | place: Indonesia: South Sulawesi... | reverse complement strand
GCTAGCTCCTTAAGCTCGTCTTCCGTCAATTCCTTGCTTTCATGCCTTTTCTTCAAAGTATCACGTATACGATTTACATCTTGATTTGGATACAACAGTGCCAAAAGCCTTGATTTGCATTTCTCGCATGCTGGTTGCTCTGGCAAACTCTTGATCTTCTTTTCTGTAATCCATTCTCTACACGACATGCACATTAGTGTCGCTGTTCTAGCTTCTATTGCCCTCTTCATCTTGTCTATATTGCTTAGTAAAACTCGTTCAGGAGCCATTAATTCTGAAATGTCGGAATACTTCGCAAGAATATGATAGGCCAGTGGTGTAGGCTTTTCAGAACGATGTATGGTGCTAACCTTCACTTTACCACTTTTGATGTCACGCATAATTTCCTTAACCTTTTTCACATCCACCTTTTCCAGCATTGCCTCTCGCAGAGTTTCATCATAGATTGGTGTCTCTCTGAACTGAGTTGGCAGCTGGCTTTGTCTCTCAGGCCCCATGGTTTTTCCCCGGGGCAATGCTCCAAATCGTTCCGCCACAAACTTCATTTTGTAAGAAAACGGGAATCTAGTCTCCAAATAATCGCTGAAAGCTCTGTCCACCGCATCATCTGTCAGAGTAAAAAGAGCTGAAGGAATTTTCTGAGCTTCTTGCTGCGTCAGAATTCGGGTCGTTTCAATAAGTATGCGGTAACCATCATTCCACCAGCCAGTTATGACTTCCATGTCTGAAAGTATCGAGTCGAAAATACCACCTAAAGTGCGATTCACTATCTCACCAAAACACGCATGAACTATAAGGTATTTGCCAAAAGCTTCAACTAAAATACGGTTATCGGTCGGTAGCGGTGCCCCTTGCTTAAATTGCTCCTCAATTTCCCTTACAGCGTCAAGCAAAGCAGCCTTGTCCGTTGACAGCTTATCCGCAAGTTTCTCTGTTGCCGCCTCTGCTTTCCCCGTTTCCTTTAATGCTTTGCCAATTTCTTCTCGAAGTCTACCAGTTTCTCGGGCCAAGTCAAACGGGACCGGAAGTATTTCTCCGTCCCATCCCGGAATAGCTGCAAACTGATCCTCTGAGGGAACCACGTAGACAATGCCTGTCTCCTCTTCTATCTGGACTATTCGCCAAACTCTTCCCCTAACAATGAAGTTCAAGCCAACACGGGCTCTTAGAGCCATGAACTCATCGCCCAAAGTGCCGATTTTTCTGTCAGAAATAACATTTACTATTGGGTAGCGTCTCTCGTCTGGAATCATGGACAAGTTCTCGTAGTAGTAGTTTCTTGTCTTCCGCGTCTTCTTCAAAACTTTTCCTTCTCGCTCAAACCTTAATTCGTTGAGGCTGGCTAAAAAGTATATCACATCAAGGAGCGTATTTTCCCTAAGTTTTCGATAAGGATGAGCCCTCCGCACAATAGTCAACAGCTCTTTTAAACCTACACTTCCTTTGTCCATGAGTAATCCGACAACTTGATGAGCCAAGACATCCAAAGCCCGCTCATGAATCAAAACAGGCTCAATTTTGTTTTCATGTGCTTTTTTGACAGCTGCTGTTGACTCAAGGGTATCGTCCGGAAAAGCCGTAACAATAATGCCTTCCGAAAGCATGTCTAGGCGGTGACCGCTACGCCCGACTCTCTGAATTAAGCTGCTAACTTGTCTTGGCGAAAGGTACTGAATGACTAGGTCTACGTTGCCTATGTCTATGCCAAGCTCCAGGGTGCTTGTGCAAATTATTGCTTTTAAAATTCTAGTTTTAAACTCATCCTCTATTTGGACACGTTCCTCCTTTGATAAGGAGCCATGGTGAACTGCTATATCGTTGCGACGTAGCTGATGAAACTTAAAACCAAGCATTTCTGCGATCGTTCTACTATTCACAAAAATCAAAGTTGACCTATGACTGTCAACAAGTTCAGCCACCCGTCTTATTCTCGCCGCCGCTTCTGGCGATGTCCCGAGTTTTCCAGCCAGATCATAATCCACTTCGGTTGGACTTGGATTTTCTACATGATACTTGTAACCTTTGGGAGGCAACGCTTGGATAATTCTAATGTTTCTACTAGTTCCAGCAATAAACTTCGCAACTTCCTCTGCATTACCCACGGTGGCCGATAGACCTATTCTCTGAAATTCTCTTCCAACAACTTCATAAAGACGTTCTAAGGCTATTGTGAGCTGAATCCCACGTTTACTTGATGCAATTTCGTGTACTTCATCCACAATAACATATCGGACACGGCTTAGATGCTGCTTCATGCGTGAACCGGGGAGAATAGCTTGAAGAGTTTCTGGTGTCGTTACGAGCATGTGAGGTGGAGAAGTGGCTTGCCTCCTGCGAAGTTTTACCTCGGTATCGCCATGTCTAACTTCAATTGAAATACCAAGGCGAAGAGCCCAAAAAGATAGACGCTTCAATAAGTCACGGTTCAAAGCTCTCAACGGCGTAATGTAAACTATCGATATTCCAGGCTTCGCTTCCTGTTGAATCAGTTTGGAGAAGACAGGAAGAAGGACAGCCTCTGTTTTACCGCTTCCCGTAGGTGCAATCAAAAGAACATTTTCTCCACTTAAGACTGGCGGAATGGCCATTGTTTGAGGTAAGGTCGGCTCCGAAAAGCCTAGTTCAGCTAGAGCATCACGGATGGGCTTGGCTAGTGAATCGAAAACTTTGGGGTTTGAAGCTTCATTGTGCATTGTTAAGCATACCATCAACTATACTGTAAAAAGAAGGTTTATCCTTTACCTAAATGCCACTGGAAAAGAGAGCTTTAAGATTATATCTTCATGGTATGGAATCACAACTTTCTCCTTGAATTTACCTTTAGCAAAAATTTCACTGAAATCCCTTATCAATGGTTCTTTTCTTGAGCAGAATATTATCTCATTCTCTTCGTTTGTCCAGATCGTCAATCCCCTAGTTTTTCCTTTATGGATGAAATGTAAGGACATGCCTTCATTTCCAGTCTGCAGTAGGCTTACTGCATTTGGACCTTCCAAAGTCGAAAATAGGGCATTTAAAGCGTCATCAATTACACCCTTCTCTTCTAACTGTTCCTCAAAAATATGTGGGATAACTTCAGAATCAATAAGCTCCACTTTTTCAGATTCAAAAACGTGTAATTGGCCTAGTTTCTCTCTAATCTCCTTATAATTCGTTACATTGCCATTGTGAGCTGAAATCACAGTTAAGTGCGGATAGCACTTTGCAATATACGGTTGAGCTGTTTCTTTAAAGCTTGCGTTTTCCATGAACTGGGGGCTTGGCATCCGCACATGTGCAAATAAAATAGATGCCTCACTAATATTAGTAATCTCAGACAAGTGCCTTGCAGGAGAAACATCAACTTTTCCGACTTTTTCCAACATTACACGTCCTTCGTTTTCAAGAACAGCGACGCCTGCACCATAACCTCCGACAGGTTTTGGCTCTTGTGGATACTGATGAACTTCCAGTTTTTCAAGAACCCTAAAAACTAGGGGCATAGGTACAGCCCGCTTCAAAGCAAAACCGAATATGCCACACATTGAACTCCACCTCCCCATCAATATGCAGACTTACATTTCTGGAGAAAGTAATTCATAAAAGTTGTCAACGGACACTTTGCATTTGCTGACGACCTTAAAGAACAGAAAAAAGGAAGATCAAGATACAATCTTAAGTCTTTATTTGGTTTTTGATTAAAACCTTTCTTTCCTTACGTATTTTGAGCGCAACTTCTCGGGTTTTCGCGATTGTCCTCGCCGCGGTAGATTTGTCTATTTCGTTTAGATTTAGAAGCTTTATTGTGTCCTTGTAGTTTTTGGGGTTTTTCTCTTCTAGGGTTTCGAGAGAACGCAGCAAAGTCGTGTAATCTATCTTGATTTTATCTACTGAAGACTTTAACCAAACGTAACTCTCAACTATGTCAATCAGTATGTCGCTCATGTAGTGAGAAGCCTCGACTATTTTCCCAGATTCAATCAAGTAGCTTGTACACATTAACATGCCCTGCAGAAAGGCTGGATTCAAATAGTACTTTAGTTTACTCTTGACTTTAAAATGAGAGGAATCAAGCGCTTGAGGATTTTGCTTGGTTGTGATGCTTATTTCGTTCCAGATTGTTTTGAAAAGCTGCAGTTTGTCCTTTGTACGTGCATTATCGGCTTCACTTAGCCTAGCAACCTCCAAGTAATCGTTGAACAGATCTCTCATTCCCAGTTTTGTTGCAGAATCTTCGAGCTTCTCCACAAATCGACTGTTTGAAAAAGGTTGCAAGGTTATTTCGACCAGGACCTTCAAGATATTCTCCATGGCTAGCGTAGCGAAAAGATATGAACTTCGGAAGTCGTCCCTCGAAAAGGCTGAGGTTGCACGGCTTAAGTATATGTCCGAGTCTATGACATGGCCTTCCGTCCTGATGTCAACCCTCTCAGGTGAAACGTAAGATTTAGCCATCAAAAGTTTTGTGTTAGTCAGCGACCAGTCTCGATCATACAGGATTTGCGTTTCATACAATTTCTGGTCTATTTCTGGAGGAATTGGTCCGTGAACACATCGTTTTGGAACACGATCAAAATCTATGAGCACGCCGCTGATTTCGACCCTCTCTACATACTCATAGTTGAAGTTGCTCTTATCAAGGATGAATAGATCAACATCACTTGAAGTTGTGGCGTCACCTCGACTCCAGCTTCCAAACAAACCTATACCGTAAACGTTTTCTGTAACTCTCATTTCCTTGACGATTTTCTCTAGGATTCTTCGAATTTTTTCGGGAAGTCTTATCACAGAAATCACTGTCCCTGAGAAATCATTAGTGTGTGTAAGTATTCAAAAGTTGTGAATTGAATCCCTCTGAGAAAACCGTAAGCTTTATATATTAAAACATTTCCTCCAAATAGCTACGCGGGGCCGGATGTACTGCTTCTGATTCCGAATCTCTGATGAGGAAAATGGAAGGTGACGGTTCTTAACTGTATATTGGAGTGAAAATAGGTGAGTAAAAAGGAAAGCAGAGCGCGTCAACGCCTGGTTGATAAGTGCCCAGAGTGTGGAAGTGCCAACCTCGTACACGATTATGACACTGGCGAGACTGTTTGTGGCGATTGCGGACTTGTCTTGTACGAGCAAATGATGGACAAGGGTCCCGAATGGCGGGCTTTTACGCAAGAAGAGAAAGCGTCGAGAAGCCGAGTTGGAGTGCCAACATCGTATTCAGTCCACGACAAGGGCTTGTCGACAGCCATCAGTCAAGTTGACCGCGATGCCTTCGGCAGGAAGCTTCCTCTTTCTACGCGGCTGCAAATGTGGCGTTTGAGGAAATGGCAAATACGTTCGAGAGTACATTCTTCAATCGACAGAAACCTCGCCCAAGCAATGGCTGAGCTTGACCGCCTCTCAGATAAGGTCTATATTCCGCCATCAATCAAAGAGAAAGCTGCTGTTATTTACCGCAAATCCTTGGATAAGGGCTTGGTCCGGGGCAGGTCCATCGCAGCCATAGCTGCTGCAGCACTCTATGCAGCTTGCCGTGGAAGCGGAACCCCGAGAACCCTCCGTGAAATAGCGGAGGCAAGCCTAGTTGATAAGAAGGACGTTGCCCGTTGTTATAGGCTTTTGCTCCGCGAACTTGATGTGCATATGCCTATCGCTGATCCACTTACGTATATCTCAAAAATCGCCGAGAGAACAGGAATTTCAGGCAAAACTCAAGGATTAGCCATCCAAATTCTTCGTGAAGCCAGAAAGAGGCGGGCTGCTGCGGGTAAAGACCCCATGGGTTTAGCTGCGGCAGCTCTATACATCGCTTGTCTGCAAACTGATGAGAAGAAGACACAGAAAGACATCGCTGAAGCTGCAGGAGTCACTGAAGTCACGGTGAGAAACCGCTACAAGAGTTTGAAGAAACAGCTAAATCTGGAACTACCCGACTGACTTGGTGGGTTAATCGACCGACTTTCTTTTTCAATTAGCACTCCAAATTCGACATTATAACTTCAGCTACCCGCTTGCCTGATGAAATTTATGACTAATTGACCTTTAAGATCGTAGGAGATTGAAGATTGTCAGCACTTGTATAGTACAGCGACATCATAAGTAAAGCCTTCTATGGGTATCGTCGACATTTCCACGGCTTAGCTTTTCAACATCTGTCTATCATTTCTAAGCGGAATATTCAATAGATTCGTGAAACAATAGGCGTGAATATCCGCATCTTCACTCGGTTTCAGAACATCTCATCATAAAGTTTCAGAAGAGAGCCTATAATAATTAGAATCAGTCCGCTTGCTGATATTGGTAGGGTGAGCCACCCGTACGGACGAATTACTTGTCTCATGGAACTTGGCATAACTTCTGGAGTCTCTGGAAAACCAAGAGCGGGAAGAGGGCTCTCACCTGGGGGGATTAAAGTTGTTGGGTCTCTGTAGATTATCTTTCCCCCGATAAATAGGCACGTCATTGCGGTGACTATGAGCATTGGCAAGACGCATATTAGGAGGTTACTCACTCCTGCCTTAGATAGTAGTTTTACCTTAAACAGTTCAAAGTACATAGCGAAACCTGTCACAGTAAGAGTTACGCCAATAATAAAGCTAAACAGAGTTACCCACTGATAAATTGGGAACCAACCAAAAAAGAGTAATCCGCCCAGAAATATAGACACCGCAACAGCCATGAGAGTTTTATCAAGATTATCCCTGGAAAAATCAAGGCTACGGCAAAATTCATATTCACCAGTACATTGCACCGATCTAAAACTGAAATAAAAAGATTGCTCGCAGGGCACTTTTCAAATTTGAATTCGTCTTTCCTCTATTGCTTTATGGATGTACTTATTGTTTTCAACGACATCTTTTATTCTGGGAATAACGCCTGCCATGATCTCAATCTAATCTTCTGAAAATTGTTTCATGATCCGCTTCCTTCTTTTTCAAGCTCCATAACCAACGGGCCTCTGTACCCACAGTTATCGCACACGTACTTTTTAGGCGTCAGCCAATAGTCAAAACTGCTTGACAACCGAATTTTTGGGCTTCCACATCTTGGACAATAAATCCTCGATGGTTTCCGACGCTTCAGCATTTTAAATACTTCGCGCATGTTTTGCAGCAATTCCATTCTAGGTCCGCACCTTTATGCGGCAGCTACTGGAGCTCGATGTTCGCCTCTGGGTATCCAAGTTTTACTAGGTATTGGCGGACTTTTTCGCGATGGTCTCCTTGAAGCATTATCTGACCGTTTTTCGCTGTTCCTCCGCATGCGCAGGCGTTTTTTAGTTTTTGAGCTAGTCCTACAAGGTTTGTGTTTTTGTCGTCTAGACCATCTATGATTGTTGTTGGTCTGCCGAACTTGCGTGTTTCAAGTCTCACGCGGATTCTTTGTTGTTCTTTGTCTATTTCGCTGCAAGCGCACAAGTCTTTGGGCAGCCCGCATACCGGACAAATTTCAGCCATGATACTCAAAGTTAAGATTGTTGTAGCGGTATATAAGATTTTCAAATCTATCATCAATAAACCACACGTATAGATATACTGTTTTTTCAATCAGAATCGTAGAGTCTACTGAATTTGGCCAGAAATGCCAATGAGCTAACATTTTAGCTAGTGTCTGATGAATTTGACAGATACCAACCATATTCAAAAAGATTAGCAGTCAAAGGCTAACCTATCATTTTATTTTCGCCATAGGAAAGCTTTAATGAAAAAATTCCTACTTGTCCTTTATGAAAGTACTAGTATTGGGCTGTGGAAGTATAGGTTCTGTTGCAGCAGAAGATCTCGCTGAAAGCATAAGTTCTATTCAAGTTGTTGTGGCTGACAAACATGAGGCTAAGGCTAAAGATGTGGCGGAAAGAATAGGCAGAAGCAACGTCTCGTGGATTCAACTTGATGCGGTTGATCATAAAACATCAGTCAAGTCTTTAGAGGATTTTGACTTAGTTATGGGGTTTTTGCCCGGAAGACTTGGATACAGGCTGGCGGAAGCTTGTATTGGTACAGGAAAAAATTTGGTGGATGTTTCCTATACGCCTGAAGATGTCTTAGAATTAGATGGCAAGGCGGTGGAGGCTAGTGTAACGATTGTTCCAGATTGCGGTTTAGCACCTGGCATCAGTAATATTCTTGTTGGACATGCAACGACAGAGCTTGACAAAGTTCAAAATGTTCACATAATGGTCGGTGGACTTCCAGAAAAACCTGTGCCGCCTTTGGACTACATCATTACTTGGTCCCCTGAAAGCCTCATTGACGAGTATACCAGAAAAGTGAGGATAGTCAAGGAAGGCAAAAAAGTTGAAGTAGAAGCCTTAAGCGGATTGGAAGAAGTTGAGTTTCCAAATGTTGGAAAGCTTGAAGCCTTCTACACCGATGGGCTTAGAACATTGCTACACGCAGTAAAGAGTGTAGACAACATGTGGGAGAAGACGCTCAGATATCCGGGACATACTGAAAAAGTAAAGCTCCTTAAAGCCCTTGGATTTTTTGATGAAGAACAAGTCAATGTTGACGGCGTAGTCATATCACCTAGAAAGCTTACTACGAAACTTTTGGAGCAGAAGCTCTGGAAACCAGGGGTTGCTGATATTGTGGCCTTAAAGGTTGAGGTTTGCGGTGTCAAAAAGAGCAGGGACAGATGTTATATTTATCACCTACTCGACCGTTACGATGAAAAGAGGGGAATAACAGCTATGGCAAGAACAACAGCTTATACGGCATCAATCGTTACACAGTTATTGCTCAAAAAAGCCGTAAAGGAGAAAGGTGTTGTCCCGCCTGAAAAGATAGGCATGGATAGTGAACTTTTTGCGTTATTCTTGGATGGCTTGAAGAAGCGAGAGATAACAATAGTTGAAGAGGAAATTGGCTAAGGTTATGTTACTACTCCCATTCTGTGCAGTTCCTCTCGCAGGCTGTCTCTAATCTGTTTCAGGCTTTGTCTGCGTTCCGTATATTCATCTCCGCTTATTTTGCCCGTTTTGAAATCTTTGTCTAGGTGCTCTAATTGAGAATTTATCTCTGCTACTCTTGCCTTTAATTGGTCAATGTAGGAAACTGCTTTCTCTTCAACTATAGCTTCGGACGGAGTCAACGCCATTTTTATGACGCCGTCTTCGATACGAAGTATTCTGTCGGCGGCTCTTGCGACGCTTGGGTCGTGAGTTACCATTATTACTGTTTTGCCGAGTTCCCTGTTCACCTTAACCAGGTAATCTACAACTACCTTCGCGTTCACTGTGTCTAACTCGCCTGTTGGCTCATCAGCCAAGAGAACTGGGGCGTCATTTGCTAGAGCGGCTGCTGTGGCAACGCGTTGTTGTTCGCCGCCGCTTAGTTCTTCAGGTTTATGTGAGGCGCGGTCTGTCAAACCGACTATTTCAAGGAGGTCTTTGACGCGTTTGTTTCTTGTTCCTCTGGAAACGCCTAGAGCTATCATGGGAAGCTCGATGTTTTCAGCCGCTGTCAATGTTGGGATTAGATTTAACGTTTGGAATATGTGGCCCACCGTCTTCCTTCTGTAATCAACCAATTGTGATGGATGCAATGCTGAAACTGCAATGTCACCGACCTGAACGTGGCCGCCTGTGGCTTGGTCAAGTCCGCCGACGATGTTCAGTAGTGTGGTTTTTCCACTTCCGCTGGGCCCTATAATGGAGATCATTTCGCCTTCATTAACGTCCATGCTTAATCCTCTTAGGGCTTGCACTTCTACGTTTCCTAGTCTGTAGATCCTAATCAAATCTTTCGCCATCACTTTCATTCCTTTCAAAATCTCACTATCCTGTCAATTTTTGAGATGTATCTCTTTGTAAGCATGATTACCGGGATTATTGATGAGGCAAAAACTAGGATTAGGCATGTGGAAAGAAGAATTATGGCATCGGGCGGAAACACTATTCGATGAGCCACGAGAGAATAGGAGAGAGCGGCGTTAGAAGCCGCGACGTTGCCGCGAACCACAATCAAACCTACCACAATGCCCAAAATAGCCGAAAAAACTACTATTGCCAAGTTTTCTGACAACAGCATGGTCACAAGCTGCTTAAAGGATAGACCACGCGCACTCATAATGGATGCTTCTCTTTTTCGCTCTTGCAGGCTGACCAAAGTTGCTAGGCCTGTCGCTACCGAGGCGGCCAATATGGAGAAAACAATCCCTATGCGCTGAATGTTTAGAGAGCCTGTGAGCAATAAATTACTTTGATAGGTTCTTAACTCTTCTGCTACAGAACGCACATAGCGGATATCTTCAAGCTTTCGAATTTCAGATGCAACAGATTCTCCGTCAGCACCGAGTCCCAGTTTGACCAAAGCTTTAACGGGGGGATACCAGCTTAAGCTCAACGATTCTAAGAGCCCAACGGGTACATAGGACCAGAATGCTCCTCCAAGGTATTCAAGTGGTTGGACATAGTATCCTTCTTGGATGACCTCGGGGCCGAAAAATCCGACTATTGCTAACTGTAATGTTGAGGCTCCAATAGTCAAAGTCAAGTTGTCACCTATTTTCTTATCCAAGGTTTTTGCTATATATCGTTGTAGAATTATGGTTTTGTCAATAGTCTTCATTTGTTGAAACGCTGTGACAACGTCATTTCCGCTAAACCATTCATTTTCGTAGTAGGCGCTTGAAAGCCACTTGTAAGGGTCAACAGCCCGAATCTGCATTGCATAGTATTGTGAAGGTAATGTCCCACTAAGTGAATATTCTAAAGTTACGGAAGCCACTCCAGAAAGCTCCTTTATTGTGTCTGTTGCTTTAGAGACATTACCTGTGGAGGTTGGTTCAACGCTTATGTCTGCGCCCACGTCAGCCTTCACTCGACGAATTGTGTAGTCTTGTTCACTTGCAACAGCGCCTATTGTCTGAAAGCTATAGCCTATGATTAGAGCGATCAAGAAAGCGACGGAAGCGGCTCTCGCTGGATTTCTCCGAACATTCCTCGTAGCTAAGGTGCCTAAATCGCCTAGAAATTTTGCTGCGCGAGTCACAAGCTCCTGAAATTTTAGGGAGCCACGGATGAAGATTTTTGTGAAACCCCAAAAGAAAAGTAGTGGTCCAATGTAGGTTAAAATGTAATAGTCTATGGATATCCAGATACCTAAGAGGATTACGAGGAATATATTTGCGAAAGGCGGCGGACGCCCAGCAAGTATTTGAAATAGGTTTATGCCAAAAAGAAACATGACTATTTTGTAGGTGCCTAGACAGAGGGCTACCCAAGGCCATCGTTGCTTGTATGGCTTGGCTTCCTCGACATACATGTATTCCCTTAAAGCTTCCACTGCAGGGAGCTTTGAGGCTCTTCTGGAAGGGCGAAAGGTAGAAAGTAATGTTATGGCTAGGCTGAAAATTATGGCTACGACAATGACTTCTTGGCTTAACACAGGCGCTGTTCCTAGTTCGCCTCCAACTGCGGTGGCAAAAAATGGGCTGAGCAGAAAGCCTAAGCCTATGCCTAGAAGACCGCCGATGATTCCGATCATGATAGATTCGGTTAGGAACATTCTGAAAAGTTGTCCAGTTGAGAAGCCCTTCGTCAATAGTAAGCCGATTTCACGTCTTCGCAGGTTGTAGGAGACATCTGAAACTGTTGTTCCAACATACCAAGCTACGAAGAAAACTGGAAGCGCGACAACGAAGAAGGAAAACCTCATAGCCATGCTGGTAAACTGATATGACATTAGAACTTGCTCCAGATTATTATTAGCATTCATACCGTATTCCGCAACAGCTTGACTCACTCTTGCGGTAATTGTTCTCACAGCTTCAAGCGAAGCTGACATATCCCAGGGATTAATCAATACGTCTCGGTCAATGTAAGCAAAAATTTGGGTAGTGAAGGGACTGTAGTGCTGTGTAACATCGCTTAGAATTGTGTCTAAGAGTTTGGCGAATGTTTCTTTCCAGTTCACAATGAGCAAATTATCGCCATAGGTTGCTTGCGACTGTTCCAGCATGGGCGGATACATGATTGGACTCCAAACTTCTCCCTTGGCAATGGAGTATGCTCTATCGTCAAGCTCAACAAAGCCTACCACTTTGAGAGATAACGTCACAGCCTTTTCAGTCGACGGATAATCTCCAACCCAATACGTGAAGTTCAGAGCGAAAGTGCTGTTCAACTCTATCTTGTTTGCACTTTTGGAACCCTTCCAAATGTAGGTTTCATTCTCTGCAAGGGAGTTAGAACCCGATGTTATGGTGAGTCCGTCATAGACACGTGAAGTGTTGGATATGCCTACGATTTTGAAGGGGGTGTCTTTTTCGTAGGTTCTGTTTCCCCACCAATCGGCTCTGGAAATTACCTCGGTGTTGCTTATACCGTTGATTTGTGCGACTTTTGCGACTGCTGTCATCCAGACCGTAGATTTGGAAGCTTGACCGTATTGTCCGATGACGATGTCGACTGGAACTTGGTTCAGTTGTTGGTTAAGTGCTGCTTTTGCGGTTGTGTCAGCTCCTATGTTGACGCCAGCGAAGAATGTTGAAGCTAAGACGACTCCTAAGAGCAATGCGGCAAAAAGCCCTAATGAGCGGATGACTCTTTTTATTGCATATGATAGCATTAGCTGGCACCGTTCAACAGACAAATTCATGAAGACGTTATTTAATACTATGCATTAGAACGGTTTAAGGTAATTGCGGGATCATGTTAAGCCAGGGAGCGAGTTCCTATCTTTCTGAATCGTGTCCAATAACCGAAAGGATGTTTTGAGTCTTGGTGTCCTGAAGTACGAAAGCGCTTCGAAGAGAAGACTTTGATTGTTAAGTGCACGTGTGGTGAAATTGATGCGGTTTCAAAGGCTACGTTGGACATGTCTTTGAAGTTAGGCTTGGATTTGTGATGTTGGCAAGTCTCCCGTTTATGCAATCCGAAGAGCCTAGTAGTATA
>Ga0315307_1000929_pt1 | contig 12884 bp, 13 predicted proteins | sample TDP2_MG_FD_203079 | JGI IMG/M metagenome (GOLD analysis project Ga0315307, IMG submission 203079) | Freshwater sediment microbial communities from Lake Towuti, South Sulawesi, Indonesia - TDP2 | ecosystem: Environmental > Aquatic > Freshwater > Lake > Sediment | place: Indonesia: South Sulawesi... | reverse complement strand
ATAGGGAGGCTCATGACCCAGAGGCAGACCGTCGGCAACGTAGCCTTCATGCTCTTCAGAAACCCCGACGACGTGATCAAGACCGGCTCCCTCGTCACCTTGGTCGTGGGCGAGTACCGGAAAGAACACATCCCCGTGCTCTGACCGGATCTGCTTACTGATCCCGTTCAGTTCCAGGCAGTGCACGCCATCGGGTACCACGTACCGAGGCAAAGGTGGTTTCACAGCGCCTCTCCTCGCCCAACGAGCAGGAGCCGGCCTTCCCTGGCCGTCGGTTCCCTCATCCCTGACACAATGGTAGCATACAAGCCCTCATAGCAGACAGCCACCTGAGGAGCCGAGGCTCTGAAAGCCGCCTCGACCACCTATGAGCGGCTCGACGCCATGTCATGCCTTGGCGAGAACTGTCGCTGAAGAGTTAAAGCTTGGCCAAGGTTACATCCCAGGGGATGGCGGCCCGCGGTATCTTCAAGGACAGAGAACGGCTCTCGCCGAGCTTCCCGATCGAGAGGCACTGGAAGGCTCTTCCCCATCGGACGAAGCAGCTGGAAATGCTCTGGTCGCTTTACGGCGACATCCTCGAGAAGAGAGGCAACACCTTCCTGCGCGTCGTCCAGGTGATCGGCCCCGCGGGCACGGGCAAGACCTCGACGCTGAGGCTCTTCGGCCACGAGTTCGAGGAGAGGGCGAGGGCGCTCCGCGTGGACATGAGGCATGTCTACGTCAACCTCAAACTCGAAGGCGGCCGTAAGGTTGTGCTCTACCGAAGCCTCCTCTCGAAGGTAGACCCGGCGCTCTCCTCGCCCAGCCTCAGCGCCGAAGAGATGCTGCGGAACCTCACCTCCTACCTGATCGATGAGCGGAAGCACGTTCTCCTCACGCTAGACGAGATCGACTACTTCCTCAAGCATTACGGCCGCGAGGAGGGCGTCCTCTACGACCTGACGCGGCTGAACGAGCTGACACCCGACCGGCCCTGCGGCATCGTGGGCATAACCTTCCTCGCCCGCGAGAGGTCTTACCGCGAGAACCTAGACCGGGTGGAGCTCAGCAGCCTAGGCCGAAGCTACGTGGAGTTCCCGCCCTACACGTCCAGCCAGGTCTTCGAGATCATCCAGAGACGCGCCGAGGAGGCGCTCATGCCGGGCAGCTTCTCCGACGAGGTGCTTGAGCTTATCGCCGACATCACCTCTCGTCCGCCCGTTCACGGCGACATGAGGTACGCGCTCGACCTGCTGCTTTACTCCGGCACCCTCGCTGAGGCTCAGGGAGCCCAGGAGATCCGGCCCGAGCACGTCAGGAGGGTCTACGCGGCGAGTGACCACGCGATCACCTCGGAGGACATCTTCAGCCTCGGCGAGGAGGAGAAGCTCGTCCTCCTAGGCCTCGCCAGGGCCCTCGCCTCTAAGGCGGCCTCGTACGTGACGCTGAGGGAGATTCGCTCCTTCACAGGCGTCGTGACAGAGGAGCTGGGCCGAAAGCCGATAAGCGAGGTGGACGAGTACCTTCAGGACCTGAGCGACAGGGGGATCGTGGACGTGAAGTCTCTTACACGGATAGGGATAAGCGGCGTCCCTGCCGAAGACCTGGGTAGGCTCTTAGAGAACATCATGGAGCGCGTCAGGAGCGGCCTCAATGAGCCGGAGAACTGAGCCCCTGCCCCCGGAGTTGGAGAACGGCCTAGGCAGCCTGGGCAAGCTGAGGATACTCTGGCTCCTATGCCAGCAGCCCTCGGAGGCCTTCACCCGATACCAGCTCGGCAAGGTGCTGCCGCTGAGCGCAGGCGACCTGAGGAACGACCTCGGCGCGCTCGTGAAGCTCGGATGGGTGAAGGAGCTCAGATACCAGCCAGCGAAGTACAGGATCAACCTTGAGAACGACCACATGCGCTTCCTGAACGAGTTCTTCAAGCGGGTCCAGGGCTTGAAGCTGCCCTGATGCTCGCCCGCGGCCCCCCTCCCTCCCTTCGTGAAGGGCCCTTTTAATCGCGCAACCCCCGCCTTCTTGGCTAGTGGAAGGATTGGCGCAGCTGGTGATCTATGCCCCGGGACGGGGAGGCTTCAGGATGGAGAGGCTTACCCTCGTGGCGCGGGCCGCTAGGAGCCTCGCAGACCAGCTCCGGATACCGATCAGGGGAGTCTTCAAACGGAACGACCTCGCGGAGATCTCGGTCTACTACGTGGACGACCGGGGCAGGGAGGAGTACGTCTACAGCGACTGGGACAGGCGCCGCGACGAGGAGGAGATCCGCCGCGCGATGCTGTCGTTGACCCCGACGCTCTCCAGCCGGCTGGGCCGACCTACGACTTGGAGCGTATAGGCTTGGCAGAGCATCTGATCGTGATAGAGAAGCTTCGAGAAGCAGAGGGCATAGGCCCAACGACCATCAGCCGCCTTAAGGAGGCGGGCTACCAGACGGTGGAGAGCGTCGTCGCCAGCCCCGTTCGCGAGCTGATAGAGCGGGCGGGCCTAAGCCATGACGTGGCGGAGAAGGTCGTAGATGCGGCGCGCGACCTGATCTCGCCCGGCTTCATTACGTCCGACATCCTTTACGAGCGGAGGAAGACCGCGATGAGGCTGACGACGGGCAGCAAGGCGCTGGACGCGATGCTCGGCGGAGGCGTCGAGACCCAGGGTATCCTGGAGCTTGTCGGCGAGTTCGCGTCGGGGAAGACCCAGCTTTGCATGATGCTCTGCGCGACCTGTCAGCTCCCGAGGGAGAAGGGCGGGCTGGAGGGCGGGGTCCTCGTCATCGATACGGAGGGAACCTTCTCGCCGGAGAGGGTTCACGCCATGGCCGAAGGCCTGGGCCTAGACCCCGAGGAGGCCCTGAGGAGGATAGTCTACGCCCGGGCTTGGAACAGCGACCACCAGATGCTCATCGTGGACAAATGCGACAGGATCATCGAGGAGAAGAACGTGAGGCTCTTGGTCGTGGACTCGATCGTCAGCCACTTCCGCGGCGAGTACCTCGGCAGGGAGTCCCTGGCGGAGCGGCAGCAGAAGCTCAACAGGCACGTGCATAAGCTCCTGCGCCTGGCCGAGGTCTACAACCTCGCCGTGGTCATCACCAACCAAGTCCTGGCGAACCCACAGGCCTTCTTCGGCGACCCGAATAAGCCCGCGGGCGGCAACGTGCTGGCCCACGCCACGACGCACCGCGTCTATCTCCGGAAGTGCAAGGGGAACGTGCGCCACGCCACGATCCTCGACAGCCCCTCGCTTCCACCCACCGAGGAGCCCATCCCCTTCCTGATAACCCCAGGCGGCATAGAGGATGTCCCCGGGAAAGCCAGCAGGGGCATCAGCAGCGTGGAACCGCCTGAGCCGGAGGAGCCGTCGAGCGAGGGCGCGTGAAGAGAGTCGAACCTCGACGTGCTGCGGCCTGAGAGCGCACAAGCGGCAGCTCTCATCCCAGTGGGCTTCAGGCCTCGCCTAGGACCGCCGGTCACTTTCCAGCCTAAGACGTGATCCTTGCTCTACGCTGTTCTTCTTCCAGCTCCACGAAGGAGTACTCCGCGAGGAAGCGGAGGGCCATAAGGAGCTTCCGCTCGGACACGCACAGCTCTAGGGCGATCTGGTCTAGGCTATGCCACTTGCCGTCTCTTAGGAGCCTTAGCAACGCGTCTAGTAAGGCCCCGGGCTCTCGGTTCATCCAACCTGAACTTATCCGGCTCTCACCTAGGTACTTTCGTATCAATCACGATACGGGATATGATATTGCATTGGAGGCTGCCAGAGGGAGGCCTGAGCTCAGAAGACTGAATAGCCGCATATGCGCGCTATAAGGCGGGTTGGGGCTGATGTATGGAGCTTGTGGTGGCCATAGACCCGAGGCCGATGGGCCATGAGGCGTTCACTGCTCCTCGCTCTGATGCTCCTCCTCATCTCAGGTCTGGGGATCACCTGGTACCTTCTCAGCAAGGAGACGACCCTCCCAGGAGGGGTGGAGGTCGTAGCCCACAACCTCGAGGTACCGTGGTCTCTAGCCTTCGCGCCCGACGGCCGCCTGTTCTTCACGGAACGCGTGGGAAGGGTGAACGTCCTCGCCAGAGGCGAGGTCAGGACCCTCCTCAGGCTGGAGGTTGAGGCCGCACCCGGAGAGGAAGGAGGCCTTCTGGGCCTAACCCTCGACCCAGGCTTCGACCAGAACCGCTTCCTCTACGTCTACTACACCTACCGCGACGAGCGAGGCCAGCGATGGAACCGCGTCTCGCGTTTCACCGAGAGCAGTAACAGTCTCCTCGACGAGTCAGTCGTCATCGATCAGATCCCGGGCCACGGCTTCCATGATGGAGGGAGAATCAAGTTCGGCCCCGACGGGAAGCTCTACGTCACCACGGGCGATGCCGGACGGGGTGAGCTGGCCCAGAATCTGGGCTCGCTCGCGGGCAAGATCCTTCGCATAGACCCTGACGGAACCATCCCAGGTGATAATCCCTTCCCCAACTCGCCAGTCTTCAGTCTCGGGCACCGGAACCCTCAAGGGTTAGCCTGGCATCCCGTGACGGGAGCCCTCTACTCGACGGAGCACGGCCCAAGCGGGGAGAGCGGCTACGTCGCCCATGATGAGGTTAACCTGATCGAGGCTGGAGGGAACTACGGATGGCCCCATATCATCGGCCGTGGTAACGACTCGAGGTTCGTTGACTCCGTCTACGAGACGGGACAGACCACGTGGGCTCCTTCAGGAGCCACCTTCTACAACGGGACACGTTATCCTCAGTGGAGCCTTAGGCTCTTCATAGCCACCCTACGCGGTCAACACCTGCGCATGGTCACGTTAAGCCCTCCCACGTACACCCGCGTGGAGTCGACCACGGCGCTTTACCAAGGGACCTTCGGCCGATTGCGCGACGTGGCTCAAGGCCCCGACGGATACCTATATCTGGCCACCAGCAACCGCGACGGAAGAGGAAGCCCAGAGGCCACCGATGACCGCATATTAAGGATCGCCACAGTGCCCGCGCTCCCAGTTGGGAGCATTCTCCCATGGGCCCCTACCGTTGGCGTGGCCTATGGCGCTGATGCCGAACAGCGTACGTGGCTTAGAGACCTCAACGGCATCTCACGCGGCGGGCGCCCATAGTGGCCGCCCCTCCACCCTGAGGACCTGGGCCTTTCCCTCCCTGACGAGGGCCTCGAGAACGCATCCGACAGAGAAGGCGTTTGCCCCGGCGAGCGCAGCTTGGACATCCTCCAGCGTGCTCGGCTTCTTAGCTTGGTCCAGGGCCCTTTGAACGTTCTCCCTGAGCTGCCTAATGGCTTGGAGGCTCTCTTCCGCGTGGAGCCTCGCCTCCTCGTCGCGGAGAACCGGTTTCTCCAAGGGCGGGAAAGGGTGACCGAGCACCAGCATGCCCCTGGGCTCAGAGCCCAGCCGCTTCATGGAGGCCTCGTACTCCGTGGAGCTGTGGAAGAGCAATGGGCGGCCTTGGCCTCTGCCCTGAGCAGAATCGCCTGCCACGTAGAGGCCCAGCTCCCGGTCGACGATCACCATCGACCCGGGCGAGTGGCCGGGCAGGTGGAGGAATGTCAGCCTATGTCCAGCGACCTCCAAGGAGTCGCCCTCCCGCACAGTGAGGTCCGCTGTCATCGATGGAAAAGAGGGCTCGGCAGGGACGGGCGCAGCCCCGAAGCGTTCGTACAGCTGCCTGTGGATGAGCAGTGCGTCCTCTACGAACGGTCTGTCCAGCTCGTGGATCACCACCTTCGTGGAGAAACACTTCTTCAACGTGGCCGCGCCGCCGCAGTGGTCGAAATGTCCATGCGTGAGGATGACGTGGGTTATCTCCTCCGGCTTCCTTCCTAGGGCTCTCAGGTAGGGGAGTATGGCCTCGTCGGGAGACTGAGGCATCCCTGAGTCGATCAGGGCGATCTCGTCGCCGAGAACGGCGCAGACGCTGGTGAAGTACCGTGAGAAAGGGCACTTGATGAGATGCACGTTCCCAGTCAGTCTCATGGTAGCTCAGCCTCAGAGATCGCCTGCCGCGTATATCGCTTTCGCAGAGAACGGCCCCGGCCGAAGGGCGAGACGAAGAGGTTAAAGCCGCCAAGATATCATGCCTTGGCTGTGGTGTTTGAATGTCCACTATCCTTGGGATCGGTCCCTTGTCAGGCCTCGCCACCCTGAGAGACCGCGTGAGCAAGAGGGCTTCGAGCTACGATAAGACGGGCGGGAACAAGGACTACGTCGCGATCGACCCGGGCAAGACTGCGGTGCTTGCTGACATCAAAGGCGCAGGCTGCATACGCCATCTCTGGTTCACGATAAGCTGCGAGGACCGACAGTACCTTCGTAAGCTCGCTCTTAGGATGTTCTGGGACAACGAGACGGAGCCGAGCGTGAACGTGCCTGTGGGCGATTTCTTCGGAGTAGGCCACGCGTTGGCGAATCACTTTGTCTCGCTGCCCCTGAGCATGGTCAAGGCGCCGGGAAGAGGCCAGAACGCCGGCATGAACTGCTACTGGCCCATGCCCTACGCTGCCGGAGCCCGGGTCGAGGTGGAGAACCAATGCCAGGTCCCTGTGAGGGCGTTCTACTACCAGATAGACTACGAGGAGATGGCGACGCTCCCGCCGGACCAGGCGCGGTTTCATGCGGAATGGAGCCGGGAGAACCCCTGCCGCCGGGTGGAGCATCCTGACCCAGGCAGTGAGGTTAACCTGACGGGGGACGAGAACTACGTCATCCTCAACGCGGAGGGCAGAGGCCACTACGTAGGCTGCGTTCTAAGTGTCGACAACGTGAACGCCTTCCATCAGAACTACACCTGGTTCGGCGAGGGCGACGACATGATCTTCGTCGACGGCGAAAGATGGCCGCCCTCGCTCCACGGCACGGGCACCGAGGACTACTTCGGTGCAGCCTGGGGCTTTCCCTGCGGCGAGTACTCAGGCCCCTATACGGGCGTCTCGCTTGCAGGCGACGTGAACGAGTGGTCTGGGAAATGGAGCGTCTACCGCTTCCACATCGAGGACCCCGTTCACTTCAGGAAGTCGATCCGCGTCACGATCGAGCATGGGCATGCCAACGACCAAGGCAACGACTACTCCAGCGTCGCCTACTGGTACCAAGTGGAGCCCCACAGGAGTTTCGGTCTGCCAGACGTGTCGAAGAGGTTGCCACGCTGACTGGGGCGCCGTCAGCGCGAGGAAGCCACTCCTCGCGTCAGAGGTCGAGGATGAAGCGAGCGACCACCCTTCCTTGGTTCTCATGTATCTCCATCTGGTGGTAGGTGACCGCCTTGACCTCGGTCTTCTGAGCATGGACGCCTGGGTTGAAGGGTTCTCCCCAGACCTTAGCCCGCAGGCTATAGCCATCCTCTGTCCGCTTGATCCTGAGCACCTTGAAGCCCGAGTACAGGTTGCCGCTGGTGTCGAACATCACCAGCAGGCGCTCCAGCCAGGCATAGAGTAGGCCGAGCTTATCGGAGCTGGAGACCTCCACCTCCTCCTCCACGGTCTGCGCCACCTTCTCCGTGTCAGTCATCGTCTCGAAGAGGGCAAGCCCCGCGTTCTCAAAGCACTCCTGCAACGAGGCGCCATACGCCTCCACGTACGCGTCCGCCATGTGCTCCAGGAACCTGAACCGAAGGCCAAGGGCCCTCCGCCGAGCCATAGGACCACCCCTATCCTGCGTGACGCCACAACGGCCCTGGCTTACATCCTCATGGCCTTGCGAGGCTTTAAGGCCAGCGCGGGCCTAGGAGAAGAAGGACATCGCGGTCAGGATGCCCCTGGCAGTCACGTAGTAGCCCGTCCACCTGTCGGTGACCACCTCTGCCACTGACCCGTCGGCGACCAGCGATGTCAGGGCGGATCGTACCCTGTCGAGGCTGAAGCCGCTCCTTGAGGAGAGGATCTCCACCGTGGAGGCCAGGTCGCGCCTGATGATGCCTAGGTTCTGCATGACACAGAGAAGCGCCAGCGGATCGCTCACGGGCATTCTGCCGAGCATCTCTGCCGTGCTCATCGAATAGCCTCCCCGTAAACCGATAGGGTTTGCTTCGCGACCGACTCCCAATTATATCTGGACAAAATGCTCTGTCTGGCGTTATAAGCGATCTCCTTCGCCAGGCTCTGGTCTGAGAGTATCTGGTCCACGGCCGAGGCTATGGACTCGGGGCTCCGCGGAGAAACATGGAGCCCCGTCTCCATATGCTGGATGATCTCCGATAAGCCGTCGACGTTACTTGCCACCACGGGCACGCCACAGGCCATTCCCTCAATGGCCACGATGCCGAAGGGCTCATAGATGGAGGGCACCGTCAGCACGTCAGCGGCATGCATCAGCTCGATCAGCTCCCTTGTGGGAAGCAAGCCTGTGAAGATGATCCGGACATCCCCGCCTGTGGAGAGGGCTTGTTCCTCAAGCTGCTTCCTCTGCCAGCCATCGCCCACCATGACGAACCAGGCATCGGGGTAACGCCTCCTGATCGCGGGCACCGCGTTGATCAGGTATCCCACCCCCTTGGCCGGGACCATTCTGCCGACGAACAAGACTAGCCTCTCGTGCTCCGACAACCCGTATCTCCCGCGTACCCGAGCCCTGTCCACGGTCATCTCGTACTGGCTGGGGTCTACGCCGTTGGGGATAACCCTGACCTTCCCGCGGGGCACCGCGTATTCCTCGCACACCTGATCCGCCATCGAGTGGCTGACCGTGATCAGCCTCTCAGCCTCGTGGGCTCCCCACCGCTCTATGCCATTGACGGCGAAGCCGTCGGGGTCCGAGGCCCCTTGAGATCGACCGCGCTCCGTGCTGTGGAATGTGGCGACGAGGGGCTTCGCGAGGAAGTGCTTCGACGTGATCCCCGTGGGGACAGTGAGCCAGTCGTGGCAGTGGATGAGCTCGAACCGCGAGGATGTGTTCAGGTCCGCCACCTTCTTCTCCATGAAGTGGTTGAAGGCAAGGACCCATAGCAGGAAGCTCGGGTGGCCTATGTCCACCGAGACCCTGTGAACCCTTATTCCCTCAACGTTCTCCTCGGCCGGAACGTCGGGGAAGTCCAGCGTGACCAAGTGGACTTCGCAGCCCTGCGCTACGAGGCTTCTGGAAAGCCCGAGGCAGTGGGAGGCGATGCCTCCCACGCTCCTAGGAGGGAACTCCCAGGAAACCATGCAGATGCTCATACGCCACCCGCCTCCTTAGAGTAGGTCTCTGCAGAGCCAAGCCTTGGACTGCGCGGCAAGTAGCCGCATATGGGATTGAGAAGATGACGGCGCGCCATCAACCTGTTACTCCTCCTCGCTCGGAAGAGCTCGAGGAGCCGCCGACGGACCGGCTTGCGGAGCAGGGGCCTGGGTTCTGTCCCGGCAGGGCCCTAGCCTCTACTCCTTACTGTTCATCGTCACATCGGCTGGCCTGATCTCTCGAGTCTTCGGGGTCACCTTGAACAGCGTCTTATTTAGGCAGAGCGATTCCCCGCCTCTGAGGAGCATGAAACGCTCTCTCAGATCGGGAAGCACACGGGCGGCTCAGAAGAGCGGCTCTTAGGGCAAGAGAGCCTGAAGGCTGCTCTACGCTCGGGTTGGGTCGCTGGGAGCTAGATGAACTTGTGGAGGAGTCGGCGGCTGCGCTGGTCGAGTTTGTGGTAGTCCGGGATGAGGTATATGTTGTCGCTGGTGTCGATGATCACTATCCTTCTTTCTATCACCATGATGTTTCGTCTTCCCCTGGTGTTGAAGGCCCTATGCCCCTTATCCGACAGGATCCTCCATTGGAACTCGTCTCCGCTGGTCTCAAGCTGCTCGACGCGGAGAACGCGGGGCACGAAGTAGGTCTTCTCAAGGACCAACTCCAGCGCGTTCCTCGACTCCTGATCCAGCTGGCTGTAGTCCCGCAGCATGAGCACCTCGCGGTAAGCCCCCGCGGTGTCCTTCTCGGAGAGGATGATGAACTGAGGCCTGGAGATGGGGAATGGCCTCCGCGGAATCAAGCCTTCAAAAGCCTGTCCGTTGTACTGGACCCTCAGCCGTCCGGGCGCCGTGTCCTTCCAGACCCGCACCTTCTTGGGGTCGGCGAGGTCGGGCTGCCTGATGAACTCCGTGAGCGACGTAGGGTCTCTGCCTCCGTGCGTCTATACGGCCAGAGGGGTCACCGCCTCCTCGGCCATCTGGATCTTGTACAGTTGCGAGTAGAGGCCGCCGTTGCCGAGCAGCTCCGAGTGGGTGCCCACCTCGACGATCCTTCCCTTGTCCAGCACGACTATCCGGTCTGCGCGACGGAGCGTAGAAAGCCTGTGCGCTATTATGATCGTCGTGCGCCCCCGGATGAGGTTCTCTAGGGCTTCTTGGATGTGCCGCTCGGTGATGGAGTCCACGGAGGAGGTAGCCTCGTCCAGTATCAGTATCCTGGGATCTGTGACGATCGCCCGGGCTATGGCTATGCGCTGCCTCTCGCCGCCGGAGAGCCGAGAGCCCCTCTCGCCCACCATGGAGTCGTAGGCGGTGCTCATGTTCATGATGAACTCATGAGCGTGCGCCGCCTTCGCCGAGGCGATCACCTCCTCAGGCGTGGCGTCGCTTCGGCCATACTGTATGTTGAAGCTGATGGACCCATCGAAGAGGAAGGGATCCTGTAGCACCAGCCCGATCTGGCGCCTAACGGCCTCAAGCTTGATCTTCCTCAGGTCGACGCCGTCGATGGTAATCCGTCCCCTCGACGGGTCGTAGAACCGGAGCAGAAGCTTCGTGAGCGTCGTCTTGCCTGAGCCGCTGGGGCCAACGACGCCTATCACCTCGCCGGGCTTGATCTCCAGGTTGATGTTGTGCACTATGGGGATGTAGGGCTCGTACCCGAAGCTCACGTCCTCAAACCTGATGTGGCCTTGGATCTCGAACTCCTGGGCGTCGGGGTCATCCTTGATCGCGGGCACGACGTTCATCACCTCGACGACCCGCTCACCTGAGGTCACCGCGTGCTGAAGCGGCTCGAGAAGGTTGCTCAGCGTCTGAACGGGGCCGTAGAACATCCACATGTAGCTGACGAACGCGATGAGGGTACCCGGGGTAAGCGTTCCACCCGTAACCTGGAGGCTGCCGAACCACCAGATCAGGACCACACTGGACGAGGTGACGAAGCCGAGGATGGGGAAGAACCTGAGGTGAAGCCTAGTGGTTGCCAGGTTCGCCTTGACCAGTGCATCCAACCCGTCGGCCAGCCTCTCGACCTCGAACTTCTCCCTCGCGAAGGACTTGACCACGATGGCGCCCGGTATCGTGTCGACGAGAAGCGAGCTTACGTCCGCCCACTTCCTCCAGGCCTTGTGGTATGCGCCGTGCGCGCTCCTCCTGAAGAGCGGGAGGCCTACGGCTATCACCGGCACTGGGAGCAGCACGAACACGGCTAGTCTCCAGTTCATGCTGAAGATGATGACGCCCACGCCTATGAGGGAAAGCGTACTGACGATGAGCGATTGGAGGCCCCAGATCAGGAACCACTGGACCCTGCCCACGTCGTCCATAACCCTGGACAGTATCCTGCCCGAGCTCATCCTGTCGTAGAAGCCCAGCGAGAGCCGCTGGAGATGCTCGTAGACGCCGTGACGCATGTCGTAGATGACCTTCTGCCCCAGATAGGAGAGGATGTAGTTGACCGCGATCCCAAGCACGGTGTTTGCGCCGTATACCCCAAGGAGCGCCAGCGTCAGGATCGGCAGGAGGTCATCTCGGTGGTCGATGAAGATCGAGTCTATCAGGGTTCGGATGAGGTACGGAGGCGCGAGGCCTATGCCTGTTAGGACCACGGAGAGCAGCAGGCCCACCGTGACGATAAGCCAGTAGGGCCTGAGGAAGCCCATCAGCCACCTGAGCGTCGCACGCATGCTGTGCGTCTCCGTTCTTCTTCCGTTCAGGTAGCTCCACGAGACCTCCCTTCGAAGCTGTGAGTCAGGCTCGATGAGCTCGTTCAGCAACAGCGCAGCTTTGCGGAACTCCTCGACGCAGGACCTGGAGAAACGGATGAGCTCCATAGGCCCCCGCTTGGTCGCTACCTCTATCTCGCCGTTGCCTACGTAGTCGTGGACCTCCACGGAGCGGATCTGGTCTATCGCGAGGCGGCTGAGCTCCTTGCCCGACGAGTTGAGGATGAACACGTCATGGTTGGTTATGACAAGCCACCGCTCATCGTACGCGCCATCTTCGGTGATGTCGCTCAGTGCGTAGTGGATTATGCCATCGCCTTCGCGCATGGCGCGTCTAACGGCAGCTTCAACCTCTGGCGATAAGGGAGGCGGCGGCTGCTCGGACATTGATTGGCTCAGGCTCCGAGGCCAAGCGAGAGTAAGCCAAGGCGGAATGCGCGATATAAGTGTTTTCGCGGCATTGTAATAATGCGATAGGAGCATGACGCCTTCGGTCGCCGGGAGATAGGTTTGGCTATGGGTAACGGAAAGAGGGCTGTGAAGAGCAGGGGAGAGAGCTACGACATCCGGCAGGTCAAGGGGGAGATCCGTGTCCTCGCCTTGGCCTGGTACCCGGCGGGTGAGCGATCCCTCGAGTTCATCGGAGTTGTCTTCAGAGGCGGGCTTTGGCTTGACGGCGTGCTCACAGCTCGGGTCCACCAGGAGCGGGGCGTCTTGGAGAGGGAGCTTGCTCAGCTGATCAGGGCCTCCGGCCACTACGGCCAGGTCAGGGTGATGATGGCTCCGCGCTCCTCCTTGGGGATCAAGCTGCCGTTTGACGGAAGTACGCTCGTCAAGGAGACAGGGCTACCCATGATCGTCTACGCATGGGCCAGCGGTGACGTAGAGCCCCTGGGGTTGAGACCTGAGGTAGCGGCCCGGATCGTTGCGAAGACCTGCAGTCTCTCACGGAGGCCGGAGCCGCTTCGCGTGGCGGCGCTCGTGGCCAGTGCTATGAGAGCCCCTGATGCTGTCAAGTTT
>Ga0315307_1000923_pt1 | contig 12908 bp, 11 predicted proteins | sample TDP2_MG_FD_203079 | JGI IMG/M metagenome (GOLD analysis project Ga0315307, IMG submission 203079) | Freshwater sediment microbial communities from Lake Towuti, South Sulawesi, Indonesia - TDP2 | ecosystem: Environmental > Aquatic > Freshwater > Lake > Sediment | place: Indonesia: South Sulawesi... | reverse complement strand
ATTTTGATGGTGATGGTAAGTCTGATTGTGTTATTTGGCGTCCAAGTAACGGTGTTTGGTATATCTTGAAATCCTCTAGCAACTATGCGAGTTGGTCAGTGTATTCATGGGGTGTTTCTGGAGATATTCCATTGTGTGCGGGGCGCTAATGGAGATGTACCTCTAATAGATCCTACTAAGGTAGGTCACTATGTTTGCATTTCGCGGATCAAAGCTCAGTTCACTGCCTCATGCACGCCGACTATGTGGTCGTGGAGTTGGAGGGTCGAAGGTTACGGCGTCCAGCGTTGTGCTGAGTCATGGTGAACACGCGTGAAGAGCTATCTGGCGTTCTTATGCTCGTCGGATTTTATCTTCGTTATTCCCTAACTTTTATGTGATGTTTGCGACCCTTTTTAAGAGCATGAGGATTAAACAGGCAAACATGTCTCAGCAGGTACAACTCGGTCGTGAGCGAATGAGCGCACACATCGACGCTGGTCTATGCCATGACTGATGCAGTTGCATATGTTTCGTTCACTTTTTTCATGACATTCTTCTTTCCGGGCTATGCTCTTTGGACAAGTTTCTGCATGGACCGTAAAGTAGACCTTTCCGACTTGACAGGCATCATGACATCGAGTGTCGTAATTTCCGGCACAATAGCCATGTTACTTGCAGAACTTGAAATTTACTCGTGGTTCAGGTGGGCGGCTCTCGTGACAACTGTCTCAGTGCTCTTGCTAATTCGGAACGGTAGTTGGAGGCGTTTCCCGATAGTCCGCAGGGCATCTCTTCGTGACTCCCTTCTTCTCTGCTTAGCGATCATTATAGCCGCCTGGGAATTCCTCAGGCCGTTTGAAAACGTAATTGGCGGGGAAGATACAGGAGTCTACTTTAATACAGCGGTCCAAATTGCTCTACGCGGATCAGTGCTAGTCCATGACCCCGTTATGGCCAGTCTGAACCAGACAACTTTCTCATCATTGTATTATCCGACATTTGGTGGCTGGGGATTTTATGGTTGTCAACATATGGGCTTCTATATCGACAATCCCTCGAAGGGACTTGTAGTACCTCAGTTTTTCTACCTCCTTCCCTCCTTGATGGCGGCCTTTTACTCTGTGGATGGGCCGACGACGATGCTTTATTTCACGCCCATCTTAAGTTTGCTATCTATAATGGCAATCTACGTTATCGTTCGCAGAATAAACGGCTCCTTGGTCGCTGCGCTTTCAACTACCTTGTTGAGTTTGAATTTTGCACAAATCTACTTTTCTAGAGCGCCTTTCTCGGACGATTTACTGCAACTCCTTTTTCTCGCTGCAATTTTGGCTTATAGCAAGATATCGGAAGGAGAACATTTTCGCTTTTATGCTTCGGTTTTCGGTCTGACAGTTGGAGGTCTGATCATCACCAAGCTGGAAGGTTGGGTCGGCGCCCTTGTACTTTTACTCGTAGTGACCTTTACCTTTCGGCACAAAGTTCTGAGTCAGCGTTTTCGTCTCTTGCTGATACTGGTTACCTGTTACGGAATTCTCTCAGCACTGTCAACTTGGTTTTTCTGGAGAATATACGTCTATGACGTAGCGCTTATGCTAATGTCACGAATTGGGCTAGGGAAATTAGCTCAATTTGACTTCGTCTTAGTGGGCCTTGCCTTGGCGATCCCGATGACTTTGCTAGCAGGTTTATCGATTGCGTTTTCGGTTTCACGTATAGAGCAACACCTGCCCAAGCTTGTTTCAGGAAACCCTTTTCGAATATCTGTTACAAGGCTGCGTGCGATGGCGCTCGTTCTATTGATGACGGCGGTGTTCTATGGATACTTTGTCCGGCCCTCAGGAGAAATTACTGATGGCTCATGGAATCTTGTTAAACTGGGTTGGTATGTGGGAGGCTTCCCGGGCCTGGCTGCTGGTCTGATCGGTTTGGCAATAATAGCATCAAAGGACTGGAAACGAAACAAGGCCCTTGTAAGCCTATTCGTCGTTTATTTTGTCTTCTATATGCTGGGGGGCATCTATGTCGATAATGTTCTATCACCCGTCTTGTTCAGCGCTAGGCATCCATGGTGGGCTAGAAGATTTGTCGCGATAGTGATCCCCACGATTGCGATAGGGATTGGCGAACTGGTTCGTGACATATCGCATCTGAGGGTAAGAAAATTCAAGGTCGGTCTACCAGTCGCACTTGTAGTTTGCTTGGTAATACTGGTCCTGACCGCCCAGCACCTGCCGCTTATACAGGGCTACATCGAGTACAAACAAGTCACTCAAGAAATTCAATTAGTCGCATCTCAATTCCCTAGCGACTCTATGATTCTTTATCATGGCGGCGGGTATGGCGAATGGATCGCTGTTCCCCTTCGTTTCATGTATGGAATGAACCCCATACCGTTCAGAGAAGTTAATAATGAAGTCACAAGGGTCATAGACTTGTGGCTCTCCAGAGGCAAGCATGTGTTCCTAATTCAAGTCCCTGGGGATCCACTCAACTATGCGTCTGAGCTTGCTTGCGCATTCACCATAACCGGAGTAGCTAACATTGATATCAAATTAATCACAATTAGCGGGCCAGTGGGTTACTTCCCCACAGGTGTTACAATAGGTCACATAGAATATGTCATATATGAGTTGAGCCCATCACCAAGTCGATCTTGCACACCGATGACATAGTTAGGGCTGATTAGTCTCACTCGAATTGTCTAAGGTCTCAAACTGGCGTTCTGGGCGTCGATATGATGTTGTGGTTGGTTCCAGGTTCAAGAGAGAATCGCGGGTCACAGGCGTGAACTTAGGAAAATTACTACTAAGTCGATTTTTCAACCTCTTGGTCATGATGATTTTTCGGAGCGGCGTTCTTGATAACACCAGTGGTTTCAGGATGTACAGAAGATGGATATTGGCTCGTATCAGCTCTAGCCGACTAAGATTTCAGGGGTTTCCATATCTTCTCGAAGTGATGGTTAGAGCCAGCGAGCATGGAGCTAGGGTAGCAAAGGTTCCCACCGAATACGAGCATAGACACTCGGGTTCCAAATTTGGAACGTTGGAGATGCTTCAATATATTGCTGCCGTTTTCTATCTCTTGTTCAGGCGTTGAGACCGCTTAGGGAAGAAGCCTCCGATGTGCAGTCTTCTGAATAATAGAGAGCGAAAACGTGCATAACAAGTAACTCCAATCGAGTTTTCCTGGGCTCGTCGGTCCCACTTCTAGGAGCACATTGGGATTCCGACAACGGATATACAAGTTTCGCAATAATCGTGATCGTTCCACTGCTATCTTGATCTCGTGTCTGATTGGTGTCCGAGAGAAACCGTTCTTAACCGACCGTCTGGCTTTCAGCCAGGCCTCAAGCACTTCCTGCGGATGTTCATAGGAATACCGAAATAGCTGGGCGAGATGGTCCAAATCGTGCTTCGCTTTGACCCTAAGATTCTCTAGATCGGCAAAGAAGTCAATCTCGATGACTGGAATGACGCGGTTTACACGTATCATATAAGAATTCTTGGCGTCAATGTAATCGAAGCAGTCTTCGTAGTGTGTTAAGATGCATGGGGTCCCCGAAGCTTGAGCCGTGAGAATCGTCATTGTCGCTCCTTGCGTCCCTAGAGGGTACACGTACCAGTTACATTTTTGCGTAGAGGTCCGCCAATTGTTGTTACGGTAGAAAATCGCTAATCACTTTAAACTTTTTTCTCATAGGACTGAAATCTGACAGTAATTCCTTCAGAGGGACCTCAATTTGAACAGCGAATTAACTGGCTATTCAATACAGCAAAAACAAAATATTAGACATTGTTTCTTGATGATTTCACAGTGGATGAGGGCGTTTCTGTGCACATAAACGAAGGTAAGTCAAGGGACCACCCGAAAGAATTGAGCTATGACCCATTTCCTTCCATACTTCAGATCGAGAGCACGAACAAATGCAATTTCAGCTGCGTCATCTGCGATTCGAGGTGGCAGCAAAGGCCCAAGGGCGAGATGAGGTTTGAAGTTTTCAAGGCCATAATCGACCAGTTCAGGCCCAGCACTCTCTGGGGTGCCATTTTGCAGGGATGGGGCGAGCCTCTCCTCTGCGAGGACCTCTTTCAGATGGTCAAATACCTAAGCGACAGGAGGGTCTTCGGCCACTTCAACACAAACGGCTCGCTTGTGGCCGGGGAAAATATCGAAAAGATCTTTGAGTCTGGCCTGCAGAGCATAGCCTTCTCGATCGATGCCTTGGACGAGAAAACCGCTGAGAAGATCAGGGCCAATAGTAAAAAGTACCCAGTTTACCAAAACCTGATCGATTTTATCAAAGAGAAGAAACGGCGGGGATGCGGGCCACGGGTCATGGTGGATTTCACCATCAGCAACCTGAACCTCGACCAAGTGGGCCCGACGCTAAAATTCTGCGAAATGATTGGCGTCGACGTCTTCAACGTCCACGACTTCTTCCCATACCCGAACGTCGTTAAACGCTTCCCGGAAATTAGGCAACTAACAGATGAAGAACTATTGGAATTGAAAGGTATCCTGAATAATGCACGGATCCAGACCGTATACGATAGTTGGAAAGAATCCACCTGCCGGCTTCTGAGAAACTGGATGTATATCGACTGGGATGGCCGCGTCTTTCCATGCTGCCATTTTCACTCGACTGATTTCTTGCTTGCCGAGAATCCCTTCGACCTTCTTTCCGTTTGGCATGGGGCGAAACTGAATGCGTGGCGTCAAGCGCATATAAAGTACCCATTATGCAAGAAGTGTCTAGTCCTATGAGAGACCCAAAGGTTTTTGATTACAAAGATACATGGTTGCAATCCTTTCGGGTTTCAGTTCTTCCCTTAACATGTTGGCATTCTCTTGCAGCCAGGTGTAGAGCTTATGACCTCTAATATCCATCATAGCCTTTCTAAGTTCTGATTCGTTTTTGACAAAAATGCCTGCTCCCTTAAACTGCTGGAAGCCTTCTATGTTCGTGAAAATGCATGGCTTTCCCGCTCCAATAGCCTGGCTTGCGGTGGCACTTTGAAAGATCCACTGATAGAAGAGCACCACGACATCAGCCGCCACGATCCGGTCCTCAACAAATTGGCCATAGCCTTCTTCGATCCGAACGTTTCTTACCTCATTAAGCCTAATGTACTCGGTAACCTCATCAATGTATCCTGGATCGAAGTCTGAAGAACTCCCTGCAACAACTAATAGTGAATCCTGAGGCAAATTCCTTATGACCTCAATTATTCGCTTTCTCCTGAAGAAGAAGCCTGGTATTAGAAAGACGAATGCATCCTCTCGTAGTCCTAATTTTTTCCTTTTTTCAATCTTGTCGTCTTGGAGCTTCTTTACCGGGAGCGGGATGATTTTAGTTTTTGCGCGGATGTCGCCCAGCATATGCAATTGATCAAGCATAGCGGAAGAATGTATGACAATGACGTTAGGCAACCACCCTAGAAGTAGCATAGAAAGCCTGTGAATAGCGAAGGTCAACCCGACGTTGATGGACCCGCATATGACTTTAGGGAGTTCGCCAATCAGTCCACGGGTGCATTTATAGTCGATCAAGCTGTTGAGCCTATGCCGCAGAGCAAATTGCATCGGCTCTAACTCATGAAGCGATAATATCACTTTCTTTCTTCTTACGAATCTGAGTTTAAAAAGTTGCGGGATCAAGGCTTTGTTGGAAAAGATCCCGAATGAATGTTCAAATATGACGAGTCCAACCTCCTTGGCTATCCGGTTCATCTTCTTGTTTAGGTCTTGGTCATTCCATCTTTCAACTCCGATAAAATCGACCTTATGCCCACATGCCTCGAAGCCGAAGTGAAGTATTTTCGCAACTTCGTGGATCCCGCAAAGTTTGTCGCTTGAAACCAGTGCTATTCTCATCGAACCACTCTCACTTACAGCGACGACACAACCCGCATCATAGAGCCGAAGTGTTCTTTCTGAACCTATCGGCTATCACATCCCACGTGTACTTTGAAAATACCCTCTGTCTTCCCCGCCGACCAAGTTCTCTATGTAGGGCAGTGTCCATCATCAACCTGCGCAAAGATCTGACAAGGGAACTTTGATCATCTATAAATAGACCAGCATCCTCTATCACCTCTTCCGAGACCTCGGTTCTTCGAGCTATGACAGGTTTCCCCAAGATCATCGCCTCCAAGTACACAGCGCCAAAACTCTCTACGCTAGAAGGTAAGCAGAAGACATCGGACGACTTAATCAGTGAAAGCACGTAGGGACGCCCTATTTTCCGCTCCGGAGTGTCCAGATACAGTAGTATTTTTTGTCTTGTCTCCGGTCGCAACGCTTCGTAGAATTGGACAAATCCCCCTACGGGTTCGCCAACGACTAAAAGTTTCACTCGATTAAGTTCCGCGACAGCTTTCATGAGATCGTATATCCCTTTGTGCTTGTCGAGTCTTCCAACGAAAGATATCAAGAAATCCTCACCTAGATCCAGAGTCTTAACTTTCTGGAACTCATCAGGGTCGACACCCATCCCTGTAACAAATATCTTCTCTGAGGGTACTCCATGGGATATTAGAAATTTCCTCTCGTGATTTGTTAGAGCATTTACGCGTGTAGCTCGCTTGAGCATCTCAAAGAGGTATTTCCTCTCAAAATGATAGGTGTCCCGTGTGTGAATGCACGGGGTGAAGATAATCTTCTTCCGTCTGATCTGACCGGCTAGGAAGCCGTAGATATTATGCGTTCCCACGAACGGACAGCAATGTATCATGTCATAATTGGATCTAAACAGACTTGAAATCTGGCCCATCGAATTCGGACCGTAGAGATAGAGAGCGAGTCCAGTATCTAGTGCTCTCGCAATGTTCCAAAAGCCTGGCGGTCTTAAGCACGGATGCCTCTCCACGGGTGTCCCTTCAACGACGTCCCTTGATGAAGGAAGCCTATTTGGAACAAAAGTTTCCTCCACAGTTCTGGCTGTTGTCGTAATAATTCGATGTTCATGCTCAGGCATCCGTTTGATCATCTCCCTAACGAAGACCTCGGCTCCACCATACCAAGGGAAATATCTTGAAGTCACGTGGGCAATGCGCAACTCTTGATCATCTTGTGCAAGTCGCTCTATCGAAATCCTGACACAAAGATTATCTGAAGAAATCTTTCAATTCGAGAGGCAAAAGCCTCCATTGAGAAGCGCTTGCTCCAACTTAATGCTTTCTCAGAAAGATTCAAATATAGTTGCCGATCACAGAGCAATTTTTCCACTTGTCTTGCTAGATCCACAGAATTGTTTGTTTCGAAAGGCAACCCTCCAGGCCCCATTGTTTCAGGGATCGCTGTACAATTGGAACCCACGACCGGCGTACCGCAAGCCATTGCCTCGACGATAGGCATGCAGAATCCCTCATGCTCACTCGCCGTCACAAAGATATCGGAGGTAGAATAGTAATACGGGAGTTCGTGCGTCCTAACCCCTTCTATAACGTATACGCAGTCTTCCAGATGACGTTCACGTATGATCCGTTTTACTCTCTGCCTTTCAATAGCCTCATCGTACGGCGAACCAACTATAAGCAACTTTACCTTATGCGTAAATATCTGTCGCAAGTACTCAAATCCTTCGATAAGGATGTCTATCCGCTTGTTGGGAGCTATGCGCCCGACAAACAGAAGGACTTTATAACCCTCAAGCTGAAATCTCTTGATTATTTCAGAAGAATTTTCCATATGTCGAAATAGATCTAAGTCGACAGGATATGGTATAACGACGATTTCTTTCGCGCCCAACCTGTGGTTGAGAATAAGATCGTTCTTGCTGAATTCGCTGTGAGTTACAATCACTTCAGCATGCTGCGCATACCTTCTGAGTTTCCTAATGCTGTAGTCAAGCAAACTACGCATGCCATCCGCTTGTCGCCACAGGTTAGGAGGCGTAACATTATGGTAATCAAAAATCGCGAGCTTGGCAACGTATCTTATGGCTTCAATGAGTCTGTGATAGTGAGGATATTGGAACCAGAGCACATCTGACCTACCAAACAACACCCAAGAAGTTAGCGCGCCAAAAAAAGGAGTGACAATAATGGTACCCCTTGGGAATAGCGACAGCCGTTGATGAACTTTGACCTGCGGCAAGATATCGGCGTTGAAGGCGGTATAAACATCGACAAAGAATCCCTGCTGAGTCAGCACCGCACATAGGTTCGCGCAATATCTACCTACCGCATCACCTCTGTACATTGTACTTCCTAGAAGAGCTATCTTCCTCGCCAAAAACTTCCCCTATCTTCTCATGTCTCTTAGAATCCTGAGTGAGTAAAGTAGAAAATGCGAAATCTCGATCTCCTGTTCAACCTTAAGAAGTTCCGATTCCGACACAAGCTCTTTGAATGAGAAACTGTCAAAGTCCCAGAGATGAGTTGGATCGTTAAGGCCGATCGGAACAGTTACTAGAACCTTTAACCTGCCCACTCTGGCGGCTTCCTCAAGCAGTCTGGGAGGATTATCAGCGTGCTCGATTATCTCCGCTAAAACCACCGTGTCGAAGGTACTGTCCCTGAAAGGAAGAGCATAACCATCGGCACAGATGTATTCGCCTGGTCGGAGAGCGTGCTTCAGATAACTCGAAGAGATCTCTACTCCAAAGGCATTCTTTCCAGACTTCCCTATTAGTGACGTGATCCCCCCGTCTGCACATCCCACCTCTAGAACCATGTCACCTTCAATAAGGCTTACGATACTCTCTCTCCTTGATCTCTGAGATTGTGAATAAGGATCATGACCCTCGAATACCTTAGAAAGATGCGGGAAGGTCTGGGCGTACCTTTCGAATATCTCTTTGCGGTTCACATCTCCACGCGCCCTTCGCTGCATGTAGTCGATAGCCAAATAGAACTCGCTTCTCAGCATTTCCAGACGAACTGTCGCTAGGTAGTTAAGCTGACCCATGAGATCATCGATCTTTTGACTATGTTCAGCATTGACTTTGGTCATATCGTTCATTTTAACCATGAGATCATCGATCTTTTGACTATGTTCAGCATTGACTTTGGTCATATCGTTCATTTTAACCATGAGATCATCGATCTTTTGACTATGTTCCGCTAGCAATCGCCCTATCTTTAACAGCAAGAAAACTAGCAAGCTGGAGACTAAAATTAGCGACGCCGCAACAAAGATCCAAGGTTCGAGCCCCATTTCTGTTCTAACTCTCAATATGCTAGAATCCGAAGGCAACACCCAGTTTCATGCAGATGCTCTTCACCAGCTTCAGGAGCTACCTAGCTTTGATTTTTATTCGCGCCAAATCTCTATGGTCATTTTCAAACCATCTTCGAGCGAAACCAGTGGCGACCACCCCAAGGTCTTCCTAATCTTGGAACTATCAAGCACTATATACTTAGTGTCCAACTTGGCAGGCCGCCATGAATAACCCGGTGGATAGGATCCTTCCACGATTTGGCCTTTGAAGCCAAGCATATCTGCTAGTTTCTTGCCCAAGTCGATGTTCGAAATCGGGTTTCCCGGCGAAACATTGAACACCTCGCCTTCAGCCGATTCCTTCTCTATGCTTAAGAGATAGGCGTTCACATGGTCATCAACCCACATGTAATCTCTCACATGATCTGGCGACCCAACGTACACTGGACCGCCATCGAGCATGGAGGTTATAAGATACTCAACGAGAAAGCCCCTCTCTCTTTTCCTTCCATAGGTGTTATTACATCTTAGAACAGTCGCCTTCAGCCCGTACACTTTCATAGCCATCTGAATGTACTCGTCAGCCGCCGCCTTAGAGACAGCGTACGGCGAAGAGGGGCGCAACCTAGTATCTTCTTTCAGAGGCCTACTTCCCTGCCAGCCATAAACTTCTGCTGTCGATGCAGCGATCAGCCTCGCTTTAGGAGCTCTGTCGAGAATCGAATGGACGAGGTTGCAGGTGCCCAGAAAGTTCGTGCGTAAATATGGAAAAGGGTCCTCATAGCTAAGTCTGACTGGCGTCAACGCGCCCAGATGGAGAATGAAACTAGGATTCGATGTCTCTGTTGCTGACAGTAGCGAATGATACTCGCAGAGATCCCCTTCTATGAAGTGCACCCGGTCCATGACAGGCTTCAAAGAATCCAGTTCACTTCGACTCGTATGCCTTACCAGCCCAAAGACCTGGTAGCCTTCTTCAACCAGCTTTATGGTCAAATTTGAACCGATGAAGCCAGTGCAGCCAGTTACCAGAACACTTGTCATCTTAGACGAGCCTCCAATTCTTCATCTCTGTATTCGCTTCCATTAAGTCTTTGTGAGTATTTATCGTGAGGAACTTCCCTTCAAACGGAAAGACTTTCACCTGCTTTCTCTTAGCCAACTCCGGGAAAACAGTCTCTTCCACGTCCCCTCTCTCAGGCATATAGTCGAGAATCCGCCTATTGAATGCGTAGATGCCCGTATTTATGAAAACATCATCGCATAATGGCTTCTCCAGAAAACCGACTAGATTTCCATCATCATCCGCGAGAAGATGCCCGAAAGCGCAACGAGCATGACCCCCAACTATTGTAGCAATAGGCCGATGCGCTATATGAAATCTAGAAACCTCCGCCAAGGAGAGATCCACTATCTGGTCTCCGTTCATCGCGAAAAAGTTCTCATCACGAACATATGTTTGAATGGCGAGCCGAAAGCCCTCAGCAGTCCCACCTTCAACAGTATGCACACTATATTCGATTTTTAAACCATACTTCGAGCCGTCGCCGAAATGTTCAATTATCATCTCCTTAAGATGTGCGACACCCATCACAACATTACGAACACCGCAACTCCGCAGCCACTCAATAACCCAACCTAGAAGTGGCTTGCCACCGACCATAACCAACCCCTTAGGAGTATTGTCCGTCAGCGGCCTCAGCCTAGTCGCAGGTCCCCCTGCAAGAACCACAGCCGTCGAAAGGTCTGCCGAAGACATAAGCATCAGATCCCTAGCAAATCTTTTCTAGGAAAACAAATAACATTTGTGTAAGTTACTAATAGGGCCTTCTCCAAGATGAAAGCTCGAGTCTGCATGCTACATAACCTCTGCATCTGGCGCGGTGGAGCAGAGAGGCTTATCCTCTCTTTGAGTCGCGAATTAAAACGACTAGGCTACGAAGTCGACGTCATCGTACTACGCTATGACAGAGCAAGGTGCTTTCCTGAATTTTGGGAAACCAAAGTAACCGGACTCTCGCGAATCTTTCAGTCGCGAATCTTTAGCGCGACACCGCCGCTTCAAGCATTGGAGCTCGCTGTACGCATTCCTAAAGGTTATGACCTCATACACGCGCACAACTTTCCCGCCAACATTGCAGCATTTCTAGCTACCAAGCTCAATAGAAGCTACTTTGACACGCCGTACCTATGGCAGTGTAACGAACCGCCAAGAATCCTCTACGACCAAGATGAGATACACCGCTACTGCGAGGAGGCTAAACAGTTCGATCTTCTGAAAAGATCGCGCGCATTGCTCGGGCTAAGGATAATGCATGCCACATCCAAGCACCTGGATAAAATGGCGGTCGAAAACGCGTCTGTTGTGACGACGCTGAGCAGATTCGTCGCAAACAGGATTAAGGAAACCTACGGATGCAGTGCGACAGTCTTGAATCCCGGAGTTGATGTACGGACATTTCACCCTTTCGTCGAAGGCAAAACTATCAGGCGAAAGTACGGGATCGGCGGTGCCCCCCTACTTTTGACCGTAAGCAGGCTATGGCCAGCAAAGAACATTGAAACCGCTCTCAAGGCATTCCAAATCGTTCTTCAAGATTTTCCAAGCGCCTTCTATATCATAGTTGGTGAGGGCCCGAGTGCGCAAAAGCTGCAAACTCTGACGTTCGAACTTAGGGTGGGAGACAGAGTTAGGTTTGTCTCTGATGCAGAAGTCGAAGAGCTGGCTGAGTTCTACGCCGCCTGCAATGTCTTTGTCCTCCCCGCACTAGGCGAACCTTGGGGTCTCAGCACTCTTGAGGCTATGGCGTCAGGAAAGCCTATTGTAGCCGCCAAGGATGGAGGCCTGCCAGAGATGATCAAAGACAAGCACGACGGGATACTAGTGGAACCGAGGGACCCACGCTCCTACGCGGAAGCCATTCTGCACCTTCTGGATGATCAATCCCTGGCGAGAGCCGTAGGGGAGAAGGCAGCGACCACAGCTAAGGCGTATACGTGGGAGAGCATGGCAAAAAGCTATTCTGAGATCTACGATCACTTGCTACGGTCCTAATAGAATTACCTAAGCCTCAAAGACAAGTCGCATCGTCAACGTATAGGAAGAACCTTGCATCAAAGCCTCCGAGCCCCAAGAAGACATCGCGTTCTATCAAGGCTACACCTCGACAGAAGGCAAAAGGCTCAAAGCCCTTAGGATCATACTGCCCTCAATCATGCTCCTGTCTGCCTATGTCGACGAAGCCCCTCCAGAATGCTATGCCCATCCCCCCGACCGCGTCCAATAGTAAATGATCCTCCATAGAAACCGTCTTGCAAGCAACAGCCACAACGCTTCGATCCTTCACAGCGACATCGACCAGAATCTTAACCAAGATGGGATTCCATGATCTTTACTAAGTGGGGTGACGCGACCATTGAAGAACCGCCCCACGATGAGAGGATATCGCTCTACTGTTATGTTCTAGCCAAGCTCGGTAGCAGAGGAGAGGCGCTCACAAGCAGCTTGGTGAAAGATGGGTGCCGATATGTCTCTCTCGATTGGAAGAGCGTTCCTACGCATTGAAGATCTAAGCTTATATGGGATAAGATAAGATGAAGTATGATTGATGTGCGTGAGTATGAGACGCATCTCTGTCACTATCCCTGAGAAGATCGCCGATGCACTTGAGCGGATAGTCCGCTTGGATCCGTCGAAACCTCCCAAGTCAAGGATAGTCTCAGATGCATTGTTACGCTATATCGCGTCACTCTATCCA
>Ga0315307_1000920_pt1 | contig 12915 bp, 11 predicted proteins | sample TDP2_MG_FD_203079 | JGI IMG/M metagenome (GOLD analysis project Ga0315307, IMG submission 203079) | Freshwater sediment microbial communities from Lake Towuti, South Sulawesi, Indonesia - TDP2 | ecosystem: Environmental > Aquatic > Freshwater > Lake > Sediment | place: Indonesia: South Sulawesi... | reverse complement strand
TAAGCACAAGTTCAGCCCTTCCGTGGATCAGCTGGACAAGCTCGAGCAATGGAACCGATACCACGCCATCGTGGACGGTGAACTCAACGAACTCGTACCTGTCGGTTCCCCAGGTCTCGTTGTAGTTGCCCCAGGCGGGCTCGCCGTCACCGTTCACGTCGGAGTAATTCAGGAGATGGTCGGACCAGGAGATCGCCCTGTTGAGCCAGACCGGGTTTCCCGTCAAGTTATACAGGTCAACGAAGGCCCTGAGACCATACGAGAGTTCCCAGGCAAAAGTCCCCGGATTGTAGGGGTCGTCGAGCAGACGTTTGGACCCAACCTGCCAGGTCGTGTTCGCGGCCTGTTGGCAGAGTACCATCAGTGGCATCCCATTGATCTCCATCTCGCCTCTGCAGCAGGCAGTAAGCAGGAGCAGAGCCAGCAGGAGGAGAGGGAACTTGTTCACGAACCTCGTCCTTCCCTCCCGCCGTTAATAGATTGCTCCTTCGGAGCTGTCATGAAGTTGGAGCGGGCATGCCTCCCGATTGGCCCCCGCAGGTCGTCTTATGGCCGGCATCGTTGCACACCAATCCCCGCTTGGGTCGGCCCGCTCAGAGGGCAATAGGCCATTTATTTCGGCTGTACCCAAGAGGCGCCACGGAGGCATCGAAGAAATGACTGGCAAACGCACGCGGAAGAGAACCATCGAGGATGTCGGTGCATACGATCAGCCCCATGATCCTCCACAGGTGCTGAAGACGACCTTCGAGCCCAGGGGACTGGGAGGAACCGGCTGGGGATTTTATGCGGCCTCGCACCCAACAGGTCAGTTTGACTGAGTTCAACCTGGGCGATCCAGCAAGCTTGGGCGTGATCGCCCGGTACAGAGGCCCAAGGCAATCAACAAGGAAGACGCTGGTCGTGGTTTGTCATGGACACGCGTGAACGGTTCCTCAGGATAATGGGCTTCAAGGAACCTGACCGCCTGCCGTTGGTGGATCTTGAGGGCTTCGTGGAGGAGACCATTCGACTCTGGTGTGGCCAAGGGTTCCCCCCGAGCGTTAACGTGGATGACTATTTCGGCCTCGAGATCAGGCAACCCTACCGCGGTAGCCTAGAGATCGACTTCGGACCCATTCCGAGCTTCGTCGAGAGGACCCTGGAAGGTAGCGAGAAGTATGTGACGAGGGTAAACCGCTACGGGTATACGGAGAGGCGTTCGAAGGAGCTGCCGATGCGCTCCTACGGGTACATCGCGTTCCCCGTCAAACACCGGGCGGACTGGGAAGCTATGGAACGCAGGTACGATCCCCACGATATCCGGAGATTCCCCAAGTGCTGGGGCAATGAGTTCCTAGAATACCTTGGGAACCTGGACAAGCCCGTTGGCCTTGGATTCGTTTGGGGTCCCGGTCGAGGGCCAAAGGGCGGCTACGGCATGGGCGTGGAGAGGTTCCTCAGCATGTTCGCCAGGGACCCCGATTGGGTCCACGACATATTCCGCAGCTACGCGGACTTCGTCATCGAACTGGCACGCCCGGTAGTCAGGCAGATCAAACTGGACTACGTTTCGGTGGAGGAGGACGGGATCGCCTACGCGAACGGCCCACTGGTTTCCCCCTCCATCTACAGGGAGTTTTACCTGCCCTATGTCAAGAAAGTTCTGGATTTCTTCAGGAGCTACGGGGTCAGAATCATCGCGGAGTACACAAGTGGCAACATTGAGCCGTTGATCCCCCTGTTTCTGGATGCCGGGTACAACCTATTCTGGCCACTCGAGTGTGCGGCGGGCATGGATGGGGTGAAGCTGCGGGAGATCTACGGAGAACGGCTGCTGATGATCGGGAATATCAGCCGAGAGGCCCTGATGGCCGGGAAGAAAGCCGTGGAGAAGGAGTTCAATTCAAAGGTTCCGCCCCTGGTGGAGCAGGGGGGATACATACCCGCGGTCGAGGACATGATCATGCCGGACATATCATTCGAAAGCTACAGGCGCTACATCACACTGGTCAGGGATTTCCGTTCCCGCTAGGTTCCCGGTCTCCACGGGGACAACCTTTGGCTCAACCTCTTGTGTGGCACGCGAGATCGCCAGGTCGGACCCAACCGGTCGGGGGTCGGCCTTGAGTGATCGCAAGCCTCATCCCGGCTCTCCAGATCCCGGTGGTTCCAGCCCCATTGGTGAACGCTGCCAAACACATTTAAGAGAATTTCCGGCCGGATTCGGCGGGGAATGGCTGCGAAGAAGGTCGTTGTTGTCGGGCTGGGCAGGATAGGGCTTCCGAGCGCCGTCTGCTTCGCCCAGGCTGGGTTCCAAGTCCTAGGGGTCGATGTGAACGAAGGGAAGCTCAAAGACCTGGAGCAGGGGGAGGTGCATCCCTTCGAGCCCGGGCTCAAGGAGATCGTCGCCAAGTCAATTCGCTCGGGGAGGCTACGCCTCTCCACAACGCCCGAAACGGGGGATGCCTTCATCCTCTGCCTCCCAAGCCCTGCGGACGAGAACCAAAGCTGCGACCTGACCTACCTCGGGGCCGCGCTCGACACGGTTGCCAAGGTGCTTCGGCCCGGCAACCTCATCGTCATTGAAACCACGGTGCCAGTCCACACGACGCGTGACTTCGTGGTACCCCGACTGAGGTCGGCGGGCGTCGATGTGGGCTCCGTGTTGGTCGCACACGCCCCGGAGCGTATCACCTCGGGAAAGATGCTCGACGAGATCCGAAAGGGCGACAGAATCATCGGGGGCGTCACCAGGGAGGCCGCGGAGGCGACAAGGGACCTGTACAAGAGCTTCGTCCAGGGCGAAGTGGTGCTGACCGACGCATCCACGGCCGAGCTTGTCAAGCTGATCGAGAATACCTACAGGGATGTGAACATAGCCTTCGCCAACGAGATCGCGCTCTTCTGCGACAGGGAAGGCTTGAACGCCTGGGAAGCCATTGCCCTGGCAAACCGGCATCCGAGGGTGAATATCCACACGCCGGGCCCGGGCGTCGGAGGCCACTGCATCCCTGTTGTGCCGTACTTCCTAGCCCAGGGCACAAAGCATAACACCATGATCCTTGCGGCCCGCGAGGTCAACGACTCTATGCCCAGGTACATCGCCAACCTTATCCTCAGGGAGGTTGCGGATCTGGAGAGGCCGAAGGTGGCGCTCATGGGAGTCGCATACAAGGCCAATGCCTACGATCCCATCAACAGCCCCGCCCTTCAGATCCGCGCCTTCTTGGAGAAGGAGAGGGTGGAACTGCTTCTCTGCGATCCCTTGATTCGGGAGTCCGAGCTTCATCTGGTCGACCTTGCGCAGGCCATGGCATCCGACTGCCTGGCCTTCCTGGTTGCACATGATGTCTTCACGCAACTGAAGCCCACCAAGCCGGCCAGGGGCAGGGGCACGGTGATCGATGCCGTGAATTGTGTGGACCCTGAGCTGTGGGCCTCCCGGGGCTGGACGGTCAAGGGCTTCGCGAAGGGCAGGCACTAGGGTTTGGCCCTTGCGAAGCTGATCATCCTCACCCTTCCGTCCTTGGCATCCACCTGGGCGACCACGAACTTCTTCTTCACGCTGGCCGCCAGCCGCCCCGCCCTCACGATCTCGGTAGGGGTGATACTGGAGGCGCTGGGGTAGACGTGTATCAGGAAGGGAGCATGGTCAAGACCGGGCCCGTACTCGTAGACGGCGAAGTCAACTCCGAACTTCATCCCGGACTTGACTACAAGGCCTGAGGCCTTGAGCTTCTGGTACACCACGTACCTCTCACGGAAGTTGGGTTCGCTCAATGCAGCCTTCGCAAGGTCGGCGACGCTCACCTCCCCCTCCCCGCCCTCAAACTTCACCCGGCCGGCCCCGGCCAGGTACAACAGCTCCGTGAACGAAAGCATGATCGGCTTCTCGAAGTCCATCGAACGCGGTTTCCTGATCCCGATCGGCTTGCCAAAGTACCCCTCCCTGTACAGGCTCAGGGCACCAAGCGGATCCCATACCACAGCCATCGGGCCGACGATCTGAGCCGCATCCTTGCGATCAGGCGAATAGCGCGCAGCCGGCCTAGTCGTGAACCGTTTCATCTCGTAGTAGGATACTTCGCCCTCCTCGTCCACAAGGGCGAGATACACCCCCTTCTTGAACCGCCCCGCGACTGCAAGAACGTTCTCAAGTTCCTCCAGGGGAATGCTCTGGTTCCTGGGATAGGCCGCAACCATGTGTGTGCATGGCCTTCCTGGCTTTTCGAAGAACCACAGGTAGGGCATTTCCCTCGTCCCCGCCTTCAGCCTCCGGCCCTTGCTCCTCATATCCCGGTAGACGAGGTACTTCAGGAAGAAGGACTGGTCGGAGGATAGGCCTCTGTTCAGAATCGTCCCGAATGGGACGTCCTTTCCGTCGTCCAGTATCTGCAGGACGCCGCGGCGCTGGAGGTAGAAGGCAGCGACGTCGGGCACCAAGAGACCCCCGTCCTCGGGGAAGCCATAGTCCAGCTCCACCAGGGATCCCGGGCTTTCGACAAGGACGCCTTCTTCGACCAGCCTTCCGGTGTGAGTCTCAACGATCTCCTCGGCCGCCTCCTCGGGCTCCCCGGCCTCCTCGCCCTCCACCGACTTCTCGAACCCCTCTTGGTCTAGTTCGTTCTCAGACTCCTCAGACAATGCCCACACCAAGTTGACTGCATAGGGAGAACTCGCACCAAACGCGACAGGGGGTCCCTACTTCCCCCCGATCGCCCGGGGTCCTTGACCGTCATATTAAATCTTTCCAGCTGCCCGCGCCCGCTCATGCCTGCTTACCGGGAAGGTGTGGGGTACGGATACCCGGCTCGACCGGCTGCTTGGGAAGACATATTTCAGGTATTTTCGGCCTTTTCGCCCGAATGAGAATAGCGATAGTCGATTCGGACCGCTGCAAGGGCGGGAAGGATTGTCCCTACATCTGCGTCAAGTTCTGCCCGGGCGTCCGAATGGGCGACCAGACCATCGTGGTCGACAAGGACACCACAAAGCCGGTCATCAGCGAGTCCTTGTGCTCCGGCTGCGGCATCTGCGTGAACAAGTGCCAGTTCGGTGCCCTCACCGTCATCAACCTCCTAGAGCCGCCCAAGCAGCCGCCCGTGCACCGCTACGGAGAGAACGCCTTCCGGCTCTTCGGCCTGCCCGTACCCAGGGCGGGAAAGGTCGTTGGTATAATCGGCCAGAACGGCGTGGGGAAGACGACCGCGATCAAGATACTCTCAGGCGAGATGAAGCCCAACCTCGGGGACTTCGAGGACGGGGAGAAGAGCTGGGACCAGGTCTCGGACTTTTTCAGGGGCTCGGAGCTTCAGCCCTACTTTGAGTCGATCTCGGCCAGGACCCTTCGCACTGTGATGAAGCCCCAGCACATCGGGCAATTGCCAAAGATCGCCAAGGGGTCCGCAGGGAAGCTCCTCAAGAGGGCTGATGAGCGGGGCGTGTTCGGGGAGATCGTGCAGGGACTGGACTTCAAGGAGGCGCTGGACAAGGATGTGGCGAGCCTTAGCGGCGGGGAGCTTCAGCGCCTGACGATAGGGGCGGTCCTCGCCAAGGATGCCGACGTGTACTTCTTCGACGAGCCCACATCCTACCTGGACATCTACCAGCGACTGAACGCCTCCAAGATGATCAGAGGGCTCGCCGCACAAGGAAAGTCGGTCGTGCTGATCGAACACGACATGACGTCCCTTGACTACATGAGCGACTACATCCATCTGCTCGTCGGCATCCCCGGCGCATATGGTCTGGTCTCTGGGATAAGGTCCGTGGGGGCCGGGATAAACACCTACCTGGATGGCTTCCTCCCTCAGGAGAACCTGCGGATTCGTGAACACCCGGTTCGGTTCAAGATCCACTCGCCAATAGCCGCGCAGGAGGGCGAGGAGCTGACCAGCTTCACGACGCTTAGGAAGTCGTTTGGCTCCGAATTCTCATTGGTCGTCGATGGGGCGAGGATCCATCAGAACACGGTCGTGGGCATCTTCGGGCCGAACGCAATCGGCAAGTCCACCTTTGTCAGGATGATCGCCGGTGAGATCGACCCCGACGAGGGAAGCATGAAGAAGAAGGTGACGGTCAGCTACAAGCCCCAATACGTCACCGTCCAGAAGGACGAGCCGGTTGTCGAGCTTCTGCGTCGGGTCGCCCAGGACAGATTCGAAGCGTCGATCTACAGGACCCAGGTTCTGAAGCCCCTGGGCATCACGAGGCTCTTGGACCTCAACCTGTCGACCTTGAGCGGCGGCGAACTCCAGAAGGTGGCTGTAGCGGAGGCGCTATCAAGAAACGCCGACTTGATAGTCTTGGACGAACCGACGGCTCACATCGATGTCGAGGAAAGAATCGTCCTATCGGGCGTCATCAGGGATGTCGTGGAGAAAGGGAGCAAGGGATGCCTCGTGGTGGATCACGACACGCAGTTTCTCGATGTCGTATCCGACACCCTGATGATCTTCGAAGGCACGCTGGGCGTCAAAGGCCATGGAATGGGGCCATTCGAGAAGAGGATCGGGATGAACAGGTTCCTCAAGCAGATGCAGATCACCTACAGGCGCGACCTCCACACGGGCAGGCCCAGGATCAACAAAGAGGACAGCAAGCTAGACAAAGAACAGAAGAGGAAGGGAGAGTACTACTACCTGCCGCTTGCCGAATCCTAGCCAAGCCCGAGGACGGCGGTGACCTCGGAGAGCGAGAAGAGGTAGTTCGAGTCCTTGTTGAGGTTGTAGTCGGTCCTGAGCAGGTACGCATCGATCCCGAGTTGCCTGCTGGGCAGTACGTCCCTCTCGTAGCTGTCGCCCACGACTATCACGTCCTTGTTCCCGACGCCCAGCTGGAACATGGCATACTTGATGGGCACCAGTTCCTCCTTCTTGGCCTGGACCAGGGACGAAGTCACAATGACGTCGAAGTAATCCCTGATGCCGAAGTGTTCGAGCAGGGCGCCCAAGCATTCCTGGATGTGATTCGAGACTATGGCGACCTTCACGCCGTTCTTCTTCAGCGTCTTGAGGACCGGTATCAGCTTGGGATCCAGTTTCAGCTCCTGGTCCACGTACTCCATCACTGCCTTCATGTCATTGCTGAGAAGGTAAAGGTCGATTATCTTGTTGCGCACGATCTCAGGATGTATGCCGCTGACCGAGCCCCACAGAGTTCCGTCTGCGTCGAGGAAGATCGCCTTGGCCATTTCGCGATTACTTGTCGAAGGGCCGTAAAAGTCTTTCGATGAACTGAACTGAACTACTCTACGTCGAACTCTATCTGCCTACCCCACCGGTCGTAGCCCTTGACCGTTGACCTGGAGTAGGGCCTGGCCATGATGAAGTGCACCAACCCCCTCTTGCCAAAGAAACGGATGTCCGCTTCCGATGGAAGCGCGCTCGCCCCGGGATGGCTGTGAATCGAGCCGACGGTCTGGATGGTGGATGGAAGTAATCCCAAGTCCACAAGGACGCTGCCCTGCCCTGAGATGGAGTGGGGTAGGACGTAGCCGGTTATGCGAAGGGTGTCCTCCTGGATGGTCCCCTCCAGAAGGGCGCTGAACTCCCGGGGATGCGAGCTGCCCGCCGCACCAAGCAGATCGTCCAGTACCTCGGAGTCGACCACAACGCGCCTCAAAGGCCTTTTCCTCACCCCGAAGAGCCTGTCGAAGACCCGGGGCATGTACGCATCCTGAGGAACACCAAAGAAAAACCCTTTGCTGCTGACCACCCCTGAGCCCCACCCCGATCAGACTCCGCGCTCGAACGTAGCAACACATAACTGCGCTCCGCTTCCAGCTGCCCTCAGAGCCTTGGAGGCCTGCCTTTGAGAATACTGGACGTGCACAACTTCCTGAAGGAGACGGCGTACTGGAACAACTGGTCGAGCACCTGCGATGGCTTCCTGTGGGGAGATCCGGACAGGGAGCTGAAGGGCGTGGCGGTGTGCTGGTGCAGCAAGAAGCCCCAGCTTGAGGCCGCCGTCCGAAAGGGCGCAAACCTGTACATCACCCATGAACCGCTGTACTCCTACGTTTCCCACGACTCCTTTCAGCACCCGCTGGAGCCGGAGAAGACAAAGCTGCTCAGGGAGTCTCGCATCGTCGTCTACCGATGCCACGATGTGCTGGACATGATGCCGGACATCGGCATCCCGGATTCCTGGGCCAAGTTCCTAGGATTCGAGGGAGCTCCAGCCGCCACCCGCAACTACTACAGGGCATATGACCTGGAGCCAAGGACCACAGCAGGCAAGCTTGCCGAGCGTCTCCTCGGCAGGCTGGCATCGATTGGGCAGGACGTTATTCACCTGGTCGGCCCCGAAAACAAGGCCGTTTCCAGGCTGGTCGTGGGCACGGGCGCCATCACCAGTTTCAGGGTCATGGCCCAGATGGGGGATGTCCTCCTCCTGACGGACGATGGCACCAGGCTGTGGGAGTCCGCCCAGTGGTCAACCGACACCGACACGCCGATCCTGCTGGTCAACCACGCGACCGCGGAGGAACCCGGCCTGAAGGCGCTGGCCCAGTTCCTTGCGGGGAAGCTGCCTGTGCCGGTGAACTTCATCCCACAGGGCTGTTTGTATCGGTCAGTGAGCCGCCAGCCCAAAGCTGGGCGCAGGACACGTTGAATCCAGGCCTAGCCTCCGGCAGAAGCCGGCAGGAGGCTTACTACATCCCCCTCAGACAGAGCCGTGCGGGATCCGCCTGAGAGCTGGACGCTGAGGCCATTCAGCAGCACCGAGAGACCCGCTGGTATCGTGCCGTCGCATGAGACAAGCTTGGAACCCCGCCCAATCCTGTCCTCCAGAATTCGGAGCAGATCGCCGACCGTCGAGCCGGACTTCACCCGAAGGTCGAACTCATGCCCCAGGGCTTTTCCGAGCTGCGCGAAGGCCCTGACCCTGACCCTAACCATGCCTACCACCTCTCCCGTGGATCTGTTCGGAAACGAAGTCAAGGCCGAGGCTGACGAGCTTTTCCCGCGTCGGGACGCCATCGCCACTCCATCCACAAAGGGCGTAGTACTCGTCCAGCATCTCGTCCAGGCGCACCACCAGGCCTTTGCAGGGACCCACACCGTGGGGCTCCTCTAGACACCGCTTCGGGAGCGAGTCATCCTTCCTGCGGAATCCCTCGCGGACGTTGAACGCCCTGGTCAGGTTGTCTATCCTCTCGCCGACCCTGAGGAACTCGTCCAGATCCTTGTAGTCGAAACCTGTCGCGGCCGCGACCATCTTGAGGACCACCGCCTCATCGTACGCAAAGGACGCAAAAAGGCAAAGGCCGCTGGAATCCCACGCGACGGCTATGTTCTGGGTCCCCTTCTTCACCTCAGCCGCCTTGCCCTCGGTGGTCCTCGGGTCCATCGCGTCCCAGCCAAGCATCTCCTTCCCGGCGGTCCAAGGCCTGAGGTGGCAGGCGCCCCTGTCGGACCGGGCATAGGCCAGGCCCATCCCCTGCGCGGCCCTCGGTTCGTACGCCGGGAACTCCATGCCCTTGCTATGCATGGCGAAGCTCTCGGATCCCTTGCCAATCTTCTCCGATGCGCGCTTGACCCCATTACCCACCAGGCGGCCGAGGCTGCCCCGCAGGGTCCCGGCCCTCTCCACCGCCTCCACCATGGCCTCCGCATTGCCGAACCTCAGCTCGACACCATCGGTCTCATCCTTTGAGATCAAGCCCTTCTCGAAGCACTCCATCAGAAAACCGATGGTGTTCCCCACGGACATCGTGTCGATGCCGAAGTAGTCGCATAGGTAGTCGGCCCTCGCAATCGCCTCCCGATCGCTGACCCCGCACTGCGGTCCGAATGCCCAGACGGTTTCGTACTCGGGCCCCTCGGTGACGGTTCCCGTCCATCTGCCCTTGTCGATGATGGCCACATGCGCGCACGATATCGGACAGTTCCAGCAGGGGCGCGTCCCGGGGCTCTGCCTGGGGACCCAGAGGCTATCCGCGAAGGCGTCCCCGTCAACCTCCAAGATCTCCTCAAACGAGCCCGTCTGGAAGTTCCTTGTTGGCCACCCTCCGGCCTCGTTTATGCCATCCGCTATGTTGCAGCTGCCCCTGATGACGAGGCCGCCGCTCTTGGCCCTGCTGGTCCGGAAGTCCTCGGCGATCTTCCTGTGGGCCTCGCGTACAGCCACCTTCATGCCGGCCGGGTCCCTCACCAAGTCCTCGGGCTTGGACGATCCGCTGACTACGATCGCCTTCAGATTCTTTGATCCCATAACCGCGCCAGGGCCCCCCCTCCCTGCCGCCCTCACCTCGGACATGATGGCCGCCAGGAGTGCCCCTCGCTCGCCCGCAGGGCCTATGCCAACCACCCTGGGCATCCCATCGCCCCCGTGCTCATCCTTGAGCAAACGCTCGGTGGTGAATGTATCGCTGCCCCAGAGCCAGGAAGCATCCCTGAGGGACTTCTCGCAGTCGTGCACGTAAAGGTAGGTGGGTCTCTCGGCCCGACCCTCGACCACGATCCCGTCATAGCCCGACCACTTCAGGGCGGGGCCCCAGGAGCCCCCGCAGTGGGAGTCCAGCCAGCCCCCGGTGAGCGGGGACTTGGTGCAGACGCAGAAGCGGTTGCCCGTGGGCGCCCTCGTGCCCGTCAGTGGGCCCGTCATGAACACCAGCTTGTTATCCGGGGCAAGGGGATCAGTGCCCTTCTTCAGCTCCCTGAATACGATGTAGGCCCCGTATCCCTTGCCCCCGAGGAACTTCCTTGAGAGGTCAAAATCCAAGGGCTCCTCCTCGACCGTGCCCTTGGACAGGTTGACTCTCAGCATCGTGCCCGTGAAACCGAAAGCCCGGCCCTTCATCTTGTACCGGCCCTCGCCAACGCCCTTCAACTATTAACTATTTGGTGGTGCTCTTCAGTAGGTGAAGGACTCCTCGTATAGCTTGAGAAAGAATGTGAAGGCTGCGAGGACGACGCCCAGTATGGCGAATACCAAGACGAGGATCATCAGGCTGCCCATTTTACCCTTGGGTCCGAACTCAACATAGACCCTTGCTTCATCCGCGCTTGCTTCACCGAAGCTCCAGAAGATCGATATCCCATCTCCCCTGGGAAGCACCGTCACGTTTTGTGTCGGAAGGTAGTTGGACACATGTTGGCCGTCGGGGAGATGCACGCCCACCCTTGTTTGTGCGATGTCCAGATTGCACCTCGGGGTGACCATGGAGAATCTGCTGCGCTCTCGTCCCACCGTCAGCAAGGGCACCGAATACGTCCTCTGTTTCTCCACCATGTTCATCAGATGCACTCGGATCACCATTTCCACCGCCGCCGAAGCATTGAACACCTCGACCGTGACGATGGTAGCGCCTGGGCCGAAGTCGAAAGACGAGGTGCTCTGGCAGCCCTGGGTCTCGACCTGTATCTTCTTCTCCCAGTCAAGGATCTCCTGTGGACTCTCAAAGATATGCTCCGAGCCGAATGTGTAGGTGAAGTTCACCTGTCCGGCCCAGCCTTCTTCCGTTGCCACCGAGAGGGAATGGACCAGATCAACCCCCCCTTGTAAGTCGAACTTGATCTCAAGGGTCTGCCGGCTTATGACCGGCTCGGCACTTGCCTCCAAGATGAACCCCAGCAATAGGACGAGCGACAGAAGGACCCTCGTTCCCCTCAACGGCCATATCCCCTGCGATCGCGGACACATCCAGCCAGCATTCGCGACCCTGCCCTTCCGCCCCATGAACACTGCTAGATCTTCCTCGCCAGCTTGGATATCGCCTTCAGAAGGGCCTCCTCCTCAAATTGGAGCGCCGTGACCGGGATTCTGACAACTTTCTCCAGAGTGTTTGCTGCGATCGGCCCACAGATTATGCCCTTCATCTTCTCCCGCTCCGCCCTGATGCCTTGGATGATCTCCTCCTCTATGGTCATCGCTGGATACTCGCGGACGAAGATCGGCCTGGATTTGCCCTCGACCCTGACCTCCCGTCGAAGGGTGTCCAGCGCGCCCCTTGCCGTTATCACCGCGATCCTTTCCTCCCCGTTCGCCTCGTCAATCTTCCGCATCACCTGAATGAGCCTCCTCAGGTTCGAGATCTTGAAATCCTCCCGCTTCCGGGACATTATCTTGTACAGGGTGTTTGCCGGCATCCCCGATTTCTCGCAGAACTCCTTCGTAGACAGATTCCTTTCGGCAAGGAACGCCCTGATAGCAAGCACCAGTTCCCCCGTCGACTCGACCGAGGCCAACAGGACCCCTTGGGCATCCATACTTCCGCCTAAGGAAAAACAGGTGTCGGGCACTTAAAAGCATTATCCCTCGGTGGAAAGCCGATTTCCCCATGGGCCATGCTTTTTCAACCTTCCAGTCACCGTATGAATGGGCTGATTCTATGGTGTCAAAGGGCATCGTTGGAGCGGTTGCGGTCGTGGTCGTTGTCGCTATCGCCGTCACGGCCGTTCTGCTGATGAAGGAGAAGCCGGAGGAAAACCCACCCGAGAACGAGACATCACCCGAGATAACGAACGTAACCATACGCTACGGGGGGCAGTACTACGCCGGGGAGTTCCTCCTGTACGGGCTTGGCCCTCAATTCTGGCACAAGTACGGCATCTATGTCAGCCACTACATATTCCCCTCGGCGGGTCCAGCCAACGACGCACTGATTGCAGGTTCCATAGATATCAACTGCGGGGCGGACACCAGGACGGTGACGCTCTTCACTGCCATGCCTGACAAGGCCCTCATCATCGGTACCGTTGAGCGGGGAGACCGATACTCCACTGTCGTCAACGTGAACAGCACCTACCAGAACTGGAATGACCTGAAAGGAAAGAAGATCGGCATAAAGCTGGGGACGGGCGGCGAGTGCGTGCTCCGGAAGTACTTCGAGCAGCAGGGCATCAAGTGGGAGGATTTCCAGTGGGTGAACATGGAGGTCACCGACATGCTGGCCTACCTACAGCAAGGCAAGATAGATGCCTTCCA
>Ga0315307_1000917_pt1 | contig 12941 bp, 10 predicted proteins | sample TDP2_MG_FD_203079 | JGI IMG/M metagenome (GOLD analysis project Ga0315307, IMG submission 203079) | Freshwater sediment microbial communities from Lake Towuti, South Sulawesi, Indonesia - TDP2 | ecosystem: Environmental > Aquatic > Freshwater > Lake > Sediment | place: Indonesia: South Sulawesi... | reverse complement strand
ATTGCAAGGTTCCTCAGGTCTCCCTCCCGGAGTCTGCTGAACAGGGGGATGGTCGGATGAGGTATTATAGCCAGTCCTCCTTGGGCGTGAGTCCTTGCTATGGCTTCAGCCATCAGGAGGTTTTTTGGTATCTTTTTCCTAATTCCGAGAGCCAGCAATTCTCCTTGAGTAGTCTTGACTTCCTCCCCAACTAGGACGATGAGCCTCCTGCTTTTTGCCAAGGCCTCGTATGCTCCTTGGAGAGTGCCATGGTCTGTTACAGCGACACCGTCTAGTCCTTTGCGTCGCGCAGCCGCTAGGACATCGTCGACCGAGCCGGTGGAGTCTGAATACCAAGTATGAACGTGCAGGTCAATCTTCAGCATCAATTTTAGGCGGAACCTTCGGCTCAGTTGTCAAAGCGCTTATGAGAAGGACAGGCACCTAAAAACATTGCGCAACTGTCACGCAGGAAAAGATCCGCCAAGAGGGTGCGGCGGAACCTTAGATCTTCTCTTCAGCGTCTTCATCCGCGTAGGTTGAGACGATCTCGCCTAAGTATAGCGTGTGGTAGTCTCTGCGGGGGTAACACGTGTCCAAGATATCCTTTGGCAGGTTCCGAGCAATGACCTTTGTCTTGTAGACAACCCTGCACTCGTAGTGCATGAGGCACTCGGCAATCACAGGACAATTGATAACTCTGCCCGGAAGGAGCGTCAATCCCTGCTCCTCAAACTTGTCGTGGTCCTTCCCAGACACTGTCCCACAGTATGAGACAATGCTCTCCATGCCCCTATTGGGGACATTGACCGTGAACTCACCTGTGTTTTCAATGAAATCATGAGTGTATCTGGAAGGGCGGACAGCCACCATAAAGGTGGCCTTTCTCCACAGTCGCCCCAGCAGTCCCCATCCAATCGTCATGACGTTGGCTTTTTCTTTTCTTCCCGAGACGAGAAGGACGCCGCAACGACTAAAAGTCTCAATAGTCTGATTTAGAAAACATGTTGGAGGGACCTCAACCTTTCTGATCATGCGATCTAGACCTCCCTGAACTGCGAGGACTCGAGCTACTTGCCTCTTTTGAGGGCTCCTGCAAGGATCGGTGCGACTGAAACCTTTGCGTACTCATTGACTACGCTGTCGGTTCCAGCGATCTCGTCGACACCTGAATACTTCAGGAGATTTGCTGAGTCTCCTAGGAGCAAGGCATGGGAAACACCAACGAACACTCTTCGGGCTCCTTGGCTTTTCAGGATCCTTGCGACATTGGCTGAGGTCTTTCCGGTGCTTATGATGTCGTCGATTATGATAGCGTCCCTTCCATGCGCATCCACCTTCTTCGCCGTTGTCGTGATATCGCCCGTGTACGGGTCCCGCGACTTCTCGAAAAAGTCGTAGTCGGTGTTAATGGTTTCAGCTGCGTCCTTCGCCCTTCTTATGGCGAGATCTTCATCGTCGGGGGACACGATGAAGGGGTCCTTGAGGTCCTTCGCCGCAAAATACTTCGCGAGTTCTCCTGAAGCCTTAAGGTTCAATGCCGGAACCTTGTACATCTTCAGCACTTTCTCGTTGTGCACGTCGACCGTATAAAGCGCTCTGACGCCCAGCTGTTCCAGCATCTCAGCGACCATGCCTGAGCTCAAGCATTCGCCCTCCAGATATCGTTCGTCTTGGCGGCTGTAGGCGAGGTACGGGACAAAGATCTCTATGGACTTGGCCTTGAGGTCCCTTGTAGTGTGAAGAATGAGGAAAAGTTCCACTAGCCTCGTGTCTTGGGGCGGATACAGACTCTGAACAACCAAAAGGTCCTCGCCCGATATTCTCTCCTCAAATTTGAGGTAGAACTCACCGTCGGGGAAACGTTTGGTTCTAACAGATACCAATGGCAGGTTCGATAAATCGGCAACTTTCTGTGCCAGCTCAAGCGAACCGGGGCCGCCAACAATCTTCAAACCCGTTCTCCTCTGCGACGGAATGACATTCAGATAGGATAAAGATAAAACCTTCGCTTGCTCGATCTGTTTGCAGAAAGATCTTAGACGTGATTTCACGTTGTAGGGGGGCGCTCCTTGAGAAGAGTATACTCGCTGGGATATGGTCTCTGGAAGAACCTCGAGGAGTTCACTGCTCTGCTCACAGGTCTTGAGGTGCGCGTCTTGGTCAATGTTAGACGGTTCGCGCAGAGCAAGAACCCCAGCTTGGAGTGGAGGGCCTCAAAGTCGGATTGATGAGAGCTGGGATCGAGTATTTATCCTTTAGTGGGGCTTCGGGTGGCTTCCGAGAATGAGGCTACGAAAAGTACACGCCAAGTCCCCAATGTGAGCAAGGCATAAGCAGACTGCTAGAAACGCTAGAGAAATGCACGGTCGTCATAATGTGCCTAGAATCAAGGTCAAAGTATTGCCAAAGAAGGTTCATCGTGGATTCGCTTTCAAAGCTACGTGTAGAGGTTGTTTCCCTAGAATAGGCTAAGACGAAGTCCTGCAGTTTCTCATCCGCCAAGCCTTATCTCGTACCATATCGTCCTGTACTCTGGCCCCACACTGAACACTCTGTAGTTGCCTTCGACGGAGACGGGGATCTGTCGAACTCTCTTTCCGGAGTTGTCCAAGGCCCAGACCACGATGTCGCTTGAGATTCTGATTTTCACCGTCACCGGCACACCTTCAGTCAGCGTGGGATGTTCGCCCCAGTTGCCGGCGCAGGTGATTCCACCATTGAACCGTCTCATCTCTGTCAGGCTTGGTGTAGCAACAGCAATGAGGGTTCCGCTCTGATATTCGCTTACCCTCATGTTCGTATTGGCTGTATAGCCAGCAACCACCAGCAAAAGGGTATTCCATTGAGCGAAGCTCTCGCCCTTAATCACTGAAAGCGTTATCGCACTGAACCCGTCCAGAAGCGTCTTTTCAGGCGCGATGACTATGCTTCCGAGGTCAAAGGTCTTTCCAGCGCCAAACCCCAAAACCACTGCACTCCTAGATGTGTTAACAAGGAGCACGCCATTATCACGGTTAGTGATGTCCCAGACAATCTCGCCTGTGTCCGACCTATACAAAGAGCCAGCTATGCTCACCTCTTGGGAGCTAAGGCGGTCTGCAGGCTGAACATAGCCCTCAACTATCAAGGCGGTCCTATGAACGAGCGGCGTCGCTGACTGGATTCCTAGGTAGCTGCCGTCGGGAAGGTTCCATGCTCTTGCCTTTCCCTTGGCTATAAGTTCCTTCTCCCGTTCGCCGCTAAGCTCTGCGGATATCAGATGATTGGCTGGCTTCAGATCTCCGCGCACGAAGAGCATCTGGGCAGGGATCATGGTTGCCATCTTGATGGGGTGCTGGTCTATGTCGAAGTACCCTCTTATTCGTTTGGTGTCCCAGTTGTCGCGGCTTCCATAGTCGAATATGAAGATGCCGTCCCAGTCCTGAAGAGCAGCGTAAGTAGCAAGTGTCAAGACTGTCTCGGCGTCATACATGTTGGGCGCCGGATTGTTGTACTCGCTCACCAAGTGTGGCTTCCCGTATACCCTCTTCAAGGATAGCCACGGAACGACGCTTTGATTGAGGTAGTTGACCAAGGGCTCGTTTACGACGTACCAGTTGTTTGGGTCCCAAGCGCCTCCTGGGAACGAGGGGTGATGCCAGTAGGCGTGGGTATCGACAGAATCAAGCTTAGCCATTATGTTTGGGGTGCTACAGCCAACTATTGTCCCTAGCACCAGGGATTCGCCTTTCAGCTCATCTTTAATGTATCTGTACATTTCTGAAAAGTAGCCTTCGAGAGCCCAGAGAAAGTCGACCCAATCACGTCTGGCGTTGATGGTTCGGGTTCCGAACTCGCCCAGAGTGAAGATCGGTATCGTCGAAGCCTCAATGCTTTCTCCCTCCTTCACGGAATAACCCTTGAAAGGTTTCATGGAGAAGGATGCGAACTGGTATGTCGCCGTGGTAACACCTAGGTTTGAGATGTCCAACCTAGCGTTCGTTTCAGAGGCTGAGGCTATGAGGGCTAGCTCGTACTGTCTCCATTCAGGGGCGAGTTCAACAGTCACGCTGCCCGATAGCACGTCCCAAGGGTTCTGGGCTTGCCTGAGAGACACTGTTACGCTTGCTTGTCGGTCAGCTTTCGCACTAAAGGTGACAAGGTACGTTTCCTCAGCGATGACTTGCGGCCCGGGATAGTTGAACTGAACGTGCCAGCCAGTAGACCCTTGCTTGGTCACATCGACCTCGAGTACATTTGTTCCGCCGGGACCTGCCAGCACCCGGTAGGATGCCTGAGCTCCGCTGTGCGTTTCCGTGTTCCAACCAGTCAGTTCGTCTTCGAAATTGCCATTTCTCAAAAGTTCAAGCTGAGGTATTACTGTTACAATGCCCCAAGCTTCTTGCAGCTTCCTAGTCGAGCCGTATTTCTCCTCTAAGTGCTCATTCCATTTTGCGGTTAGCCTGTGCTCAAAGACATCGGCGAGATGATCTATGACTCCTCCGAGCCATCCGTGTATCAACCCTTGTTCATTGACTATCTCCACGAACGCCACAGCGGGATCTTTCCCGTAAGTTAGCTCTGTATACAGGTTTCGATGCGTCAGGAGTTGGCGAGCATATTCTTTCTGAAGTTCCTTGATTTCGTCCACAAAGAAGCCCAAAACCTGCTGATCCTTCCAATCCACTGTGTTTATCTCGTTCGGCAGGCCGTCGACGGCTGTCAACCTCCTCGACACTAAGAGGTTCAGGTCTATGTAGATGCCATTCTCTTTCAGCTTGGCAATGAAGTAGTCCAGCCTATCGAGTGCCTCCTTGTTCAGATGTCTGGTGCCGCCCACGGTCTTGTCGAAAATGTTGAATGCCTCCCAAGAAGCGTCCATATGATGAAACCGGACAATGTTCACGCCGAACTTGGCGAGCCTGGCCGCTATCTTTTCGGCATCCTCCTTCTTAGGAAAGGCTGCGCCGCCGCAGATGTTCACCCCTAGGAACCTTATGCGTTTCCCACCGATGTAGAGGTGACCGTCTTCTCCTACGTGCACATGTCCTAGGCTCCCTGCTGGCTTGTCAAGCCGATCGCTCAGGTTCACGATGGTCTCCGTTGAATCATCCCAAGGTAGATAAAAGGCGAAGAGTTTCTGTTCCTTCGGAGTCAGGAAGGGCGAAGACAACGCAACCAATCCTACCACGCCCACAATGACCAGAATCAGTCTCAGCTTGCTCATAAACTGGTTCGACCGCGCCTGCTCAGATAGGTTTCTGGCTACAGGTAAAAAAGCCTTTACACTCAGTCTACTTTGATCGATTGATTGATCGAACTTGAGCGAATCCGTGTTTGACTGCAGCTATTGACCATGGCGGATGGGCTTCATTCGGGTTCCGCAGGTCCCAGCGCCAAGGAACTTGGTCGCCTGTTTCAATGAACCAGTTCAGCATGATGCTTGCGAGTTCATCACGGACGCTTGCCACGGAGGGTTCATCTATAAGGTTGTTCAGCTCGTTCGAATCGTTCTTCAGATCGTACAGTTCATCTGTGTCGTATAACCTTTGGACGAACTTCCACTTCTTCGAACGGATCATCACAGCCTTGCCGTGGGCTTCAGGATTGGTTATCTGAAGTGCGACTCGAGCCCAGTAGATGTTCTCCCTTGGGCGGTCTGTTTCGTGGGTGTGAACCTCGGTCTTGAGCGCACCGCCCTCGCTAAAGACGTATTTCCGGTGCTGGCTCGCCTCGCCGAGGATAATTGGCAACAGGGAACGCCCGAATTGTGTGTGACCTAGTGTGATATCACAGGCTTCAGCTAGTGTCGGCAGAAGATCAATCCATTCGATCAACGCTTCTGACAATGAGGGTAAAGGATCGCAGCCAGGAACCCGGATCGTGAAGGGCACGTTGACAAGCACGTCCTCGAACGTGTTCTGCGTCTTCTCGGTCAGCAGGTAGTCGCCCACGAAATCGCCGTGGTCAGAAGTTGCAACGACTATTGTGTTATCCCAGTGCCCATGCTCCTTCAGCGCTTCAAGAATCCATCCGAAGTTGCGATCCGTCTTAGTTATCATCCCATAGTAGACCGCGACAATTTCCTGCAAATCATCCTCGGTCATCTCGTCCATCCGCATACGCTTGTGAACGAGCTTCAGAACCTGAGGTTTGCCTTTGAAGTCTTTGGGCGGCATGATTGGGGAAGGCACTTTTGAGCGGTCATACATCGAGAAGTAAGGCTCACTCACTGCGTAGGGCGGATGGGGATAGGTCTGATTGACAAGCATTAAGAAGGGCTCCGAAGTCGGTGTCTCTAGGAACTTTGCAGCCTGCTCGGCTACATAGTCGTCAGCCAATGACGGACCGAAGTTCCCTGGCACCTCACCCCAGAGAAAGGTATGAAACAACCTGTCTCTTTGCTTCCAAGGGCTCTTGTGAACGGTGGGCTTGCCACCTGTTCCATGCACGCGGACATGACAGGATTCAGGAATTGCCTCTTGAGATATCATGTCGTTCTTTCCACCCCACCAGATGTAGTAGCCTGCATCTTTGAAATACCTCAACAAGTTCGGCTCGTGCCGGCGCAACATATGGTGCATCGTGCGGTGACCACAAACGTGGCAGTACCAGCCCGTTGCCATGGAAGCTCGGCTGGGAGTACTTACCGGGTTCTGGACGAAGCACCACTTGAAGCCGGCTCCTTCTCTGGCCAAGGAGTCTATGTGAGGGGTCCTGATGACGTTGTTCCCCCAGTATCCGGTGTCCTTGGCTCTCCACTGATCCGTGATGAATAGAACAACATTGGGACGCTCTCCTCTTGATGTTCCCACTGGTCCTCCTCCTCCGCCGGTCTTTATTTAGAGTCTGCCGGTCAGGAAACTGATGATGGTTGCCTAAATAACCTTTAATGCGCTATATGAAGAATGACTGATTTGAATGAAGGCGTGGCGCCGAGGGGCCTTCTTGTGTGCTTGCTCTAATCTTGCTGGGCACGTTGTGGTGCCTTGTACCAGAAAGCACAACCACCCGAGGAGAACCACTGAACCTGACAGACTTCTCGAAATGGTATGGATACGACGAAGATCATCCATTGAATGTTGTTGAGATAACCATCAAGGAATCAAGCGGACACAAGGTTCTCAAAGTGTATCTAGATTCTGCTAACGGGGAAAGGGTTCCAGGATTGGTGTCAATTCCTAGGGGGTACTCAAAGGTCCCGTGTATAGTTTTCCTGCACGGTTATGGAGGGAAAAAGGAAGCCATACTTGCAGTTGCCGAGTTCATAGCTGGCGAAGGGTATGCCATAATGTCCATCGACGCCGAGTACCATGGCGAGCGAAGGGAGGGGGGAAGGAGCCGCACGCACCCAATATCACAGATTCCATTAGAGGGATAACTCGGACAGTCATTGACATGCGCAGAGCCATTGATTACCTTGAGACAAACCCCCAACCTCTACTCATGTGCCTTCCATGAAGGAGGAATGGCCTTGGAACTGCAAGAAACATGAAGGAAACGAAGGCTATGTCGTCGATTCTATAGGCATCGCGGAAAGAGAAAATGAGGAGAAAATCGTTGCCGTAGATACGGATTACTTCTGTGGTCAGAGCTTGTAATATTTGGTTTCGGTCTCCTGCTTCTTTGGGATGGTCACTTCTAAGATGCCGTTTGTGTACCTTGTGATCATCTTCTCTTTGTTTGGGGTCTCCACTGGCAAGTTTAACATCTTGTAGAACCTCTTCGCCTTGATTTCGAGCTTGCCGTCTTTGAAGTCAAGCTGTATGTCGCTCTCTTCTTCTCCCGGCAATTCCACGTAGACTTTCGTCTCCTTCTCGCTGTCAAAGACATCTGTCAGCGGCTCACGAATCTCTTTCAGCGCGTCCTCTGGAACGTTTGAGGGCGTCTCGAACGTCGGTCTTCTTCTCAGGGGTTTAGGTGGTTCAAATGGGTCGTAGGGTCCGAACGGCCCGAATGGCTTGTCCGTCCAGAACCGTCCTTGGATGATAAATCCCTGCATGCCCGGCTTGTCAATTCGCTTGACGTTCCAGTCACCCTTGAGTTTGCCTTCTTTGACTGACTTTTCGATCTCCTCGAACTCCTTCTGAATATTCCTCATAAACTTGGTGCTGAAGGCGTCGAAGTCTTGGAGCAGTTCGTCAAAGTCGAAGAACGAATCCATCTTCGCCATTCACCTCCGTCAGAACTCTTCAAGGGTTTCCATCAACCGTCTCAATGCGAGGCTCAACATAAGCTCCATCCGCCCGAACTCCGAGCAGCGATATCTGCCCTTCTCAACCTTCTCTAGTAACCCACCCTCACTAAGCTTTCTGGCGTTCTCCCAGACGATCTTCGGGTTCAAATCCAAGTCGCGCATGAACTCCACAAAGCTTACGGTTTGGTCCTCGTCTTCCAGAAGATGCTTCATCATCCTCAAACGGGTCTCGTGCGACAAAGCATCAAAGAGCTTCGAATACTGTCTGAACTCCTCTTCAAGCGACGCCAACTCGTCTTCGAACTGATCCCTAGACCAGTCCTTCAAGGACAGCGGAGCCTCGAAGAGCACATCGTCGCCTCTTGTCAGAAGTAGCTTCAAGCCCGCAAGTCTACCGTAGGGCTTTCGTGGCTGTCTAGGCGCCACCTTTTGGCGTGTCACCCGGTAACGGGAGGTTCCTGCTGCAAGGCATAGTACCTCATCGAAGAACTTGCGGAGTTCCTCAAGCTTCTCTTCGTCGCAGTCGCCGCATTCGATTGCTGTTTTTGCCTCTTTACTCCAGCCAACAACGTCTATTCGGCAGTTTTTCAACACAAAGTCTTCGTATATCTGATCCTCCGAGAATCCCTGGTCTCTTAGAAGTTGCTTTGCCTCTCTGATCAAGTTTTGGCGGCTCATGTTGGTTGTTGCCTCGTACTTACCATCTGGTAATATGTATTACCATCCGGTAATATTTAAGCGTTGCTGAGACACAGAACAATATGACAACATTTTTGATCGTCCAGAAAACCTCACACCAACGATTCTTTTGGATGGGAGAGTCTTCGGAGTTTGGGACATGGCCGAAGAACCTGACTGCTAGTCAAGATTTTCCTGCTTGAAGAGGTGGGACGAACAATCCTACGGGACATTCACACAATGCAAAGAATACCGCTGCATTCATCACAGACAGGAGGTCGAGGTCAAGGAACTAACTTCACGGTTCCCTTGACTCGTATAGCTGCATGGGCAGTCATGTCACCGCTCAAGGATTGCCAGTGACTGAACAGAGAGAAATGTTTTTGATGTGCTGAGATTTGGCTGGGCAAGCGGTCCGTGAACTTTTCTGAAGATAATAGGGTCCACCTTTTCTCTCTGCAAAGACTTATGTTCTCAATATACAATAAAGGAGAAGTGTAAACTTGGGAGGTGAAAGAGTGGCAAATGGATCGCAGTTGACCAAGCTTATAGTGGCTGCTATAGTCATGTTGGTTATTGGCCTCGGAGCAGGCTACGGGGCAACCAGTCTCACGATGGTTCCACGCAGTGTGTACGAGGCTGAACTTGCCAAGATGGTGCCGCGTGCACAGTATGATGCTCTGCAAGCTCAGTACAACGCTATCGCATCTTTAGTGCCAAAGACGAAGATAAAGGCGGGCTTCATCTATGTCGGTCCCATCGGTGACTATGGTTGGACGCACGCGCATGACCAAGGACGGCTATACGTTGACAAGGAGTTTCCGTGGCTGGATACAGTTTACGTCGACTCTGTCAAAGAGGCTGACGTTGACAGATACTTGAGCAGGCTAGTCGAGGAGGAGAAATGTGACATCGTTTTCACAACAAGCTTCGGCTACATGGATGGCACCATTACAGCTGGCGAAAAATACCCTGGGAAGATATTCTTCCACTGCTCTGGGTACAAGCGGGCAAAGAACGTAGGCACATACTTCGCGGACTTCTACCAAGTCTACTATCTCAACGGTCTCATGGCTGGTGCACTAACTAAGACCGGCAAAGTAGGCTACGTAGGGGCACACCCAATACCCGAAGTCGTAAGGCACATCAACGCCTTTGCGCTGGGCGTGAGGGAGGTTAACCCAAAAGCAACAGTCTCTGTACGCTGGATCAACGAGTGGTACCACCCGGCAAAGGCTAGGGCGGCTGCTGAAGCCCTGATCGCGGAGGGTTGCGATGCCCTAGCTTTCACTGAAGACTCGCCGACAGTGCTGCAAGTTGGTCAAGAACGCACCGAGGCAGGAAAGCAGATCTATACGTTCTCTCACTACTCGCCGATGCAGAAGTTCGGTCCAGACTCCTGTGTGTCAGGTCAGCTTGTGCACTGGGAAAAGCTGTACGAGGACATACTCACACGCATCTACTTGGGCGTACACAACAGCACAAACTTGGCAAACATGGACTACCTATATAACCTTCGCGAGGGCGGCGTGGAGCTGGGAGGCAGCTTTGGCGTCCCAATCAATCCGAAGTTCATCTCAGCACTGAAGGCCGTGACCGTGACGGACCCGATTCTTGGCAAGGTGAGCGTCTATGACCTTGTGATGACGCGACTGCAGCAGATGAGTGAGCCGTCAGTCGTTTTTGATCCGTTTACTGGTCCTATCAAGGACCAGGCTGGCACGGTGAGGGTCCCTGCTGGAAGGCGAGGCACCTACTATGAGCTTTGGACCATAGACTGGTTCGTTGAAGGGGTCATAGGCACAGTAGGATAGCAGAGATGCTGGTACCTTGGCAAAGGGCATAGCAGCAACCATGTAACCATCTCTCGCTTTTTTCTTTTCTCGACTTGAGGGGCTTCCCCCTCTAGGTGTAATGAAATAGCGTAACAGTGAAGCAAGGAGAGCGTACAACGGCGATGGCGGAGAGAAGATCTAAAGAGAAAGAGGGCCCATACGCAGTTGAGATGGTCAAAATAACCAAAAGGTTTCTAGACGTCCTTGCCAATGACCGCGTGAGCTTCTCAGTGACATCGGGCGAGATACATGCACTACTGGGGGAGAACGGCGCTGGCAAGACCACGCTTATGAACATTCTGTACGGATTGTACCAAGCAGACGAAGGCGAGATCTATATACGGGGCAAGCGGGTTTCGATAAGGTCTCCAAGGGACGCTATGCAGCTTGGCATAGGCATGGTACATCAGCATTTCAAGTTGGTAGCCACAAACACTATAGCTGAAAACATTGCGCTTGGTCTGCAGCTTGGCGACCTAAGAACAGCGGTCAAGTTTCCGTGGCTGTTTCAGAATCCGCTTCCGGACGTGGAGAGAAGGATCAAAGAGTTGTCTGAAAGGTATGGTTTGAGGATCGACTCCAGATCAAGGATCTGGCAGTTGTCTCTAGGCGAGCAGCAACGGGTCGAAATATTCAAAGCCCTTTTCCGTGGCGTCGATGTCCTGATCTTGGACGAGCCTACAGCTGTATTGACTCCTAAAGAGGCTGAAGAGCTGTTCAGGACACTCCGAACCATGGCGTCTGAAGGTCACGCAGTCATATTCATAACGCATAAGCTAGATGAAGTGGTGCGAATCAGCGACCGTGTTACTGTGCTCAGGAACGGAAGGGTCGTGGCAAGTCTCAGAACCTCTGAAACGGATAAGAAGCAACTTGCAAGGCTCATGATCGGAAGGGAAGTGCTGTTCCGGCTGGAAAAAGAGCGGGTGCAAGCTGGCACACCCGTGCTTGAGGTTCGAGAACTTGAGGCATTGAACGACAAGGGCTTGCCTGCTTTGAGAGGAGTTTCCTTGAAAGTCTGTTCCGGTGAAATCTTGGGGATTGCAGGGGTAGCGGGAAACGGGCAGAAAGAACTTGTTGAAGTTGTAACAGGGCTGAGGAAAGCCACAGGGGGCGAAGTGAGGATCCTGGAGAAGGAGGTCACCAACTTGTCGCCCCGATCCGTTGCTAAGCAAGGGGTCGCTCACATTCCGGAAGAACGCATAAGGGTTGGCGTCGTGCCCAGCATGAAAGTGTCAGAGAACCTTATGCTCAGGAACTATAGGACCCACGAATTTACTAGGGGGCCGTTCTTAGACGCTGGTTTCATAAACGAGCATTCCCGAAGGTTAGTGGGCGAGTATAATGTGCAGACTCCTAGCGTGAACACTCCAGTCAAACTTCTTTCAGGCGGCAACATCCAGAGGCTCATACTGGCTAGAGAGATGTCTGGCGACCCAAAGCTCATTATTGCTGCGCATCCCACCTATGGACTTGATGTAGGAGCAACCGAACAGATTAGGCAGCTGTTGCTGCGGCAGAGGAAGAAAGGCGTGGCGGTTCTCTTGGTTTCAGAGGACATCGAGGAGATCATGTCGTTGAGCGATCGGATAGCGGTCATGTTTGAGGGAAGGATAATAGGAGAGATGCCCGCTGAGGAGGCTAGTATCGAAGCAATTGGGATGATGATGGCTGGTATGAAACCTTGAAGATAGAGGTAGCGAGAAGAGAGGTGCCCACAAGACTTGCACTGATACTATCATCTGTATTGTCTCTCTTGTTAGCCTTGATAGTGGCTGGGGTAATCTTCCTAGGCTATGGGGTCGACCCCATAGAGGCATACAAAAGGATTTTTTCAGGTTCGTTCTTGAGCCCCTACGGCTTCTTCGAAACAGTCGTGAAAGCAATTCCTCTGATGGTTTGCGGAGTGGGCTTGTCCATTGCTTTCAGGGCACGCCTATGGAACATTGGCGCCGAGGGGCAGCTACTCATGGGAGCCATTGGCGCTACTTGGATTGCGCTTTCATTCCCAGAAGCACCTGCCATCGCCCTTCAGCCAGCGATGTTCCTAATAGGCTTCGTGTTCGGAGCAGTGTGGGGGCTTATTCCTGGCATTCTCAGAGCCAAGTTCGGCAGTGAGGTGGCTATAACCTCACTTATGATGAATTACATAGCGCAGAGGATCCTCGAGTATCTTGTCTATGGACCTTGGAAAGGCCCAGGCGAATGGGGTTTCCCCTACACGACCAAGTTCTCTGTTTCGGGGCAGCTTCCACGTTTGCTTGGGACGC
>Ga0315307_1000915_pt1 | contig 12954 bp, 11 predicted proteins | sample TDP2_MG_FD_203079 | JGI IMG/M metagenome (GOLD analysis project Ga0315307, IMG submission 203079) | Freshwater sediment microbial communities from Lake Towuti, South Sulawesi, Indonesia - TDP2 | ecosystem: Environmental > Aquatic > Freshwater > Lake > Sediment | place: Indonesia: South Sulawesi... | reverse complement strand
CGCGTCCCAGGCGATGAGTAATATCGCCGGTATCAGCAAGTAGACCTGCGGCTGTTGGGATAGGAATAGACTGCGCTCTATGACGTAGAAGAGATCGCCGCCGATGGTGGAGCCGAAGGTTGCGCCGAAGGCGACCATCATACTCAATCGGCCGATCCTCGCCGCGAAACCCAACGCGCCCTTATGCTCCCTCGTAAACGTGAAGTAGACTATAGTCGAGATCGCCGTTATGGACACGATCAGCCAGTTGACGATTCCCATGCTGCCAACCGTGGAGAAGTCCAAGTAGAACTGCTTCACCTGCCCTAGGATCTGAACGGGTATCGCCCTGCTGACGGCGAATCCGAGGCCGCCTCCCGTGATCGCTGCCGCCCCCCACCTTGCTAGGAATCTGTACTGTTGGGAGAAGGCGGCGAAGAGGAGGAAGCCGAGGAACGCGGGCACCAGCAGCAGCACCTTCCCGCCTATGAGCGGTGTGTACAGCGTCTTCTGCAGCGTGCTGACGGTGATGTACATCGTGTAGCCCATGGCGAACCCCACGAGGAGGCTCTCGATGAAGCTGTAGAACACGTTCTCCCTGTAGAGCATGCTCCACGCCATCAAGGTCAGCGTCGCGATTATTAGATTGGTCCATACGTCGGCCATGCTATGCTCCTCCCGTTTTTTTCTTGAAGGTCTCGCTCCTGTAGACGACGTTTCCGACGATTATCAGCACCATCACGAGGGTCAGGGTCAGGGTCGTCGAGTCCATGATGGACGTTGCGATGCCCGGCCTCCTGAGCAGAAGCTCGTATTCGCCTCCGCCCTTCGTCCCTGGTATCATGGAGTAGAGGTGCCCGGAGTTCACCCAGGGCTGGACTAGGGACAGCGCCGCTGGCGAGATGACCATGATGATGTTCTGCGCCTTTCCGTAGAACTGGCGTATCCACGCCTCCGGGCCCGTTATGTGGGCCGGCAAGTATGCCTTGAAGACGCCTATGGACGTGATCCGATTCGCAAGCTCAAGCTGTCCTAGGGGGGTCCCGTAGTGGTCCGTTACCATCTTCAGAGGGTTCTCAGCGAACGCCCCCATGCCGACCTCGTCCCCGGGCACGTAGCCCAGCATCACGTAGTCGACGCCGTACACCGCCCCAAGCGTGTCGATCTGGCCCAGGAGCTTCTCCGTCATAGCGGGACCCTCAACGACGAAGCTGACGAAGACGATCATCACCTTCCTGATGAAGAGGTGCTGAACGATGGCGTTCATGCCGGGCCCGATCTCGGCCCATGCCCCGGGCCCGTAGTCGACGGAGACGAGGACCATGTCCTCCGGCCCAAGGCCCTGCAGCAGGTTGTACGCCTTCACGGTCAGGGAGGACGCAGTCAGGGGGAACCCGAGGGGCCTCAAGGCGGGCAAGAAGCATCCCACCAGGACGGCTATGAATATCACCTGACGATAGTTTTGGCCAAGGAATTTCATTGCCATTTCATTCACCCCGTGTACGCCCTCTCGTACCCGAGCAGTATCCTTATGGCGATGGCGATGGTTCCGATGGCGACGCCGATTAGGATCCCGCGACTAGCGCCCATGGCGGGCACATTCAGGATCCAATTCGGCAGCGCCTCGAATCCCGGCAGTGCGAACTCGTAGAACGGGGCAAAGTATATGATCAGGATGAAGCCGGAGACCATCAGCAGGAGGGCGTCGAGGTTCCTGACCCTGAAGGCCCTGTACGCGCCGCTGACCTCATAGAACAGGGCGAAGCAGATGACTGAAGTAGCGATAGACGTGTATATCTCGCCGTACAGCCACCCCCTGACCTCTGGTCCAGCGTACATCGCGACGAACATCGCGATTATGGCGCCGAATATCAGGAAGCTGAATTGGTAACCCTTTGTCTTTCGGGATATCCTCCTGCCGTGGTAAAGGGCCATGGCGACGAAGCCCGTGCCGAGCGCGATGCTCGTCATGATCTGTATCCAGGTCGTGAGCTCTGTGTTCAATGCCGATATGACTGGAACGTTCAGATAGTATCCCAAGACGGATACCAGGAAGCACACGGCGAATATCAGCAGGGGAATCTCCCTCGATCTAGCCAAAGACATCCATCATCACCCTATACGCTAAGCCATGTTGCTATGTTGATGCCGAAGATGCCGCCCAGCATTATCAGGATAGAGAGAGCCACGACAAGTATCCGCACTATATCGGAGGCGAGTATGGAGCCCAGCTGGGCCTTCTCCCCGGAGACGTAGGCACCAGCGGCGAGTAGCTCCTCCCCCAGCAGCGAGTAGTCACAGAGGGAGGCGATGAACGGGATCTGGTAGAGCCTCCCGGTCCCGCCTATCTGCATGGCCCCTGCCCTCGCTCCCGCCTCGCAGATGACGACGGTCTCCCAGTAGAGAGCGCCCAGGACGAAGTTGGCCGCGGGCTTCTCCCGCTCATAGGTGCCGACGACCGCCGACTTCAGTGCGGGCTGCGTAGGCACGAAGGTGACCTGGTCCGACCTGTACCGCTCGCCATAAGCCGTCTTCACCATGTCCTCCGCAATCGGCACCGCCTCCGCCGCCACGGCAGCGATGTACTTGAACTCGGCCCCGTTCGAAGCGGACAACTTTGCAGCGTACCCGAGGAGGCTGAGCCCCGCCATGGTCATCGACATGTCCCCGCCGGTCAGGCGGCCAACACCCGTCGAGTAGTAGACTGGCCTGCCAGTCTCGACGGCCCTCCCGATGAGTTCGTTGAAGGCCTCGAGACCAGGTATCCTCCGTATCTTGGGCACCTCGCCTTTCACCGACCTGTAGATGAGATACACGAAGATGGCGATTGATATCAACAGCATTGCGAATGCAGAGTATAATCCAGTTTTCAACATGCAGAGAACCCTTTGTCTGTAGAATTTATAAGTTTTCTAGGTACCTTTATAATCCCTATGCCATTTTTGGGCTGCAAATAATCCACTAATTAGTATGCCGAAAATATTGGGCACACGCTACTCTATCCATCGTACCCCATTTGATTTGGTACGATATCATCACAAGAAGACGGAAAGAATTTTATTGTTTCTGATGCAGTGAATTTGGACTGAGATTGTCCTACGTAGAATCCAGAACGATTTTAATCGACGGTAGGACCCTGAAGATGGTCTCCAGGCTGATCGCCGACTACCCGGAGCTTGGGTACAAAACGGTGGACGAATTCGTTGTCGACGCGATAAAGGAGTTGCTCAAGAGGAAGGGGTTGGAGATCGGGCAGCTCCAGACCTGGATGAGGAAGGGCCCTCAGCACTAGGGGGTTTGATCTTTGGCCATCTTGGTCGCAGTCGGCGATGTGGAGTACAGCGGCATGTACTTCGGCCGGTTCGAGGAAAAATATCCTACACCCCGGCGCCTCGATGCCTGGTTCAGGGAGCACGCGGCCTCAACGGACTCTGGGCTGATCCTGGACTGGCTGCATAAGGCGGACATCGCGTTCGCGAACCTGGAGACAACCCTGGCGGCCCCCAAGCCGTATTACCATCCCAGGCCCTCGACGTACAGGTTCAGGGCGGATCCCTCGAGCGCCGAGGATCTGAGGTCCCTGGGGTTCGGTCTGGTCTCGCTCGCCAACAACCACGTTTTCGACTACGGAGAGTCCGCGTTCGTCGAGACACTGGAGGCCCTCAACGGCGCGGGCATAGAGCATGTCGGCGCGGGCCTGAACCTCGAAAAGGCGCTTTCACCCGTAGTCATGGACGCAGGGGGCCAGCGCGTCGCCTTCCTGGGGTTCGCCACAGTCTACCCCTTGGTCGGGGCCGCTTCGCACGACAGGCCGGGCATCGCGGCCATTCGCAACAAGATCGTCTACGAGTTCGAGTCCTTCAGGCTGCCGACGGACCTGCGTCCCGGTTACGCGTCGCTTCCGGTCATCAGGGAGGAGCCGGTGGAGCAGGATGTCATCAGAGTGCAGGAATGCATCAGGAATGCCAAGGCGAGCGTCGATTACGTTGTTGTATCAGTGCACTGGGGGAAGGAGTACGAGGACGTCCCCAGCAACGGCCAGAGAGAGCTCGGCCAGAGGATGGTCGAGGCAGGCGCCGACCTGGTGGTCGGTCACCACCCGCACACGGCCCAGGCGATCGAGGCCTACAAGGAAGGGTACATCTTCTACAGCCTGGGGAACTTCGCGATGCAGGTGGAGTGGGATATCGCCCGCTGCGAGGTCTACATGAACGAGGCCTTCATGCTAAGGGTCGAAGTCGACGACGGGAAGGCAAAACGGGTGGAGATGCTCCCGACGAGGACCGACCGAACGGGGTTGCCCATGATCACGGAGGACCACGCAAACGTCGTAAGGCACCTCAGCGAAATATCTAGGCCCCTGAACGCATCGCTTACCCCACACAAACAGGGCGCATTGATAAAGCCCCCCACGTAGACTCGAGGGCCGAACCATTCGTTAATTCCCTCGAAACGGTGATTGAAGAAAGCCACCCCGCCGCCTCTAGGTATCAACGCCATTGTTTATCCTCCTCCCTCATGATTTGAAGGGAGTTAGCATTGGGGTCGTCGCCCGCTCAGAGGAGGAGAAGGAGAGGCACTATGAGGAGGGCCGTCATGTTCGTAAGCTTCATGAAGATGTTCAGCGAGGGGCCTGCAACGTCCTTCAGGGGATCCCCGATCGTGTCACCGGTGACGGCCGCGGCGTGGGTCGGCGTTCCCTTCATCCAGAACTCCCTCTCCACAAGCTTCTTCGCGTTGTCCCATATGCCTCCCCCGAAGGTGAAGAACGGGGAGAGGAGGGCGGATGTCGTCAGGCTCCCCAGGAGCATCGCGCCCAGCGCATACTTTCCGAGCAGCAAGCCGATGACGATCGGCGAAGCGAGGGCGAGTACCCCCGGAGCCACCATCTGGAGCAGGGCGTCCTTCGTGGCGATGTCGACGCATCTGGCGTAGTCCGGCCTCTCCCTGTGGTCCATGATGCCCGGCCTCTCGTTGAACTGCCTCCTCACCTCCGCCACGACCTTATAGGCCGTCGTAGCCGTGGCGCTGATGGCCATCGATGAGAAGAGAAAGGGGAAGGCCCCCCCGACGAGAAGCCCTATGATGATGATGGGGCTCGCCAGGCCCAGTCTTACGGAGGGGAGGCCGACGAGCTCGCTGTACGTCGCGAAGATGACGAGCGTGGAGAACGTGCCGCTGGCAGTCGCGAACGCCTTCGTGAACGCCTTCGTCGTGTTCCCCATTGCGTCGAGTTCATCGAGGGCCTCCATGTTCGTCTTAGTGCCCGACATCTCCGCGATGCCCGTCGCGTTGTCGCTGATGGGGCCGAAGGCGTCCCCCGACATGATGAAGCCTATGGCGAGGTCCGTCCCGATATTTGCTCCGACGAGGCCGTACAGGGAGCCGTTCGTGACCCAGTAGGAGAACATAATGGCGACGAGGACGCAGACGTATGGTAGGAAGGGGCTCTGCAGAGCGTAACCGAGGCCAGTGATGACGTTTATCGCTGAACCGTACTTCGAGGATTCGGCCACCCTTCTTATGGGCCGCCCGTTTATCCCGATGTAGTACTGGACGATGAGGCCCACGCCAAGGCTCGCTATGAGTCCGCTCACAACGGCGTAGAACACGCTGTCGCCTAGGAGGGCAGTCGATGAGAACCAAGCCCCAACGACGCAGAGCGCGGCAGTTAGGAACAGCCCGACGTTGTAAGACGTAATGGGCCTCATCTTCCCCCACCTCCTCGTCACGAAGATGCCTGCTATCGTCGCAAGGATGCCGGTGGCGCCTAGGGTGAGGGGGAAGAGCATCGCGTTCACGCCCTTCGAGCTGAGGAGAAGCGACCCGAGCAGCATGGCCGTTATGTAGTCGTCGCTGATCGACTCGAAGAGATCGGCCCCCCTTCCGGCGCAGTCCCCCACGTTGTCGCCGACCTGATCAGCTATGACGGCAGGATTCCGGATGTCGTCCTCAGGTATCCCGCGCTCGACCTTTCCAACGAGGTCGGCGCCGATGTCGGCGGCTTTCGTGAATATGCCCCCTCCAAGCTGGGCGAAAAGAGCCGCCAAGCTCGCACCGAAGCCAAATCCGATGACTAGGCTCGGCTCGCCATAGAACCAGATCAGGAGGCTCACTCCGATCAAGCTCAGGCCCGTGACGAGCAGACCCATCACGCCTCCTCCCCTGAACGCGATCATGAAAGCCCTTGAGGCGGAGGCTCTCGCCGCGTTCGTCGTCCTGACGTTTGCCTTCACTGCGACCATCATACCGACGTAGGCCGAGAGCATGCTCAACGACACGCCGGCGAAGAAGGACACTACGACCCTCGCATCCATGTAGAAGGCTGCGATGGGGATGGAGACAATCGAGCTGACTATGGCGATCGCCCTGTACTGCCTCCTCAGAAACGCATGCGCTCCCTCCTCGATGGCCCCCGCCACCGACATCATCTCTGGGGTTCCAGCGGGCTCTCTAATAATAGACCACGCTAAATAGGCGACCACAACGAGGGCAAGGAGGCCGGTAAGGAGAGCGAACAAGAGAAAGTCCATACGTCACCGCTCCTTGCCCCTTTCCCCGATTTCAGAGTGAGTAGCTCTTTCAAGCGTTTAATATAAAGATGTTGATTATCAGACTATTAAATCGTGTCTATAGGCGTTCTACCGAGCTGATTTGTAAAAATTTATAATATTACATAGCTATTTATACAGATCCGCACTGCACGCGTAGGGGCACCAAGGCATCGGCGAAGAGAGATAAAGACCCTTAGGAGAACTACGACCTAGAGAAGACGACATCGGCTCTGGCTGGAAGTGCCTAGAGCCTTACACGTGCCTCAGTGACCGCGCCGGGTCTGAATTCTTCACTGGGATTCTTCGTACCACATCAGTATATCTGGGTCGCAGCTGAACGACGCCCTCGCGTAAGACGATATGTCGTAGTATTGAAGCTTCAGCACGTGGAATCCCTGCCCCAGTTCCACCGTCACGCTTTTGGTGTGGTATAAATGTGAGTCCCAGTCGTTTATCCACTCCACGCCGTCGATATAAAGCCTTGAGCCGTCGTCGCTTCCTATCGTGAAGGCCACGGGCCCCTCTCGCTGCAGATTCACCTCCATGTAGGCCTCGAAGCCTATCATGTCGGAGTAATCATGAAACAGGCTTCTGGTCCCCCAGCTGTAATCAAACACCGGGGAAAACGCCGATGCCCCGACCTTTTCGTCCCACTGCAGGGATAGTGTCAGAGTGTACCAGTTCACCTCCCACTGTGCGAAGACGATTTTGGGGCCGGGATCCCCTTTGTCTCCCTTGGGCCCGACGGATCCCTGTTCCCCTTGCTGTCCTTGAGGCCCTTGAGGGCCCCTCAGCATCTCTCTTATTTGGGGAATGCCGGTTATGACCCCCGCCGTGAATATCGAGGAAAACACGACCGAAAGAAAGACTGCGGCCACAATCGTCCTATGTTCTTCCCTCATTTCGATTTCAATCCTTTTCTTTTTCAAACATTTAACTATTAATACACTATTTTCTCCCACTGGATTGTTAAGAAATTTTCCATCCTAGATACCGCAAAATGAAGAGAACGATCGATAGGCTCAATGCCCTCCTTTGTTCTTCGACTTACCGCTGTTCCAGTTCTTCCATCCGAATTTCCAATTTTTATTGAAGTCGTCCGCTTCATCGTCGTCCTCTGAGGCCCCATCCCAGGGTTTGCTCCCCCTTTTGCCGGGGTCGATCACCCTAATGGTGTCTTTCCCCTCGAAGGCTGTGCCGTCGTCGTAGGCTCCGGTCACCCTCATCTCGACCTCCTCGCCCACGTGCCCGATCAGGATCCTCTGCAGGGACGTCCTGCTGAACTTGACCATCAAGACGCCGTTCGCGACATTCCCCCAAAGGGCGGGAACACTTTCGTCGCCGATCCTCAGTCTCACAGATTTAATGTTTATCTCTTCCGCGCTTCGGCCTGAAGGGGGAGTGATGCGTAGCGTAACCCATCTCCCACTGCTCCTCAGGTTCAAAGTGTTTGGGCTCAAATCGACGCTCAGCGCCGTCACTTGCACGGTGAAGTGAATGGTCGAGTTCCTACCCGTTACTCCGAGCTCGTTCTCGGCCCAAGCGTAGAAGGTGTAGGCCCCGACCGGCAGATACTGCATCGCCGTCGGCTCCCTGTAGGTTCTGTTGGCAACGTAAAACCATGCTCCAACATCGTTCTTGACGTTGAACCAAACCTTCTTGACGCCGAATATGTCGTATGCAAATATCTTCACAGGGATGTTTATGTGCGTGTACGCTTTTGGCTCTGGTCTTATCACATTAATCTTGGGAGACCGAAGCTCGGTAATCACCAGCTCATTGTTCAATAGGACCTTATCGACATAAGCCTCCGAGGGCCCAAGCCAGTTGTCTACTTCGATCTGTATCTCAATCACAATCGTGTGCTCGTTGACTGGGGCATGCTGTGTCCCCCCGATGACCTCCACATCACCATCCTTGAAGTCCTCCAACTTACCGAAGTAGCCGCCAGCGTACGGGCCAGACAGCCCAGAGGCAAGCCAGAATACCGTGTCGTCGGAAACTAATGTAGTCCCTGCCTCACCGGAGTTTTTCTGGAAGGTCTCGAGCCAAGCGTTGTATGTTGGGTTGTAATAAGTTCCCCCGAGTCCGGGATCATAATGGCCATAGGGTTTACCTGGAGAAACGTAGGCATAGCCTGGGCCAACGTGTGGTTGATATGCAAACTCAGCCACTAGAGTGTTATCGGAAACCCCATTTTCATCCATATCTAGCAGCAGGTCGACATGAGGTGGATATCCTGATATTGCTCTCACCCACCATTTAATTGACGCTATGTCTTCAAGGGTTGTGCCCGCGGCGAGCCTGAGCCCTATCCGTCCCTCGTTTACCTCCTCAACCTTCGTCGCCTTGCCGGGCGCCTTCAAATGAACGGACCAAACACCTTCAAAGGCATAATCCTTCGACCACTCCGAGACGCCACTATTCAATTTTGTCAGTGTTGCCTTGCTAACCTGATCGTCATCCCCCGGGTACGCAAAAGCCATAAATGTCAAACCCGAGAGCGATATAAGCAAAGTTAGCACCAGCGCAAAATACTTACTTGAAATTCTTATCTTCGACATTTTACTTCGAGGCTAACTTAGGATATTTTGCTATTTTAGGAACCCTATGGAATGGTTTGAAACACGTGTTTCACATATGGAATTATTATCTATAAGTTCATGAATCAATTAATAACACGCAAATAGATAATTTTGTGGCATTTACGGTTGATCTGTGGCTGATCACGCTTAGAATCCCAATCCTCTTTGCGTCGCATGAACAACATTCACTATTGAGATCTTATCATGCCTTCGATCTAAAAATGTAGCGGGTCCGAAAAGGCTTTTTGGCAGGATTTGGTTCTCGACCCAAGACCCTCTGACTGTCGAAGCTAAACGTATCTCTGTAATTGGAGAGTAATGAATAAAAAACAAATCTGTCTTCAAAGAACTATATCTTCAACATTATGCATTATGAGAGAAAACACTCAATATGGCAAATGTTTTGATGCCTAAAAAGCGTTCGTACAAGCGTTTCAAAGCCTAGTGAAGCGTGGTGATTATTGAGGCATCTCAAGGCTGATATTGTGGGGTGGGAGATGTTCAGAAGATCAACGGTGGTGCTTGGGCTCTGAGCGCCGACAGGCGGATAACGCTGCTCAACATCTCCCTTTCCTCTTTCCTCACCCCCTTCTCTGGCTCGAGCTTCAGCATAGCCCTCCCGAGCATCAGCAGCGAGTTTGGCCTGGACGCGGTCGCCATGAACTGGGCGTCTCTTGCCTTCCTACTCAGCTCCGCCGTCTTCCTGATACCCTTCGGCAAGCTTGCTGACATGCACGGTAGGAAGAGGGTCTACACTCTGGGTATCGCCGTCTTCACCCTCTCCTCGGCACTGCTCGCCGCCTGCCCATCCTCCGCGGCCATCGTACCCCTAAGGGCCCTCCAAGGGATCGGGAGCGCCATGGTCTTCGGGACAGGGGTCGCCATACTCGTCTCATCGAGTAGCCCGGCAGAGAGGGGGTCAACGCTCGGCATCTACTCCGCCTCCGTCTACGCCGGGCTGTCCGTCGGGCCCTTTCTGGGCGGCTACATGACCCAGAACCTGGGCTGGAGGAGCATCTTCGTCTTCAACGTAGTGCTCGGCCTATCCATAATCCTACTCACCATCGCTAGGATGCGCGGAGAGTGGCGGGAGGATGGGGAAAAGAGATTTGACCTTATGGGCTCGGCGGCGTACGGCGCTATGTTCTTTGCCCTGATGTACGGTTTCTCAAAGATCCCCCAGGCTGAGAGCATCCCACCAATAGTTCTCAGCCTACTGCTCGCCGCCTGCCTCTTGTACGTTGAGCGTAGGGCCGAGAACCCAGTTCTCGACGTGAGGCTCTTCACGGGGAACAGGGCCTTCGTCCTCTCGAACCTGGCCGCCCTGGTCAACTACAGCGCCACCTACTCCGTGACCTTCCTGTTGAGCCTTTACCTCCAGTTCCTGAAGGCAATGACACCCCAGCAGGCCGGAGTTGTGATGATCTCCTCGCCTGTATTGCAGGCCCTGATCTCCCCGTTGGCGGGCAGGCTAAGCGACAGGGTGAAGCCGGCCAGTATCGCCACGATCGGGATGGCGGTCACCACATTTTCCCTCTTACCATTCGTCTTCCTCTCCGAGGGCACGCCCGTCGCGGGCGTCTCCGGCAGCCTCGCCCTCCTAGGGGTCGGGCTCGCGCTCTTCTCGTCCCCGAACACAAACTACATCATGGGCTCTGTGGACAGGAGGCTCTACGGGGTCGCCTCCTCCATCGTCGGTACCATGAGGTTGACAGGCCAGATGCTGAGCCAGGGAACGGCCATGATGACGTTCGCCCTGTACCTGGGAGCCGAGGAGATCACACAGCCATTGTTCCCCCAACTCCTCTCAAGCATCAGGGCCTGTTTCGTCATATTCTTCTTCTTGTGCACGCTGGGAGTAGTCGCCTCCAGCGTCGGGAGAAGATACTCTCCCTAGATAAGTGAGCCAATGGGCCCATCAACCGATCATGGCGCTGAGGGTAGATGCGAAGCCTTTCCCTCGACGGTCTCCTTCACCAGGACCAGGAGCGCCGTCGTCGACAGGAAGCCAAGAGCGGCGTTCATGAAGAAGGGTACTCCATAGCCCGGCACGCTCAGACCGAGGACGCTGAAATGGGAATATCTTAGCTCGCTGTATATCCCGTGCCCAGTATCGGGCTGACGACGTCCCCGGCAGTGAAGGCCGTCCCGAAGTACCCGAAGAACCTGCCCCTTACCTCAGGTGGGACTACGTCTGCCCTGAGGGCCCTGAAGGCCGGCATGCTGACATTGAAGCCGAGGCTTCTGACGCTCATCGCGACCCCCGCCTGGGTGACGCTTCCGGTTAAAGGCAGCACGACGCCGGAGGCCTGGGAGGCGTAGTTCCCGATGGCGATCAGGGGCTTGCGCCCCAACCTGTCAGAGGCCCTGCCTGCGACGTAGCTGGCGAAGAGGCCGACGAACCCGCTGATGCTCAGCAGGGCCCCAATCCCGACCGGCTCTATGCCGAATTTATCGTTGTAGAAGAGCACCATTATGGGCATTATGAATCCCACGCCTATCCCGTCGACGAAGGCTGTGACCAGCATCACCTTGAGAGAGAGGGGGAGGGAGACCTTCTCCTTCTTCTCACCGAAGTCGTTGACTGGGGCACTCGGATGGAAGGTTTTCTCAGGCTCACGGACAAAGACGAACACAAGGATCAATGCGAGCACAGCAAGCCCCGAGTCGACGAAGTATGGAACCCTGTAGCTGTCCAGCACGCTCAGCCCGAAGCTCATCGAGGCCCACTGTATCATGCCCCCCGTAATGGGGCCTATGTTCCTCCCGATCATTCCCGTGGACATAACAAAGCCGCTCGCCTCCCCCCTCATGCTCGGGGGCGTCAAATCGATCAGGAGGGCCTCCGCAGAGAGCATGGCGGCCGAGGAGACGGCGCCGTTGATGAACCTCACGAGTAGGAGCCACTGCCACGACGGCACCACGCCGGTCAGGATGCCGAACATCACATCCCCAATTATCCCGAGCATCAATACCCTCTTCCGTCCGTACTTGTCGGAGAAGGCGCCGAACTGTGGGGACATGATGGCCATGGAGAGCATGAAGCTGCTCGTGAAGAGTCCGATCGAGGCGACCGAGGCACCGAGGCCGATAACGTAGTTTGGGAAGAAGGAGAGGGGGAGAGCGAACGCCAGGGACTCTATCAGCTGAACGCCGCCCAGAACCAGGATTTGCCTCGAAAAGATGACCCTACTCATCTTTGTCGTCGCCCGAGAGTGTCCTAACAGTCATTGACCGATTATAAAAGCAATTCCGGAAGGGCCTCCATCTGCCCCTGAAAACATCACACATAACGAGTCAAAAGAAGAGAGACGATGACCCAATTTTTGCTTGTAAGGGCCTTAGCGTATGAGGGATTTGAATCCCAGACATTCGGCTCTTAGAGAAGATATTATCTAAACCGATCATCGGTGACTCAAATCAGGATCAATTCGCGTTGGAGGCGGATCGATCAGATGACTTTTTTCAAGGCGTTCCGGAGGCTCATTAGGGCCTGGGCCTTCTCGTTTTCGGTGTTGAGCTTGTAGGCAACCGAGACCTTTCCTATCTTGCAGTCGGTCACCAGGCTCCTCTCCAAAAGCGTCGGCATCACCGGCGAGACGCTTCCCGGGTTTTTGCCGACCCTCCGAGCGATCTCCCTGAGGTTCATCCACTGGTTTGGGTACTCGAGGAGGATGTCCAGCACGAGGAGGAAGATGGACGGGCCCAGGGTCTCGTTCAGCACGCCTTCCATACGCTTTATCAACCCCCCGATTGCTGAAAAATGTAACCCCTTAATCCTAACATATGTTTGGATTTAAAAACATTTATATACATTTTCAAACAATTTCTCGGGT
>Ga0315307_1000912_pt1 | contig 12972 bp, 10 predicted proteins | sample TDP2_MG_FD_203079 | JGI IMG/M metagenome (GOLD analysis project Ga0315307, IMG submission 203079) | Freshwater sediment microbial communities from Lake Towuti, South Sulawesi, Indonesia - TDP2 | ecosystem: Environmental > Aquatic > Freshwater > Lake > Sediment | place: Indonesia: South Sulawesi... | reverse complement strand
AGAGCAGGTTGTCCTCGGGTATGTGGGAGCAGAACATCCACCGCATCACGTCTGCACCCATGTTCTCCGCTGCCTCGTCGAACCAGATGGCGTTCCCCCAGGACTTGTGCATCTCCCTTCCGTCCTCGCCGAGCAGGCTGGCGTAGGTGAAGCACGCGAGGAAGGGCGTTCTACGCTCCATGATGGTGCTCATCGCCAGCATGGAGTAGAACCAGTTTCGGAACTGACCGGGGAAGCTCTCGCTAATCAGGTCAGCGGGAAACCACTTGCTCCAGAGTTCTCGGTCGTGACGGTAGTCCAGCGTCGAGTAGGCAACGATGCCTGCGTCCAGCCATGGGTTCCCTACGTCCGGGATGCGAGAGATCTTGGCTCCGCACCTCGGGCACTTGATCTTTACGGCGTCTATCCATGGTCTGTGAGGCGAGTGACCCTCGAAGTCTTCCCAGCCCTCGACAGCCAGGGATCTCAGCTCCTCCTCGCTCCCTATGACTTCGAAGATGTCGCATTTCTTGCACTCCCAGATCGGCAATGCGAGACCCCAGTACCTCTTCTTCGATATCATCCAGTCGTCCATGTTCCGAAGCCAGTCCAGCTCCTGCTGCAGACCGAAAGCGGGAATCCACCGGATCTGCTGAGTCACCTCCATGATCTGGTAGCGGAGGTTTCTCTCCCTCTCATCTGGCGTCAGTTCCTCTAATGGCTTGTCGAGTTTGTCACCCATCGAGATGAACCACTCATCAACCAGGCGGAACACCAATTCGCTTTGGCATCGCCAGCAGACGGGGTAGCGATGCGTGTAGTCCTCAACCTTGAACAGAAGCCCCTTCTTCTTCAGGTCCTCTATGATGGGCTCTGCCGATTGGTAGACATGAGTCCCCGTGAGCCAATCGAAGCCGTCCAGGAAGACGCCGAACTCGTCCAGCGGGGCGACAACCGGCAAGCTAAGCTGTTTCCCCAGTGTCAGGTCCTCCTTTCCGCAGCCCGGCGCTATGTGAACTATGCCGGTGCCCTCCTCCTCGCTCACTTCCTCCCAGAGCACCACGCGATGAGCTTTGACGGCGCCTGAATCCAGCTCTGCAGGAAGTTCATCGTAGGGACCCTTGTACTCCCAGCCCTCCATCTCTGCTCCTTTCAGCTCTTCAATGAGCTCGTAGCCCCCTCGTCCCAGGGTCCGTGTGAGAGCGGCCTTGATCAGGTAGATGGTCTCGCCCATGTAGCGAACCTTTGCGTAGACCAGCTCTGGGTGCACGGCGGCCGCGACGTTTGAGGTGAGTGTCCAGGGGGTGGTTGTCCAGACTAGGAGCGCCTCTTTGCTCCGATCCCTCAACGGGAACTTGAGTGTCAGCCCGGGATGAGTGAGTTCTCTGTAGCCCTCTGTGACTATCTCGTGCTCTGAGAGAGCGGTGGAGCATCGAGGGCACCAAGGCATCACGTCCCTACCCTTGCGGATCCAGCCGTGGGCTTGACACTTCTTCAGGACGGCCCAGATGGTGTAGTTGTTCTCGTCTGACAGAGTGTAGTAAGAGCCTCCGAGTTCTGGTTGACCCAGCCTGGCAACCACGTGTTCCGCCGTGTCCGAAACAGGCCCCTCCGGCCCAACTATCGTAATGGTTTCATCCGGCTTCTCCAGCCCATCGGCTAGCCTTCGCAGCGAGTCAGGGTTATCCCAGTCCATCCAGTAGCCTAGCCGGATGGACTGCTCTGTCTGCATAGCGGCGTAGCGTAGAACCCGCTGCTTGCAGCGTCTGACGAAGTTGTCGATTCCGTAGGCTTCGATCTCCTTCTTCGACTGAAAACCTAGCTCCCTCTCAACCTCTACCTCGATCCAGAGCCCCTGGCAGTCGAAGCCGTTCTGATACCGCTGGTCAAACCCCTTCATGGCGTAGTACCGCTGAAAGAGGTCTTTGTAGGTTCGACCCCAGGCATGGTGGACGCCCATCGGGTTGTTAGCGGTTATCGGCCCATCTATGAACGACCAGCGCATTTTTCCCCTGTTGAGCTCTACTCGCCTTCGGAAGACATCGCCCTCTCTCCAAAGATCGAGTATCCTGTGTTCCAGCTCCGGGAAATTGGTTGACGTCGGGACTTCGCGGAACATGTCTTCCCTAGACTCTGTTTCAGCCTTATCCAGCGGGGAAACATCGAGATTTGAACTTTGGCTCGCGATCGATCGATGTGCTCTGGCCGCCGTAAATCAGCGTTCATTAGCCAAGGTCAGCGGCCGAGTCCTCCCGCAGGCGCTCCCTCCTCTTCTGCGCCAGGCTGCTGAGATTGCGCTTGCCTGAAAAGGGCTTGCAGGTCCTCGGCATTCCTGTACTTGGCGAGTTCCAGCATCACGTCTTCCTGCAGGCCGGTCCGTTCGATTATGCAGATCACCTTCTCCAGGACATAGCCCCTGTTCTCTATCGGAAACTCAGTCTTCCCCTCGGACCCCAACCTCACCGTCTCCTTGATTATTCCGAATGCAAACCTGGCGATGGATCGCAGCGGCCCACTGGGCAAGGAAGGGCTGAGCAAATGATACCAGAGGTCATCCAGGTTGGTCAGCTGTAGGTGCCCACTCAAGAGCCGCACATCCTCGAGGCTAACCCGCTTTGATCCTCGGTGCCCATCCTGGAAAGATCTCCCTGAAGACTCTGCGGTAGGCGTCTGTAGCTGGACACTCTCTATAGTATGGCAAGGGAATTCCGTCCCGCGTAGCCCACTTGATCCACTCGTTCTCTGGGATCACCGTCTTGAACACTCTTGCACGGTAGAGCCTCCGTATCTCGTCCATCAGCTCATGCTGCCCCACATAGTCTGGGTTGACCCTCGTGATCAGGATCCCTCCAAGCCTCGGTGAGACCTCGAGGCTTGATCTGACATCGGAGATCATTTCCAAGATCCTGGCTACACCCCCGACAGACCAGAGCTGGGGCTCAACAGGAACTATTACCCTCCGACAGGCCGCAAGCGCGTTTGTCGTGAGTATCCCCAGGCTGGGAGGCGTATCTATCACAACCACGTCGTAGCGATCTGCGATCGTTTTCAGCCCGTGTGCGAGCCTGGTCTCTCGACCCATCTTGCGCGGGTCCTCAAGCGCTCCGGCTAGCGTCATGCTGCTGGGGGCGACGGAAAGGTTCTCAAACTTCGTGCCCAGAATAACGCCGTCGAGAGACATTCTCCGCAGGAGCACATCTTCTATCGTGCCGCGGGAATCCTCCGTGGACAGCTCGACCCCAACCCCCCTGGTCGCACAGGCCTGTGGATCAAGATCAATCAACAGACTTCTGAGACCAGCCTGTGATGCAATCGCGGCCAAGGCCAACGCCGATGTCGTCTTCCCGGTTCCCCCCTTGTGCTGAGCCACCGCAACTACTTTCATGGTTGCTAACTCACTCCCCTCTGCACGGAGTAGACCAAACATCTCCGTCTCTGTTTTTCAACCTTTCGCAATCCATCGATCAGGCTATGTAGGAAGTCAGCGAGCCGTACCTCGGACACCTCTCCACATGCACACAGTCACCGCCCACCTGACAGAAAGTCAAACCATCTGCCACCTTCGGCTCATGATTGTCACAGTCATCCCGGGGCCGCACGATCCACTTCGTTCCGTACACGCATAGCCTAAGGGAGCACAGGTCCTTCAGGCTCATCGGCTCGACAAGCCGCCAGTCCCACCCCGGGATTCGTTCAGACCTCCCCGCAAAATCGACCACCAAGGATCGGTTCTTTCTCACGACCTTGCGAACCTCTATAGGAACCTTCTTGGAGGCCTTGTCCCAGAATAGACAGGAGAAGCAGCACTTCATCGACTTGTACACCCGATCTGCCGCGGATTTATAGGCATACCTGGCACACCGCACGAGCGGCGGGCTCCCGGCAGCTGTCCCTGGAGGTTTCCCGAACTGCTGCTCCGCGTCCTCGAACAGCATACTAGTAACTAGAATAATAAGGGGAGACTCCCCCGTCGACCGTGAGAGATCTTGGGCAGACGAGATAGCAGCGGGATTAGAAACCTTGTTCTAGCCGTCATCCTCATTGTCCTTGTCACAGCAGGTTTCTCCCTGTGGTTTCTGGTCTTGCGTCCCGAAGCGGACAGGACAGTCACTACCACCCACACAGCCTCGACGACCTCGTTCAAGAGTTCAACCACGTCGAAGACGACCATGTCCACGACGGCTACGCTGGCTGTTAATCGCACTCTGGCAGGGCATGGGGTCTTCTCGTCGCCCGGCATGGGCGAGCTGTCGATGGAAGCTGCAGCCCCACAGTACGTTCTTCCACTTGATCTCTCTAAGATAGGAAACTTGATGGATGTCAGGGACAGGTTCCAGCTGGCCCCGGATGGCCTGGACAAACTGGGACAGAATGGGTTCGTGGTCGTTGCGGGAAACTGGAAGGATCTGGCCCAATTCTACAAGGCGTCGGTTGAGTCCGGTCTGCCGATATATGTCACAACCGACTCTCTGCTCTTCATCTACCACGCGTTCTTTGACACAATCTTGATGGAGCTGGAGGAGAACCGCCTAGAACCGCTTCTCGAAGAAATGATTGACGCGATGGTCTCGGACACCCAGGTTCTCCACCAATCTCTCGAGGAGAACACCCTGGCAAGAAAGGCTTCGATGCTTGACCTCGCCTACCTCTGCGTCGCAGCGAAGCTGCTTGACACGTCCTTCCGGCCTCCCGGCATTGTCTCTTCGCTGGTTGAGGAGGAGGCATCTCTGATAAACGCCGCGGACAGCCCGGAGAGATCGAGCCCCATATTCGTCTACAACGAAGACTACACCCAGTACAAGCCAAGAGGACACTACACGATCTCAGAGACCTTGCAGCGCTACTTCAGAGCCATGATGTGGCTTGGCAGAATGAGGTTCGAGGCGCAGGACCCCTTGAATCCCGACCTCGCCAAGATACAGACAGCCCAGGCGCTTCTCCTGCTGCACATCACGCAGAAGACCCTTCTTTCAGACTTGAGTTCGGCAATGAGGGCGTGGGAGTCCATCTACCTTCCCACGGCGTTCATTGTGGGCAGATCGGACGACCTGACCCTCTACGACTATGGCGAAGCAGCTTCGAGAGTCTTCGGCCAGTCGTTTGATCCCGAGCAAGTGAACGACGAAGGCAAGCTGTCGATGTTCCAGCAAAAAATAGTGGAGTATGACAAGTCCAAGATCGTGAACGTCCCGATCTTTCCGGTGGAGAAACCAAGGTTGGTTGGACTAAGGTTCATGGGGCAGCGATTCATCCTTGACGGGTTCATCCACCAGAAGCTGGTGTACCCAGATGTGGAAGATAGATTTATGGTCAAGGGATTGGACATCATGGCTTCACTAGGTTCAGCGAGAGCCGAGGAGCTCCTGGAAGACGAGAAGAGAAAGTACCCAGGCTATGACGGGAACCTACAGTACCTCAAGTCATACGTCGAGAACCTAACCATCGCAAACTGGACTCAAAGCCTGTACATGGGGTGGTTGTACACCCTGAAAGCGGAGCTCGAGCCGATTCCCCCTGGCTACCCAACCTTCATGAGAAGCGCTGCCTGGGAGGACAAGAGCTTGAACACGGCACTTTCCAGTTGGGCGCAGCTCAGGCATGACACTATACTGTACGCGAAGCAGCCCTACGCAGGCAAGGTGTCTATTCCCCCGGAGCAGCCGGATGTTGGCTACGTTGAGCCTATCCCCGCCGTCTATCACAGGCTTCAGATGCTGGCCAACGCAACCCTGAACGGCCTGAAATCCTTGAACTTGTTGAGCCCAAGCCAGGAGGAAAACCTGACCAAGCTGTTGAGCCTACTTCAAACATTGAGAGAGATCTCGGTCAAGGAGCTGAGAGGACAACCTCTTGATGAACAAGAGAGGAGAGCGCTCAAGGGGTTCGGCCACACAGTCGAACAGCTACTGGGAGGCTTAAAGGAAAGAACAAAGGATCCCAGAATTGTGGCGGACGTCTTCACAGACCCAAACAGCAACAGCGTTCTAGAGGTGGCAACGGGGTACTTCGACCAAATAATCGTCGTCTACAAAACTGCCGCTGGCGAACTCTTCGCTGGATTTGGAGCGACGATGAGCTACTACGAATTCGCCTGGCCTCAGACGGATCGCCTGACGGACGAGCAGTGGCAGTCCACACTTGAGAGAAGCCAAGCTCCGATGCCTTTGGAATGGACTGAAAGCTACCGTTCATGAATCGATCGATCGTCGACTCAATCGACCGGTCGAGGAGGGGGAACCGTACTCGATCGAAGGGGGATCGATATGGATACGTTGGGGCGCAGAGGTATGTCGGCGATCGCTCGCAAGAGGACATCAACTGAAGACCACTCCCCTCGGTATGTGGGCGGCAAGTCGGAGGGGGCCTTGATGTCAAAAGCCTTCCTGGCTCCCATGATTATCTCCTCTTTCCTGAACACGCGGTGCTTCACCAGCACCCTGTCGTTGACTTCTACGTCCTGCCACCCACGCGACTTTGCTCTAGCTACCTCGTGAGCCAGCACCTCGACCCTAATCTCCCTTGCCCTGCGTCTCACCGTGCCTATGGTTACCCACCCCGTGATATGCGCTCCGGGCTCAACCCTGCCGCTCGCAGCCTCGAGAGCAAAGCTCACAGCCGCCTTCTCGGGGGTTCCGGCGACCTGTCTTTCGATGTTTTCGGCTATAGGAAGCACCTTTACCTCCGCTATCTCAAGTAGGTCCGGAGGACCGGTGAAGCTGATGCGAGCCTTCAGAACCCACCCGACATGCGAGAATCGACCCGCGTACGAGGGGAGGGCATCGATGGGGACGCCAAGGCTGAATGGGATCCGAGTGCCAGGGGGCTTCATCCCTCTCCCCGTTACGAGAATACGTTTGGCACCGGGGATTTCCCTTCTCTGATCGGCGTAGCCTACTGATGGCAATATCAACCGACCGGGGCCCGGGCGCGAAGACCTTATCCTCGTCCTTTCCTCTCCCTCCAGGGCCACGGTCACGCTGCTTGCCTCAACCTCCTCGTCGGTGGAAACCACAAGAGCGCCTTCGATCAACCCACCAGCGAAAACTTCCCTGGACTCCAACGCGATCTCCAGAGCCGGACGACCCATTCCAACGCGACCCTGACGTGAAACACTCGTCATCTGCCAGCCAGTGTCCGTAATAGCCGTTTCCTCGGATCCGCTCCGATCTGGATATCGAATGGGAATATACAACTGACCGCGAATCGATGCATCAAACACCGAGGGCTCGTAGCGGCCAAATCGCAGGGCACACTGGTAGCGCCAACCCGATCAACACTCAGGCAATCGACCGACCGACTAGGCTCCCAGGAGCATCGTCAGTCCAGCGACGATTCCCAGCACGGCGCCGACGAAGAACCCTCCGCCCACGCCGAGTGATATCAGCGAGAAGAGGAAGATCACCAGTGCTCCGCCAATTTCTCGCCGAGCATACTTCAGCGCAAGGCCACCCAGCATCCCGGCTGCCGACGAGACGCCCAGGATCAGGCTGGATCCGGTAGTGGGTATGAGGCTCGCCACCCAAGGATACAGCCTTGCTGCAATGATGCTCAGCAACATGATGGTGGCCGAAGCAGCGGCAGTTGCGTCGCTGAAGCCCGGACGTGGTGCCGCCAACGGTGGAGGTTGAGACGCCAAGACTTGGCGATAGTCCTCCTGGCACAGATCCAGTCCTCTGTAAGACCTGAGACACTCGTTGCATAACGGCTTGCCGCATAGATCGCACACCGTCACGGCCGCGACACCAGGGTGGAGGTAGCAGGTGAGTGCGGGCGGTGCCACGGCAGCCTCGGGCGTTGGTGGAGTTGGAGGCGTGATGGGCGGAGCCGGAGGAAGCCCCGGCGATGGTGGAACCGCCTCTTTTCTCTCCAGTCGAAGTCGAAGCCGGCTCTCAAGTGTGAGTGGTGGTGGAGGAGGCTGAGCTACCGGCGCCGGCAATCTCGCGCCGCAATGAGGACAGAACTCCGTCTCGGCGCCACACTTGGAACACTTCACCAAAGTCGCCGTGCCCCGCGTCGAAATTATGGAGCCATCGACTTTTATGGTTTCCTGAGAAAGGCGATTTTCTTCTATTGTTTCGGCGGCAATCTCATAGACTAACGGCCTGTTTCCTTCACATTGATCATGAAGTTGTCGATCGATCCGCTAGATCTTTCTCACTGAACTTTTCGCTCCGCAGGCCTCGCAGAGCAGAAACCTGAACCGCTTCTCCTTCACCAGCTTCGTGTCCGGGCCCCCACAGACAGGGCACCTAACGAACTCCTTCTCGTAGAGGCTGAGCAGCCTCTTCAGCTCTTCATAGCTCATTGGGCCCTGGATGGTCAGCCTCTCTCCCTGGATCGTTCCAGACTTGGCCGATTCCTTGAAGATGAACCTTGCGAGATGTGGAGGATCTCGATTAAAGGCTCGCGCTATGGCGATAAAGTTGTTTATCACCGTCTTTCCTTTTCTCTTGCCCCTAACCATCATGGCCGGCTCAACGGCTGTGCTTCGATCACCGGACACAGAAAGGTGACCTGCGACCTGCCGCAAAGCCCTGTCCAGAAGTTGCTCGTACTCTTCCTTCGTGCTCACCCAGCGATTCTCCCCGAATGTTGTGCGATGACTGTTCATGCTGCAATATATCTCTACTCCACTCGTGATCCATTGACCGTGGATTTGCTGGCTGCAGTCGACAGATGACAGCCATCATGACCGAGATCTGACTTATCCAGACGCAAGGAATCGGCTTCAGCCCGGCTCGGTCGATCCTGAGAAGCGATTTTCCCGGACAAGAGTCATGGGTTTCCTTGTCGGGCCCCGATCTTTGAATCGATATCAGTTTGTCAAAGGGTGGAGCCGCAAAGACGGCGTGTGCGACAGTTGGCAAAAGAGTTATTCATGGGCGGATGTCTGGCACCGGGAGCAAGATGTGAGGAGGCATTAACATGGCGACGGAACTTGCCAAAGGGGTGTACTGGGTCGGCGCCGTTGACTGGGGAATCCGGCACTTCCACGGCTTCGAGCTTTCCACGCACCGCGGAACCACCTACAATGCCTACCTTATAGTGGACCGCGACGTTGTGCTGGTGGACACCGTCTGGGGTCCCTTCGAGGAAACCCTGATCAAGAACATCAAGGAGGTGGTCGACCCGGCCAAGATCAACCTGGTGGTCGCGAACCACGCCGAGATGGATCACTCCGGCAGCCTTCCTGCGATTATGCGGCACACACCGGACGCGACGGTAGTGGTCTCCAAACGCGGCGCCGAAAGCATCCCAGCCCACTACCATCAGGAATGGACCCTTCGCACGGTCAAGACCGGCGAGAGGATCAACATCGGGGAGAACGACCTGGTCTTTGTGGAGGCACCGATGCTCCACTGGCCGGACAGCATGTTCACCTACCTCACAGGACAAAACATCCTGATGCCGAACGACGCCTTCGGCCAACACTACGCCACAGCCTATCGCTTCAACGACCAGGTGAACCAGCAGGAGCTCTATGAGGAGGCGCTGAAGTACTACGCCAACATCCTCACCCCTTTCAGCAGGCTTGTAACTGGGAGGATCGAAGAACTCCTGGCGATGGGCCTCCCGGTGAACATGATCGCCCCCAGCCATGGAGTCATCTGGCGAGAGGACCCTCTACAAATCGTTCGCAAGTACAAGGAGTGGGCTCAGCAGTCTCCCGAACCGCGGGCGGTGGTTCTCTACGACACAATGTGGGGCGCCACACAGAGGATGGCGGAGGCAATCGGCGAGGGGTTGGCCGAAGCCGGAGTCGACCACAAGATCTTCCACATAGCGGTCGCCGACAGAAACGACGTCATCACTGAGATATTCCGCGCCCGGGCCATTGTCGTTGGCTCACCCACACTTAACAACGGGCTGCTGCCAACAATCACCCCCGTCCTAGAGGATCTGAAGGGACTCAAATTCCAGAACAAGATCGGGGCGGCCTTCGGGTCATATGGCTGGAGCGGTGAATCAGTCAAATTGGTTGAGGAACACTTCGAGAAATGCAACATCCCTCTCGTGTGCAAGGGTGTGAGATGCAAATGGCAGCCGTCCGGCGGAGACCTCGAAGAATGCAGGCGACTGGGAAAGACGATTGGGGCCGCCGTCAGAGGGAGCTGACGTCCAGATAAGGAGTGCTCGACCGGCCGACCGATCGATCAGTCCATCTTTCTCCGCTTGCAGAAAAAAGAGGGCTCCCTCGCGCTGCAAGTCTTTTAATAGACATGGTTGAGACTTGGGAGCGGCTGATCAAATTGTTTGGCATCCGAGGGGAGCAGAAGACGTTTGAGATCGGGGGCGTGAAGATAGGGGGACAACCCGGGGAGAACCCAACTGTCTTGATCGGATCGATCTTCTATCGTGGACAAAAAATCGTGAAGGACGAAACTGATGGAACCTTTGACCGGAAGCAGGCAGAGGACTTGATAAATCGGCAGGACCAGCTGGCAGAAGAGACCGGGAATCCCTGCATGATCGATGTCGTAGGAGTTTCAGAAGAAGCCCTGCGAAAATACCTCGACTTCGTGTCGGCGCATACAGACGTTCCGATCCTGCTGGACGGAGGCACTTCGGCCAACAATATCGCTGGACTCCAGTATGCAAATGAAAGTGGGTTGATTGAAAGAATTGTCTACAACTCCTTGGTCCCTGAATGCAAGCAGGCAGAGATCGACAAGATCAAGGGGGTGGCCCTCAGGAGCGCTGTCTTGCTTGCTCTGAATTCAAGAGATTTCACGGCTAGAGGGCGCGTCACAGCTATCGATGATCTGTTGAAAAGGATTGACAGCGCGGGCATCGAGAAACCGCTTCTGGACACTTGCGTCCTAGATATGCCAACGCTGGGGCAAGCATGTCAGGCGATTGTGGAGCTGAAGTCGAAGTACGGACTGCCGGCTGGATGCGGAGCGCACAACGCCGTGAGCACGTGGAAGACCCTGAAGCCGAAGTTTGGGGGGAAGGCGGTTGAACCGTGCACGGCCTCGGCGGACATCTTGACTATAGCAGCTGGCGCCGACTTCATCCTGTATGGACCGATAGGGACGGCGGATTACGTTTTTCCTGCCGTAGGTATGGTGAACGCAGCCTTCGCTCAGATCGCCATGGAAAGGGGCGTGAACATAGACAAGACTCATCCAAGATTCAGGGTAGCTCAGTTCCGTGGCTAGTCCCGGTCGGTCAATCTCGTTATGACGCCTTCGACCGATCGATCCTCGCGCTGCGAGTCTAGAGCGGGGACTGTACGCCACGAGCTTGTCTTTGCGAGATCCGTCTGAGCCAAGGTTCAGACCGAGATGCCTCTACCTCACTCGCGATACATGGATCGATCGCTGATTATGCACTCAGTTATCTCTTCTATCGATGTCTTTTCCTTCTTAAACTCGCAGATCTTCCTTCCATGACTTAGGATGACTATCCTATCGGATATCGGGTAAACGTGATGAATGTTATGCGTAATGAATATGCTCGTCACCCCCGTCTCCCTCAGGTTTCTGATTATATCGAGAACCTTCGCGGTCTCCTTCACGGATAGATTGTTGGTAGGCTCATCTAGGATTATGAGCTTTGTCTTGAAGTACAAGGCTCTCGATAGGGCGACACCCTGCCTCTCCCCTCCGGAAAGCGCTTCAACCGCTACCTCTGGATCAGCTATGATTAGGCCCAGCTCACGCATTGCTTTCAGTGAGTCACTATTCATCTTCTTCATGTCTAGCAGCCTGCCTCCGAGCTCACGCCCCAAGAACATATTCCTCGCTATAGTAAGTGAGGGAATTAGCGTTTGGTCCTGGTGCATTGTCTCTACACCAAGCCTCATAGCGACCTTGGGAGAGTAAATCCCAGCTGGCTTCCCTTCAAAGAGTATTTCGCCCCTGTCTGGAGGGTACACCCCCGACAATATCTTGATCAGCGTAGACTTCCCAGCGCCATTATCCCCAACCAGGCCCACAACCTCGGCGGGATAGATCTTGAAATCTACGCCTCGCAAGGCATAGACCTTGCCAAACCACTTGTGTATGTTCACCATTTCGACCAGTGGTGTTGGTCTATTCAACTTTCACCGACCTGACCCTAGCGACTCTCCTCTGCAGATATACATTTGCGATCACGGCTACGATTATCACAATCCCTATGTAGAGCCTGAAATAGTAGGACGGGGCTCTGACTATTATCAATCCGTTTTCTATAACTCTGCTAAGGTATTCACCTACAAGAGTTCCAACAACCGTTCCCGCACCGCCGAAGAGCGACGTACCTCCTATGACCGTTGCAGCTATGGCATCAAACTCCAGCCCGTCACCCTGGTTGGGCAACGCCGTTGTCATCCTAGTGGACTGCAATATCCCCCCAAACCCAGCCAGGAGCGAAGCCAGCACAAAACATGTCACCTTCACAAAGTTTGTGTTTATACCCATCGTCCTCGCAATATCTTTCCTGCTACCAGTCGCACGCATCCAGTTTCCAAACCTATGCTTTTCAAGTACTATGAAGAAAATGGCCACTATTACTAGAAACCATATCTCCTGCATGTAAACAAATGGCGCCAGTTTCCCCACGGTCAGACTTATGAACTCCGCCGGCATGTAAAAGTATTTTGGCATCCCTCCAGTTGCCACAAGGGACACACCTCTCCAGATCAGCAATCCCCCGAGCGTCGTTATGAACGATGGTATACCGGACTTGACGGTTATGATTCCGTGTGTAAACCCTATGAATGAACAGATTCCCAGAGTGGCCAGAAAGCTCAGCCATGGGTCAACCCCTGTTTCCATTATGATCGCCATCACCATCGGGGCCAGACCGAAGACCGAGCCGATGGATATGTCAAATTCACCGGCTATCATGAGCATCGTTACTCCTAGTGCCGGTATGCCAAGCTCAGGAGTTATCCTGACCAGCACATCTACGTTTGTTTGGCCTAGAAACTTGGGCTGAAGCGAGAAAAAGAAAAGGGTGGTACCAAGGAAGATTATGAAGACGCTCACTTCCTTGGTCTGAAAT
>Ga0315307_1000911_pt1 | contig 12975 bp, 10 predicted proteins | sample TDP2_MG_FD_203079 | JGI IMG/M metagenome (GOLD analysis project Ga0315307, IMG submission 203079) | Freshwater sediment microbial communities from Lake Towuti, South Sulawesi, Indonesia - TDP2 | ecosystem: Environmental > Aquatic > Freshwater > Lake > Sediment | place: Indonesia: South Sulawesi... | reverse complement strand
TATGCGGGATCTAGAACGTCCATATCCACTGTCACGTAGAGGTCCTGGCGTCCATCGAGTATTTTTCGCAGCACGTCAAGGCTTCTCTCGACTGTGTTTCTGTGCAGATCTATGGCGGAGATGTACGAGATGCGCTTGGAGAACTCCAACTCTTCCTTGCACACTGCTCGTGTTCCGATCTGTACTATTCGATCTAGGCCAACATGTTCCGAGATTCTTCTCATGACTGATGCATGAGAAAGACGATCACCATTGTACTCGTCTCTAAGGTCCATATGCGCATCGAAGCTCACAACATCGGTCCCGACGAGAGCTCTCACTCCTCCGAGAGAAACTGTATGCTCTCCTCCCAAGATCACTGGGATCTTCCCATCGGCCGCAACCTGATGGACCAACAATCGGATCCGCTCAATCGTTTCGGCGGGATCATCAGTCACATTCATGTCACCTGCGTCGCATATCTTGAGATCCTCTACATCCACTGCTGCTCTCATGCTGAAAGTTTCTATGTTGGCTGAAGCTTCTCTTATCGCTGAAGGGGCAAATCTCGACCCTGATCTGTATGTGCTTGTTCTGTCGTACGGGACGCCTATGACCACGTATACAGCATCTTTGTAGGGAGTACTCTTACCTGAGAAAACGCAGGGCTGCGACACGTGGAGAGAGAGGAAGCTCAAGTTACTTTCCCTATCTCACTCTCCTATGCGAGCAATAGATTTATGTTATGTTCTTCTGGTAATAGACGGAAAACCGGTGAACTCGTATGGCAACGGAAACAACAAGGATTATGCGCCCTTTTGCCTCTTGGTTTGCCTCAGTCTACTTTGTAGCCGTTGCGCTTTACTCCTTTGTCTTCGTCCTTCTGTACGATCAGTACTGCCTGCCGCTCTATGTCCAAGGATGTCTGGCTCTTGCCTCGGCGGCTGGGGTATTCATGATGAAACGCTGGTCTTTATGGTTTTCAGCCATATCTGTTCCCGTAATCTTTGCAGTGGAACTCTCCACACTGAATTTCTCAACCAACGTCAGCGGATTCAATCCGAACATGAGCACATTGACAGCTAACACGTCGTACATACTCATTGTAATCTTGGCGGCCTTCGCAGGCCTTCTTCTGGTCGACAAACGCCGCGAGTTCAAGTGATGTCGTCCAAAAAGAATAACGAGAAATGGTCAGTTACCCGCTAAACGTTTCATGTTTACCCGCGAGTACCTGTCAATCAAGCCATACTTCGGAGTTCTGCGAAACGCAGATCTCCTTCCCATTAGGCCGTCAATGACTGCAAGAGCGCCTGCCCAAGAGACGATGTATCCCACGATGCCTAAGTAGATCAAATGGAATGCCCGACGTATGCTGATCTTCTCCATTTTTCTGAGCTCAGCTATGGCTAGGCCGTAGACCAAGATTGGCGCAGCATAGATGGGCACAGAAGCAATGATCGCCACGGGAGCGACGCTGCATTTCCAGTAGTCGTATAGCAGGAAAGACCAAGGGAAGATTAGGTAGTAGGGAATCTCCAGGAAGAACCCTACAACACCCAGAACAAAGATGAAGTAGCATGCCAGCTGGAAGAGACACTCTACCTTTTGGAAGAGTGATAGGCTTGTATGATAGAGAATAGTTCTCCAGTATTTTCTGAAGCATTCGCTGAATCCTTTTGCCCATCTCATTTGCTGTCTTACGAACACAGAGATCGTCGGAGGAACTTCTCCTGAGCATACAACATCGGGTACGTACAGATGTTTCCAGCCTGCTAGTTGGAGTCGAATAGAAAGATCTAGATCCTCAACAAGTGTGTCGGCAGACCAGCCGCCAGCAGCCTCGATGGCCTCTCTTCTGAACACTCCACTTGTGCCAAGGAAGTGGGGGAGAAGATTTGCGGCGAATCTTGCTCTCTGCTCTACGAGAAAAAACCCGTCTATGGCGAGTGACACCGCTTTGGTTACCCATGTGGAATGAGAGTTCAGATGGCCCACCCTTGCCTGAACAAACGCGATCTCATTGCTGACATACAAGTAGGGAATCATGCGCCTAAGGAAATCACGGGGAGGAACATAGTCAGCGTCAAATATGGCGATGAAATCGCCATGGCTTCTACTCAGTGCCTCTTGGAGGGCTCCGGCCTTGAACCCTTCTCTCGAGTGCCTGCGGATTACCTTAACAAGGTCTGGAAAGCGGGCAGAGTACGCCTTGACGATTTCCGTCGTGTCGTCAGTTGAGTCATCGATGACCAGAATCTCCAGCTTCTCTCGTGGGTAGTCCAGTTGGACACATGAATTTAGGAGACGGGACACGACAGGCCTTTCGTTATAGATTGGAAGATGGATCGAAACCGTAGGCCATTCGTGAACGACTGGCGCTGAAGGAGGCTTAACCTTTTTTCTAATCGATATTACCGCAAGGATACACCAGTTGACCGCGTATGTTCCCACCATGACCGTTATCCCAGTGGTCATGATCAGCAGTATCTGTTGAACCAGCGAAAACTGCGTTAAGGCCAGGAACATATGCTGCCCGCCTATCTACCATCCAACCATTGTGATTTGAAAATAAGCCTTCTGGTATGAGAATCGCTCTGAATGTTTCGCTGAGTGTGTCAAGATCCTTAGCCCCGGCTTCATGCAGTATCCTTTGTACCATGTCGCTCATCAAGGGTCTGCTTTGATTGAGCTGCTTGTTTACGCCTCTTCTCCATGAAGCACATCGGACAGGAAATCATGGGCCTGCGAGCCTTCGCCTTGACGATGACTAGCTCGAAGCCGCACTTGGCGCAAGACTTCCTTGACAACGTTAGCGCACCGATCTGCGGTAGAGGTAGAGAGAATGTACAATTCTTCTCCCATCGTCCTGTACATCCGATGAAACGTTTTCCCGTTCTGCTATTTCGAACGACCACTAGCCTTGAACCACACTGGGGACATGGAGAGAGAAGAGTGATCTGCGCTAGCCTTGTTTCTCTGATAGTCTTTCCGAGTTCAGTGCCTACCTCAGAGATTCTTGCCTCAAGCTCAGCCATGACCGGCCTGAGATGTTCGATCGCCTCTACTAGTACGCGTTCTTTTCTTTCTTTACCATACTCAATGCCTTGCATCTTTTCCTCAAGTTCACGTGTAAAGCCTGTCTCGACGACCTTCGGGCAATATCTCTTTAGGACATCGATTACATTGAGGGCTAATGGAGTTGGAGTCATTCTCTCTCCGACTATGTAGCCCCGGTTGTACAACGTGTCAATCATGTCGGCGCGTGTCGCTTTCGTTCCGATGTTCTCTCTTTCCATCAGCCTAAGGAGACTGCTTGGATTGAATCGTGACGGAGGCTGAGTGAACCTTTCCGCGCTCACGATGCGCGCTATGTCAACGATCTGGTCGATCCTTAATGACGGAAGGTGTATCTCCTCAAAGCCAGCATACGGCTCGTAAAGATCTGTCCATCCGCCGGCCAGGATGCGGGTTCCCTTGAGATAGAAGATGTACCCCCTAACTGAGACTGACACCTTCTCGCTTTGCCTGATGGCCGGATCCCCAAACGTCGCTACGAACCTGCGCACAATGAGATCGTAGACCTTCCGCTCACGCGGTTCCAATGCACGATGGGGCATGTTTCCTGTAGGGTATATTGCTGGGTGAGCCGGATCGGATCTTTGACCTTCGGTGGGACTTAGCCCTCGCCCACTCAGGACTACGGATACCTTTGCAGCGTATTCCTCTAAAGATGACAGGTTTTCCAGAATCTTGCGGTATTCTATGCTGGGAGGTAGCTTCTGACTTGACGTTCTTGGATAGCTTATGAGAGCGTCTAGGTAAAGGCGTTCCGCTATTCCGAGAGTGGAGCTAGGTCTGAGTCCAAAGTGTCTGTATGCTTCTGCTTGAAGTGCAGACAGATCGAAGGGGGGAGGCGGATAGATCTTCGACCTGCGGCTGTCAATATCTGTGATTGTTCCCGATTCGCCTTCGCAGTCTGCGACCACCTTGTCAGCTTCACTCTTTGAGTCTATTCGCTCTTTTTCATATTGCGCGTTGATCGTACTGTCGCCTACTTTGATTACGGTTTCTATCGTCCAATAGGGAGAAGGAACAAAACAGTTGATCTCCTCCTCGCGATGCACAATGAATCTGAGGGTTGGGCCTTGAACTCGGCCTGTGCTCAGCGTGGAGTAGACCCTGCCATGCTCGCGCGCGGAATCAGTGAGTGCGCGTGATAAGTTGATGCCGTATACCCAGTCTACCTCGTGCCGGCACATTCCAGCGTTGACTAGAGTCTGATCGAGGCCTGTTGACGAGTTAGCATAAGCTTCTTGGAGCTCCTTTGTTGTTAAAGTGCTGAATTTCATTCTCTTGGCATTTCGATCGGCGCCGTTGCAGGCGTACTTGAGGACCATGGCCCCAATCACTGAGCCTTCGATGTCGTAATCGCAAGCGTTCACGAAGCAATTGGCTTCCCTTGATACTTGACGAATCTGGTCTATCCAAGTCCGCAGCCGCTCTTGACTCCTCTCCGTCAGATACCTGGGCTTCCACGTAAGATCCCAGACCGGATGGGCTCTTCGGGTTATCCCCCGCTTCTGGTCGACGGAGTATAGGTGCCCAAGGGCCGAGCAGACGTAGACCTTCTCGCTAGGCCTGGAAACCTCGTAGATCGGGACACCTCTCTTCATGTGCCTCAGAACCTGACCTCTGTCGCTTAACGACTCAGCTATCCGCTTGGCTGCGTCCGGCTTCTCGGAAACAACCAGTGTTGTTGCCAAGTCAATCTACTTCTTGAGCAGGTGCCTTGCGACCTCTTTGGCTCTCTCTCCAGTTTCTGGAAGTCCAACGACTCTTTCCAGGTATTCCTTCATTGATATGTCTCCATCATAGGCTCTTGCCCATTCCTTGAATCTCTGCTTCATGTTGGACTCAGCTGTCTTGTGTGTTTCGCAAAAGTCGCTCGATGGGGCTGCTTTGCGTTGACACAGAGAACATGGCTTTGACGCTTTGTTTCACCGCTGCGAGGTTCAGTCGTCAGTGTATGTAATACAGGCGTTCAAAAAGGCATTGTAATCGGAGCTGGCGCACTACTTGAAGGATCGAGATGTGCCCGTGGCCAGTCCCACAACGTACTTAGCGCCATAGTACGAAGCTGCCACACCTGTGACTGGAAGGTCAAACCAGAATGTTGCAATCCTCGCCAGTAAAGTAGCAGAGGCAGCAACTTCGAGAGGAGTGCCGAACATTACAAGGATTGTGGTCGTAACTACTTCGATTACTCCAAGCATCCCGGGGATAGCAATTGGAGTCATCTGGACGAAGTCTCCCACCGAGATTGTCAGCATTATGATCCAAATTGAGATGCTGTAACCTAACCCCAAGAAGACGACATAGAGAATTAGAACTGATGTGGTCCAGTAGCTCAGGGCTAAAGCGTAGGAGGCTAGGATCGCTCTAGGGCTCTTCACGAGTTTCACGAATGTCCTTCTGAAGTCCTTTGTCAGACCGCCGAACGACGAGAGCAATGCTGGATAGTATCTTCCGGCCACCTTGCTCAGTAGTGACCTGACGCCCTTAGTCACCCCTTGGATGCGATTTCCCAGCCTGTCTGCCTTCACTATGAGTAGGGCTACTCCGATGGTTCCAATGACAACCAACATCGTGACGGTAAGAAGGTTTAGGGCAAGAGGATGAGAGAGACCACTGGTCACGAACAGCATAGTCATTGACAGCAGCCCGAACGTCACGAACCCCAAAGTAAACATTATCTTGTGAAGGATCACTGTTGCGGCACCGTCTCCGATCTTTACATTGGATTCCTTGGAAGCGAGGAGAACTCTGGATGCGTCCATGAAGAAGCCGCTCGGAGTTACGTAGCACGTGAATATCCCTGCAAGTGCGATGGATATGCAACTCCGAAAACGTATATTCAGTCCTCCAGCTCGAAGTAGAACGTACCAACAAGATCCATAGAGAAGTAGACCGGCCATATCTAGGATGAACGCCAAGAACATCAGACGAATGTCCACCTTCAGAATTGTGTCCACTATCTCTTTGAATCCTACAAGATACACAAAGACAGCCAGCAGGGCAATTCCGACTGCAAGAGATCCTGCAAACATCATTGCAATTCGGAAAGAGCTACTCTCTCTTGCAGTATTGTTCATGACATGGCCTCGCATTGGATAGGGATATGTCACATTCAATTCTCATTTGGCGTCGTGGATTGAACGAATAATAGTGTCATTGAAGTTCTGATCACAGTCACGGTTTACAGCTCCGGGATCTCTTGCAGAAGCATGCCTTCTAGGGTGATCGGTTTGAGCTTGAGGGCGAGCTGATACGCTTCATCAAGTCTCGATTCCCGTTCAGCGTGAATCTCAAGGATCTTCTGATCCTTCTCCACCTTGTGACCTTCCTTGCCATAGAAGACCACGCCTGCCCCCTTTTCGATTGGTGCTCCTGCTGCTCTGGCGATCTCCGTAATCGCCTTGTTTGATACGCGAGTAATATAGCCGTCGCATGGGGCGGTTATCTCTGCCTTACTGTCGCCTATTGGAATGTTGCCAGGCCCTACTTTGGGATCTCCTCCCTGAGCCTCAATGATCTCCCGCATCTTCTTCAGCGCTTTTCCCGAAGCTAGCAGCTCTTTTGCCATGTCTTGGCCTTTCCCTTTCGAAGCTTTTCCAGCCAACTCGAACAGAAGCCCTGCCAGAGCAGTGGACTTCTCTACGAGGCTTGTTGGACCCCGGCCTTCGAGCGCAAGGAGTGCCTCCTTGGCTTCCAGAGCCGGGCCGACACTGTATCCAACTGGCTGACCGCCGTATGTTATTCCACACTTGACCCTCACGCCAAGACGTTCGCCGAGATCTATGAGCTGGTTTGATATGCTTCTGGCCTGCTCGAAGGTTTCTACCTTGGCTTCTCTTCCTACTGGAAGATCTAGGACTAGGTAATTGGTTCCTACTGCTAGCTTCTTTGCCATTATGCTCGCCAGCATCTGGGGCTCTGGGTCTATTTGCAGGGGATACTCAACTCCGATGAATATGTCATCTGCTGGCGCGAGATTGAGACTGCCCCCCCAGATGATGGCTCCGTTGGTTTTCGCTGCTATTGCCTTGAGCTCGGATGCTGTGAAATCTACTGGCGCCAACGTGCTCATCGTGTCCGCTGTCCCTGATGGGCTTGTGATAGCTCTGCTGCTCGTCTTAGGGATGAGTAAGCCTGCCGCAGCTACTATCGGCACTATCAATAAGGTAACCTTGTTTCCTGGAATGCCTCCTAGGCTGTGCTTGTCAAAGACTGGCCGCTGGAAATCTATGGTCGACCCGTGATTGACCATAGCTCTCGTAAGAGCCTCGATTTCGTCCATGGTCATTCCGTGGTGCTGCTCGGCAGTGATGAAAGCGGTGATCTCAATCTCGCCTAGGGTCCTGTCAACCACGTCTTTGATTATGCTGTTGATCTCTTCGTTTGCAAGCTTCTCGCCACGCATCTTTTTCTTAATGTATTGAACCGAGGTTGGAGGAGGAAGAAGAGCAACATCTACTGCGTCTCCCTCAACGATCTGAAGCTCTTTCGCCGTGTCAAGGAAGACCCCGACATCTCCGGGCCCGACAAATGTCTCTGTCGTGTTTACGATTGCCGGAGCCGAGCGTTCATCCTTCGTCAACCTGACCCTGTCATGTGTCGTTATCCCCAGTTGCTCGGCATCTTTGGCATTTAGAAGAATCAGACGACTTCTGGTGGAGATGTCCACAATCTTTGATCGAAACGTAGGCAAGAAGCATCACTTTACCAAGACTGAACTCAGCTAGAGTTCTTTGACAAGCACTTTACATGAGACATACAATTATCTTCCTATAGCAAATCTACCTTCGCCTGGCCAAGAGAGTCCTTCTTCCTCGTCTGGCAATGATTAGTGTTAAAATGACTGACATGAGAGCTGCAAGATTCAGCGACAAAAGGTACTTCGAGTTCTCGTCAAGGACTTGGAACGAGGACATTAAGGTGATTGCCCGGAGGGCGTATGGTTCAAGGAACTTCGCGAAAAGCGTCACCCTTCCCAGAAACCCAAGGAACAATGCAGAACCTAAGAGATAGGGTATGAATAGTGATGACGCGAATATGGCTACAATGAGCGCCGCGTACTTCACCATTCTAATGGAGACCAATTTCTCCTCCAAAGTTGGGCCAGGAATCGCTCGGACATAGGCAGTCTCTTGGACAAGATGGATCCAGCCGAAGATGAAGAGAAGCGCAATCCCCACTGAAGGCAAGAATAGAATGTGGATTGGAAGACTCACCGCCCCAATCCGAACCAACTCAACCTTTTCTTCCAGACCGAGAGTAGAAAGATATCCTACGAGCAGTACGCTTATGAGAGCTGAGGCGAGCGTCAGAAGAAAACCTATTAATAATCCCCTCACAGACTTCCACCTGACTATGATCCTTCTATATCGCTCGCTCAATCTGATCACCTTCACGCTGGGAACTCATGGCTGCACGAGGGGCACTTTATGAGTCCGCACTCCCCCCTAGTTGATGACGGGCAGCCACCGCACGCGAAAGCTCGTGCATATGATACGTCAAATCGCCTTCTGCATTTTGGACATATGACGATCCTTTTTGCCACGTGAAACCACGACTGCGGATAGAATGGACTAGACAGAACTGTTCGCTATTAAGAGTAGCGGAGTTCCGATGGAAGCTCTACGTTCCTGATCCGGTGCCCTCAATACTTTGTTTCTCCGGGACGAAGAATCGAAATGTGTTGAAAGAAGCTTGTCTCTGTGGCTCCATGCCAATGCAGCTCTCCACGAGGAATGAATACTGCTACGCCTGGCGTCACGATGTTCCGTTCACTTTCGGTTGCCACTATACCTTCACCAGCAAGGATGTACAACACTTGATCGTAGGTGTGTCTGTGCAGCTTGTTCCTGACTCCTGGGGGAAAAGTGATTATGTCGAGCTTCAGGTCGCTTGCTCCAATGGACTCGCTTACGAGTGATCTTGATTCAATCGTTCCAACAAAGATTCCTCCGGATCGTTTCTCAGAAGGGACAGAATCAATCTTGATGATCTTCATCTTGTGCCACTACCATGTGACAGCGATCGTTTTGGTTTTGGCCTTTGAGATCCTTAATAATGTTCTGAAACTGCTTCGGGGATCAATTGTGGCTTGGGCTTTTGCAATGCTATTAAGGGCCGGTGGTCAAAGTATGGTTCATGATACGAATAGGGCTCATCGGGAAGACTAATACTGGGAAGACCACGTTCTTCAACGCTGCCACGCTTCAATCCGCCAAGATCTCAACATATCCCTTCACAACGAAGAGGCCGAACGTTGGCGTCGCCGATGTGCGAACGCTCTGTGCCTGTCGGGAGTTGGGGGTGAGGGACAACCCGGTGAACTCTCGATGCATGGACGGTTGGCGGTTCATTCCTGTCGAACTGATAGATCTGCCAGGGTTGATCAAAGGGGCTTGGGCAGGAAAGGGGCTGGGCAACCAGTTCCTGAATGTGGCTGCGCAGGCTGACGCGCTATTGCACATTGTTGATGCCTCAGGTGGGGTTGATGCCGAAGGAAGAATATCGAAGCCAGGGATGGGAAACCCGGTCCTCGACATCTGTGACATCGAGGAAGAACTGGTCATGTGGTTTGCCGCTACGATCCAGAGGACCTTGAAGAGAGTCGCAAAACGAATGAAAAGGGATCGGGCTACGACTGAAGAGGCGTTCAGCGAGGAACTGACGGGCCTGAAGGTTAAGTCTGAGCAGGTCAGGAAGGCTCTTGAGGCAACCGATCTTGAGTCAAAAGAGATCGGCAAGTGGACAGATAAGGATGTGAGAGAGTTTGCTGAGAAGATAAGAATCCTTTCGAAGCCTACGCTCATAATCGCTAACAAAATGGACATTCCATTCGCAGAGAAGTTCCTCGGAAAGATTGCAGAGCAGTTCAAAGGATCAGCAGTTGTTCCATGCTGTAGCGAGGCAGAACTTGCGCTGCGAAGAGCAGAGCAGAAGGGGTTCATTGACTACGTCCCAGGTGAAGAGGCTTTCAAGGTTGTTGATCGAAGTGGACTGACTAAGGAGCAGCTATGGGCACTGAACTATGTTCAACAGAAGGTGCTTTCGAAATGGCTACGTACAGGAGTGCAATTCGCACTGAACATGTGCGTCTTCAAGCTTCTAGGAATGAACTCGGTGTACCCTGTCGAGAACGAGAAGGAGCTATCGGACAAGAAGGGCCGCGTTCTCCCTGATGTCTTCCTGGTTCCGCCAACAGCAACTGCCAGAGAACTGGCTGAGCAGATCCATTCAGATCTGGCAAGGACCATGCTCCACGCCCTTGACGCTCGAACAGGAGTCAGGTTACCTACTGACTATGTTCTCCGCGATAGGGACATCGTTAGGATAGTAAGCACAGCTCGGAGGAAGTGACTCCGACAGATTCGTGACATTTGTAGATGTCTATCCACAAACGTTTTTCACATGGAATCCGTGACTGAGTAGTGGAACGGAGAAGCTACGTGGGACAGGAGATAATCGGTCGAGGCACATGGCTTGACAAGACTGCGATGAGGATACTGGAGAGAGAGGAAAGGCTCGGGAGAAAGGTCGAAGTATTCAAAGTTGAGAGTGGACTGGGTGCCTCAGGGATCCCTCACCTAGGAAGCCTAGGAGACGGCGCGCGAGCTTACGGGATGACGCTTGCTCTGGAGACAGCTGGACGAAAAGCTACATACATAGCCTTCAGCGACGACAAAGACGGCTTGCGAAAGGTCCCTGCAGGCCTCCCTGAATCCCTTGAGAAATACTTGGGCTACCCCGTCAGCGAGGTTCCAGACCCTTTCGACTGTCATGGTAGCTACGGAGAGCACATGAGTAGCCTGCTTCGCGACTCACTGGATGTCTGCGGAATAAAGTACGAGTTCCTTTCAGCTGCTGACGCTTACAAGAGAGGCTTGTTCAGCAAGGAGATTGACACGATACTTCGCAATTCCGCGAAGGCTGGCCAGATAATTAGGTCCGAAGCGGCTCAGGAGAAATATGTTGAGATCCTTCCTTACTTCGCCATTTGCGAGAACTGCGGTAGGATATACACGACTACTGCTCTGAATTATCTTCCGGAAGAGAAAAGGGTCGTCTACAGATGCCAAGGCATGGAAGTGAAGGGGACTAGGCTCGACGGATGCGGGCATGAGGGTGTAGCAGACATCACTAAGGGAGAGGGAAAACTGATGTGGAAGGTGGAGTTCGCAATGAGATGGAGCGCTCTCGGGATTCATGTTGAAGCCTATGGAAAAGACATAGCGGACTCTGTTCGAGTCAATGACAAGATCAGCCAAGAAATCTTACGCTATCCTCCTCCATTTCATATCAGATATGAGATGTTCTTGGATAAGGGAGGAAAGAAGATCTCGAAGTCGGCTGGAAACGTTTTCACTCCACAGGTCTGGTTTAGATACGCGTCTCCACAGTCCCTTCTGCTGCTCATGTACAAGAGGGTAGTAGGCTCCAGAACGATCAGCATGCCGGATGTGGCAACTTACATGAGAGAATTTGACGATCTAGAAGATGTCTATTTCGGACTCAGACATATATCTGACGCCAGGGAGCGGGCGAAGCTTAAAGGGCTATACGAGTACTGTTGGCTTCTAAATCCCCCTTCCACGGCTTCGGCTCACATACCATATAACCTGCTTGTCTTTTTGGCAAGGGTCGCGCCGAAAGGTCGAGAAATCCCGTTTATAGCGGACAAGCTGAGAGGGTACGGCTTGGCGGCAGATGAGAAATCAGGCGACCTCTTGAGTAGAATCCAATACGCGCGGAACTGGGCTGAAGACTTCGAAGAAATAAAGGAAGTACAAGTCGAACTCAGCGAGGACGAGAAAGCCGCGATACGAGAGTTGATTCAGCTCATAAGATCAGAGAGCGATGAGCAGAAGATTCAGAATGGAATTTTCACGTTGGCTCGCAAGTACTCCTTGAGAGCAGAGAGTTTCTTCAAAACCCTCTATCAGATATTGATTGGTTCCCCGGAGGGACCTAGGCTCGGACCTTACGTGATCGCTATGGGACGAGATAACGTGGCAGGCGCCCTCTCAAGAGCTGTAGGCCACTAGCATTGCTCATTTCTGTCTTCGAGCGGTTTCCGCCATCGAAGATACCAAGATGACTGCACAGACCAGTGCTGCAAGCGCTTGGAAGTGGAATGGCATGGACATCGAGACTGAAACGTAGAGAAATCCACCTAGGACCGACCCCACAGTCCTAGTTATGTATTGCCAAATGATGAAGAAGGAGTAGACTCTACTTCGATTCTCTCTTGGGCAGACATCCGCTCTCAAGGCTTGGGACAGTTGCTGGGCTACTAGGATTGAGACAGAGTAGATTGTGAAGACCAAGGCCACCTGAGATAGCGTTTTTGATTGCAGGAAGAAGAATGAAGATGCGCTGGCTAACAGAAGTGTCGCTATTGTCATGTTTCTTCGGCCGTATCTGTCCGCAAGGGAGCCAAGCGCGAAACCTAGAACTCTTGCTGAACTTGAGACAAGTAGAACTATGCCCCATTCTGTTGTAGTCAACCCTACTGAGCCACTTGTCCCGTACAAGATGAAGTACGGTGAGGCGACTGACCAACCCAGCCAGATTAGGCTCTCTCCCAAGAGAAGAATCCAAAGGTTGCGGGACATTAGCCTGTGTGTTGAGGCAATCGTTCTTGTCATTGTTGAAATGGACTTGCCTGCCGTTCTGGGGAGAACAGTTTCTCTGAGAAACATGTATCGGCAAATTCCAGCTGTCAGGGCAGCTATGCCAGTCAAAGCATATCCCCACTTGAGAACCAGGAGAGTGCCGTGAGCGTCGATCAGGTACCCAGCGATCATAGGAGAAATCAGTGAAGGCACGGTAGGTATGATCGCCCAGGCAGCAAAGCCTATGCCTCTTGACTCAGGCGAAAGTGAGTCTGCTATCAACGCACTCATTGCCGGCTCTCTGAAGCCC
>Ga0315307_1000910_pt1 | contig 12976 bp, 9 predicted proteins | sample TDP2_MG_FD_203079 | JGI IMG/M metagenome (GOLD analysis project Ga0315307, IMG submission 203079) | Freshwater sediment microbial communities from Lake Towuti, South Sulawesi, Indonesia - TDP2 | ecosystem: Environmental > Aquatic > Freshwater > Lake > Sediment | place: Indonesia: South Sulawesi... | reverse complement strand
TGCGTGGGGGCCAGTGGCCGCACGCGCACGACCCGATGGCAGGAACAGCAGTCCAGGATTCGGCCCGGCTCTCGGACTGGAACGAGCATACTCGGTGGAACTTCGCCACGATGACCACCGAGGCCGCCGTCTTCCAGACCGGGCTGGTCTGGGTGGATCCGGTAGCCGTGCTGCCCCTCTTCATCGGCCGCCTCTCGCCCTCCACGCTGCTGGTGGGCCTGGTCACGGTGCTGCAGCGGTTGGGCTGGATTCTTCCCCAGTTGCCCATGGCCGCGGTGCTTGGTCACCGGCCCCGCCGCGCGCCCTTCCTCCGATGGGGAGTCTTCTACGGCCGCCTTCCCTTTCTGGCGTTCGCCGCCTACCTGTGGCTGTACGGTGTAAGCAGCCCCGGGGTGGTGTTGCTGCTCACGATGGTCGCCTATTTCTCCGTCGCGCTCGGCAACGGTGTCGTCGCCATTCCCTGGCAGGACATCATCGCCAAGTCCATCCCCTCTGGGCTTCGAGGAAGGTTCTTCGCCTCGATCCAGTTCTCCGCTGCCATGGGCGGGGTGGGAGCAGGATTCGCGGTGCGCTGGATGCTCGGCCCCGCCGGTCCAGGATTCCCGCTCGACTTCACCATGCTCTTCACCCTCGTTGCCGTCTTCCTCAGTCTCTCGACCCTGCTCTGCTTCGTCATCCGCGAGCCGATCAGGCCCGTGCTCGAGCGCCCCCAGTCCCTCCGGGAGATCGTGGGCGAAGTCAGGCCTCTGCTGCGCGAGCGGCCGGCGTTCCGGGGCCTTATCCTGGTGGCCCTGTTCGGCTCAGGCCTGAGTTTCACGACCCCCTTCTACATCGTCTATGCCACCAGGCAACTGGGGGTACCCGAGCAGCTCTCTGGCATCTACATCTGGGCCGCAGTGCTTGGCGGCGCCACGGCCAGCCTCATCTGGGGACACTACAACGACCGCTACGGTCCGCTCACTGTGATCCGCGGCGGGTGCACGTTCATTGTGATCACGCCTTTGCTGGCGGTCGGCCTCCCCGCTCTGGTCCAGGCGATGGGGTTACTGGTTGCTGGCGCGAGGGGCGCTCTGCCCTATGTGTTCGCGGTAGTCTTCCTCGCTGGCGGGGCCACTCCCGGAGCGTTCTGGATGGGAACCACGAACTACCTGTTCGAGCTGGCCAACCACCAGGAGCGGCCTCGCTACATCGCGCTACTCAACTTCCTGTCGCTGCCCGGCGCGCTGTCCCCACTGCTGATTGGCTGGCTGCTGGGGTCCCTGCCCTACGTGCTGGTGTTCGTCTTCATCGCCGCCTGCGGCGCAGCCGCTACCATCCTGAGCCGGCGCATGCCGGCCTGGCCCGGATCCAAGGCCGCTACTACGGACTCTCTTGCATCAGGGTAAGACCCCTGATGCAAGAGAACCTCTCAGAAGGGCGCCAGACGCTCTCCTGGGGAGTCTCTTGAATCATGGTCTGTCACCATGATTCACGAGACTCTGTAGGCTGGGCGAGCGAGGAAGATAGGCGGTGCAGCTGGCGCCCCTGCGATGTTCTCGACGCGTGAAGGACCACCTCGGTCGGCTTGACAGCTCTCGCGCTGGCCAATAGAATCCGGCTGCCTGGGGCGCTCCGGCGCCCACTTCGCTGGTAAGGGAGACAGGGCCATGATTCGGGTCGGACTTGCCGGTCTGGGATTCATGGGCGGGACCCATGCCCAGTGTCACGCCGCGTTGCCGAACGCTCAGTTAGTGGCGGTGGCTGATCCCGAGCCGGAGCGCCGGAAGCAGTTCGCCGACACCTATGGTGTTGCGGCCTACGAGACCATCGAAGAACTGGTCAAGGCCGACATTGACATGGTGGACATCTGCATGCCGACCTATCTGCACGAGCGTGCGGTGACCGTGGCGGCTGCGGCGAAGAAGCACATCCTCTGTGAGAAGCCCATGGCCCTCACCGCGGCCGATTGCGACGCGATGATCGCGGCTGTCAGGAAGGCCGGCGTGCAGTTCATGGTGGCGCATGTCATCCGCTTCTGGCCAGAGTACACGGTGATCAAGGGCATCCTCGATTCCGGGCGCTATGGCGAGACCCGTTGGGCCAGCGCGGTGCGTCTCTCGGCACCCCCGACCTGGTCGTGGAAGCAATGGATCTTCGACCAGAACCTGAGCGGCGGCGCGGCGCTCGACCTGCACATCCATGACCTGGACTTCCTCGCCTGGATTCTGGGTAGGCCGAAGAGCGTCTCCGCGGCAGGAGTGAGAGCCAAGAAAGGCGGCCTGGACAACATCTGGACGACGACCACAGGTCATCCCGGGGGCGCAGTCGGCTTCGCCGAGGGCTCGCTTGATATGTCAGCCGGCTTCCCTTTCACCATGGGGCTGAAGGTGGCGCTAGAGGGGGCGGTCATCGAGTTCAACTCACGGCTCAGCCCGAGCGTGTTGGTGGCCAAGCCGGACGGATCGGTGGACCACCCCGAGATCCCCCAGGTGGAAGTGCCAGCCACGGCTGCTGCGGGGACGGCAGGGAACATCTCCGCGCTGGGTGGCTACTTCATCGAGGTGAAGTACTTCGTGGATTGCCTGGACAGGGGCGACACCCCGAGCGTGGTTACTTCCCAGGAGGCCAAGCAGGCGGTCGAGCTCTGTGTGGGGGCCACCCGGTCGGCCCAGTCAGGTCAGCCTGTGGCCCTGTGAGCCGAGCGTCGCAGTGCTTCGGTCGGCTGCCGGGCGGTTCTGGCGGGCTACTGCTCCTGTCTGCGGCGCAGCTCATCCAGTTGAGTGACGAGAGCGTCAAGTGAGCCAAGAGCATCCCTGGATTGCTCACCAACCAGGCGCTGCACCTCGCCCAGTCGCTCCCGCAACTGGGCGACGCTAGCCATCTTGCTCTGGGGCGCGACCTGCTCCATCAGTGTCACCAGACCGGTAACCCGCGACAGCCGCCGCTGAGCCTCCCCCCAGTTGCCTTGGCTCATGGACAGCCGGGCCTCCTGGGCTTGGTTGACGGCCTCGCTGGCGGCGAACTCGACCGCCACCATCAGTCTACCTTCCGCATCGCTGCGGATCTTGGCCGCCGCCGCCAGCCTCCCCGCGCCGATCCTCATCATCGCCCATCCCAAGACCAGGGCGAGGAGGAGGCCGATCACCGCGATCCAGATGCCAAGCATCGGGTTGGTCCGACGCTCTGCCCCCTGCTCTTGTCCGGCCATGGTTCTCTCCTCGCGAGGTAGCGCGGCTCCTGGCTATCCCGGCTGGGGCCGCTCTTCGCCGCAGGCAGACGGCTACCTGCTGGCCTGCGACGAGCCGTTTGGTGCGGCGGCCTGCACGCGCTGTGCCAGGGCCTCGACCAGGGTGGGCTGCCACTGAGTCCCAGCACCTCCCCGCAGCACCTCCAGGGCTGCTTGCACGGCCAGCCGCGGGCGATAGGGCCGATCGCTGGTGAGGGCGTCGAATGCGTCCGCTACCGCCAGCACCCGGGCGCCGAGCGGAACCTCCGAGGCGCGAAGGCCATCGGGGTAACCCTCTCCATCGTAATGCTCATGATGGTGGCGCACCATGCGGACCGTCTCCACGTCAATCACGGTCGGCGCCAGGATGCGCTCGCCGATCACAGGGTGCAACTGCACGTGTCGGTACTCAGCCTCGGTGAGGGGCCCGGGCTTGGCGAGCACGGTCTCCCGCACTCCAATCTTGCCGATGTCGTGGAGCCGGCCAGCCAGCCTGATCCGTCCCACCTCCTCTCGGCTCAGGACCAGGGCCCGGGCGATCGCCGCGGCCATCCGGCTGACCCGCTCCGAGTGCCCTCGGGTATAGTCATCCTTCGCCTCCAGCGCGGAGGAGAGCGACTTGATCGCCCCAAGGAACAGCCGCCGCGCCATGCGGGTCTGGTTCACCACTCCCGCCTCGAGCTGCCGCTGCTGCCGCCGGGCCTCGAGCGTCTCTCGACGGCGTTCGAGCACGCGCTCGAGCCGGGCCAGCAGGCGATCCAGATCGTGAGGCTTGGCGAGGTAGTCGTAGGCGCCGGCCTGCATCCAGTTGACTACAGTTGCGGTGTCCGCGGAGCCGCTGGAGATCACCACCGCGGTCTCCGGCCAGCGCTGCACCACGATAGTGGCCAGCTCGCACCCTCTCATGCCCGGCAGGTCCAGGTCTATGATCGCCAGCGCGAAGGCCCTCCGCGCCAGGGCCGCCAACGCTGCGGGCGCGTCCGAAGCCGTCTCCACCGCGCGGCCGGCATCGCTGAGCACCCGCGCCAGGAGGTTGCGCACAGCGGCGTCGCTGTCCACGATCAGCACCCGGGGCCGAGCGCGCTCACCCATGGGAGGCCCCCTGGAGCCGGGACGCCACCTCTAGCTGTGACTCCTCCGGCTGGCCAACCCGAGACATGACCAGGAGGTCGCGGATCTGGCTGTCCATGGCCTGGGCAGCGGTCCGGATCTCCTCTAGGTGCATCTTCCCTTCGGCATCGAGGCGTCGGGCGTGATCCCGCAGCACCAGGTTGGCGAGGCCCTGGATGCCGAGGATATTGCGGCGCAAGTCCTGACAGGCTGCGTGGACAGACTGAAGGCCATGTCTGTGCGCCGCAGCCTTCGCGGCATGGGCTTGGGCGCGATCCTCGAGCTCGCCGCACTTGCCGGCCCACTCCCCGTGCATCTCTGCCAGGCGAACCGCCATCTGAGCGAGGGCCGCAGAGAGGGCCGCAAGTTCACTCGTTGGTCCGGCCGGGAGCTGCACCCGCAGGTCCCCCCCAGCCATCTGGTGGACGGCGTCCCCGACTGCTCGCAGCCCGGCACCCGCGCGCCGGACCGACCGCACAGTGGCGATTGCCGCGAGAACAGCCACGCCGGCGGCCGCTAGCAGACCGAGGTGCTCCGCCGCTCCATCCGGACGCGTGGCGGCCCAGGTCGCGCCCGCGCCGGCGGCGCCCGATAGCCCAGCAATGGCGGCCGCGCGCGATCCCAGGCTGCTCATGATGCCTGGGCGGCGCGAACTGCGCCGAAGGCTGAGATGTACCTGATGTGCTGCCATCCCCACCACCGGAAGGACAGCCCGCTTCGCTCCACTTCCTGCCTGCACCGGCCAGGCCAGCCAAACGCCCCTCCCCGCTCGGTTCCCCCGACATGGGAGGGGCGTCCGAAGACCCCAAACCGACAGCGTCCAGAAACTACCACGAGGCGCTGCTCTTGTCTAGCCTGCCCACGCGCAGTCAACGCACAAACCCGCCCACACATTGTTCGACTCACCTCGCGCGCCCCCGCGGCGCGCGCCAGCGCCCCGGCAGGCTGTTGTGCTACTGCTTGACTCTTGACGACGCACCACCCTTCTGCTATCCTACGATGCAACAACCAGGCTGTGTGCAACGGGACCTTTTAAGTGCAGTCCGGAGAGGCTGAGAAAGGTGTGCCCAAGGGACACGAGTAAGCGCCAGGCGCCTGCTCCCAGCACGGGAGGAGGCGCTGGTCTTGGCCGGGCACGGGCGGCGAATGCCGGGGGAACCCAGATCATGGATGGCGCGGATATTCGCCGCGCCCTCACCCGCATTGCCCACGAGATCATCGAGCGCAACAAAGGGTCGGCCGACCTGGCGCTGGTCGGCATCCACACACGGGGCGTTCCCCTGGCGCGGCGGCTGGGGTGCCTGATCGAGCAGATCGAGGGACGTCCAGTGCCGGTGGGGGAGGTGGACATCGCCGACCACCGGGATGACCGGCCACATGGGCAGTCCGAGTCGCGGACCCGCCTGAACTTCAGTATCACTGACCAGAAGGTCGTCCTCGTAGACGAGGTGCTCTACACGGGGCGCACCGTCCGGGCTGCGCTGGACGCTCTCATCGAGCACGGCCGGCCGGCCCAGGTGCAGCTTGCAGTGCTGGTGGACCGGGGGCACCGGGAGCTGCCCGTCCGGGCGGACTATGTGGGCAAGAGCATCCCCACCTCGCGCCGGGAGCGGGTGCGGGTGCGGCTCTCAGATACCGATGGCGAGGAAGCGGTGTTCATCGAGAGGCCGGCGGACCAGCGATCTTGATCGCCCGGGGGACCGGGCTCCCACAGGAGGAGGCGGTGTTCAGCGAACGACCGGGGGAGGACGGCTAAAGTGGCCCTGGAGGGACGCGACCTTATCTCCATCTTCGACCTGAGCGACCGGGAGCTCGAGGCGATCTTCGACCTCGCCGATGAGATGGCGCAGCACACCCGGGGTCGTCTTCATCTGGCGGACGGGTTGGTCATGTCCACGCTCTTCTACGAGCCGAGCACTCGGACGCGGCTGTCTTTCGAGGCGGCGATGCTCCGGCTGGGCGGAGGGGTGATCAGCGTCGCGGACGCCAGCGCCACTTCGGTGGCGAAGGGAGAGACCATCGCCGACACAGTGCGGATCATCGAGTCATACGCCGATCTGATCGTGATGCGCAACCCGCTGGAGGGGAGCGCGCGGGTGGCCGCCGACTATGCGTCGGTGCCGGTGATCAACGCGGGCGACGGGCCGCACGAGCATCCCACGCAGACGCTCCTGGACCTCTACACCATCCGCAGGGAGAAGGGCAAGCTGCGAGACGTGAGCGTGGCTCTGGTGGGCGACCTCCGCTACGGGCGGACGGTGCACTCGTTGGCCTTCGGGCTAGCGCGGTTTGCAGCGAAGGTCACGTGTGTGTCGCCGCCGGGGCTGGAGATGCCGTCGCACTTGCTGGCGCGCCTCGAACACGAGTTCGGCTGCCGACCCGATCAGTTCCACAGCCTCGCCGAGATGGTGACGAACGCCGAGCTCGTCAAGCGCCGATCGGGCCGGCAGCGGGCGCTGGCCGCGGAGGTGCTGTCGGTCTTCGACGCGGTGTACGTCACCCGGGTCCAGAAGGAGCGCTTCGAGTCACAGGAGGCCTATCGGGCGGCCAAGGCATCGTACGCGATCACTGAGGAGATGATCTCCCGGGCGCGGCCGGACGCGCTGGTGATGCATCCGCTGCCCCGGGTAGACGAGCTGGCCTATGGCGTGGACCGCGACCCACGGGCAGTCTACTTCCGCCAGGCGGCCTACGGGGTGCCAGTGCGGATGGCCCTCATCGCTGCGCTCCTGGGCCGGCGGGCCGTGATGGTGGGGCGGAGCCGGAAGGGCGAGTACCGGCCGAAGCCGCGCCGGGAAGTGGACTTCCGCAAGTACGCGGACCTGCGGTGCGCCAACCCACGGTGTGTCAGCAATCACGAGAGCTACCTCTCGCCGCGCTTCACCATCGTGGCCTACGCGCCCAACACGGTGGCCTGCGCCTACTGCGAGCAGGAGACCTCGGCGCCTCTGGGAGCGGCCGGGCCATGAGCGGCCTTCTGATCAGAGCAGGGCGGCTGCTCGACCCGGCCTCCGGGCTTGATGCGGTCGGGGACCTGCTGATCTGTGAGGGGCGCATCCAGGCTGTCGGCGCAGTGGCAGGAACCGGGGCCGAGGAGGTGATCGAGGCGGCTGGACTGCTGGTCGCCCCGGGGCTGATGGATATGCACGTCCACCTGCGGGAGCCAGGTCAGGAGCAGAAGGAAACCATCGCCACGGGGACTCGGGCGGCCGCGGCAGGCGGCTTCACCACGGTAGTCTGTGAGCCCAACACCGATCCCCCGCGTGACAGCGCTGAGCGGGTGGCCGAGGTGACTCGGATCGCATCAGAGCGCGGGGTGGTGCACGTCCTGCCAAAGTGCTGCATCACGGTCGGGCAGCGGGGTAGAGAGCTGGCTGATCTGACCGCGCTGCGCGCGGCCGGGGCTGTCGCGGCGAGTGATGACGGCTTCTCTGTGGCTGAGGGTCAGGTGATGCGAGAGGCGATGGCGGCCGCGCGGCAGGCCGGCATTCCACTGACTCTCCACACAGACGGGCCGGAGATGATGGCGCGGGACATCGGGATAGCGGCAGAGATGGGCTACCCAGTGCACTTCTCGCACGTCAGCCTGGCCGAGGAGGTGGAGTTGATTGCGCGGGCGCGGACGCGTGGACTCGGCGTGACCGGAGAGGTGACGCCACATCACCTGTCGCTGTGCGCGGATGATGCTCCGCCGGGCGATGCGAACTCCAAGATGAACCCGCCGCCGGGCTCCCCCAGAGACCGCGCCGCCCTGCGGCTCGCCCTCCGCGAGGGCGTGACCAGCGTGATCGCGTCGGACCACGCGCCTCACACGACCGCGGAGAAATCCCGGCCATACGATCAGGCTCCGGCTGGCGTGATTGGGCTGGAGACAACCATCGGGGTGATCTGGACCGACCTCGTGCACGCGGGCTTGCTGGAGCCGGCGAGCGCGGTGCGAGCGATGACGGCCGGGCCGGCGGCGGCGCTGCGGAGGAGGGCGCCCGCGCTGAGGCCGGGATCGCCAGGTGATGTAACTCTGATTGACCCGAACGCGGAGTGGGTGGTTGAGCCTGAGCGGTTTGAGTCGAAGGCCAGGAACTGCCCCTTCGCCGGCCGCAGACTGCGGGGCAGGGTTGTGGCCACCATCGTCGCCGGGCGTGTGGCCATGCGAGAGGGTCAAATCCTGGCCGGAGAGTGTGTCGCTGAGGGGCAGGCCTAGGGCCTCGAGGTAGACAGCAGGGAGGGCGAGTCCGCGACCTGCCCGCAACTGGGGAGCGACGAAGTGAGAGCGATTCTGGTCCTGCAAGACGGCACGGTCTACGAGGGTGTGAGCATAGGCCAGCCCGGGCGCGCCCTGGGCGAGGTGGTCTTCGATACCGCCATGGTGGGCTACCAGCAGGCCTTCACTGACCCCTCTTTCCGGGGCCAGATCCTGACGCTCACCTACCCCCTGATCGGCAACTATGGGACGAATGATGAGGACTACGAGTCCTCGCGCTGCCAGATCGCCGGCCTGGTAGTGAAAGAGATGTGCGAGGTGCCCAGTAACTTCCGTTCGACCGAGACACTTGGCGGATTCCTGAAGCGGCATGGTGTGGTGGGCATCTCAGGGGTTGACACGCGCGGTCTGACGCGCAAGCTGAGGGACGTCGGTGTGATGATGGGAGCGATCTCCACTGACGAGACGCCGCAGGAGGCGCTGCAGCGCATCAAGAACAGCCCGGCCTACGGGGAGGTTGATCTCGTTCCGCAGGTGAGCACTGCCTCTCTATATCAGTGGGCGCCTGTTGGCCGCCCCGGTGGGGAGGCGCGGCCGAGAGGAGGCGAGGAAGGGCTGCGGATCGCGGTCGTTGATTATGGGATCAGGGCCAGCATCCTGCGGAATCTGTGGGAGCTGGGGTGCCAGCCGATCGTGATGCCCTGCGCGAGCACGGCCGAGGAAGTGCTGGCGGCGCAGCCTGATGGGGTGCTGCTCTCGCCGGGTCCGGGCGACCCGAGGCGGCTGGGCTATGCGGTGGAGACGGTGCGGGGGCTGCTGGGCAAGGTGCCGATCTTCGGCATCTGCCTGGGCAGCCAGGTTCTGGGATACGCGCTGGGGGGCGAGATCTTCAAGCTGAAGTTTGGCCATCGGGGGGGCAATCATCCGGTGCGGGATGAGATCACGGGCCGCATCCGCATCACTTCACAGAACCATGGCTATGCGGTTGATCGCGAAAGCATGGCCAAGTCGCCGGCGATAGTCTCGCAGATCAACCTGAACGATGGGACAGTGGAGGGCATCGAGTGTCCCAGCCTGCGCGCCTTCGCCATCCAGTACCATGCGGAGGCCAGCCCCGGGCCGCTGGACAGCCGGGGGATCTTCAAGCAGTTCCTCCAGCGCATCCGCGAGCCGGAGCGGTGGGAGGAGATCGTGGCGGAGGTGTGCTGATCCGCAGATAGGCAAGGCTTGGCGGGCAAGGGTCTGCCCGCCCGACAGCAGGGAGCCCAGGGAGTGAGACCACGGGATTCTTCGCTGCGCTCAGAATGACAATATGGCGCCTCCGACTCGGGGCCTGCGGTGCAAGTGCACTCGTGCTGTCATCCTGAGCGAGTGCGAAGCGCGACGCGAAGGATCACGCCGTTGGGGGTTGCTGGTGAACGGGACTGTGAAGGACTACTACGTCTACATCATGACGAACAACTATGCGACCTTATACATTGGCGTGACTAACGACCTTGTGCGCCGGGTCTATGAGCACAAGCATAGGCTGATGCCGGGGTTCACGAAGAAGTACAACCTCACGCGCTTGGTCTGGTATGAGGTGGGAAACGATATCAGCGCTGCTATCGGGCGGGAGAAGCAGATCAAGGGATGGCTGCGAGCCAGGAAGGTTGCGCTGATCGAGTCCATGAACCCCAACTGGGAGGACTTGGCTGCGGAGTGGTCTGACGATGAAGCAGGAGAAAGGCGTGATCCTTCGCTTCGCTCGGGATGACAATGAGGAGGCGGGGCTCTTTCCTTCGCTACGCTCAGGCTTAGGATGACAACTGGTGCTGGATGATCATAGGAGCATGAATGCCCAGACGCGGTGATCTGAAGAAGGTGATGGTGATAGGGTCGGGGCCGATTGTGATCGGCCAGGCGGCGGAGTTCGACTACGCCGGCACGCAGGCCTGCAAGGCCCTGCACGAGGAGGGGATCGAGGTGGTGCTGATCAACTCGAACCCGGCCACCATCATGACCGACACCAACATGGCGGATCGCATCTACATCGAGCCGCTGACGCTGGACTTCGCCGCCCGCATCGTGGAAAGGGAGCGGCCGGAGGGGCTGATCGGGACGCTCGGCGGACAGACGGGGCTGAACCTGGCAACTCAGCTTGCGAGGGCGGGGGTGCTGGAGCGGTTCGGGGTGGAACTGCTCGGGACGCCGCTGGAGGCGATCGAGCGCGCCGAGGACCGGGACCGGTTCCGGGAGACGATGCGCGAGATCGGCGAGCCGATCCCCGACAGCGCGATCGTCAACACCATCGAGGAGGCGCGGGCCTTCGCCCGCACCATCGGCTTCCCCATCATCGTTCGGCCGGCCTATACCCTTGGCGGCACCGGCGGGGGCATTGCCTGGAGCGAGGAGGAGCTGCGTGACATCTGCACCCGGGGGCTGCGCCTGAGCATGATCCACCAGGTGCTGCTGGAGCGCTGCGTGATTGGCTGGAAGGAGATCGAGTACGAGGTGATGCGGGACGCGGCCGATACCTGCATCACCGTATGCAGCATGGAGAACCTGGACCCGATGGGTGTGCACACCGGTGACTCCATCGTGGTGGCGCCGGCGCAGACTCTCGGAGATCAGGAGTACCAGATGCTGCGCACGGCCTCGCTGAAGATCATCCGCGCGCTCGGCATTGAAGGGGGCTGCAACATCCAGTTCGCGCTCGACCCGAAGAGCTATGAGTACTACGTGATCGAGGTGAACCCGCGGGTGAGCCGCTCCAGCGCGCTCGCCTCCAAGGCTACCGGGTATCCGATTGCGCGGGTGGCGACCAAGATCGCGGTCGGGCTGCGGCTGGACGAGATCCCGAATGCGGTCACCCGGAAGACGCTGGCCTGCTTTGAGCCGACCATTGACTACATCGTGGTGAAGATCCCTCGCTGGCCCTTCGACAAGTTCCGCTTGGCCGATCGGACGGTGGGAACCCAGATGAAGGCCACCGGCGAGATCATGGCGGTTGACCGCACCTTCGAGGCGGCCCTCATGAAGGGCATCCGGTCCCTGGAGATCGGGGCCTTCGGCCTGCGCTCCAAGACCGTCGCGCAGTGGGGGGCGATGGAGATCGAGGATTGCCTGCGCGAGGTGACTGATGAGCGGGTGTTCGCGGTGGCGGAGGCCTTCCGCCGAGGGATGATGGTGGAGGAGGTGGCCGAGCTGTCTCGCATTGACCCGTGGTTCCTGCACAAGATCAGGAACCTAGTGGACCTGGAGACCGAGATTCGCGAGGCCGGTGCCAAAGGGCTGAGCGACGAGCTGCTGCGGCGCGCCAAGCGCTCCGGCTTCTCGGACCACGAGGTGGCCGACTTGGTGGGGGTCCCGGAGGCGAAGCTGCGGGCGCGGCGCGGTGAGCTGGGGCTCGTTCCACCGTACAAGATGGTGGACACCTGCGCCGCCGAGTTCGAGGCGGCGACACCCTACTACTACTCGACCTATGAGACCGAGGATGAGGTGGTGCGGGCCGATCAGCCGCGGGTGATCGTCATCGGGGCCGGGCCCATCCGCATCGGGCAAGGGATCGAGTTCGACTACTGCACGGTGCACGCGGTCTGGGCGCTGCGGGAAGAGGGCTTCCAGTCCATCATCGTCAACAACAACCCGGAGACGGTCTCGACCGACTTCGACACTTCCGACAAGCTGTACTTCGAGCCCATCACGGAGGAGGACGCGCTCCACATTATCGAGCGCGAGTGCCCAGTGGGTGTGGTGGTGCAGTTCGGCGGACAGACTGCGATCAACCTGGCGGGCGTGCTCCACGCGAACGGGGTCCCGCTTCTGGGGACCGGCTTCGAGGGGATAGACATCGCGGAAGACCGGGGCCGCTTCGAGCGCCTGCTCAGGGAACTCGGCATCCCGAAGCCAGCTGGTAGAGGGGTGACCTCGGTCGCGGAGGCGGCGCAGGTTGCGGCGGAGATCGGCTACCCGGTGCTGGTGCGGCCCTCTTATGTGCTGGGGGGCCGCGCCATGGAGATCGTGTACTCGGAGGAAGAGCTGCTCTCCTACATGCACCTGGCGACCGATGTGTCCCCGCGTCACCCCATCCTGGTGGACAGGTACGTGATCGGCAAAGAGCTGGAGGTGGACCTCATCTGTGATGGCCACGATGTGCTGATCCCCGGGATGATGGAGCACATCGAGCGCGCCGGCGTGCACTCGGGCGATTCGATGGCGGTGTGTCCGCCGGTGACCCTCAGCCAGGCGGTGCAGGAGCAGGTGGTGGACTACTCCACTCGGCTGGCGCGAGCTCTCAACATCAGGGGCCTGATGAACATCCAGTTCGTGCTGGACAACAGCGACACGCTCTATGTGCTGGAGGTGAACCCGCGCGCCAGCCGCACTGTGCCCTACCTCTCCAAGATCACCGGCATTCCGATGGTCAACGTAGCGACCAAGTGCATGCTTGGGCGCAGCCTGAAGGATCTGGGGTACAC
>Ga0315307_1000909_pt1 | contig 12980 bp, 15 predicted proteins | sample TDP2_MG_FD_203079 | JGI IMG/M metagenome (GOLD analysis project Ga0315307, IMG submission 203079) | Freshwater sediment microbial communities from Lake Towuti, South Sulawesi, Indonesia - TDP2 | ecosystem: Environmental > Aquatic > Freshwater > Lake > Sediment | place: Indonesia: South Sulawesi... | reverse complement strand
CACTATTAAAAATCTCTTCAACTATCCTCATTCTATTTTCGGTGCTCCCACCGTATTCGTCTGTTCTCCTGTTGGTATAAGGGGAGAGGAACTCGCTCAAGAGATATCCGTGAGCAGCGTGAAGTTGAACAGCATCAAACCCCGCTTCTTTTGCTCTTCTAATTGCTTCAGCAAAAGCCTCGATGGTTTCTTTTATATCTTCAATCTTCATTTCTCGCGGCATTTCTTTCGCGACAGGTTCAAAAACGGCAGATGGAGCTACCGGGGTTTCTACAACAGTAGTTTGTCGACCACAGTGGGCTAGTTGTATGGCAACTTTACAGTTTTCACCTTGTTCATGTACTGTTTCTGTGATTCTGCGCAACCCGGGAATTAGATTGTCTCTGTCTATTCCAGTCATGTAAAGAGCACCCCTTCCGTCCCGTTGCACATAAGCATATCCAGTGATTATCAAACCAACTCCTCCTTTGGCGAGAGTCTCATACAGCTTTACGAGTCTATCAGTAACTCTGCCGTTTTCAGCGGCCATGGCTTCATAGGTGGCCGATCTGACTAGCCTATTCTTGATAAGTAATCCACCAATTTCCTTAGGCTCGAAAACCTTCATCTAGCCCACTTCTCAAAACAACTAGTAAGTAGGTAGTTTGAGACTATAACTACTTGCGTATGACGTTAGTCAATGTTGAGTCTTTGAAAACTTGCATTCTGATCTCTTTGTCCAGCCAAGGGATTCTCTTCTCTCTGTGTCTCCAGAAGGTGTCGGTAAAAATGTAATGAAAAGCTAGTCCTCTCCATCTTCCATATCTTTTGTTGAATTCCTCCGTTATCTCATCCGCCGAAACTAGCTTCTTGCCAAACATGATTCTGGAAAGTATTTTTTGCTCCCAAAGCCTCCCTTTCAAGTCAAAAATGTCACATCTTCTCAAGTATCCACTCAGAATGATTTGTGCTGTTGCGGGTCCTACTCCATACAGTTTCATCAACTCCTTTCTCGTGTCTTCAGTGTTCATTTTCCTCAGTTTCCACTCGTCTATTTCGTGTTTTGCAAAAGCTTCAGATACACGTTTGATCATTTTGGCTCTGTAGCCGACTTTTAAAGCTCTCAGCTCTTCTTCACTGACCCCATCTAAGTCTTCCGGGTTCCAGTAAGCAAACAATTCCTTGCCGTCGAATTTCAGTTTTGAACCGTAAGCATTGAACAGGTTGTTCATCATTTGAACAGTTCTTTTGACCATGGCATTCTGCAGAACTATTGAGATTATCATGAGTTCATAGAGGGAATTTGCACAGTTGACTCTCATCCCTTTCCAACGTTTAAACACTGTTTTAAGAAAACTGTCATCCCTAAATTCCATGAAGAATTCTGAAATATCCTCGTTGAACCCGTATCTCCAATCTAATTCTTCCACAATTCTTTCCATCTTATTTCCAGTAATCTCGCTCTCGGAATAGACTGTCAGATTGATCTTGGGCTCGTCGACAACACCTTTATTTTCCATTCTTAACCCAAACAGCCTTCTATCCAGATTCAGAGTCTGCCACGCCGCGTTCGGTTGCCATTCAAAGTCAGGCGTTGGAAAATAATGCGGGACATACACAGTTCCGTCAAAGTTGAATGGTGGAATTGGCCGTATCAGAGTCTCTGCGATTTCCATTCATTCGCTCCTGTTTCGAAGAATATCTAAGTAAACTTGATTATAATCTTAACTTGGAACAATTTGCAGGTCGTTTGTAATGCTTAGGAGCTGGTTTGAACCGACGACGAGTGCAGATGTCACCCGCAAACCCACTTTTTTTGTTTCTTGCTCTCCATCGTGCTTGTTTGCGCCAACTAATCTTGGCGCGCTCAAGCCAACTTGTTGAAATTCTCCAACGCCTTCTTGTTTGCCGCCAATGCCTTCTCGACACAAGAGGGAATCGCCAGTTCCTTCCTCGGAACTCGAACCTGGAACCACTCTCCGCTTTCCTTTGCTTCCTTAATCGTTGCCAATACTGCCTCTGTCATTCTTCCCTCCCTTATCATCTTCTAAGCTCTTTTCTTGTTTGATTCAGACCACTTGCTATTAGCCTTGCGAGGCACAAACTTTCGAGCAAACTTTTTCTGATTGACCCCGACAAATTCCATTGGAGCCTCCTCCCACACTGTGCATTGCTACTTTCGTTGATTTAAGATCGCTTGTGTTTCTCCGTGCCTTGTTTGATTCCTACGGCTTCCAAGTGCCCTCCCATTCCGACCAAGCTTGGAGTGTCACAGAACTTTGTCTCCAAGTCTAGTATTCTCTTGAAATTCTCCCCAACTATCTCATTTCGTTTTTCACTCGGAACAAAGTGAGTTAGAACTGGCTTTCCTATCATTCTCACTAATCTCAGCCCACAATTCTCGAAAAGCGCCTTCACTTCTTCCGGCGTGAACGCTTGAAACTCAAGTTCTGCCTCGATCGATCGGTCTGTGCTTTTCATAATGCCTTCTCTGAGCAATCTTGACAATTCATTGAAGGACCTTTCTGCAATCAATCTCGGAATGAGGGAATATTTGCTGTCCACAGAAACAATAACATGAGCATTCGGTTTAACAACCCTTGTCAATTCCTTCACTGCCTTCTCAGGATCCAAACAATAAGAAACAGGATCTCCTTCAGCCAGCGCCATATCAAAAAGGTTTGATTTGAAACATGACATGTCTCTTATGTCGACTATTCTTGTTTCAATTTTGCCCTGCAGCTTTTTCTTCCCTATTTTTTCTTCGGCCACTTTCAACATGTTTTCGGATATATCTGTCAAAACAACTCTGTAGCCAAGCTTTGCCAGTTTAATTGTCCAGCAGCCAGTTCCTCCTCCGGCATCCAGAATAACCGCACCTTTTCCTTTCGGAAGGAACAGTCTAATGTTCCTCCACGTGATTTCCTGATAAAGCTTCCAGTAAGGTTCTTCATACTCTTTGTCGTAATCTTTGGCAGTTTTTTCATAAAACTCTTTAACGGCGTTCGTGTCTCGACTTTTCACAACACAAATACCATGTGGATTTGCTATTTTAATCTAATCAGAAACACACAGGTCACAACAATGTATAGTTTCTGTGCGCGCGCAAAGAATCTAATCGAAGCTGGATTCGAGTACATCTCCGAGATAGAAGGCATAAAGCTCTTCAGAAAACGAAAATAAGCCTGAAACAGGCTTATGGGACTCGCGAGGTGTCGCGGCTCTGTCCGTCGTGCCGAGGGGCTAGCTTCACAGGAGCGTTTAAACCGTCTTTACCGTTTTTGCATATGTCTGTTAACAACCTTTTGGCTGATTATGAAAGTGATTGTCTGAGCATATTTGGCGTTGTATGGCTCTTTTTGCCGATATGTATGAAAAGGTGAACAGACACTCTTAACTAGTTTGCCAAAGCGCGCGAAACTAAATTGTGCCTAAAACAATGGGAAAACTTACCGAACTATGTAAGCTACTCGTAAGGTTTCTGCTTTCTCTTTTTAGGCTTAATAGCGTCTTTTACATTTTATTTGGTATCATCGAAAAAAGAGTAGAAGAGTGAAAGTTTGAACTGTTTTGTCATGACTTCTTAATAATCTCCGCTGCTTTTTCAGCCGGGACCGCTGCCAGTGTTTCTGTCCTTACCGCTCCTACAGAGCCAATAGTAAACAGAGCTTGCATAACTGCCTCGTTACTTGGCCCCTCAGTTATTGCAACGAAATCGTATTGCCCCATAGTATAGTAGAACTCCTTGATTTCTCCTCCAACCGACTTGACCACTTTTCGAGCTGCCTCCAACCGCTGCGGCGACTCTTTTATCTTCGTGACCCCTTCTTGACTAAACTTGCCAAGAACTACAAAAGTGGGCGTTATTTCACCTCCCTTCTGAGTTTATTTGCCCAGGAAGAATCGATCGATCTATCCCCAGGCATTATAACTTCTGCCGAACTTTCCTTTATAATTTTGGGTAAAAGGTTCTGTTAACTCAGGCGCTTGCATGAACTTGGAAGTTCCCATGTTAACCGGAGGCGCTTTTTCCCAGTATGAATGGAGATTTATCGGTCAGAACCGCTTTAGGGTTCTGTTAACTCTTAGGCGCTTGCGTAAGGTCTGTTAACCGTCGGCGCTTTGTCATGGTTATTAAATGGGTATAATGAAAGAAAAAGGGGTATCGCTTTGGCTTATTTTAGTAGTTTCATGCTTTCTTCAATAGTCATTACTGGTCTGGTTTCAGTCATGTGGTAGCTTGAATAAGCCCTGACTTCTGGTTCCATCGAGAATTTTAGCAAAGCTTCCATGCTTGGCGCATCGTAAACCACCACTGTGAAGTGGTCTGGCGCCGAATGCCAACCTCCAACCACCTTGATCCCGTGTTTCTTTAAGAGCTGATCCATTTTTGCCATGAGGTCCACGGTTGCTTTTTTGACTTTCTCATTATGCATCGGACAGCTTTCAGGTGCATGTCTCGAGGATTGCAGAAACAGCATATTGAAACTCTCCAAAGGCTATTGCAGAAGTGTCAGATATAAAACTTTCACATTAATGCGTATGTGGCAGAATTGGTTCAGAGCCCTTCAGAAGTTCTGGAATTGTGATTATTTGGATTTTTGGGTATTTCCAGAATCAAGATAGACTGAATTGTATCCGAACTCCTTGGCTTTTTGTAGTAGCTGTTGCAGTAAGGTCTTGCCATAACCTTTTCCTCGATATGCAGGTCGAATATACATACGTTTTATCTCACCTGCATTTTCCCTTATTTGATGGAGTGCACCCATACCGATTATGGCACCTTCAAGTTCAAGCAGATAATAGACTCCATGTGGGTCCGAACACAATTCCTCAACTTCGCTAGTTAGGTATGCCCGTTTCTTGCTTTCTACGGCTTCTTTTGACCACCCAAGAAGCGTAGCTAGGTCGGTCTTAAAGCACTCCTCGATTCCTCTCAACCACCAGTTCATGTATTCAACGTGCAAATCGACTACTTGAGACCTGTGAATGCTCAAATCAACTGGTAGAAAGTTAACCTTTTCAGCCATCCTCGACACCGTTTAGTGGCATAATCTACTGTGGATTCGGTTCAGCTATAACTTTTCCGCAAAGTCAAAAAGGACTCAAAATGATAGGGAATATTGTTCTATTTGCCCGTTTTCAATCAAAGTGTCCTAGGCTTATGTCAAAAGTTCATGAAAGTGCCGAGGGCTAGCTTCAGAGGAGCGTTTAGACCGTCGTCAAAATGTTCAAATGTTCTTGTCAAATTGGATTTGTAAAGGCGCAGGTCGTACTTAACGGCGCGCCATCATGTGCAAGCGAAGGGGAGCAAACCTTTTCTTATGGTTGACTGACATTCAGAGTTTCTCCTCCAGTCAGCCCCATGAGCCGTTCAGAGGTGCTTCTTATACCAACTGATTGCTAAATTGGCTGACTTCGATAACCATGGCTCGCAATATGTTTCAAAATGTCTGACGGGAAGCACGGACATAGCCTTGGGCTCCAATGTCTTCTCATAGATTGCCTTTACTACATCGAGAGGACAAAAACTGTCCTTTTCGGCAACGATCAACAGCAGCGCCCTCGGCGACATCATGTGGATCATACTGGCAGGATCAAACTCCCGGATCTTCTCCAACGACTCCAAGCTAACCTGATTGCGCCAGTTCGGCTTCTTGATAGCCATAAATTCCTCATATGCTTCTCTTCCAGGCAGGACACATGGCTCTCCCTCGGGAGCCACAACTTTCATGTAGTTGACAACACCAGTCTTGTAGCGCGCTATACGATCCCGTATTAGAATTTCATTCATATCGTCCCAGCCTTGAGGGTTTCTAGCGCGTCGCTGTTCCGGGCTGGGGGCAGACGGAACTTCCGAGACCACCGCTTTGACACGCCTGTCATATGTACCGACATACAGTACCAGGCCGCCGCCAAAGGATGCCCCCCAGATGCCGATTCGCTTGGAATCTACTTCCGGCTGGTCACAAACCCAAGTGATGGCGTTCCGAATATCCTCAACCATCTCGAGTGGGAACACCTGGCTACGTGGTTCACCCTCGCTGTCACCGAAGTATCGATAGTCAAAAACCAGTGTCACAAAGCCTGCACCAGCAAACAAAGCGGCGTAATCGGGTAAAACCTGTTCCTTCACGCCGGTAAATCCATTAGCCATAACAATCGCCGACGCCTTCGAACCCGTCTTCAGGTCGTCTGGCACATAGAGCCAGCCATTACAACGCAAACCTTTACTTGTAAAGCTGATGTCCTTACGCACTTTCAACACATCCGACAAAACAGTAAATTGCTAATAACATATTTGATATTTTCGATCACCAGTTCAAAGTATCCATTGCCTTGAGATCATCTTGTAGAAATCTGTGTGATCCCGCACCTGTGAAAAGAACCGAGGACTAAGCTCTTGATTCGATCGATCTTCCATCACATGCGCAAAATTTCTACTCAAATTTAGCTTAATTCGCTGAAATAAGCTTGGAACAAGCTTAATGTGCCGAGGGCCGGGTTTGAACCGGCGACAACCCGGTCTTCAGCTTCGCCCTCAAATGGAACCATGATGAGTCGGGCGCTCTCCCAGGCTGAGCTACCTCGGCACCCAACAATTCAAAGAAGGATAAATGGATTTTAAAGTTTTCTGAATTAACTGCTGAGAAACCTAGGGTGCAAGTTTTTTATTTTCTCGCCTCGACCAAATGAGGAGAAGGGAGAAAAGAGAAGCGATGTTAACTTCCCAACTTGCACCCAAGGTTAATTGCAACTACGACTAGAAAAATTTTATGGAACATTGTTTCACAAAGCAAAGGGTTATGGCAACTGGTGAGTTAATGAAAGCACCGAGGAAGCCAATTAATAAATCGCAAAAGGACTGTATAATTAGGCGGAAGAAAAGATATTTCCATACTACAGGTTAAGAAAGCGAAAGATGGACAGATATTCAAAATTGCAGAAAGTGAGCCAAGAGATAACCAACAAAAGCAAATGCAAGAAAACATAAGACTGTCAAAACGTTCTCGATTCTCTGTTTCTCTACAAAATCATCATCATCCTCTAAACTTTTCAAACTAATTCACCAAACTCTTATGTTCAAATTCAGTAAGGAAAGACTTTATGAAGTGAAAATAAGTATTTCAAATTCTACAGCAAAGATTATGAGAGTTAAAGACAAAATTTAAGATTGAAGAAGACATGGGCCCGTAGTCTAGTTGGTTAGGACGTCGCCCTCACGCAGCGAATGTAATGCTGGAGGAGGCGGCGAAGATCCCCGGTTCGAATCCGGGCGGGCCCACCAAATAACGTTGGATATGGAATGTTTCAGAGTATACGTAATGAAACAGCATGGGGCTCGCACAGTTATGCAGAGATTCGTCATACATGCAAATTTTCCCATTGTCCCATGAAGCGAGATGTTAGTCAGCGTAAAGTTTTGCGCGCGCTCAAGCCTTCACACGGAAAAGCTATAGCTGAAGTTACTTCAAAGCGCAGAAAAAATGTGAGAATTGAACAAAAAAAGTAATTGTTTTCAGATTAGCATCTACGATGTGCGCGCAAATGGAGAAAGGCAAAAAACGGATTAACGCACTAACAAACCAGAAAATGGAGGGGATAAGCCTTGAAGGATGTTGAGTGGAAGTTGATTTGTGAGCTTATGAAGAATAGTCGGAGAAGCGATAGAGATTTGGCTAAAGCAATTCGGAGTTCTCAACCTACGATTACTAGAATGAGAAACAGGTTGGAGAAGGAAGGACACATAAGAGAATATACGATGATTCCGGATTTTCGCAAACTCGGATTTGAGAATTTGGCTATAACGTTTGTTAAATTCACAAGAGAACTGACTTCAGAAACGATTACTGATATAAGGAAGGCTGGACGAAAACTCGAGAGTCAAACTCCTACCCCGACAATACTGATTATGAGGGGAATGGGGTTAGGATATGACGGGGTTGTTATTTCGCTTCACAAAAACTATGCATCATTCATGGAACTCGCAAGAATGACAAAACAGCTTCCGTTCGTGGATATATCCCGAGTTGAAAGTTTCCTTGTAAACCTAGCTGACGAAAATCCGTATCGACATCTAATCCTCTCCGCCTTTGCCAACTACATATCAAAGTTAAAGGAAAAAGGGAATCAAAACTATGAATGAAAAAGAAGTTAAGAAGTGCCCAAAGTGCAATGGAGTGATGGTCAAGGGTTCAGCGCAGACATTGAATGATGCTTTCAGATGCACTAGGCCAGAACCAAAAGAACTGGAGGAGAAATACAAGGACAGAATTCAGCCATACTACTGCAAAAACTGCGGTTACATAGAGTTTTATAAGGAAAAGAAGGAATGAAAAACCAGTGAACCACAGGAAAATTCCACGTAGAAAAATGGCAGAGTTTGCGGGGGCTAAGAGCTTTTCCACCTGTTGGCTATATAGGCAAAAAGGCCTTCGTCTATGCAGGCCTGTGCAGTAAGATTTATGATGACTCTAGCTCTTGAATCGCTTCTATTGCCATGCCAAGAGATGTTATAGTCTTATCTGGAACTATTCGACCTTCTTTTAAGTAGTCAAGTCTTCTGGATATGGATACAAGTGATGAAGGGTCAGACTCGGCTATTCTATCTCGCCCAATATCGGTCGAGAGATATATTGCTTTGAAACCAGCGTTTTTGGCTCCCCAAACATCGCTCTTCAAGTTATCGCCTATATGAACGATTTCATATGGCTTAGCCTGCAATTCTTGCGCAGATATTTGAAACATTCTGGGGTTAGGCTTACGAATGCCAACTTCATCGGAAAAGAGCATCAAATCGAAATAATTTGCCAAACCTTCTTTTGCAAGAAACTTTCGCAGTCCAAATCCAGGAGTCAGCCCTATATTGCATACAAGTCCTATGAGCTTGTTTCGGTCTTTCAGAGCATGCAAAACCTTGTCGGCATCTGGATTCAAATAGGGAGGAACTTCAAAAAAAGCCGAGACATAAGCCGAGCTTAATTGGTCAATCCATTCTTCTTTTATCACAATCGCACCTCTTGACGCAGTTTTGATGATAAATCTAACCTGATCAAGATGAGTGACATCTTTATTCGTGTCCCAAAAACTCGCAAGCCAAAGAGCCATTTTTTTAAAGGCAAAAGCAAACTGCTCAGCAGAGATTTCAATCCCCAATTCATTCAATGCCCGTGCAAGACTCTTACAGCGAGCATTCGTTCGTCTCAGGTTCCACCCATTTCTTTCAAGAAGCAGAGTCTCCCAAAGATCAAAAGTTACCGCCCTGATTTTTGGTTTCACTGAGCTCAAATTCATAACCACATTGCCCCTCATATCTTTTGATGAAAATGATGATTAAATCTTGCGCACACTTGAAGTATGTGATCAATAAAAGAGCACAACAGTTTCAAATATTGGCGAACCGTCTTGAGCTAAGCCAAGTTGATGTATGTGCATTATGATTAACTTCCACGAATAGTTTGTATATGCATAAGTTTTTTAGAAGAATTGGCAGTAACATATGACGAAATTGCGAAAGGAAAGAGGAATACTTAAGGATTAAAATAGTCGTTACCTAATCTCTTAGCGGGGTATTATTTGCTTCCAATAAAAGATCTGAACCGTTCCCTAACAACACCGCACATAAACCGATTACTACTAATCGTAAACATAATTGTTTTCACCGTTTACTGGCTTTCAAGCATGAACGTCCTACTAGACTATAGATATGCAAACGTAATCGAGACTCAATTTGCTATGATTCCAAACGAGATAACCCATGGGCAACGACTTCACACGGTTTTTACATCAATGTTTATGCACGATCCCTCGGCTTTTGAAGCTGGACTGATTCATCTATTTGGCAACATGCTTTTCCTCTATATTTTTGGAGACAATGTTGAAGACGTCTTTGGCCACACCAGTTACTTGATCTTTTACCTCATCTGCGGATTAGCGGCAGCCTTCGCACACATAATGAGCCTTTTCTTTTTAGATCCTTCCGGCTTGGAGGTACCTGTTGTAGGCGCTTCAGGAGCAATTTCAGGAGTCTTAGGTGCCTACCTTGTGCTTTATCCAACCGCGAGGATTCTAACAATAGTTTTCTACGCAATATTGCCCATCCCCGCAATCATATTTCTAGGCATTTGGTTCATCATACAATGGATGTACGGAATCTTCGACGTCGCAGGTGGAGTTGCCTACTGGGCCCACATAGGCGGCTTCATCGCCGGAATGATTCTAGCCTTAGTTATTGGGCTTAAAAGAAAAAGAGCCCGACAAGCGCGTTATCGTCTATAGCCTAAGTGAATCCGAGGGGTCTGTCCGTCATGAGTTCCTCATCTGCATAAATCAGACTGGGACGGCTACATCATCCCCCATGATCTTAACAGCATCCCCACCAAATAAAGTGTTTGCTAGGTTGTGGTATGTCAAAAAAAAGGCTTACGCTAAGAGCATTATCAACGCTACTGACAAAAGGCTTGGTTCTCTCATAAAAAAACTGCAAAGAATACGTTGCTTGCAACGAAGAACACAATAGTTATAACTATGGAGTTCACCATGGGCAAAAGTCATTACGCATGGTTGAGGCGCACTCGCGCGTACTCAAAGGAAACCCAGCATGATTAGCAATGTTTGCTATTTAATCCTGATAGTGACAAAAGATCAACGACCTTTTTCTCTGTGACTCTGACTTAATTCTTTCACGAGCGCAAGCATCTTACTTATAATATACTTATTGACGATTCTTCCTTTCCCAGCACTTGCTTTTGAAGGATCGCCTTTTATACCGGTCGGCCAAAAATCCCTAAGATTCGCCACAATTTCAAATCTAGGCACCTCACAAAAATTCTTCTCAGTTCTTCCCTTAACCAAATCTGGCCTGATCGCCAAAACACGCGAAGTTTCAATCTCACCACCATGACCATCACGTGCATCAAACTGTCTTCCCCTCAACTCATACGCAAAATCATAGTCCATTGGAATTTTTTTCTATGTCTTCCACGTGTTTGATGTCGCTGAAAAACCATGACAGCGTCAGAATCAGTATTCCTGACAAAGAACATCCTAGAAAAAGGCTAGATGTCCCTATTAATTCTGCAAGTGGTCCCGAAAGAATCATACCGATTGGAGTCGCAGCAGAAGATAATGCCATGTCAACAGAATTCACTCGACCCTGCATCTCCAAAGGAATAATAGTCTGAACAATCGTCATATAGGACACATTCACAATCGGAATACAAAAAAGCATAATCACACCTCCTACCGCCATGAACCAGAACAAACCCATCGGAGTGAGAGCCACAAGCGCATACCCCACAAAAAAAACGTACAAAATAGACGTAATTGCCACCATCTTCCTTCTGAAACCCTTCGTCACAGACATCAGTATCCCGCCTGCAAGCATCCCTCCCTGCACAGCAGCACTGACAAACGCCCATTCCGCAGCTCCGCCTAAATGATCATACTTCACGAAGTAAGGAAGCAGAGTAGACAGAGGCGTCACCAAGAAATTCAAACCAGTAGAAAGCACCAAAAGAGGCACAAACCCCCTAGTATTCCTGACAAAAGCAAAACCATCCGCAAAATCCTTTCTAAAAGAAGACCTTTCCTGCTTCTTTCTCACCGCGGGAATCCTAATAATCAACAGAGGAGCGATTGCTACCAAGAAAGTTGCAACATCAACCCATAGAACCTGGTCAATTCGCCAGACATCCAACAAGAGAACCGCAACTATTGGACCAACTATTCGAACCGCACCAGTAAGAAGATAATTTAAGCCATTTATCCGACTCAATTTGTCTCTAGGAACCATTGACGGAACAATAGCCGTAACCGTAGGATAATGAAAAGCCTGACAAACACCTCTCAAGGCTAGAAACAACAGAACTAACCAAATAGAAGCAACATCCAACCAAAACAAAAAAATCAAACCCAAAGTAGTCAAAGCCTGCAAGAAATCAGCGATACCAATCAGCGCCTTGCGACTTAATCTGTCCACAAGCACGCCTGCAAAAGGAGAGAGAACCACGATAGGAGCAAACCCAACAAGGGAGGCAATTGACAAATAGACAGCGCTTGCTGTTTGAATGGTTATCCACCAAATTATGACAAACTGTGCGATTGATGAGCCAAGCAAGGAGACTAGCTGCCCTCCCCAGAAGAGCAGATAGCTTCGAAATGTCGTCTGGCTCCCTTGCTCCTCCATCCGTATTCCTTCCTCTTTGCCCCGTAAAAAGACCAGACTTGGCATTATCTATTTTCTTAGTTCTTTCACAAGCACAAGCATTTTATCTATAATATATTTGTTAGCAGTTTTTCCCTTCTCTGCACTTGCTTTAGAAGGGTCGCCCTTTATTCCGTCTGGCCAATAATCTTCAGGATTTGCCACAATTTCAAACTTTGGCATTTCAGAAAAATTCTTTTCAGTTCTGCCCTTAACCAAATCAGGTCTGATGGCTAAAATCCGTGAAGTTTCAATTTCGCCCCCGTGCCCATCTCGCTCATCAAACTGCCTTCCTCTTAACTCATAGGCAAAATCATAGTCACTCAGCACAATAATCCGCAAAGAATGTTTCTTACTTTCTTCAGAATACTTATCTAACACATCGCGAGCTGCAAGCCTCAAAGCAGCCATATGCAAAGAACCAGCATGCCCACTCAAAACAATCAAACGCCTAAAACCTTGCCGCACCAACTCATCAAGAACATCACAAACCAAACCATGAAGAGAATTAAAACTTACAGAAATTGTCCCAGGAAAATGCCTAGTCTCAGTGCACACACCATATCTTAACGCAGGAGCAACCAAGCAACCAGCCCTCCTAGCAACTTCAACAGCAATGTTCTCTGGTTGTAAGCAATCAGTGCAAAGAGGCAAATGCCTCCCATGTTCCTCAACACTTCCAACAGGAAGAATCACTATCCTACCTTTCATCGCAGCGTCCTCAGCCTCTGGCATAGTCAATTCATCCAACCAGACAGTTTTCATTTTCATACGAAATCACCTTTTCAACCTAACC
>Ga0315307_1000907_pt1 | contig 12992 bp, 23 predicted proteins | sample TDP2_MG_FD_203079 | JGI IMG/M metagenome (GOLD analysis project Ga0315307, IMG submission 203079) | Freshwater sediment microbial communities from Lake Towuti, South Sulawesi, Indonesia - TDP2 | ecosystem: Environmental > Aquatic > Freshwater > Lake > Sediment | place: Indonesia: South Sulawesi... | reverse complement strand
CTGCAAGTCAATAACGTTATGTTGGAGTTTTGTTTCTCTGAAAGCAAGGAATTTCAGAAAGTCTATAAGCCAAGCCAAGGTACACCTAACATGTTTGTGAACCACCAAATGATTAGTGGCAAGGTAGCTATTGCTACTCTCTTCACAATCTTCGTTTGTTTTCCCCCCTTTCATTTTTTCTTTGTCAACCCCTCACTTGTTGCGGGGGCTTGACTGTCTTGATTCCGTCGATTGTGGTTGCATAAGGTTTGATATGTTCATAACGGGCAATGAAATAAGGCATCAACTCAACCCACAACTGTCTCCACGTTTTTTCTACACGGGGCAAACCGAGCACTTGTGCTCTTATCTTTTCTTTGCCCCCGCCTCGATAGTATTTCATTATGGTGTCTGCGTCTGTTCCAACGTATTCACTAATCACGTCAATGTCAATACCATGCAATGACATTAATGTGATGCAAGTATGTTTTAGAGCAACGTGTGTCGTTAATTCAAAAGCTATGTTTGCGTCTTTGCCTGCTCTTTTCAAGCGTTCATTGTATTCGTAAAGGTCATAGTGGAAGAGTAGGTCAGTTCTGTTAAAGTCTATGATGTATCTCCAAATAAATTCGAGCGCAAAGTCCCAAAGGTCTTTTTCGACGGTTCTCTCGACTTTTGGTTCATAGAGGTCTAAGTATTGGGCTTGCCGATGAATGTTTGCTACTTTAAGACGGGCGAAAGCTGAGAATCGCCCCCCTAAGAGAATGCCCAAAAAAAAGAGCAAAAGTGTGTCGGGTTCGTTGATGACGTTGACAACCTTGATTATGTCTGCGGGTTCAAGATACATATGTTTATGTCTGCCCGCTTCTCTTTTCAACCCTTTTGTTGTAAATCGGGGGTCATCTATAAGCCCTTTAATGTCGGGGTCACGACTCAAACGCATGGTGAACCTAAGAGCAACTGCTTTTGCAAAGTCAATCTTATTAGTCTGCGGGTCGATGAAGTCAACGTGCGGGGCTTGTGTTGCTGTTCCAAAGAAGAAAAGAAAGTCTTGAAGGTCAAAAGTCAATGGGTCTTTCTTATTCTTAAGTTTCCATGCCTCTCGCAAGATACCATGAAGTTTTTCGCCATGCCTTGTTAATCTAAACACTATTTGCCCCGTTTTTGGGTCTTTACTTCTCTCAGAGAGCAATTCCTTAATGGCTTTTGCCGTTTCTGTTTGTTCCCATTCCTCAAAGTATTTTGGCAAGGTTTTTTTAGGTTTAATCGGCATGCCTTGAGGGTATTGTCGCAACACCTTGTAAATCGTTGGTCTTGAAATATTGAGTTTCTTCGATGCTGCAGTTATATTCTTCCATTTGCCTTTTCTGAAAACAAGGATTTTAAAGAGTTCTTCAAGTTGTGACGGGGTTAGGCGAATTTGGTCTTCTTGTATGCTCATAGATGCCCCCAATATTTACATATTTACACTTTTACATTTAAGTGTTTTCATGCTTCCGTCTTATACTGAATCCAACCGATGACGGAGCATGCACCCTCAACTCTAAAATGCAATGCTGTGTTAACTGAACCGACAAAAGGATGCTCTAAAACTTGCTCTCTAAAACTCGCTTTGTTGTCAACGCTGAATTGGTTCGTATCACTTGTTCCGTCTCTGAATTCGCTTTCAACGTCTGCGCTCACTCTAACCCCGTAAGAATAGACCTTATGTTTTTGGTTTGCCACTGCAGAAAGGATTTCATAGTCTCCTGCTCCCCCAAAAGTATTAGAGAAACGCTTGAAAATCGTGTCTTCTCTTTCGGGTTGCATTTTAAGGCTTGTTCTTGAAGACTGTTCAACTATTGCTTTTTTCACAAGGTCGATAACTGCATTGTATATGGCTTGTAAACTTATGTCGTCAATCCAACTGGGTCCGCCCGTTTGCCCTATGAATTGGATGTAGTCAATTTCCTTATTTGCGGGCAATGATGCTTTAACATCCACTTGTTGCCAACTGCCCTCATCCATAGGCACATAAACGTTAATACTTGAACCGTCAGTAAAGTGCACTTTCAAATAATTGTTGGCGACTTGACCCATGCCCCAAAACGTAAAACTTTGAACATTGTTCGTCGGTATAGGGTCTGCAAAGGTCTGTTTGACCCAACCACTATAAATGCGACATGAATATGTTCCCGAGTGAGCATATTGATTTGTTACTAAGGAATTCGTTTCTGTCCAACCCGTAAAATCTCCCGTTTCCCATGTTCCATTAACTATGACCTCACCTATTGGTTGCGGATTCAATTTTTCAACGAGGTCAACCTTAACAATCTCTGAAAGAATGCTCATTTCGCCAACATTGTCGATTTTATGAATGACGTTGATTTCATCGATGACCTTGATAAGATTGATTAAGTTTATTGTTTCAATCAAGTCGATAAGGTTAACTTTTTCAAGCAATGTCATGATGCCCGACCGTTCACGGGCACGGGCTTGAACGTCATCGGGTGTAACAAGTGTTAGCCCCGCAAATTTGAAAGCGTCATAGACTTCTTTTTCTCTTAGGATTTGTTCAATAAGAACGCTGGCTTCTTGCTTAGTTTTGCCTTGAATGGCTCTTAATATTTCTTCCAAAAGTGTCATGTTTTTACAATCACCAAACCGTCAATTAAGAGTTGTGGCACGACTGCGGGTGCGCCCGATGTCCATGAAAAACCCTCTATCCGAGAATTATAACTTGTATGTCCAAACTGAAAGCGATAAAGGTCTAAACCCCCTTGCCAATGGAAACTTGTAAAATAATATACTGTCCATGTTGTTGCATCTAACGTTGCTCCACCTAATTGTTCAGTTATGAATTCTGCGGGGTTGTATGGGGGGCTTGTACCTTCATTCTGATACCATTGAAACCAACCCGTTAGGTCGATGTTTCCATAGACCCTAACAAGAATTGCATCAGTTGCGAACAAGTTGTATTCGGGGCAATTCCATGTTGCTGACATGATACTATCGCCTTCAATAATTCTTATCACCACTGCAACGGGTACGCCCCCCGTGACTTCGATTTCACTGCCCCCCGACCTTCTAATGAAGACTCGTATGCCATATCTGATTTCATCGTATAAGTCGGGGTCTGAAACTAAGCATGACAGAGGCAATGCGGTTTGTGTCAATGCGAGTTTATAAGCTGTCAAACCGTTTACGGTATGTCGGTCAGTTGTCATATATCGGGTTTCAATGGGCATGCTCTCACCTTATTGTATGGATTACTTGTTGGAGACTTGTGTCAGACGGCAAATTTGCAATAACGTATTGGTCAATCCATTGTAAGATTGCTTTCACAGTATTTGAGATTGTCGTCGGGTCATTTGTTGCTACATTCTTTTGCATTGTGAGCGTTATGTCTATTTGTGTCATTGGTTCACCCCCTAGACTTCGTTGTAATTGAGCCAACCCTTAACCGTTCCCGTCGAAGAAAGATAGATTTCAACGATTTCGTTGACAGCACCTTGAGGGCGTTTTCTTCCTATCAGATTCATGCCACAAGCCCCTTTTGCGGGTAAAGCTGCAATGACGTTGCCCGATGTTTTAAAACGTAGTTCAGTCACTATGTCAGTTGTGCAATGATAATACCATGCGAGCACTTCTAGGCTTTTAGTTGCTGCGGGTGCTTTAATATCCCCCGTCGCTGTCTTGCTAAAATGAATGATTGTTCCTTTTTCATTGATGTCTCTAGGGTCATAAACTGAGGCATCCTCTAATCTCAAGACTGCGTAAACATCGTCTTCACTTCTTGCTAAATGCCATGTTCGCCCGACGCTGCCACTGATAGGATGGGGGTTTAAAAGGTTGCTTACGCTTACTTCTGTCCTATATGAATACAATAAGCATATTGGGGCATAATTGAAAGTTAAGATTTCATTAAGTCTTCTGCAAAAACCCCATGCGCCCGAAATTGAAAGATACCAAACGCAAAGCCGACATGTAAGAATTGGGGGTTTTCTGAATAAGGGGTTTTCTGCGGGCTTTTCGCTCATTCTTTCTCGCCATGCAATAGTTCAAGGAATTCACGGTAAAGCCAAACCCAAAAGTTCACAAAAGACCTATGATAGAAAGGGTCGAGCCATAATGGAAGAAAGCTAAGGAAGGCAAGGAAACCAATGAGAAAGACATGCCCCCAATGCAACTTTTCGCCCCCTTTGAATTATGGTGTTTTGCCTACGATGAAAGCATCGACGAAGCATGCGCCCGAATTGCTTTTAACTTGTATCTTTACGAAGAGGAAGGGTTTAGTTGTTTGCACCATTGCGGGCTGTGTTGCTGCATTGATTGAGGTTTCGCTTTGTATTTCTTCCCAAAAGTCTGGGTCAACACAACCTAAGATTTTCCAAAAGCATGTATTCACTGCGCTCTTGTTCTTGATGATAAAGCCTAGATTGCTGAACAGTCGTGCATCGAGTACGAAACTATCTTCGTAACTTGCTCCCGTCAAGTGGTTTTTCAAGACTCGCTTGAGTTTATAGCCCATGCCTTTGCTTTTAAAGGCTTGATGCGTGTCCATTTGGTCGGGCATACTGAACGGAACTTCTTGACCCGTTTTCCTAAAGTCTGCGCTCATTTTATCACTTCCGTGACTTTGATTTTTTAGCCCTTTTTGTTCTTCGGGCTTTCTGAATCATTTGTCGGAATTTTTGAGGATGCTTCCCTTTTCTGTGTCTGCGAATCCAACTAAGAATATCTTCTTGTGGAACATGCCATGACGGGTATTTGCTGCGGTCAAACCGTTTGGTTGCCCCGCATCCTTTCACCCGACAGTGAATCACTTTATATCGAGCTAAGTCTTTCCGCAACTTATGGTATTCTCCAACCACTGAAACCTTGCCAAATGACGTATAGCAATATGACAGCAATTATGAGAATGCCGATTATTGTTTTCACGCTCATTTTTACATCTTACCTCCCGCAACTTGATAACCGACCACTGAGATAGGCAAGACAAAAGGTGTTAACAAACCCTCTGAAAGAATCACTGCAAGAATTGCGATGCCAATCAAAAGTAAGCCTAGAATTATGTTATACGGTCGTGGAACTATCGTTTTCATTCACCCTCTACCTTGCGTTTCATGAAGTAATAGATGAGAACAAGAACAACTGCGAAAACACCCAACAAACCTATCAACCAATAGACCCATTCGGGCAGTTTCCGCATCATTTCTTGTTTCACCTTTTGCGCTATTGTTTCTGCAACTGCCATGCTCAAACCTTCTTTTTGAAGTTTTCAACACCCTTTGTCGTATTCTCGGGGCTTGACTCTTTTCCGTAGAAACGACCTCTTGCTTTTGGTGTTGCTGTCGGTTCTACGGGGGCTTCGACTTTTGCGGGTTCGGGCAAGGGTGCAGTCGTTTCCATTGTTGGTCTTTTGCCATATAGACCCGTGAAACGTATAGGCAAAAGAGGTTTTCGTTTTGTTGAATCGGGTTTTTCTGCCATTATTTCACCATCCTATCCTTTTAAGAATGAGGGCAATTCAAATGGGGGGGCAATGACCTTGCCCTCTGCGGGTCTGCCTTCGACAGCTCTTAATCGACTGTCAAGGTTATTGTATTTGTTCACGAGTTCTGTGATTTTTGTTTGGGCATCCTTGAGAGCATTGTCGAGGCTTGTGGCTTTGTTGTTGAGTTCTGACAGTCTTGTTTCAAATGCTCCGACCTTGCCCGTTATGTCTGAGATTTTTGTATCGAAGCCTCTGAGTTTAGTATCCATGTTGTTTATGCTTGTGTTCAATTCGTTGATTCTCGTACCGTATTTGTCAAGGGTATCTGAAACTGCTATGACTTTAGGTTCTAACTCTTTAGAAACTTTGTTCGTCAATGAATCAAGGCTTGTGCTCAAACTTGAAAGGTCATTCTTGAATTTTGTGAGTTGTTCTTGAAAGTTTGCAAGGCTTGTTTTTGCATTGGCGATTGCGGGGTCTATTTCTTTAGCGATTTTATCTTGCATGGTTTTGATATTGGTTGCGAATTCCTTGACTTTTGCTTGTGCGTCATTTACTGCGGGCATGATTTCTTTCTCAATCTTGTTCTTAATTGGGTCAATCATATTGGTTTGGATGTATTTTTTTGCATCTTCGACTAAGGCTTCAGCTTTCTTTTTTGCTTCATCGACCCATGCTAGAATACGGTCGTTTAAGTCATTGCCCATGTTAGCCCCGATGTTATATGCGATTTGATAGAGGGCTTCATACAGCTTTCTGCAAAGTTCGATGAACAAGTTTTGAATGACATTCATCGGAAACCAATCGGGGCATAGGTTGTCAATTAACGCAGCGAATTGTTCCCATTTCACATATTCAAGAGCTTCTGCGAGATAGCCTAAGGCTTTGCCGAATTCTCTTTCTGCGGGTCGGGGGGTTGGTTTTTTCTTTTCTATATAGGGCATGTTTTCACCTTGACCTTAAGGGGGCTTTTTTCATTGGTATGGAGAGAACGGAGAAAGAATCCATAACCTCTGAAAGACCCCCCGTTCACTATGAGGATTAACGTGAAGTTTGTTAGAAAAAGAGGGGTTTTGGGTCATATAAACCTACGCTCGCTTTGTTTCTTCGGGTGTGACACCAAGAAAGGTCAATAGATAGACTGCTACAGAGCCTATGGCGAAAAAGAGGTAGTAAAGCCATTCGTTTGCTTCGGGCATACGGTCTTGTAAGACCGTCATGACCCCACTTGTTCCGACGAAAGCATATAGGAACAAGCATACGGCTATTACTGCAACTCTTGTTGTTGTTGGGTCTAACTGCATTTTTAGTGGCAAGGTGATTGCCCCTTAGAATAGAATCATGCAAAGTAGAATAACGAGAAGCCCAACCCAAACCCATAGGTTCTTAATGTCTGCTTTGCCCAACCAGAAAATTAGGGCAATGCCAGCTAAGAAGCCGATGACTTCACCGACTTCTAGGGTTCGCCCCCCTTCCCATACGGGTCTAGATAGGAACTCGCCTATTGCTGCTGACAAGTTGTTTCACCTTTTTTAGAGAGTGTATCTCTCAACAACTCGCATTCCGAAGTTTGTCATTGCTGTGGCAATGTATAGATAGCTCTTGAGCATGGAGAATTCAGTCGATGGAAAGCCGTTTGCCCATTGCAAGAAGAAATAGCCCGCATCTAAGTTTTCCTTGAGTCGGGCGTTATTCTCTGCAACGATTGAGTCTCTGCGTACTTCACCGACGATGGTGAGTTCTCCGTCGGGTTTGCGGGCAACAAGTTTCAGAAGCGTTAGATAGGCAACGTTTGTTCCTACTGTTCCGTTGTCGTCTTCAACGTACAAATAGGAATAGATTCTGTATGCCCTTTCGTGTTCGTATTCTTGCCAACCCGTGTTCGCTCCATATTTGCGATAGGCAAGGAATTTCTCGACTAAGACCTTCCAATCGCTCAAGTCTTCGCCCTTGTAAGCACTCTCGACAACCGTGACATTAACCACATTCTTAACACCCGCACCCCCCGCAACCGTTAGGATTTTCAGTTGGAGGCTTGTAAAGACCCATGCGGGTAATGGTCTTGCTTCGGGGACAGACGGGCAACTGAAGAAAAGATGGTATATGCCCGTGACATGTCGTTGTCCTTCCATTCGTTGAATGTTGACAACCATGCCCCCGATAAGGTCTTTCAAGTATTTGTTACCGTTTCCAACAACTTGAACGGTTGCCATTGTGTCTGTCAATGTTGCGTCTGTGTCTTTTCTAAAAGACACAAGAATTTCGTGGATGAAGTGGTCACGGGGTAGGTCGAACGTTAAGTTTGTGGCTGTGTTTGCTACTGAATCGGATTGTTCAGGTATTGGTCTTTGCCATGTTTTTGTAGGTTCTAACCCTTTGTCTTTTTGTAGTTCTAACATAGCCATTTGGCGTTTCCCTCACATAGTAACCCTTGAAGGGTTACCGTACATATTTGTGCACTAAAGAACTATATAACACTATATTGATTATGTGTGCATTCATATTTGCTTGAAATAGGGCAAACTCTTTATTGTTCCACATAGACAGCAACGCATTATCCAACCCAAAAAGGTTTTTTCAAAAAGAGTATGAGGGGTTTCTTGTTTGCAAGTTTCGCAGTATTCATGATAGTGGCATTCAGTCAAGGTCAGAGAACTCTTTTGACGGGTTGATAGAGTCGAGCTTGACCCCCTAATGGATAATAGATGAAGTGATATTTCGGAAGGTCTTTACTTTGCATGATTATTTCTTTCGGAACAACTTTTTCATACCATTCAACATCTTGCGGTAGATAAGTCCTAAAGATAAAGTGATGTTGGCAGTTTGCAATGATGTCGTTGTGTATTTGGGCTACTCTTCTTGTTGTGAAGCGATACGATATGTTTTTGTTGCCACCTTGATTGATGATGCTTTCGAGTTCGGGGGGCATGTAGTGTTTGGTGCAGAAGGCGCTCATTTCTTCTATGGCAAAGATGCAATTTCCTTGACCCCAAATTTCTTTGCAAGTTTTCAAAAAAGAGGGGGTTTTTTGGGCAAAGTGTGGCTTTACGATTCGTTGAGTTTTGGGTCTGAGGGGTTGAAAGTTTTTTCTTGAGAAGACCCCCATTGTGTCGAAGATTGTGTAGGGGTTGGGGTCGTGCCACATCATATCGGCTAAGAGGTTTGTTTTGCCTTCTTGCCCCATGCCAACAATGCAAACGTTTTCTTTAAAGGGGTTGTCTAAATGTAAACTCATGGTGATTCTTCTTTATAGTCTGAGCATTCAAATAATGTGATAGGCATCGGTTTGTGAGCATTGCATTTTTCTGCAAACCAATGTGGTACATAGGTTTGTCGTCGATTTCCATGAGGGCAAGTTTCATCGAAAAGATGTTGGCAAGACCCGCAACGGGTTTTTTCAATTCGTGTGTCATCGATGTTATTTTTCAAACCTTGTTTTTCTCCGTCTTTTATAATCGATGCACATGCCCGCCCCATTTAGGTGAACACATGCCCTTCCGCAATGAGGGTTTAGAACGCCTTGATTGTTCCATTTGCAAGCGATGTTTTTGCAGAAGACCCGACCCATTATTTAGCCCCTTGTTTTGTTGGGATTGCTTCTATTAATATTGCAAGAGCGTATTCTTTCACGATTTCTTCATTGTTCTCGTTCTTTGTCTTCACTTTCAACCCTCTAATCACTGTTATTGGGGGTAAGATTTCAAAGAAAGCCATGACGGGTTCAAGAACTTTTGTCAATTCCCCGATGTTTTCCATGAGTTTTGTGGGGTCTTGTATCAATTTGGGCAAATCCATTTTCTAGTTCACCACCATTCAATGTTTTTTGTTTCAGCTTAATGCTGCTAAAAAAGGGGGGTTCTGTTTCTCTTTCATCTCTTTTAGTTCTTGTTCTGTTGGGGGTTTCTGAATGGGTCTTTCTGTTTTTTCGGGCGATTTGATGACGGGTTCTTCTTTCTTTGCAACCTTGCGGGCTTGTAATCTTTTATTGACAATTTTGACGACGATTGACCCGAAGTGAACGCCTAGGGTTACGTCAATGAATTGGTCTTCGTTCAAACTAATCTTTGTAAAGCGATAGAGTAGAATCGGTATGAGGGTCGCAGTGTCTTTTGCTTCTTGTGTATCGAGCATGTCTTTTGCGCCCGTGAATGCTTCAAGCCCATTGTTTATGAGTCGTTGAATACTGCGTTCAAATATGGGGGTCAGTTTTTCAACCATTGGGGTCGGGGTTGGTTCTGTGACCGCAGGGCTTATAGGGGCTTCTGCGAAAGTTTGAGGCGTTGCTTGTATCGGGGGCGTTTCTGTCGGAGTTGGTTCTTCAAGCATTGAAGGCGGTAAGGCTTCGCCCTCTTCTATTTTGAATGCGGGCACTTCGGGTCGTGGAATTTTCGCTTGTTCTAACATGAAACGGCTTTTTCTGAGGGCTTTGTATCCGAGTGCTGCTTTGCATCCGAGTTCTTCGGCTATTACTTGAATGTGTTCCTTCGCAGTTTTTAGGTCTGAGTATTCATTTAAGCGTTCGATGAATTGTTGAGTTTTGGTTTTTGCGGGTTCTTCGAGTTGGGGGGTTTCTGTAGTTATAAGTTCGGCTTCTTTTTTTGCTTCTTCTTCGTCAGTCATATTCTTTCTTTTCCTTCGGGTTGGTTTCTAACCTTTATTCCTCTTAATCCTTCTCTCAGAGTTAATTCTATACCACATTTAGGGCATTTATAACTTGCCTTTGTGTTAGCTATTCTCTTCATAATTGGGGGCACAATTTTCTTTGTAGCGCATAGGGGGCAATAGATTCTAGGCATGACTTGACCCTTCAATCTCTTCCAATTTGTCTAGAGGGTTTGATTTCTTTTCTTGTATATACTCGAACTCTAAGGTTACTTTGTCACGGTCTTCAAGCAAGCAGTCAAGGGGTCGTTTGGGTAGGGCATCGCCAACTTTTTTAACAATCACGATAAGACGTAGCATGCTCTCTCACTGTCACGCATCGATATGTAAAGACTCCGACGTTCACTTTTTTGGGGCATTTGGTTTTGTCTATGCAACGGCATGAAACTATTCCGTCAGAACCGATGGCAATCATTGCTTGTTTGCATCTAAGCTGCGCTACCATGTTTTTGTCCTTCCTCTTCGCCTATTTTGTAACCGAATTCCCAAGCTCTATTCAAGTAAAAGGCAATAGATACCGTGCCAACAATACCACATCCGACACCTAAGATAAAGGCGAGAATGACTTCAAGCATTCAGTAACCCTTCATAATTTTGAGAGGAAAGACTTGAATACAAAGCTGCATGCGCAATAGACCGTCTCGATGCTGAAGTGAACATATACTTTGCACTTGCCATCTTTCTCGATTGTTTCCTTCCCATCGGGGGCATTGGTAACAATTTTCGTCGATGAATAATTGAAGAGCACTTTTGAAGTCTTTGGGGGGTTGGGTCTTTGCGGGGTTAGGTTGAGGGGTTGGCGTTAATTCTTTTCTTGACCGTTCTGCCCAGCTTTGTTGTGCGTTCATTCTTTCTTTGCCTCACTTGTTGGCTCTTCCGTCAATTCCTTCGATTTCACACTTATATGCAAGATACTGTAGCTTGTTGTCATTTCGGTCTGCATGCAAATTTCATAGTTTTCTATATATTCAAGCTCTTGTTGACGGTCTAGGAATTGTCTTAAGTTTTGTAGAAAGTCGATAGCACTGTCTATAGGTGTGAATTCTATTTTTATTTCCATTCTTTCATCTCCTTCTTTTTGGTTTATTAGTCTGAAAAGGTGAATTTAAACGTACATATCATGATTCAAACATGTAGAAGTTAACTAATGATGCCTTCATTTCTGCATTCTTGTTTGTGAGGGCAAGGATTCGCATAACAGAAACTTCGGCTATGCCCTTCGGGGCATGGTTTTAAAGGTTGACTTTCGTAATAGTTTCTTGACCCTTGACCGTAAGGTTTGGAAAAGTCGTCTTCTGAGGGTTGCTGAATTGTAAATTTTTGGCGTTTGCGCTCTCTTGTTCCTATGGGTCGGCATTGCCTTTCTTTGTAGGCAAAGCGTTTTTGTCGTTGTAGGCATGCGAAGGGGTTAACTCGTTTGAGGTCACAGAACCAAAAGCCTATTTTTGGGTCTATGGCTCTAAAGTGGCAAGTCGGGGGGTTCATAAGCATCTCTTTTGGGGTTTGAGTCACTATCGCTTTCTCCATAGAGGTTTCTCTAATAACCGTTTCAGTCGGTTGTGATTTGTCAACAATCAGTTTTTGGTACAATTTTTCGATTAATAACCTCATGTTCTCGCTATTTGGCGATGCTTCGCAATTCATAGTTTGTAAAATCTGTTTTAATTTGTCAATTTGTTCAGATGTCAATCTGAACGCTATTATTTCTAAGGTTGGCATGATGAAGGTTTAGAGGTTACTGACTTTTAACTCTTTAGCCGAGCCGTCAAAGGTGTCTGTTAACAGTTGTTAACAACGAAAGAACTCCATTTCACTTATTAATTGCCAAAAATAAGGATGAAAAAGTCTTAGAGTTCATTTTGTCAATTTTGGCTCTGTTTACCATTGCTGTTTACCATACCTCTTGAGGAATCACGTTAATTTACGATTCTTTTACGTTTTCTTTTACGTTTTGCCATGCTTTTATGGGGTTTCGTACTTCTCTGGAATTTGACTTTTTTACATTTCTAAACTGAAACAAAACACAAAAGAGAAAAGGGGCTTTATTTAGAGTCTTATTCCTCTTTTTCTTTTCCAACGTTGTATATGAGTAGCTTCTGTTGTTTACACTTCTTTTTTGCTAAAGATTGGGCTAAAACACTTCGTGTGCTTCTAAGATGGTTTGGAAGTATATGTTTAGGGTTTTCCATTGGTATAGACCAACATTTAAAATATAATGGATTATTGATTAGAGCTTGTCTTTCAACATTCATGCCCTTAGTCAAATGATAAACGAAGGGTTCTTTCTCAACGAATTTGTGAGATAATAAGGCTTTTGCAACTTGTGCGTCTATCTCTTGAAAATCCGTAAAGGGCATGAAAGACATGCCCCACTTCAATGACGTTCTCCATAGAGGATTATCGATATAACCACATTTGGGGCAAACTTGCAAGGTCAACCTTCCAAAAACCCTTAAGCATAGAGTAACTTTAGAATGTTCTTTGCTTGTTCTTCTGAATAGAGCAACAACAATTTTGCTTTAACGATTTCCTTTTCCTTCATATCCTTGTTCCTCAATAGAAAGGGATTCTGCGTTTGCTTTAAATGTTCGCCCTTCATTGTTCTACGGTTCTACAAAAAAAAGAAGGGGTTAACGGTCATACAAGCAATGCAAGACTTCAAGGCTTCCTATGGCGAGCAAGATTTCAGTAGTCAACATTTGAATGAACCCGAAAGGCAAAGCCCAAAAAAAGACGACTGCGGGTGCTGTAAAGAGAAAGACAAATATAAACAGCACATGAATGGGCTGCAAGTCAATAACGTTATGTTGGAGTTTTGTTTCTCTGAAAGCAAGGAATTTCAGAAAGTCTATAAGCCAAGCCAAGGTACACCTAA
>Ga0315307_1000903_pt1 | contig 13018 bp, 5 predicted proteins | sample TDP2_MG_FD_203079 | JGI IMG/M metagenome (GOLD analysis project Ga0315307, IMG submission 203079) | Freshwater sediment microbial communities from Lake Towuti, South Sulawesi, Indonesia - TDP2 | ecosystem: Environmental > Aquatic > Freshwater > Lake > Sediment | place: Indonesia: South Sulawesi... | reverse complement strand
AGGAGCTGATTGGGGTCGAAGAGGTGCTCGCCACGCTTGAAGAGCTGATGGATAAAGAGGGATTGCGGAGGATACGGAGGGCTGAGGAGGAATATAAGAGCGGGAAATACGTTACAGCTGAGCGCAGTTCCGAGGTTGAGAAGCTGATCAAATGAGCCCTTTGGGCTACAAGGCAGCTTTAACCAAGAGCTTTTTAAAGGAACTTAAGAAGCTCCCGGGAAACCTAAGGACCAGGGTTCTAAAGGCTATCGACTAGATAATCGCCAATCCTTTCTCAGGCATTAAGTTGAGGGGTGAACTCGAGGGGCGTCGGAGGTGGAGGGTGGGAAAGTATAGGATCATCTACTCAATAGATGAGGAACGTAAATTGGTCGTGTTTTTAGATGTCGGCCATAGAAGGGCTATTTACGGGTAGCTCGATCCCTCCAAAATAAAGATTGAGCACGGCGGGGGCAGAAGCACGATTTTTAGGACAAGGGCGAAGGAACTTCCCAGCAGAAGAGTGAAAAAATAAAAGTTTGGGGGGCGCTCGCGACGCCCTCCCTCGAACTCACTTAGGTCCGCATTCGGGTTTGCCTAAATCGCCCTTAACGTGACTATCGTCCACATCCTTGCTGGCACAGTTATGACGCCTGGCGCCTGTAGCCAGAGTTGGAAGGTGTCTTCCTCAGTGGGCACCAAGTCCATCAACAAGCCCGAAGCTGGTCCTTTGGGTACATCCAACCAAACCGCCAGCTCACCGAAGTACTCCATATCGTACGTGTCGACGCCTATTGCAGGACCTAGGGTCCACTTCGCAGTAGGCTCGCCTGGTGCGCTCTTGGCATCGTCTCCACTTATGGTTACGACCAAGGGCACGTTACCAGTGTTTCTGACGGTGTAGATGCCTGAAGTTGCGTCCTGCGTTTCATCTAGGACTCCGATGTCCCAGGCTGTAGGCCATAGCTGAATCGCTTTGACCTCGGCATCGACGGTCACCTTCATCCAAGCTTCAGGTATCCTGGCCCCTGGTACCAGCACGTGCGCTGAGACACTATCGGTATCGTTGCAATTAAGTGGGTCTTCCAAGCAAGTTGCCGTGACGGTGATGTCGTTCCTAACGCTTGTCTTCAGATCCATCGGTACGAGGAACTCCATCCAGGCCTGTCCGATCGAGCACGCGGGTATAACCTGGACCGGTGGCTCTATTACGTAAACCCAGTCTGGGTATGTCCTGTTGACATCCCAAACATTTTGGTCAATTGTCAATACTTGGGTTTCGTCGACGTTGCCTAGGTTCTTGATCCTTATCCACCACTTCAGCATGCTGCCTGGAGTGGCGGTCTGGTCCTGGGTCAGTATGTCCACCTTGACGCACCTTGCAATTGCCACATGGACCGTCGCCATGTCGTCATCACTCTTGTTCTCGTTGTCCCACGGTGGGCTGTCGGCCATTGTCCCCTGAGCTGTTACTATTATTGTGTACGTAGTGCAGCCGATCGCGTTCTCCGGGACCGTGACGCTCAGCTCGGCGAAGTCCATCTTCCCTCCCTGAATGTACAGCTCCGGCGGCATTATCTCGAGTGTTGGCAGGGTTGCACTGGGATCCGAAGCAAAAACCTCAGCACTCAGCTCGTACTTGTCGTTCCACTCGCCTATGTTCGCGACCAGCACCTTGAAGGAGAGCGGGTCGTACCTCTTGCCGCACCACTCCTTGTCGATTATCAATATGGCCTCCTGGTGAGCGGGTGGTCCGTCTTGGTCCTCGATCTGTACCGCGACGCCTCTGCCCGAAACCGTGGTTGCGGTAACCCAGCATTTGTTATCGTCGCTCTCCGATGGTAGGTTTCCTGATGTCACTGTTACTGTTATTTCATCGGTTGTGCCTGCCACTACTATGGGTATGGTAACATTAAGCGTTGTAGTCCTGCTCTCGCCAGCTGGGACGTCCAGGAACGAGTAATCGTCGAGCGATAATCCCCAGCCCAAAGTGTCGCTATGGCTCAGGTTCAAGTTGTCAGTAGCTCCGCCATTATTCCAGACGACGACAGTTGCTGTAACCGTTGCGCCTATGGCACCTGACTGGGTCTCTGGCACTATATCATCAATCTCGACGGCAAATGCAGCGGTCGCGTGTGCGTTCGCGTTCGCGCTGTCAATTGCCTGCACGCCACCGGTGTTCTCGGTGCCAGTTACGGTCACTGTAATGGTGTCGTTGGTGCAGTATGGTGTTAAGGCGGGTATAGTCACGCTCGCCGTGACTGTGCTGTTAGAAGCACCTCCGGCGACATAGAGCTTGGTCGCGCTCAGCGTTGGAGTCCAGCCTTGGGTGTCGGCGATGCTCAAGTCGTAGTTGTCCCAACCAGTGCCAGTGTTGTTGACAGTGACGGTGTATGTGAGCACTACAGGCGGAATACCGCTCTGGCTAGCTGGAGCAAGCGATACGTCGACGCTGAATGTCGGTGGTGTGACCAATGATGTGGGTGAGTACACCCCTATGTTATCGAAGCCCGTGGATTGCTTGTAGCCGCAACCTGGGCAGTCCTGCGTCACCTGTGCCTTCAGGTAGTATGCAGCTGCACCCCAGTTGTCCACGAAGTCGTACACGCTGTCGCACTGGAACCTCCAACCGAAGCCCAGCTTCGCGAGGATCTTGTTTTGCAATCTGTAGTAGTTGTAGCCCGAGAAGTCCGTATTGTTGAAGATCAATAGGACGCCTCCAGCTCTGACCCAGTTGTCTATCGCCTCGACTTCGAGGTCCCCTAGCAAAGCCGGGTTTCCACCAGACCACCTAGCACCCATCTGCATGCCTGGTATGACTAAGACGTCGTACGGCGTAAGCTTGGCTTGGGTGATATTGTTGTCCAGGTTGTCCTCAACCACAACGTATCCCTTGGCTGCTAGGGCTGTCCTTATCTGCGAAACCCTAGCCCCCTGTTGGAATACGCCATGGCCCCTGAACCACAGCACGTTGTCAGCTCCGGGCAGACCCCACTGGATCACCGAGTCAAGCAGCTCATCCAGGGTGTTGTCGTACGGGTTGGTCGCAGCGTTCCACCTGCCGTTGTCTAAGGTGGACGTCAAACCCGCTGCGAAGACCGCCCCGCTGCCTATCCTCTGCGCAGCCGCTAATGGTATTGGGCCTGAGGGATAGGAGACGTATTTCGGAGGATTGGCAGGCATGGTGTTGTCGAATGCGTTCGGTCCAGATTGGACCAACACTCCCGAAGTCCACGCGTTCACCTGGACCGTCGTCGCTGATGGGGTGACGGAACCGACGGTGTCTTCGGCGAAGTCTATTGAACCGCCCCAACCGGCCTTGTTGATCAATTGGCTAGTCGCGCGGTGAATTATCCCTCTGCTCGCGGTCCGCACGACTATCTCGACGCAGATATATCCCTCATCATTGATACCCGATGTGTTGCTTACCGTGAATGTCCACCTGGTGCCATCGGTCCCGGCTCCGGACGCGAGGTTCGTCGAGTTCTCCAACATGATGTCCGTTCCATCGTAAACGTTGTCGTTGTCGTTGTCGATCCAGGCCCTAGCACCTGCTATGGTGAAGTTATCGTAAGCGTGGCCGTTGTCCTCCCAAACGAGTGTGACGCCGTAGTATCCTGGGCTCACCTCATTGAACAACAGCCTTGTGATGAGGGTGATTGTCTTACCCTGAGTGACCGCGATTGTTTGGCCACTGTAGTTGTTGCTGATGTGACTCGCGGCTGAAGCTGGTGTAGCGACGATCACCATCGACGTTGCAAAAGCTAATGCCAGCAATATGGACGCTATGCCACGACTAAGATACTTAGTCCTCACTTTTTGCCTCCTTTTTTCTCGAGGTATTTCCTCGGTGATAAGACCTCTTTTTTATTAAGTATATAAGTTTTGCCCATCTTTTCATTTGGTATATAAGTTTTACCCAAATACAGGGGCAGAATCCCCTAAAAATAGGGTAATGAGGCCGCCTGGGGCCCCTTTGCGCGCCGCCGGAGAGGCTGAAGGCTGAACAGATGGACGCAGATTGCCGCATGATTTACGGGCAAGAGCGAGAAAAGGTAAGTCAACGGCACCTCAACTTCCGGTATCGAGGCTTTCGCCAGCCTTGGCCACGAGCTGACGGGTTAGCTTGGCTTGAGCGTGGCGCCTGAGCTTCTTCTCGCGGCGCTTTTTCCTATCCCTCCAGCTAGGCTTGTGCCAATGGTATCTGCGCAAACTGATCTGTATCCCGTCCTCAACAGTGCTCCACAACCATATTAGTTAGTTGCGGCAAGCCCCAAGTCTTGGCTCTATACAATGGGAGGTCTCAGTAACAAGAAATAAGCATTTGCGCGCCGCCAAGAGGCTAAAAGTGAGGTCGAAACCTCACCTGGAGGGGCGGCGCGCGACCGTAAGCAACTGTAAGCGCCTACGGTTGTCCCTATATATGTTTCAACACAATTTAAAGGCGCAGGGTAAAGGAAAACATCGATGGGCGCTCGCGGCGCCCTTTCGGAACTCGTTTGTACCCTGCTGTCGACTTAAGGATCTTCCCAGATGGGATCCCTTGTTGTCGGGGCGTAAGGCCACTGCCCTCGTATGCCCATGAGTTCCTTCCAGAGGTTATCCCTTTCAGGCACTGTAGCGTATGGCCATTCTCCCCTGATGCCCATTAGCCTCTTCCAGAGGTCGTCCCTTATCGTTTCCCAGCCTTTCACCTTAGATATCTCGTTGTTCTCGTTGTCCACAAGCCACAGCTTTGCCTTCCTAACCCCGATGTTCTCGGGGTGCCGGACGTTCTCGTTCTCCGGAACCACCTGCCAGGGCAGGGCGAAGTTCTCGTGGATGACGTTCTCGTTCTCGGGCGAGTTGTCGTAGTCGTAGAACTTCACGACTAGCTTCGACCCGGTGTAGAGCCAGAGGTCGTCCTTGTACATGTTGAGCTTGTACAGGGTCTCCAGCTTGAACGTCACCGTCCCCTCCCAGGCAAGCGTCACCGCACGCGCGATGCAGCTCGCGTTGTCCTTGACTGTGTTGTCTCCCTGGGATGTCGCGATAACGGTTATGTTGTCCCTCGTGTCGTGCGCTGCGCCCCCGGGTATGGTGACGCTCAGCGTGGTCTGCCTGTTCTCACCGGGGGGAACGTTTTCAAACCTATTCTCCGAAAGTGATGGGCCCCAGTTTTCGTTATCGATTACATTCAGGTCAAAGTTATCGTTTTCGATTCCGGTATTCGTGACCGTGACGGTGTAATCCAGTGTGTTTCCTGGTGAGCCGCTCCGATAATCCGGATCAACGCTTACGCGAACGGCGTAATTTTCAGGCAAGGTGTAGGTGACCATGAGATATGGGAGAGGTTCGCTGGGGTAAGCATCCTTGCTGTAGAACCACACGGATGCGTCCATGTTCTCATTCTCTGAGATCAAACCAATACTTGCCGTTTTATCACCCGTTAACTCGCCCTGGACGTACGAGGCGACATTCCAAGAATACCATACATCGTACGTGCCATCCACCGTCTCGCTGTCCAAGACGGTGGGGCCCATCGGCGGCCTATTATCCCAACATAACGTGTCCTCGTTCCAAGTGTCGTCGCTGACGTTCTCTGCATCGATCACGATGGTCCTTGGTTCATAATTTGGGGGTCCATTCGAGGCGCCGTAGTGGGTGTTAGCATATAAAATAGCGTTGTCGATTATCGAGCCCTCCGGAATCCCGCTCAGGTCGAACTTGAGGTAGGCCCTTTCCGCCAGATATTCCGTATTTTCCTCCCACCCGACGTAGAAGTTGTAGTTATCGCCAAGATTCTGGATTGCCGGGTTGCCCTCGACAACGTAGGAATCATCAATCGGGTCCAGTCTAACTTCAACTTCGCTCGGTGCTTCTACCTCCCCAGGTAGATACGCCCATAGGACGGGGTCCCCGCTACATCCCCGCCAGCAGTATATCTTACCCCTACTCCCGCTCGCGAAGCCGAGGCGGTGGCCATTTTGACTGCCTATGCCACCAGGCATGTCCGCTAAACGCTGCCATGTATTGGTGGAGATGGTGTAAAGGTAGAAACGGTTGTCATAGATGGGTTCTGGGACGCATTGATTACCACTCACCGCATAAATGGAATCGCCATATTCACCCCCTATCCAGATCAGGGAGCCACCGTCTCCGACACCGCCAGCCCCGCCGCCCCATGGATATGCCGGTATGGGCGCCATATCCTCCCAATTATCATTCAAGAGGTCATAGCGCGCAAAATCGTAGCAGGGGGCGCTCTCCAACCACTCCCCCCTCAGCGCGTATAGGTAGTTACCGCCGGTCCAAACGAGCGAGCATCCATCATCGGTTGTGGTCCATCCAGGATTAAATGACCTGTTTTCCCAAATATTGTCGCTGATTTTGTATCGCCAGAAGCTCGTCCCGTGGCCAGCGCTGCCCACTATCGCGTAGATCCAATCACTTCCGGTCCCGAGCGCGCTTCCCGGAACCCAAGCTATGGCGTCCCCGGGGCCTTGGCCTTTGGGGTTCTTAGTATTTTCCAGGTTCTCCCAGTTGCCATTAGAGATGCTGTAGCGGTAGAAGTAGTGGCGATAATAACCATCGTCACCATCGGCATAAGAGGCGCCGAATAGGGTGTAGAGGTAATCTCCATTGTCCCAGGCCATGCAGGTCCCGTTCTTGAACGCTCCTAACGTAGAACCCGGTTTTCCCGGCTGCCACAGCAATCCTGATGGGACTGAAAGGATCTGCCATGTATCGTCGACAGAATTATAGCACATGAAATGATCAGGATAACTATTCGCGATGTAGATGTTTTCCCCTGCACCCGCCACAGCTACGGCATAACCTTCTATGAAGGGAGAGTTAGATATAACAACCCAGACTCCAGGGCCGGCGGCAATTGCTTCCGCGGATTCGCTTATCCTGTTTTCCGCCTGCGAGGTGGCGGTAACAGTTATTTTGTCAAGCGTGGCGAGCTCTTCATTCTCAGGTAGGGTTACGCGGAGCGTGGTCGTCTTATTTTCACCAGGACCCACATTTAAGAACAGGTTATTATCGAGTGTTGGACCCCAGCTAGGAATGGCGTTATCGCTCACCACTAGATTGTAATTATCATTGATCGTGCCACGATTCTTGACCGTGACGGTATACTCAAGATTATCCCCAGGCCAGGCAGCCTGAGAGCTCGGGGAAATGGACGCGGAGAACAAAACTTGAGGCGCATTCTCATAGTACCACACCTCCAGGTAAGGCCACTGTGTTGGATAATTATCATCTTCCGTGGCGGTGAAGTCCACGTCAGTGTTTTCCGAAGGGTCGACATCCTCTTGAGGTGAGTATAGGACGAAGCTCGCCGCCCCATCCGCGATCTCGTTCTCGATGTATGATTTGACAGGGACGCCAGGCCAGCCATGGATCGTGCCGAGCCATGGGTTGGGAGAATATGATATGTAGTTGATGTACTCCTGATAGAGGTTTTCTACTTTGGGTGGCTGATTGCTCCAATCTATCCCATTCTCCGTCCAATTGTCGTTCTCTACCGTCCAGACTTCGACCCAACACCACCTTCCTTCGACATAAACACCAAAGTGGTGGTAAAGCCCCAGATAAGCGTTCTCGATCAACGCCCCCGGCGGAATTGAAGATATATCGAACTTGAGGAACGACCTCTCCCTAGGGCAATCTTCTAGATGATATCTGCCACATGGGAGCTTGAATTGGTAATTTTCGCTCAGGTTGCCCCTGTTTTCCCATACAGCTTGGTCATCAGTGGGATATTCCTTGTATTGTTTGGGTGGGGGTACGAGATAACATATGGCTTTGCAGCTATCATTGTCCCTGATGTTTTCGTTCTCTTGAGAGGTGGCGGTGACGGTTATGAGGTCCTCGGCGCCGTCATCGGCATCAACTGGCACGGTGACGCGGAGCGTAGTCGTTCCATTTTCACCCGGCCCCACATTCAAGAACAGGTTATCATCAAGCGTTGGACCCCAGTTCTCGTTGTCAATCACGGTCAGGATGTAGTTATCTGCAGCTGTGCCCATGTTCTTGGTGACGACGGTGTAGGTCAGCGTCGTCTCGGGCATGCCACTGTTCTCGCTCGGCGAAATCGAAACATTGACCGCCATGCCGCCGCTGAGAGACCCGGTGATCACCACATCATCGAAGCTGACTTTATCAGAAGAACCGCTTCCGGAACCACGACCTTCAGCCCGCCATCGGATGTATAAAGTCGGCTTGTTTCCCACATCGCTATCAGAACCAACTGATAGATTAGAGATCGTTTTTGGACTTCCATCGGTATCCGGAGTGTAACTAGCTCCAGAAATTATTGTCCATGTACTGGCATCTGTTGACCACCATGTCTCGAAGGTTGTTGTCCTACCACCGTTAAGTTCCAGAGCCCATTTGAACGAAATTTGGATGCTGTAGTAACCAGTTGTCGCAAAGCTTTTTGTATAAATCCACGGAGTTGGACAATTTGTAGAAGGTAATAAACCGAGCCTTCCCGCGCCTTGCTTGGGGGCCCCTGTGGTGTTTGATAGTGCTTGCCAACCTAGGTATGATTCATCGCCAAACCAATCATCATATCTCGAACTGCTATCGATTGCAGTAGAGAAGTTGTCGCTGAAAATCGTATCCGGGGATGCCTTTACCGTGCCGACCGAAATCGTGCCGACGATCAGCGCAGGGGCGAACAATGAAAAAAATAACGCTATAGCCAGCAACGTGCCCATCAAATTCTTTGCCCTCATTCTCCGCCTCCGTTAGTAATTTCGGATGAATGATAGATAAAGATATCGGTGCACCCATTCCATTGACGATTCCGACCTCGAAAACTCCTCCATGAGAACCCTGTGTTGGCCCACCTTCCTAGATTTTCTCAAAAGGAAAACTGCTGTAAGTATCGCTGCCGCTACCACAGCTAAAGAAATCGCGATCAAGAGCGCAGGCGAATACCCCTTTTCTTCGCCTTGGCCTATTATGCGTATTGTAATCACGCCCGCGGGTACTGAGAGAATATCTGACTCCGCAATTACGAAGGAGTCCATCGTGTGCCAAATCGGATGGTTATCCGTGGGGATATGGGGGGTTCCATCGCCGCTCGCAGCCCGCATGTATATGTCGACGTTGAAGTATCCGTCCCTAGGATCGCCCGTCTCGTTACTTACCGTGAACGACCACCTAGCGCCATCTGTCACAGGCCCCCGGGAGAGGTCCGTAGTGTTATCTATCGGATCGACTCCCGGATCTGGCAGGTTATCACCGTCATTATCGAAGTAAGCACGGGTGTAGAGGACGGTGAAGTTCTCATATGGACGATTTTCAGGGCAGTCCCAATAGATACCAATGCCGTAGTACCCACTCACGCCAACTTCATCCCACCTAAGTCTATAGCGGAGAGTGAAGATCTCAGCTTGGGTGACTTCAAATATCTGGCCTCCAGGGTGGGAGATGGCCGTCGATGAATGAACTGACATGGAGGCAAAAATAGAAAAGGACACAATGGCTGATGTCAATAGAATAAACATTACCTGATGTCTAAAACCTTTGATCACATCGATGCCTCTTTTTAGTTATCTCTGATTATCCAAAGACGAAAGTGGTTAAAAAAACTTGTTTAGCAACTTGAACTCTTCCTGACCCACTTATGGCAACGCATATGGCCACTGGGTCCGTATATCCATGATCTCAACCCATAGGGCACCTCTCCCCTCTACGGTAGCATAGGGCCACTCCATTCTGATCTGCATCAGTCTCCCCCAAAGGTCATCTCGACGAATGATAAAAGCCGATAGGGTGGAAATTGGGTTACCTTCATTATCGTTCAAGAAGAGCCTGACGCTCCTTATCGACTTATTCTCGGGATGTCTAACATTCTCAAGGAAGAAGACCCATGTTGGGGTGGTGCCGCTCCAAATAACATTCTCGTTCTCGTAAACATTATCGAATGTGTAGAACGCTAGGATAATCTTTGAGCCTGTGTGCAGGTAGAGGTCAATTTCCACTTGAATTTTGAACTTGGTGACGAATTCCAACTTCGGCGCCGTTCTGTGCGCGATGGAAGTTTCAGTGGCAGTTACTGTAATATCCGACCTTGAAGTTGCAGTTACGATTATGTTATCCTCCGTGCAGGGGTTTACGTTTTCTGGTATGGTAACCGTTAGCGTCACCGACCTATTCTCAAATACCGGAACTGAGATCGAATTCTCCGAGAGCACCGGCCCCCAGCCCAAGTTGTCGCCTACCGCCAGGTCGTAGTTATCATCGACATTTCCCGCGTTCCTTATTGTTACAATATATGGAAGCGTCGCTCCAGACAAGGCTCTGTATCTTATGGGCGATATCGAGATCTCGATAGCCCTGACTATCGTGGCGTGGGCAATGCAACTGTCCGAGTCGCTGACCCCAGTTCCCGTTGCTGTAACCGTTATGTTATCGATAGTGCAGCCTATGGCATTCGAAGGCACGGTCACGCTCAGCGTCGCGGCCCTGTTCTCCCACGGAGGCACGGTAAGCGAGCCGGGGGAAACAGCCGGGGTCCAGCCTGCACTGTCCGAAACGGCTAGGGAGTAAGTGTCCTCAACGTTGCCCGTATTGGAAATGGTCACGGTGTAGGTGAGCGTTTCGCCGTTCAGGCCGCTCTGGTAATCGGGCGAAATCGTGACCCCGACACCTCTAACGATGGTTGCATGAGCGATGCATGAGGCGGAGTCACTAACAGTATTATCGGCCTGAGAGGTAGCGGCCACGGTAATGTTGTCTTGGGTGCAGCCCAACGCGTTTTCCGGAATGGTCACGCTGAGCGTGGCATTATCCGAAGCCCCTGGTGCAAGAGTTATCGACGGTGGAGAGACACTTGGAGACCAACCCGAGTTATCGCTTGCGACCAAATCATACGTGTCTGGGGCATTACCTGTGTTCGTGATGGTCACGGTGTAGGTGAGCGTCTCGCCGTTCAAGCCGCTCTGGTAATCGGGTGAGATCGAAACATCGACGGCACGTATGAGTATGGAGTGCGCCCCGGCTACGGCGTTGTCCTTTACCAACGGGTCCCCTGATGAGGTGCCTGTTACCGTAACATAGCCCCAAGTGCAAAACGGCACTTCAGCTGGTATGCTTACATGAAGCGTCGTGACCCTGTTCTCGCCAGGCGGTACGTAGAGCCACCCGTTGTCCAGGGAGTGAACCCAGGGCTGGGTGTTATCCAAAGTCAAGACGTAGTTGTCCCAAACGTTGCCGGTATTGGTTACCGTCACGATATAGTGAAGCGTTACGGGCGGAATACCCGACTGGGTTTCGGGCGATATCGAGATGTCGACCCCTCGGACGATGATTGTCACATGGGCGATGCATGAGTCTGAGTCGCTGACCGTGTTATCAGCTTGCGAGGTAGCCACCACGGTAATATTGTCCAGGGTGCAACCAGACGCATTTTCCGAAACGATGACGCTTAAGGTTGCCGTCCTATTTTCGCCGGCAGGGACCTCAAAAGTGGTCGGGGAAACGATCGGACCCCATCCAAGTTCATCGCTCACCGTCAAGTCATAATTGTCAGAAACATTGCCGGTATTGGTTACGGTCACCGTGTAGGTGAGATTCTCGCCGTTAAAGCCGCTCTGGTAACTAGGCGAAATAGAGACGTTAACCCCTAGGACGACTATTGTCACATGGGCGATGGAGGAGTCTGAGTCGCTGACCGTGTTATCATTTTGTGAGGTCGCCACCACTGTAATGTTGTCCTGGGTGCAGCCCAACGCGTTTTCCGGAATGGTCACGCTGAGCGTGGCAGTCCTGTTCTCGAGCGCTGGAACCTCAAGAGTGGTGGGAGAAACGATCGGACCCCATCCAAGCTCATCGCTCACCGTCAGATCGTAGTTGTCGATGATGTTGCCTGTGTTGGAAACCGTCACTATATACACGAGCGTCGTGCCGCTCAGGCCGCTCTGATAGCTAGGTGAAATCGAAACTTGCACGCCATATATGGCTACTCTTATAGGGACATCTTGCTTTCCTGTTATGTCTGAATAAGCATGCAGCCTAGCCCCCGGCCACCTGCTCGACCCAATTGCCAAGTGAGCATCCCAATAGACATACCAGCTCAACCCCGGGCTTGGGGTGTTAAAAGTGACCGAAAGCGAATAGTATATGTCCCTATCGCTGTTCTTTCCAGGAGTTATGTAAAATGGGCCTGAGGCGGTGACCGAACCATTTACGGGATTTCCGTTTTCATCCCCAACTCGGAAATTTTCTAGATTATCAATTCCGAGCTTACCCGCGTACAAGTTATTGTGGTAAACGTTTAAGTTGAAATTTGAGGTCCCTCCGGGGAGGTCTGCAAATTTGATGCGATAAGGTACCCAATCGAGCTCCCTCCATCCCTCGAGTAAACCCCTCTCCCATCTCGCTGTTAACTTATCGTAGCCCTCAAGGTGGAAACTTAAACCTGAGAAAGCGGGTATGGCGATGAATGAAAATACCACCGAAATAATTAGGGCGAAGAAGACCCCCCGTCTTAGAATTTCCCCAATCCTCACTTTTTGCCTCCTCTCTTAGCATTAAATTTCTACATTATCTCATATAAAAGGTTTAGGTTAAAATTCTATCGGACTGTTTTTACCCAATAAATCGGAGCCCCTGCCATCTAAAAACGCCTTGAAATCCAATTGCCCCCTTTTCAAAAAAATAACCGGGGCGCTCGCGGCGCCCCTCCGGAACTCGTGCTAAGCTTGCCGTCGAACTAGGGGTCAACCCAGTCTGGATCCCTTGTGCTCGGCGCGTATGGCCACTGGCTTCGTATGCCCATGAGCTCCTTCCAGAGTGCATCCCTTTCCGATGTACCAGCGTATGGCCACCTAGCCCTGATCTCCATTAGCCTCTTCCAGAGGTCGTCCCTTATCGTGACCCAGCCCTTTATCTTAGATATCTCGTTGTTCTCATTGTCCACCAGCAATAGCTTCGCCTTCTTGATGCCGATATTTTCGCCCGGATATGCGACGTTCTCATTCTCAGGGACCACCTGCCATGGCGGGATGATGTTATCATGGATGACGTTCTCGTCCTCGTA
>Ga0315307_1000901_pt1 | contig 13025 bp, 9 predicted proteins | sample TDP2_MG_FD_203079 | JGI IMG/M metagenome (GOLD analysis project Ga0315307, IMG submission 203079) | Freshwater sediment microbial communities from Lake Towuti, South Sulawesi, Indonesia - TDP2 | ecosystem: Environmental > Aquatic > Freshwater > Lake > Sediment | place: Indonesia: South Sulawesi... | reverse complement strand
ATTCTTGTTTGGTAAACGTAAAGTCGCAGAAATGCCTGAACGCCTAGATCAAATTCACCTATGGCCCGGGGAGTTATTACAGCATTTATGAATTTGTCTATGAAGTTTCGACGCCTAGCTGTCTCGCATATAAGCCTATAGGCAAATCTAATAGAATCAGCGTTGGTTATGCCTAACTGTTTAACAGTCCTGGTCAAGGCTAAACGTTCACTTAGCTTTTGCATTTCCATCCAGCTTAGGGTTTCAATCGCAAGTGTCCAAGCTTCTTTAAGCAACCTGCGCACTCGCCCAAACCAAACAGTTTAAAACTGCAAAGATTGTGTTAAGTAAGAGATTTAGGCGTATCCCTTTCATATAGATAGTGAGTGGAGATGGCACAGCAGAAGCTCCTAGACGAATTTTACCGTCCAGAGGTTAAACCTCGGAAAGAAAAGGAAGCGGGAGTTCTGCGGTTAACTGAAGATAAAGCAAGGGAAAAGAAAAAGCGTGCCTTTCCGCCAGTAGCGCCTGAGAATCTGCCTCCTGCATATCTTGTCTCAGCCACCTATGACGGCCATGCAGAAAAAGCCTTAATCAAACTTTACGAGCCCGCCTCGGGCAAGATTTATTTCTGGTATGACAATACTGGCCACAAGCCCTACTGCTTAACCAATCTTTCTCAGTATGAACTGGAAAAAATCGATCGGTTAACCAAGCATTCAAGCTTTGACCATTTTGAATTAGAAGAAAAGTTCGATCCGTTGCTGGATAGAGAAGTGAACATAACGAAAATTGTAGCAAAAGATCCTTTAGCCATCGGCGGCCGCCCCCAAGGTTGTATTAGAGACATAATTCCAGAAGATTTTCCAGCCATTTCAGATACATCCATCGCTCCTGAAGACATCAGAGTCTGGGAATCAAAAATAAAATATTACCAATCTTACATTTATGATAATAAACTTTTGCCAGGAATGATTTATGACGTCAAAAACAATATTCTCGTTCTGAAAAGTTTGGAAGAAACAGAAAAAACGGTCAGGCAGATACTCGAAATTTTTAAGGACGCTACGCCGGAAGAGCTTCAGCATATTGAACAGTGGGCTAGGCTTTTGGAATATCCGGCTCCAAAATTTCACCGAGTGGCTATTGACATCGAAGTTTGCGCGCCTGTACCAACCAGAGTGCCGGATCCGCGGGAAGCCGCTTACCAAGTTATTTGTGTTTCACTTTACAGTTCAGACGGCCAAAAGAAAGTCTTGTTATTGAAAAGAGAAGGCGTTCGCGAAGGAAATGAGCATCTGCCAGCCGAAGTGACTCATGAGTACTTTGACACTGAGGAGGAGCTCGTGCGTGCAGTTTTTGAGATTTTGTGGAGTTACCCATTTGTCATAACGTTCAACGGGGACGATTTTGACTTGCGCTATTTGGCGCACAGAGCATTAAATTTTGGCATTAGAAAAAGCGAAATTCCGATAGAAGTTGGCAAGCGCGTTTGTTTGTTAGGATATGGCGTGCACATTGATCTGTACAAGTTTTTCTTCAACCGTTCAATCCAAATCTACGCGTTCAACAATCGTTACCGCGATGTAACACTGGAAGATGTGGGCAAAGCCCTAATTGGAATGGGAAAGATACGGTTAGACAAAGCCATAAGCGAATTGACTTATACAGAACTCGCCAAATACTGCTTCAGAGACGCAGAAATAGCTTTCAAGCTAACAAGCTTTGAAGATGAGTTAGTGATGAAGCTCATCCTCGTCCTGGCCAGAATAAGCAGCATGCCAATGGATGACGTGAGCCGGCAAGGTGTTTCTCGATGGATAAGAAACTTCATGCATCGTGAACATCGAAGAAGAAACATGTTGATTCCAAATTCTGAAGATATACTTGCCAAAAAAGGTAAAACAGCAACCAAAGCAGTCATAAAAGGCAAAAAATACAAAGGCGCAATAGTTGTGGAACCTGTTCTTGGTGCCCACTTCAACGTTGCAGTCATGGATTTTCCGAGCCTATACCCATCCATAATAAAGGTTTGGAACCTCGGTTACCAGTCCATACTTTGCTTACATCCAGAATGCCGAAACAACATAATACCCGACACACCACACTGGGTCTGCACAAAAAAACGTGCCTTAGAAAGCCTCATCGTTGGATCCCTTAGAGACCTCCGGGTGCAATGGTACAAGCCAAGAACGAAAGACAAAGCATTATCAGCTGAACTTAGAAGCTGGTACAACATCACTCAAGGAGCCCTTAAAGTCATTTTAAACGCTAGCTACGGAGTATTCGGAGCTGAAACCTTTGACCTTTACTGCCCGCCAGTGGCTGAAGCCACAGCCGCCATAGGGAGACATTCCATAACTCAAATACTCAACAAAGCAGAGCAGCTAAGCATTCAAGTTCTTTATGGAGACACAGACAGCCTCTTCCTAAAGAACCCGTCGAAAGCGCAAATTGAAGAATTAGCCCACTGGACTGAACTTAAATTGAAAATGAGCTTGGACGTGGACAAAGTTTACAAATACGCAGTTTTTAGCTCCCGTAAAAAGAATTACCTAGGAGTTTTGGAAGACGGAACAGTCGATGTTAAAGGGTTGACAGGCAAGAAAAAACATATTCCAATTTTCATCAAGAACTCCTTCAACAGAATAAAAGAACGATTAGCAACTGTTAAGACACCGGCAGACTTTGAAAAAGCAAAGAGAGATATTGCCGAAATTGTTCGCGATTGTTACATGCGATTGAAAAGGAGAGAATGGGAAAACTTGAGTGATTTGGCCTTTCACGTAGTTTTGGGCGAAGAACCTGAACGTTACACAAAGACAACGCCGCAACATGTCAAAGCAGCAAGGATCCTAAAAGAAAGTGGAATAGAATTGAAAGCAGGCGACTTAATAAGTTTTGTCAAGGTTGTCAAGGAGCCGCATGTAAAACCTGTTGAACTGGCGACAAAAAATGAGATTGACATTGACAAGTACATTGCTTATTTGCATTCAACCTTCGACCAAGTCTTGGACGCATTAGGTTTAGATTTCGACGAAATAATAGGATTAACTAAATTGGAACGTTTCCTGTGAGCAGCGCTCAACCTTCGGTATGAACCTTCAGTCCATGCGATTTCAGCGGTTCGATTATGCGCGGTCGTGCTAGAGCACTTAGCAAGACATACCCTATAACTGCAATGGTGATTAAGCTACTAATTACAAGGCTTAAAACGAAGGCACTCCACAAAGGTAATGTCGATCCTGGAAATACTGGCACTTGTTGTTGGATGAAAGGGTTGCCCTGAATATACAGATAGTATAAATATAAACCGATAGGAACACCAACCGCGAAGCTGCCAGAGACGCATGAGGCTAGTTTATGTCTTCTTAGTGAGAATATGATGAGGGCAGCTGTGAAATTGACTATAGGTCCTACAATGACGTCGGCTGGGTCAAGCCAGTAATACGCGTTGCTAAAGCATCCGAGGGCAACTCCTAGGATTAGGGGCCACCCGAACAAGGCTGACAAAGGAATCAAGCAGTCGGCAAGACGCAACTGAATAGGCCCATAAGTTATGGGTCCACCCATCGTTGTCTGGACAATATTAATCGCGGCGTACAAGCCTGCAGAAATCGCCATCAAAGCCAAATCTCTGCTGTCAAATTTCATTTTTTCCACCTCCTACACCGGGGTTTGTTATAGCGGAACGGGTGGAGGTCCACTCACCCGCAGGCTAGCTTTATGCTCACGCTTCTAAGTTATTAAAGTTTATCAAAGCGGTTGACAACATAGATATTTTGTGTTGCTCATTTTTTTATTCTGAGTGGGTGTGATCTCTGTCAATTGCGCTCAGACGCACGTCCTTACGCTCACCCTTTCAACTGGAGTCTCTTGTCTAACGGAAGCTAACAAATCACAAAGCGGTGGAGAATGATTAAAACATGAGAAAAGATACACTACGGTGAAAGCGTGCAAGTGAATTCTTTGCTTTTTCCGTATATCTGGACGCTATGCGCAGAAAAGAGCTACAACGATATCCATTGAACAATCAAGGCAACAGAAGCTGAAATCAGTACCAGAAGCGAAATAATCAAGACAATTTGTCTCTCGGTCGAAGGCCGTTTGTAGGCAATAAGAGTGATTAAGCTTCTTATGTGGTCAGAAAACAGTTTGCTACCATCAAAAGAAACATTTGCTTTTTTCCTTAAAACGAAGTAACTTAAGAGAATAAGCAAGGAGTTAAGCACATATGGTAGAATAGAAATTACAAGAGTTTGTTCAATGTTCGCAACAATAGCGTAGGAAGCTATTGTTATACCAATGGCAAAAGAGCCAGTATTTCCCACAAAGATTTTGCCTTTGAAATTAAAGAAAGCTAGGATAGCGTAAATGAGGATGGGAACGTAAAGCATAACTTGGAGTTTGGAATCAGATCCGAAAAATAATCCCATGAGCACTATGGATGGGCAAATGGTCTCAAGTCCATTTAATCCGCCCAGCTGATTTACGGCGTTTGTTGCTATGGTTACAATTAGTGGGATGACTAGAAAGTAGAAGATTATTTCACCAGGTATGCCGAGGACGTTTATTGCTTGGAAGTCTATCTTGCCCCAGAAATAAGTTGACATGGTCGGCGTTCCTTCTCTCAGCGTAGCTAAAGGCAAAGAGGCTAGGATTGGCAAGAAGGCTTTATGGCGCCATCGTAAATCCAGCCAATCGTCAAGCAGGCCCATGAAACCGCCGAACAATATGCAGACAGCCAAAGTTAGAGCCGGAGAAGTATTGTTGCTAATTTGAACAATTTTGAAGAAATATAACAAGAAAAGGTATGTTGCACTAGCTAAAACGTAGATTACACCTAAACCATTTGGAACTAAGGGGTTGTTTGGTTTATGGTAATCAGGAACTTTTGGAAACAAACTATCGTCTCCTTTTCTTTAACTTGGATGATCACTGTAGTATTGTTGCCAGTCTATTTCGTAGAGGCATACAAGCGGTACGATGCCACGATATTTGTTACTGGCGTCGTATGGAGATAACGCTAAGCCTGCAAAATATGCTTCTTTGAAGTATTCAGGTTGTGTGGCTGATTCGTCTGGGATTATAAAGCCAGTTTCTTCGCACCATCGCTGTTTTCCCCAACTCATCAACTTGTAGATTGTCGAGTTCTTCCCTACAGAGCCCCATTCCCATCTGTTTGTCTCGTTATTGTATTCTCCAAAGGTTTTTTCATCGCTCCATGCAGATTGATTATCAAGCAAACCCATGTGCACGAATCGATCACGAGCTTTGCCTGAAATTCGGGCCATCCACATCCATTTTCCTTCATCGCCGAAACCAGCAAAGCTTGCGTACCAATAGTTGCCTGATTGGCTCATACTAAGAGTGGTAAAAACGAGAATGTACTTTGCATTGTATTTCTCTAACATTTTTAATGATTGTGTCTCGTTTGCCATAAAAATGAAACCTATATTCTCTATTTGCGTGGCATTTATTGTGGCGTTATCAGCAAGAGAAGTAACATTTCCAAGCAGTGATAACCAGTACCCGTAGTCCCACCAACTGCAGACAACTGTTGTTGAATCAAGATTGCTCCTAGTCCAATCCAACATGTTTAACCACTCTTGCACAGGTTCATTGGGCGCTATTGGAAGACTGCCTGCGGTGACAGTTACTGGAGCGTAAGCTTGGCCATACACTTTAGGCACCCCTCCTGATTGGGGTGCGAAAGCAAAGTTTGTCACCAGAAGAATGAATATCAGAAAAACCGCAGCCCCGCTGAATTCTTTTCCCACACGCCCCAAACCGTGCTTCGTTTTCATAACGATTTTCGGTGATTCCCTCAACAAAGTGTAAAAGGGCTTTAATACACCAAGAACTCCTACAGACGCCAAAAGGCTGAAGGCTGGCGCCAAAAGCACAAGCAAGCGCACCATGGAACAAGCAAAGTAGAGGGATGTTAGACCAAAAATCAAGAGAAACAAGTTTCTGTTGTTGGGATTCCTCAAGGTGAAGTATAAGCCAGCTATAAAGAACAGTATTCCTATGCCTAATTCGTAATAGATTGAACCCCAAGCAGAAATTCTATGTTCAGCCACAGATTCTATCAGAGGAGATTCAGCGCGTACAAAAGGATCTATGACTGAAATAAACTTTCCAGCGATACTCTGCATATAACCAAGTTGCCATAAGACAATGAAGCCGCCGATCAACATGATTAACAACGCAGTCACGAGTATAATCTTTGACTTTGTTGATAGGCGAATTCGAAGAATCTCAAAGAGGCATAGCAAAACAAACATGCCTGCAACGAATATCATTGGAGCAGTTACAAGATATTTTGTCGAAACATAAGGAGCATTTATGGACAGGAACAAACCCAAGCCAAAGGTTAGGCTGTACGACAACAAGAGACGCTGAGTATACCTTTTTAACAAAATCAGAGCGAAAACGAACATCACTGTTAAACCTATTGGATAAAATGATGCCCCCCACCCGGTACAGAAGTATGCCAACCCTGCTGCTGAGCCAAGTGAATACTTCACAGTTGAGCTGATAGGCCTTTCTTCTTCGATCGCTCGCAAGAACATGAAAACGAATAATAAAAGAGCAACTATTCCTATGGTTTCGTCGTCAAAAAAGCCTAAAGAAGTTCTTTGGACAAAAGATGGCGCTAGAGCTAGAAAAAGAGCTGCAAATAAACCAGTAGTTTTTCCCTGCACGTCTTTGCCTATAAAGTAAATGATTAAACAAGCCAGCGTGCCCATTATCGCAGGGAAGATTGCGCAAAACTCCATCAAATCAACGTTTACACCCAATAACGAAATAATGTCATAAAGAAGTGCTGCAGTCATCGGTAATGCCGGGTATGACATGCCCATGTTTATTCCGTCTGGATACCAGCGTTGTCTGTCAGTCCAAAAATTTGGCCAATAGGGGGAAATTAGACCGTTTTGCACCATATATCTGGTCAGGCTGTACTGATAGTAAGGGTCAAATTCAGAAAGATGTACAGAACCGGTCTGTATTTCCCAGCGTAATGGCAACACGCGTATTGTAAAAGCGACAAAAAGTATGAGCAGTAAAGCTGAAAAAGTAATTACTGAACTGTGGCTCACCTTAACTCGCAGTTTCCCTAAGCCTTTAAGACCGTTAACAACGCGTTCCTTCGATAGGAGCCCTTTAATCCCCATTTTAAGCCATCTCTTTCACACAGATTGATGAAGTGTTTTATTATCCTTGCGGTTATTGATGGGTTACACGAGATAGGTCATTCTTTGCATTTTATATCTTTTTGCATTTACAGCGAAGCTTTGCGTTTGTAGCCGTACTTTTCAGGGTCATAGAAGGGAAAAGACACAATTTTTGCCTTTGTTTTTCTGTCACGGATTTTCACGTTTACAGTGGCTCCTTCTTGAGCGTTGAGAATTCCTACATAACCGATTCCGATACCGCATTTAAGGAGTGGTGAAAAGCTGCCGCTGGTTAAATATCCAATTTTTTCCTCTTTATCGTCGTAAATCTCGAAACTGGGTCGTGGGACACCTTGTTCCAAAAGCTGTATTCCTACACGTTTACGTTTGATTCCTTCAGTTTTCTGCTTTTGCAAAGCTGACTTTCCTATGAAGTTTTCTTTCTGAAGTTTAACTACAAAGCTTAATGCTGCTTCTAACGGGCTGATGTTTTCGCTAATATCTTGGCCATACAGGCACATTCCAGCTTCCAGCCTTAGCGTGTCTCTAGCGCCAAGTCCACATGGTTCAATTCCAAAGGCCCTCCCAACTTCAAGAATGGTTCTCCACAGCTCAATTGCTCTGTCTGGCATTTTCAACGGCGCATTCCATATGAAGACCTCGAAACCGTCCTCGCCTGTGTATCCTGTTCTGGACAGAAAGACATCTACGTCTCCTAAGAGAGAGCACCCACATTTGAACCGTTCAATTTTCGTCAAGTCTTCTGAGGAGATCTTTTGCAGGGTTTTTTCGGCTTTCGGACCCTGAACTGCTAGCATTGCTACATTATCAGAAATTTCTTCGATTTTCACGTTGAAACCTCCAGAATTTTTTACTAGCCAATTGTAGTCTTTTTCTCTGTTACTGGCGTTGAAAACTACCAAAAACTTTTCTTCAGACAGTCGGTATGTTACAAAGTCATCGATTATCCCGCCATTTTCGGTACACATCACCGAGTATAGCGCACTATTAGGCACCAGCTTAGAAACATCATTGGTTATGACATAATTCAAGAAATGCTCAGAATCAACGCCAGTTATCACTACCCGCCCCATGTGGGAGATATCAAAAAGGCCTACGTTATTTCGCACGGCTAAATGCTCAGGAATTATACCTTTATACCAGAGGGGCATTTCGAACCCAAAAAAAACTGTTAATTTTGCGGTTTGCCTATGCGCCTCATAAAGCTGTGTCCTGCGAATCTTTTCCATCAAAACTTCCTTCCTTACAACAGTCTATTTGATGGGTTTTACCTCAATATCTATGGGTAAAAGTGAAAGTTTCTTGCCGCACTTTGGGCATCTTCCATTATATTCATGTAAAATCTCATCTGGAGGTCTTAATTCAACACCATCATACAATACTTGACCGCACCCTTGACAAATAACACGCTGCGGCACTCCATAACGCCCCTTTATGATGACAAGAAAGGTAAGACCCCCAAATATTTATTGATTACTAATCATGAATGTTCTACTACCCAAACCTGTAAAAGAATTCCTTGCATAGAAACTCTTAATTTGATGCAACGCTAATTTTTGAGAAACCATTTCATAAAATTTAGGCGTGGTTCTGCAATAATGGGAAGGTACACATTGATTATTACTGAAAAGCCAGATGCAGCTCAAAGAATAGCCTCAGCCTTGGATACAAACGGAAAAGCTAATGAAATGGAAGAAAATAGAATCCCATATTACGTGGCAAAACGGGAAAAAGACATAGTTGTTGTTCCAGCGTTGGGACACCTATACACTGTCGCCAGCGAAAAAATCGGAAGAAACCATTATCCCGTTTTCAGTTACAGGTGGGTACCAAGGTATGCCGTCGAGAAGGGGGCAAAACAAATTCGAACGTGGCTTACGGCCATTTCGAAGTTGGCAAATAACGCAGATGTGTTTATTGACGCATGCGATTATGATATTGAAGGAAGCATAATCGGTTACTGCATACTAAAATACGCATGCAGCGAGAAAGAATACATTTCGAAACGCATGAAATATTCCACGCTCACAAAAGAAGAACTTGAAAAATCGTATGCAGAACTCTTGCCCCACTTGGATTTCGCACTCATAAATGCTGGACTCACGAGGCATGAGATTGACTGGCTTTACGGCGTGAACCTCTCCCGTGCCTTGACAATAGCGGCAAGGAATTGGAGCGGAAAATACGCGACGTTAAGCACGGGAAGAGTGCAAGGACCTACGCTTGGGTTTCTTGTTGCTCGCGAAAAGCCCGTACGATGTTTCGTGCCTACGCCTTACTGGAGTATAAAGGCAGAAGTTGAAATAAATGGCGCAATTTTTGAAGCAGAATACGAAAAGAAAATCATCAGAATAAAAGACGAAGCAAAGGCAATAGTTGACGCATGTAAAGGAATAGATGGCGAAATAGAAAAAATCGAAACGAAAAAATTTCAGCAAACGCCGCCGCTACCTTTTGATTTGGGTTCCTTGCAAGGTGAAGCTTATGGCTTTTTCGGTTACACACCAATGCGCACCTCAAACATAGCCCAGCGACTATACCTAGACGCCTTGATTTCGTATCCAAGAACAAGCAGTCAAAAACTTCCACCAGCAATAAACTATGAAGCAATACTGAAAAATCTGAGAAGGGTTCCGGAGTACCAAGAACTCACGGCAGAACTTCTTGCAATGCCGAAGTTAAAGCCCACAGAAGGAAAAAAAGAGGATCCGGCACATCCTGCCATTTATCCAACTGGAAAACTGCCGGAAAGGGTTTTGGATGTTTCGGAAAAAAATCTTTGGGACCTCGTCGTTAGAAGGTTTATGGCGGTTTTTGGTGAACCATCAATAAGGCATAGTGTGAAGGCGGTCATCGACGTTGATGGAAATCACTTCTACTGGAGAGGTAGGCAAACTTTGAAGGAAGGCTGGCTACATTTCTACAAACCCTACATAAGATCTGAAGAGGCCCTCTTGCCGTCCATGGTAGAAGGGCAGAAAGTCAACATTGAGAAAGTGATCTTGGAGGACAAGTTTACCAAACCACCACCAAGGTATAATCCAAGCAGCCTTCTCAAAAGAATGGAAGAGGAAGAAATCGGAACCAAGGCCACAAGAGCTGGCATTATACAAACTCTGTACGATAGAAAGTACATTCGAGAAGAAAGAATTGTAGTAACAGACTTAGGCTTTGAAGTTTTAGAAGTTCTAAAGAAGTATTGCCCCGAGGTTATTTCTATAAGATTAACGAAGGAGCTTGAAGAGAGAATGAATAAGATTCAGTTAAACAATGAGAAAAAAGAAGATGTTGTGATCGACGCTGTTGAAATTCTTAAACCAGTAACAAGGGAACTGAAAAGGAAAGAGGTGATTATAGGCGAACAATTAAGCAATGCTATAAAAAAAGCAAGGATGGAGGAAAGAACCATCGGTAAATGTCCAATTTGCCAAAATGGAAAACTCGTGATATTGTACTCAAGAAAAACTGGCAAACGCTTCGCTGGCTGCACAAATTACTTTGAGGGCCTGTGCAAAGCCTCATTTCCGCTTCCTCAAAAGGGAACTGTAAGACCGCTTGGAAAAAACTGCCGCGGCTGCAGCTGGCCCATCGCTCAAGTTCGAATAAAAGGGAGACGACCTTGGGCACTCTGTCTCAACCCGGAATGTTCATTGAAAGAAGAAAGGAGAAAACGAATTGAAATGCAAAGTCTGCAGTAGGGAGGCCGGCGAGAAAGGGTACTGCGAGTTACATTTGAAAGCCTACGAGAATATCCTCAAGAAATACAGTTTGTGGAAAAAGGCATTAAAAATCTCTTGGCAAGAGTATTTAAGTGAGATTGACAAGAATCCGTTAACAGGAGAATGGGCTAGGGAAGTGGCAGGATACTTAATCAAAAGTGGAGAAAGACAAAATGTCGCAGAAAGCTAAGAAAAAAATCTCATCAATATCGTTTTCCATGAACCGGTTTTACAGGAAAATTTCTACCGCAAAACCTTCAACACTTATTATTTCCATAATCGCGATCGCCACTGCCATATTCCTCTTTGGAGGCGGCTTATACAACATCATAATGAAACCTCTTCCTTCAGTTTATTATGGTGGGCGCTTCTATTTCCTTTATCCCGAGCTGGGATCCCAATTTATATTCGACACCGTATTTGCGACGGTTCTCTACGGGCTTGGTATTATTGGATTGTTAGCTGCTTATCAAAGCACAAAGTACGCCTATAATCCGAGACAAGCCTACATGGCGCTTATTACTGGATTCGTTCTCTTATTCCTAGCCTACGTATTCCTCGAAGTTTTGATAAACATGAAGCTTGGTCGATGATTTTACCAAGGGTTATTTTTTAAACCCAATATGTATGCTACCAAATTCGTCAACAAGTGAATTGGTGGGGTTATTACAAAAACTGCTATGGCCAGTTCCCAAGATACAATTTGCAGAGGAAGAGAAAACAAAACCGCCCCCACTATGAAGTCAACTTGATCAATAATAGGCAATAACCCTCCCGGAGCGATTCCAAGACGTCTCTTCAAAAAAGCTCCCGCCAAGTCTCCCAACAGCGCCCCAAGAGGCGATAATAAAATAAAGAAGGCCGGATAACCGAAAAATACGCTTTCTCCTAAGCCAACAGCCATCCCAATAGCCAACCCGGAAAAAAAACCTCTAAGAGTCTTATTTCTGCCAAAGATTGGTTTTCCATCAAAAAATTTCTTCTCTCCGTCTATGGGATGACCTCCGCCTGTGATTACTGGCACCGCGTTTGCGCAGTACGCGGGTAATATGAACTTTAGTGCTTCAATGACTAACCGGGCTATATCCATTTCATCAACCATCCTCAATGAATTGGATACTCATGTATTCCACTTTCTTCTATTTTTAAAAGACATGACAGTGGCCTAACCTTTTTTGGAGCCTTTTCTAATACCGCCCTAATTACCTGTGTGTTTTCGGTAGGTTTCATGGCAATTATTGTATTGGCCCAAAATTTTAAAACTCTTGTAGCAACTGGTTCTACGCTGACGTGGGCCTCGTTAAAAACACTTCTCACCTGACTTGTTATTAGAACTGCAATTTTCTGGGTTTTGGCAACTTGCGCCAACAATGCTATTTGCCTATTCAATTCACGATTTAGCTCAAATGTCCTCTCTGAGGACTCTGCGACTCTAAGGCGGTAAAGCGACGTGAACGTGTCAACAACTATGAGACCAAAATTCTTACTTACATACTCTCCTAGATGATCTATGAGAGCTGTTTGCTCGCGGAAATCATTCGGCCTGACTAAAATTATTAGCTCCGCAATTTTTTTGAACTTTTCAGAAGCTATCTGGGAGAGCCTACTCGCAGAGAATGTGCCGTCACAATCTACAAACAATGTTTTGTAACCTTGTATCGCGCAGTTCACGGCGCATTGGATGGCCAAAGTGGTTTTTCCAGTTTCAGGTTCTCCATAGATTAAGCTAATGCGTTCGGGTGAAATGCCACCACCTAGAACTCTATCTATGACACCGCAGCCTGTTGGAATATTGTTCATCAAGATTACGCACATCAACGATTATAAACCGCTAAACTAATAATGTGTTTTGCTCTTAGACATATATGCGATTAGGAAAGCTTTATGAAAGCAAAGATTGCAGTCGCGACAGTTTCAGGGAAAGCCTACTTTCTAACAGTTAATGAGTTGAAAAGAAAGAATGCGCCGTTCTTGAGCGTGACACCGAACGAACCTATTCCTGTAGAAGTGAAAGTCGTCATAACTACGGAGAAGGAAAAACATCTGATAAACCATGAGAGGATCTTGATTTACAAGGATAACACAGACCCAGAAGCGGTGGTGAATGCGGCATTAAAGATTGCTCACG
>Ga0315307_1000898_pt1 | contig 13047 bp, 9 predicted proteins | sample TDP2_MG_FD_203079 | JGI IMG/M metagenome (GOLD analysis project Ga0315307, IMG submission 203079) | Freshwater sediment microbial communities from Lake Towuti, South Sulawesi, Indonesia - TDP2 | ecosystem: Environmental > Aquatic > Freshwater > Lake > Sediment | place: Indonesia: South Sulawesi... | reverse complement strand
CGGGTGCAAACTCCAGGGTCTTCTCGAGTATTCCTTGATCTATCGTGAAGGTGTTGCTGACAAGTGTTCTGTCATACGGCCTTGGCAACGGTCCCACAAAGTACGTGTGCAGTTGTTGAAGGGCGTTCGTGTTGAGGTAGGCTATTCTCTGGGTTGCTATGCATCCTCCTATGCCGTATTTTCTTCCTTGTCTCAGGAGTGTTTCGACCTGTTCTGTGCACCTTCTCTCGACTCCTCTTGCTTTGTCGTATGCCGGCACGAATTCTTGTGCCTCGTCGAAGACGAAGAGTATGGGTGGCTCAACCCTGAATTCCTTCTTTCTGCTTCGCAGCGTGCGTTGGGCAACGTCTATGGCCAACTCTTTGATGATGTTTGGCTCCACGATTGAGAGGACTATGAGACGCACGTCTTGTGTCAGCATTTTCTCTATGTCTTTGCTCGTGTATCCCTCTTGCTTGACTTTCTCGACGCCTGTCAACTCGATCCTCTGCTTGAGTTGGGAGCGTGTGGTCGCCCAGCCGTAGAGGTTGCTTCTGTCGCTGACCCTGAACATATCCACGGCTTCTCTGGCTTCCTTGTCAAGGTGATCCACGAAGCTTGCATCGATGGGGTCCCCAGGGAGTTTCTTGTTCTTCTTCATATACGTGAGGATGGCGTTCTGGATCGCGTCGAGTGCGTCGATGTAGTTAGGCTTGTCTACATTGCCGCTCCGCTGCTGCTGGACTTGATCTAGAACGGTCTCGTATGAGGGTATGAGCGTCTCTTCCTTTGCGTACGTTGCCACCTTACCTTGTTTCATCATCTCTTGGAATGCGGCCTTGGATCGTGGGTCCCCTTCGAACGCCCTCGGTTTTACCATGATCTTGTAGAGTTGTTCCGCGTCTGCAACCCCTGTTTCCAGTACTAGTTTTGACTTTATTTCAGGGTCTGCGAGGACGTCTTGGAGGAGGAATGCGTACTCCCCAGAGATGTCGAAGATGATGACCTTGGTGTCTCTGGTGTGGTAGATGAGTCGTCTTAGTATGTTCGAGAGGAGGTTTGATTTGCCTGAGCCCGTGAAACCGAAGATGCCGAAGTGGTATCTGACAAGCCTCTCGAAGTCCACGTATATCGGTATGCGTTCTTCCTCGGCTTCAAACATTTTCACGACACCTAGCCTCGGGTCCTCTCTGGCTGAGGGGGTCGTCTCGATCCTTCTCCAGGATCTGTTCATCCTCTCCAGGATGGGCCGGTTGTACATCTGGTGTATGGTGTCCTTGTTGACGATGTGAACCTTTTCCGCGACCACCGGGAAGGTGAATCCCTTGATGTAGTCGCAGCCTCCTTTCTCATCGACGGCTAGGTCGTAGTTGAGGGGTATAGCGTTGAGCTGTATCATCATCGTCGCCTTGTCGTCCGTCTCCCAGTCTGTCACCGTCTGCTCTATTATTTCGAACTGGTATGGGTAGTAGCTGGACTCGGACAGCCCCTTGAGGCCATAGTGTTCAGGGAAGACTCTCGAGATCTCTAGGAGCGTGTATCTGTTTCCCTTGCCTTGGTTTGACTTGAAGTTTCTAACGGCTAGGAGCATCCCTTCCTCTAGGAGGGCCATGAGCTCCCTCTGGTACTCCACCTTTACCTGGCACTGGTATCTAGCTGAGATTCCCGTGGTCTCAGACGGTGCCTCCATTCTTCTCGCTGCGTACACTGCGGCTAGCCTTGCCATGAACCTTCCATTGAGATCCGTGAAGTACTTCCTAGCGTCTTCCTCTCGCATATTCCACTTCGCTCCTTCGTTCCCTAAATGTGTTCATGTAGAAGCAGAACCTCCTGAGCCTAGGGTTGTTCATCAGCCACTGGCCCGTTCCATCCACCATCCCCTTCGCCCTCGCCCTCTGCGCCTTCGCTATCTTGTCCGCAATGAAGAGTGGTCTGTTGTGTCCGAACACTTCTGGTATGCTCTTGGCTGTCATCGCGCCGAGGATGACCATGACCAGGTTCTGCAGCTCGTTGGGCACGGTGTTGTCTCTGTAGAGAATCACGTCTACCGGCTCCACCGCTCCTCCGAACTGATGGCTGAAGTGTACAGTGTTTCTACCGTCGAACTGGGGATAGGCAAGCCTGTCAATGAAAAGGACATTGCTCCTGAACTGCGGATCTCTCTTGGACTGGTCAAGCTGGATGTAGCTCTTGACGAACAACCTTTCACGCGAGATCCTGTTTCTCCTGCCTCCCGCAACGAAGCCCTTGCGGTGCTTGAAGTCCGGCACTATGGTCTGGAAGGCTGTGTCGTACTCGACGAGACTCCACGGCACCGGCACGTGTTTGTAGTGGTATACGCTCGTGGCCTGTAGGAGCATCCTATCTGTGCTGGGGACTTGTCTCAGTTTCTCTCCGTCGACGTTCCATATTCCCTCGTTTCCGCATACAGGTGCCAGGTGCCCCTTGAAGTCTCTCGCGGTTGTGTCTTTTGTGATGCCTATCAGGAGCACGTTGTTCTTCCAGCATTCTTCGATGTGCATTTCCATGCAGTACAATGTTAGGAACGCTAGGTCCTGGGTCGTAATCCAGTGCTCGCCATCTTTCTTCCTAATGCGCATTGGGTTTCCCGATTCTCCCTCGAAGAACTGTTGCCCGACTGTTTCCACGAGCTTCCTTATGCGTTGCCAACTCTGGAGGTAGAGCGGGTTGGGGGCGTACTTCTCTCCTGCCTTGAGCAGATAACCCTCCTCAACGGATTTCTCGAGGAAGTTCAGAGCTCTCCTCCTCCGATCATCCGTCTCTATCCCCAGGCCTCTGCAGATCTCCCCCAGGCCGAGGGGGCTTCCAGCTTCCTGTACGTGAAGGACCAAGGCGTACCGGATGTAGTCCCCCCTGGCCGGTGGGAGTGCTAGCCCGGGGTTGACTGTGTGCTGTCTGCCGTAGCCCATGTCGTTCTTGTCTATTGGGACCCCGTCGACCGCGTAGCCGTGCATCGCCCCCTCGGTCACCCATCTCGACCTTCTTGATGTGTCGTAGGTTAGGCTGTTGAGCGTGGTGGATAGGCTTCTGTCGAGCAGGATGAGATCGGCTTCTCTGTTCCTTGCTATTTGGTAGGCTAGGTAGTATTCCGAGAAGGTCATTACCCAGCTCGCTATTGTGGAGTTGTCGACCACGGCTTGCTCTGTCATGGCTCTGCCCACCGTAGCCTGTCCCGGTTCATGCTCGGCCATCACTGCTTCATCCACCTCACTGACCTGGTCCACGTAGATGGGGATGCAGCTGGAGACGCCCTTTCCCCGTTCTATGAAGCCTGTTGCACAGTCCACCTTGGGTGCCTGCCCCTTGTGGAATTCTATCGTGCCTGTGGCCGCGTAGGCTCCTCCCCAGAAGACCGCCAGCCCTGAGACGAGCTTCTGGTCCTGCGAACCGTCTATGGCCGCGAACCTCACCTTGTCTGTTCCGAACATCCTTTCAGCTGTCTCAAGGGCTCCATCGCGGTCGAAGTTCGAGACTATTAGGTTGGAGATGAAGTCTTTGAAGGTTTCGACCGTGGATTCGAGTTTGCCTCTTGTCTGGTCAACCTGGTCTTCTGCACCTCTTCTAAGAAGTTCTCCCAGGCGTTTAACCTGTGAGCTGAGGGTGGAGGACAAATCTTTCCCTTCTACCTGTTTCGAACGGGACTAAAACAACCCACTAACTTAAAGGCTTGCACTCACCGAGATGCAGAGCGAGACCGCGGTGTCCAAGCCGGACGCCCGGTTTCCTTACGATCCGTAGGGGACCCTTTCTCTACGCCGATCCATCAATGATCGATTGAGTCGACTGTAGCTGCAGTTCTCGATGATGGGTCTACCGTACCCACGCGGCGATTAGAGCAGCCAGCGAGAGCGCTGTGATCAACGCCAGTAGTATCGTCAACCAGAGGGCGGGCACCTAACTCACCGGACACGGCTCCAAGAGTGCGGTCGCAGCCGTGACAGTCATGGTGGTTGCTAGGAGCACCGTCGACACGATCGAGGTCGTGACGCTGACGGTCACGGTTTCCGCGCCAACCTGGTCGTTATGGTGACCGTTGTCGTCGGTGTGGCAGTCACAGTGACCCCACTCGAGGGGGATTTGGATGTCTCGCTCTAGGTACGAGTGGTCTGTCGGAGCAGCTGCTCAACCTCTGATGCGAGCACTGCCTCCTCTGTCAGGCCCATGTGCACATACCTGACCACGCCTTCCCTGTCGACGATGAACAGCGTGGGTACGTACATGATGTTGTACCTGTTTGCGACCTTCCCGTCCGTATCGATCGCCACGGTCCAGTCCGTACTGTTCTCCTCAGCGAAGGCTTTGACCTCGCCGATTGATCGATCTCTATCTATGAGATGGCTTGAGGGCTGCTCTCCTTCTTTGGAGACTTGAGGTAGGCTATAGCGAGAGTCGTTAAGCCGCTACGGAGTAGAAGGAAAAGCCCGATTGCGGCAGCGATGAATAGTGGGGGTGAGCCAATCCAGATGGGCCCTGTCCAGATTTCGCTCAGCTTGAACCCTACGAAGCTTCCTGTTGCTCCCTTGCTGCTATCGAAGGTGAAGGTGTATAGGTCATCGGCTGGTTCGATCATAAAGCTCTTCGACTTCTCGATGTACAGGTTCGATCGATCGATCGTCGAGCTCCGATCGGATGCCGGGGGCTAGACCAGAGAACCTTTCAATCGTGGAGAAAGTGGAGGAAACTGCGAATTATGTTCCAGGGGAGATCTATGTTGTTGAGCCTCTTGATACGGAGACTGTTGTGGATGTGAAGGTGGGAGAAAACCTGGTTAAGGTTAGGGAGAAGTCGGCCTTCATGGCGAGGATGGGTGAAAGTGTAAGAATGGTCTTTAATGAGAACAACATGCACTTGTTCGACAAGAAGACGGAAAAGGCTATACTGTAGACGGTTATATCCGTGCTCGACGCTCGCGTATTGGCTTAACAAACCTTGTGACTTAACCTACGCAGAACTGTTGGAGACTCCCCTTCAGATAAGACGTTTTTAAGAGTTAGCCGATTGATTCTCTCGTCGAGAATACCGTTATGATAATGAGCGATGTTGGAGCCACTCCAACACCAGGCCCGACGCACGTCATTCAACCCGACATCGATCGACATACTATGGCATACCCCGTTATAGTATTTGATGTATTTCTCGTTGTATTGGTCGCCTCCAAGAAGACACTTCCACATACATGCTACTGACTTCTCAGCAACTTCAATTTGTGTTGGGTTTGGTATACAGCAATCGGTAACGGTTGAAACAGGAGCTATTGGAGTGCCAATACCATCGATATTATTGCAACGTCACCGAATTGGTTGTAATCATCAATGCAGACTGATCGATGTCTGCTACATCAAAGAGATTCCTCTTGCCTGGACGGCGCATAACGATCCCTCGGCACTTCTTTGCTAGTCGATCGATGAGATGCGTGCGATCAACTTCTCTCTATGGTTCCATAGAACAAGCAAATTGCATGTTACTGGTCATACGCACAAAAGATTTAAAACACGAGCGGCAACTCATTGGGGGATCTATCTTATGGTGAAGTTTGGTGTCTATCCTCCCCAAGTCGGAGCCGACTATCTAAGCATAAGAAAAGTGGTTTCCGAGGCAGAGAGGCTTGGCTTTGACTCAGTTTGGATGTCGGATCATCTTACGCTTCTGCTCGAGGATGCTCCTTTCATGGAAGGTTGGACCGCATTATCTGCTATCGCGGCGGAAACCAAGAGGTTAGAATTGGGAACGATAGTCATTTGCAATACGTTTAGATATCCTTCACTTCTCGCCAAGATGGCCGCAACCTTAGACGTGATCAGCAACGGGAGACTAATCCTTGGAATAGGCGCCGGATGGATTAGAAAGGAGCACATTGCCTACGGTATACCTTTCCCTAATGCCTCCGTCCGCATAGAACGGCTCAGAGAAAGTCTTCAGATCATCAAGAAGATGTGGACCGAGGAAAAAGCCAGCTTCCAAGGAAAGTATTATACCATAAAGGAAGCTATGATGAACCCCAAGCCAGTTCAAAAGCCCCATCCCCCGGTTCTGATCGGTGGAAGTGGTAGACGACTATTGAGGGTGGTAGCTGAGCTTGGTGATTACTGCAATTTTGATCGGCTCACCCTACAAGAGAGTAAACATGTGCTAGATATCATAGGAGAACACTGTTCGTCCATCGGCAGGAATCCCAGCGAAATACGCCAATCCTTTGTTGGGGAGATAATCATAGGCGAAAACAAAGAGGAAGTGAGGCAGAAACTCGAGAAAGCATATGACAGTTTCATGACGACGGCGAGACATGCAAGAAGGGAACCAATTGATCTCTATGCAAGTCGGTTCCGCCCAACGCCGATTGATGAGTACTCAGAACGTCGCATCGTCGGTACCCCGGAGCAATGTATCGAGAAGATTGAACAATTCGTCGATCTGGGTGTAGATCATTTCATACTTGTGTTCCCCGAAATCGTTTTCTTTGAGGTCAAAGAGCTGAAGAGCCTAGAACTATTCATGGACGAGGTCTCTCCGTCGTTTGACGGCAGATAAAGATCAGGTAGGGTAACGTTAGTTAGACTTGATCGCAGATTTCAATAGGGCTTTCCGAGCTTTCCTAATACACTTTGATTGAGCAGCCTGTTCGCCACCAATCTAAGGTTACTTAAGCTGGGGATCCCATTTGAGAGGTAGGCGAACAGGCTTACCAGTGTTTAACGACTCGTGAACCGCCAGTGCTACTTCCGTAGCAGCTCTTCCATCCTGAAGCGTAGTTGCCGGCCCTTCCTCGTCCAAGACATATCGGGCGAAATGCTCAATCTCTTCCCGGAGAGCCCCACCGATTCGTCCATGTACCTCCGGCCAGTACAGTACCTCAGATAATGGCTTCACTCCTTCTTTGTCTATCAGACGCATTGTGCCCATTCCACCGGTTTCGGAAAAGCAGTCGATCACCACGCAACCTTCCGTTCCCGTTATTTCTAGCTTTGCGACTGTATGAGGTTCGGGTCTCCCACCTCCCGTTTCGTAGCAGCCAATTGCACCATTTCTGAATCTCATGAGTGCCCACACGGCGTCATGCACTTGAACCCTTCTTGCCGTCTGCGACTTCTTCACGCCCTCGGCGTACACGCTCTCCACCTCAGTGTTCATTGTCCAACGCATGGCATCGAAGTCATGAACACCAAGGAAAATGGGAAAACTCGTTGCCAAACGTCTCATGTATTCCAGGGAGTCGGAGCCGGACAATACCCTCCTCCCATGAACAGATTTTGGTTCACCGATGGCGCCCTCGGAGACAAGTTCTTTCGCCCTAAAGTACGTTGGATCGAACCTCAAGACGAATCCGATTTCCATTTTTACATGCGCCGACTCTACCGAGGAGATAATTGCGTCGGCATCCTCGAGGGTTGTTGAAAGCGGCTTCTCCAACAGAATGTGTTTGCGGGCTTCGGCAGCTCTGACTACTGGATCGCGGTGGAGTGAGTCTGGGGTACAGATGCTGACAGCCTCAACATCTGGGTCTCTGAGAAGCTTCTCGTAGTCGACGTACCACTTCTTCGCACCGAGTTCTGATGCGACACTCTTGGCCTTCTCCTCCACGACGTCACAGACTGCAACCAGCTTGGTACTAGAAATCTCTCTGTAAACCCTTGCATGTTTAAGACCTATGAAACCTAACCCGATCACTCCGACCCCGATCATGAAAGAACGGCTCTCCGATCGACCGATATGCTATATAAGGTTGAAGTGTCGTAAGCGTTGGACAAAGGAATTAGCAGCAGCTATCGGAAAATCGCCGGCGCCCTCTTGCTGATCAGACAGTCTTGCCGAAGCTTTCCGAAATCACACATAGATCTCGATCGATTCTTTCCAAGAAGTCATTTCAAAACCATACGAGCACTCATCGTCGCATGCCTTGCCATGGACTTTAGGAGCTTTCTGATTTTGGGTGATAGCTTCTCCGGTGCGTATTGTCTATTAGAGCTAGGGGTTGGCAAGCCTGGGCGTCACAACATAGTGCTTGCGAACGGCATCCTCCATGTGGCTGCTACGGGCTGCAGGTGGATGGATATGTCCATCAGATATGGCTCTTACATTACCGACTAATTGAGTCTCAAGAACTGGCAAGAGAGCGACGTATCGCCCAAGATTCTGTAGGCTTCGATGATCTGCCCAACATGGTTAGATTAATAAGCTCTTAAGGACTCGAAATATTTTGATGAAAAGACAATGAAAAGGGTGAACGTTGGCGTTTTAGGCTGTGGTTTCGTTCAGTCGGTTTTCCACATGCCCTGCTACAAAGAGATCCCTGAAGCGAACATCGCAGCTGTTGGAGGAAGGCGGAAGGAGGCTGTCGAGGAGTTCTCCAAGAACTGGGGAATAGAAAGAAGTTATTCAGGACAAGATTTTGTGGAGAAGTTGTGTGCTGACCCTGAGGTTGAGGTGGTGGACATAGGTTTACCGAATTTTCTTCACAAAAAGGCAGCTGTGGTAGCAGCTGAGAACGGAAAGCACGTGATATGTGAGAAGCCTCTGGCGCGTAGTATAGATGAGGCTAAGGGTACGCTGAACGCGGTTGAAAAAGCTGGAGTAATTCATTGCTACGCTGAAAATCAAATATTCGCACCTCACGTAACCAAGGCGAAGGAAATGATCGAGAAAGGTGCGGTTGGAGATGTCTTCTGGATTAGAAGCAGGGAAACTCACTTTGGACCACATTCCGCTTGGTTTTGGAATCCTGAGCTCGCTGGCGGCGGGGTCTTGATGGACATGGGCTGTCACTCAGTTGAGGTGGCTCGATACCTCATTGGCAAAAACCCGAGAGAGGCTTGCGCTTGGGGCGCTACATTGGTGCATGCAACTAAAGCTGAGGATAACTGCCTTGCCTTGGTTAGGTATGAAGGCAACGAGCTTGGGCAGTCGGAGAATAGCTGGGGGGTTCACGGTGGGTTAGACCTACGATATGAGATTTACGGGTCTGATGGCGCCTTTTTCATCGATCCAACGAGAGAAACCGGCATCAAACTCTTCACTATCGCTCCAAAGGACAGGGTGGGATATATTGTTGAGAAGGCGGAAGCTAAGATGGGCTGGATGTATCCGATCTGCAGAGAGCATGAAGTCTACGGGTATTTATTCGAGTTACAACATTTCATATCAAGCATCATAAAGGGCGAGATGCCAAGAGAAACGTTCAAAGATGGATACACCGTCAACCGCATACTTGAGACTTGCTACAAGTCTATCAGGTCTGGAAAATGGGAACGTATCCGACTACCATAAATTCTCATCGTCATTTATATATTAGCATGCGCAAAGACTGATACTTCTATATGGATGCGTTATCTATGTGAATTCCGGCGCTAGTAAGCGGTGAAGTAGATGAAAGAAAGTCATCTTTTGCGTGAAGAATTCAGGAAGATAGTTAGTTCCAAGTATGTCTCAGATGATCCGTGCATTTGTTGGAGTTATTCTGCGGATTCAAATATCTTTGATATAGTTGATCCAACGCCGCCGGCTATGGTAGTAAGACCAGGAACCACAGAAGAAATTTCAAGAATACTACGTCTAGCAAACAGGGCTAAAACTCCTGTATACGTTAGAGGGGGTGGGACCGATGCCGGAGGTTGTCGAGGAGAAGAGATATGCAACGCTGTCCTAATCGACATGACACGAATGAATGACGTTGTTGAAATAGATGAGAGTTCTCTCACAGTTACCGCACAGGCTGGAACCACTTGGGGTAAACTCAATGCGGAAGTAGAGAAAAGTGGGTGGAGATTGGGTTTTAAAGGACCATATTCCGGTTACTCATCAACTGTTGGTGGAAGCGTCGCCTCCCAATCCAATGGTTACGGCAGCACTATGTACGGTGTAGTCGCTGAAGAGGTTACTAACTTGACCGTCGTTTTGCCAAATGGTGACATACTGGAAACCGGTTCAGCGGTGAATCCAAACGCCAAAAGATTTTACAGGTTTTGTATAGGTCCAGATTTGACCGGTATTTTCATCGGGTCTGGTGGCTGTTTTGCGGTAATCACAGAAGTAACTTTACGGATATACCCCAGAGCTACTAGCAGTGAGTTTGGGGCATACGCATTCAAAGACTACGAATCCAGCCACAGATGCTATTACCGCTGGCTTAAGAATAGGGTTGCTGAAGATGTTGCATGGTATGCGAGAGATGGATTGGAGGTTATGGTTCCCGAGCTAGCCGAAAAAGGTTTCATGGCGATGAATACTTTTGTCGTCGAGGATGTAACGCGTGAACTTGTCGAGGCCAGGAAAGAACTGCTCGTTAGAATAGCTAAGGAAGAAGGAGCAGAACCACAAGATCCCAAGTATGCGAAAGATGGATGGGATTACAGATTTGAGCTTTTGCCGAGGTGGCCAGCGAAGATAGGTCAATGGCAGTGGAATTGTCATATGGTTGCAGCGGGAGACGCCCTTAAGGATCTAAAAGGCATCTTGGCATTCCTCGATTCGTTTGAAGAAGAGTGTAGAATGTTGAAGGTGTATCATTCGACTATAAGCATTGCCCACAAAAACGCGGGGCATGTTTCCACTTCTATCTATTATGATCAGAGCAATCCCGAAGCTGTCAGTTTGGTGAGGAAGATGATGAAGGGGATGGCTAGGAAGGCGATCGAAAGTGGGGGTTGCAACTATTGGCTGGGTAAAATGTGGTATCCGTATACTATTATGAGAAATCCTGTGTATCGCGAACTATTGCTCAAGATCAAGAAAGCTTTGGATCCAAACGACATAATGAACCCAGGCGGCTTGACCCTACATTCGCAGGCCTAGGTGGTGACATCATGAGCCTGGCGGAGCTCGAAAAACACAGAAAAGAGATCTATCTTTGCTCTAGGTGCGGGTACTGCAGAGAGATGGTGAGGGCCAGAGATGGCACGAATCTAGTCTGTCCGGTTCGTGAACATACTGGCGGGTTTGATGCCTATACAGCGAAGGGCAGACTGGTGATCGCAAGGGCTCTCTTAGAACATAAGATTAAAATCGCAGACAACCTAGTAGATATCGTATATTCTTGCACTCTTTGTGGGAATTGCACGGAGCACTGCTTAATAGTTAACCCTGAAGCTTGGAATGCATTTCCCGAAATTAAGCCTCAGGATCACCTGTTTGACCCTGCGGGAATAACGCAGGCGCTAAGGGAAGATATCTTCAGAGCTGGACTGATCCCTTCTAAGCATAGAAAATTGTTGGAGTGGTGCAAAGAAGAGCATAACCCATACATGGAGAGGCATGGAGAGAGAGTAAGATGGGTACCAGAGGGGAAGAAGCTTCCGAGTGAGGGCGAAATTGCCTTCTTTATGGGATGTACAATGCCGTACAGGGAGCCTGACCTTTGTCGTGCCGTTGCAGAGATTATGGAAGATGCGGGTGTCAACCCTGCTATCATACGGGATGAATGGTGTTGCGGATCCATATTCCTGAGAGTTGGAGCAAAGGACTTCGTAAGAGAACTAGCCGAGCACAATATCCGTGCCATAGAAACCATAGGTGCCAAAACTGTCGTCACGCATTGTCCTGGATGCTTCAGGACACTGAAAATAGACTATCCGAAGCTTGTAGGGAAGTTGCCGTTTGAAGTTATTCACACCACGGAGTTTGTTAGAGACCTGATCAAGAAAGGTCAACTAAAACCGAAGGCTGGAGTTAAGGCTAAGGTGTCTTATCACGATCCATGCCACCTTGGAAGACACGCTGGCATTTATGACGCCCCTAGAGAGGTTCTCAGGGCGATTCCAGAAGTTGATTTGGTTGAATTGCCAAGGACAAGGCAGAACAGCATGTGTTGTGGAGCGGGTGGTGGAGTTAAATCAGGTTTCCAAGAACTTGCAGTTGCAATAGGAACAGATAGAATCAAGGAGGCAGAAGAGGTACGGGCAGATTGCTTAGTGTCGGCTTGTCCATTCTGCTTGATGAATCTACGTGACGCGGCAAAGATGCTGAAATCAAACATCAAAGTTTACGATATTCTAGAGCTACTTGCCAATCCATTATGATCGATTAAGATACTTGCACCTCTACGAGACAACCGAGAAAATGAAAAACAAAGGGAAGAATCAGTGCACAGAATCCCTTAATGCCATGCCTGTTCGAAAGATTTTAGTGTTCCTTCTGTGTCTCAACGCCCCGAAACCCTACACCAATCCACCGCCATTGCGAGGTAGATTTTGCAACACTTGATTATGTCATCGATGGTTATGTATTCATCTGTCCCGTGGACGCCTGCGCATTCATCTCCAGGGCCAAGGATGACGGCCGGAATGCCCTTTTTACCGAAGTGGGTTGCGTCGCATACTGCTTTGAAACCTGAGAAAATCGCCTCCCTTCCAACCACTTCGCTGAATGCCGTCGCCAACGCTTTGCAGCCACCATGATTCGGGGAAACCTCATTTGGATCCCAATGAGGGATGTATTGAACGTCTCCCTCAACAGACCGATCAATCTTCAGTTTTGGTGGGTGTTCCCTTAGCCAGTCATCTGTCAACGAAACCGATTCTATGACACCTTTTACTTCATTCCAAACCTCCTTTGCCGTTTTCCATGATGGATAGTAGACCTGGCACGTTACCTTGCAGTAATCGGCTATCGCAGCAACGTATGTCCCGCCTTCAATCAATGTCGGCGTGATAGTGAAGACACCAACTCCCTGTGTATCCTTTGGAATAGGATATCCCCCACCGCCAAGAATCGGATGTGTCCATCGAAACACCCAATTTCTTTCCAAGTCTCGGAACGCAGATAGGAACCTCATCATCTTTCCTATCGCATCCACGCCGACCTCTGAACCTTGTGGTAAACCGTACCGCTGAGGATATGTTATCAAGTTCTTAGCGGCCGTGTGAGTTCCCTTGCCGATCACAGTCATCTCGAAAATGAAAGTGCCACAAGTGGCCGTTCGGATCTCGTCACCCTTCGTAGGTTCAGCAACTATTGCGAAAGGCGCGACATACCCTCGATCGATCGTCGTAGCAGTGCCGATGGATGCTCCCTCATTTGACTCCTCACCCACTACGCACTCAACATAGATATCACCCT
>Ga0315307_1000896_pt1 | contig 13053 bp, 15 predicted proteins | sample TDP2_MG_FD_203079 | JGI IMG/M metagenome (GOLD analysis project Ga0315307, IMG submission 203079) | Freshwater sediment microbial communities from Lake Towuti, South Sulawesi, Indonesia - TDP2 | ecosystem: Environmental > Aquatic > Freshwater > Lake > Sediment | place: Indonesia: South Sulawesi... | reverse complement strand
CGAGAAAATCAAAAACGGAGACATCCAAGTTCTAACCGTCGAAGAAATGAAGAAACTGGTGGAGAGCAGCGGCTTAGAAGTCGCCTACAAGGAAGTGGATGTGGTCACAACAGGAACCTTCGGAGCCATGTGCTCTTCAGGAGCCATCATCAACCTCGGACACTCAGACCCCCCGATAAAAATTAACAAGGCGTGGATAAACGACGTTGAAGTCTGCCACCCAGGAGCAGCCGTAGACCTCTACATAGGCGCAACCATAATGTCAGAAACAAAAACCTTCGAATACGGCGGAGGCCACCTGATAGAAGATCTGATACGAGGGAAAGAAGCAGAACTCAGAGCCACAGCCTACGGAACAGACTGCTACCCAAGAACAAAAATAGAGACCACAATAACAAAGGAGGACCTAAACCAATTCTACCTACTAAACTTTCGAAACTGCTACCAACGCTACAACTGCGCCACAAACAGTCGAGACGAAACCATCTACACATACATGGGCAAACTCCTACCCCACTTCAAAAACGCAACCTTCTCGGGTGCAGGATGCCTAAACCCCCTAATGAACGACCCAGACTACGAAACCATAGGCATCGGAACCCGAATCTTCCTAGGAGGCGCCCAAGGCTACGTGATAGGGGAGGGAACCCAACACGAGCCCAAGAACAGCTTCGGCACCCTCATGGTCAGAGGAGACTGCAAAAAAATGAACCCAGACTTCATTCAAGGAGCAAGCTTCACAAAGTACGGAACAACCCTCTACGTCGGCATCGGCATACCAATCCCCATACTAAACGAGGGAATAGCCAAAAAAGTCGCCATAACAGATGAGCAAATCCTCACAGACATAGTCGACTACGGCGTTCCAAGGAGAACACGCCCAAAACTTGGAAAAGTAAGCTACAAAGAGCTGAAGTCGGGAAGCATAATAATCCACGACCGGAAAGTCAAAGTCAGTCCGCTCTCAAGCCTCAAACAAGCAAGAACAATTGCCCAAACGCTGAAATCATGGATAGAAAACTCTTCCTTCTACCTGACCACCCCAGTGGAACGCCTTCCAACCGATACAGCGTTCAAGCCAATGAAACAGACCAAGGAGATAACCTCCATTGAAAACCTCATCCACCACGCCGTCACATGCAGAGAAGAAGAAAAGATAAAGACGGTTGCCCAAAGAATCATAAACCGTTCAGTTAACCACATAGTTGTTGTTGACGCTCAGGGAAAGCTGAGGGGCATCGTAACTTCATGGGACGTCACAAAGGCAGTGGCTGAAGGAAAAGAAAAGTTGGCAGACATAATCATTAAAAGAGTGGTGACAACCACACCAGACGAACCAGTAGAAGCAGCCTCAAGAAAGATGGCGCAACACAACATATCCGCACTGCCAGTCATCGACCGCAACAAAAAAGTCCTCGGAATAATCACCTCCGAAGACATATCTAAACTCGTTGGGAGGTAAAAAAAATTGGTTAGACTCCTACTAAGATTCTCAGAAAAAGTGGTTGGCCAGCCAATAACCGCAGAAGTAATTCTCGAACAAGGAGTCCCAGTGAACATCCTAAGCGCACACATCAATCAGCTAGGAGGAGAGATACTCGCAGAAATCCCCTCCACCCACCTCGACAAGATAGTTAAAGCTTTCCGTGACAGAGGGGTAACCGTCGACGTCCGCAAGCTCATCGAAGTAGACCGCGAAGAATGCTTTGACTGCGGCGCATGCCTCTCCCTCTGCCCAGTCAACGCCATCACGTTAGACAAAGACTTCTCCGTAGTCTTTGACGAAGGAAAATGCATCGGCAGCACCTGCGGCTTATGCGCCGACGCTTGCCCAGCGAGAGCCATAAAACTGACTAAATGAGAGAAACAAAGCCAAAATGAAACACAAACGAACTTTCAACTACAAAGAGACAAGATGCACCATAACCGCGGACAGCGAAGCCGCCATCGAAGTCGCAATATCATCAATCAAACATCACAGAAGTCAGCTAGAGAGATACATTCAAGACCACCCCAAATTCCTTCATTCCTTAAACCCAGTCCATGTAGACAAAGGTCCCACTATAGCCAAGTTAATGGCTGAGGCGGCAGAGCGGGCAGATGTGGGACCCATGGCTGCTGTAGCAGGAGTGTTAGCAGACCTCGCCGTTGGAGACATGATCTCAAGTGGCGCCAAGGTAGCTGTCGTTGAAAACGGAGGAGAGGCTTACGCCGTATCCAACACCCCTATAAACGTGGTCCTCGCAGCCGGCGATTCGCCTCTCTCAAAACGCATCGGCTTCAGGTTGGAAGAGTTCCCGATAGGTGTTGCCACAAGCTCAGGGTTGTACAGCCACGCCTTAAGCTTCGGTGAGGCAGAGGCAGTGACGGTTTTTGCTGTAAACGCTGGTGTGGCTGACGCTGCTGCCACAGCCGTTGGAAACCTCGTGAAAGGCGAGGACTGGCGTAAAGCGGTTGAGTGCGGAATCGCCAAGGCCCTGTCTATAGAGGGGGTTAGGGGGGTGCTAGTCCTGTACAGAGGACTCGTTGGAAAGGCTGGGCAGATTCCCAAAATAGTGAAGGTAAGTGCCGAATCAAAAGCTGGTGGGAAGGTTCCCTAAACTTGTAGAGTTAGGTACCCTTTCTTTCTCAGCCAGTCAACCTGATTTCTCTTGTATCGCCATATGACGTCGCCCCGCTTGTCGAACTGGAAATCCCACGGGGAAACCAGAACAATGTCTCCCTGCCTTATCCACACCCTCCTCTTCATCTTGCCTCGAATCCTGCAGAGACGTTCACGGCCGTCCTGACACTTCACCAAGACTCTGTCGAAGCCCAAAAGTCGTGTGGCTATGCCGAGCACGTCGTTGGCGACTGGCAACACCATGTTTTCTATCTCTTCTTCGCTTATGATTTTCTTTTTGCCCAAGGACCTACCTCAAGGATTCCTCGTTCCTACTGAGAAAAGAGAAGGTTCCTTAAATGCTTTAAGAAATGTCATTTCAGACCTTCACTATTTGCGCGTGGGGCACTCCTGAAATCTTCAAAACCGCCTCAGGATGAATCAACCCCTCCTTCAAGGCTTTGCCCACAATGCGTTTTCCAACCATGTTCACAACCGTGCACTGTTTCATGAGATCAATAGCCTCCTCCACACTCACTCTTGACCCTTTGTAAAATTCTTCTCGCACCTCAAAAACGATCTTGCCTTCCCGCAGAACCCTCCCCAACAGCTCAACGTCACAGGTCGCAAGAAGCACGTAGTGGCCCCACTTTCGCATGTTCACGTAGACTTCCAACGTTCAGCACTTTTACACAGGTCTCAAAGATGAGCGTGCTCCACACGCCTCACATATTAAAAATGACAGACGTCTCTCTTTTACAATTTTCGTGTCCGGAAGTTTACAGACAGGACACATAACGAACTCGTCAACATACCTTTTGATCAACCTCTCAAGGGTGTCACGGCGAAAATTTCCCTGAAAAATCGCCCGCGACCCATCTGTGGTCCCGGCAGTAGCCATTTCCTTGGAAAAAAACTTCAGCACGTGACGAGGATCTCGGTTGAGCGTGTCGCAAATCTCCTTGTGGTTGTGAAGGATGGTTCGCATTCCAATGTTGGTGCTGCGGGGTTGAGGAAGTTCAAACCGTTTGCGCTCGAACATTTCAGGTGGAAGTTGGGCTCGTGCGCGTTTCAACATTTCCTTGTAGTCCATGCTCATGATTAACGTCTCACAGGCTTTTTTAACTCTACTTTTAAGTAGGTGTCTGCTCGTTTAAATGTTTCAATAAGCAAGCCTACAATTTTATTAGGACGACCAGCCTCTATCTCTTTCAGAGTTTCAGCAAGCAAGATTTATGATGAGGTGAGAGAGCTGACAGACCGAGAAAAGAAGGTGCGAGCAGAGGTGGAGAAGCTTGTGGACCCGGAAACAGGGTTAACTTTCGGCGAGATGAACATAATCACAGATGTAAAGGAACAGGAGCCCGGAGTCGTAAAGATAGACTTTGTTCCGACAAGTCCCTTTTGCCCCATAGCTTTCAAATTCGCCATGGACATCAAAAAATCCGCCATGAAAGTTGAGGGGATCAAGAAGGCACTTGTGTATTGCCACGGCCACACTATGGAAGAGAGCATTAACAGGACAGTTAACCGCGAGGAAACCACGAAATGAGGGTCACGGTGAAGTTCTTCACCACTCTGCGAGAAATAACGGGGAGAAGAGAAGAGGAAATCAAGTCATCAAGTGACCTCACCGTCGGCGAAGTTTTGAAACAACTCTCAAAAGAACACGGCAGCCAGTTCATCAACTACGTGTACGACGAGACGGGGAAGGTGCGAACCTATCTACAGCTTCTAGTAAACGGAAGAAGTATAACAACAATGCAGGGCTTCAAAACGAGACTGAGGGAGGGAGACAGCGTTGCAATCATCCCTCCCGTGGGTGGAGGCTAAACAGCAATCACCCAGCAGCTGAACAGCTGAAAAATGCGTTTTATTTTCCTTTGTATCGTTTAGCCACGATCATGGTTGTCGTTAAAAATATGTTAGGTAATGTTCTAAGCTTCCGTGACAAGAACTCTTCTAAATCTGGCAACTCCTCAACCTGCACCTTCACGATGGCATCGTATTCTCCGTACACCAAATCCACCTCTAGAACCTCCTTAAAACCAGAAATCTTCTCCAACACTTCCTCCTCCGAGCCTGACTGCATCGTAACCAAAACAAAAGCAAGGACCATGGTCTATCACCTTCTTGATTCATGTCTGTTCAGGAGGACTTAACATTTTCTGCTGTTTGAGAGTCCTTGTCCAAAATTTAGTCAAGCAGAACCCCTTGCCTCACGGTATCTATGATACGGTTGAGCCTAACCATATTGTTGATAAATCCTCCAACCCTATAGGGGCTCTTCATAGTCCTCAATACTTCTGTCATCAACAGCCTCGGACGAAGATAGAAGGCTCGGAAATAGTCGTAGATCATGTGGCGTATCTCTTCAAAGGGCACGGCGTAAGGTGAAATCTTTGGAACGTAGGTTCCTCTCTCCCAAAGTCGGTCTTCGTTAATGAACCCCTTGGCTACCAGGTCGCTCCAGAGGTCAGTTCCCGTGAAGGCTCCAAGAATGTTCAGCTGGGGCACGTCGATGTCTAGTTCGTGGGCAAATTGCAGGGTGTTTTCGATTTCCTTCTTTGTTTCGTCTGGAGCCCCCAGTATAAACGAACCAACAATAACGTCGATGCCCGCTTTTCTAGCCTTCTGAATTGCGCTCCTAGAATCGTCTGGGGTTATCCCCTTTCTGTAGTAGTCTAGAATCCTCTGGTTGGCGCTTTCCACCCCAAAGTAGAGGATTTTGCAGCCAGCTTTGACCATTTGCCTAAACACGTCGTAGTGGCAGTTGTCCACCCTTGAGTCGCAGAACCATTCAATGTCCAGTCCCTCTTTTATTAGCTTCTGACAGAACTTCGCCACCCTCTTCTGGTTTAGGGTGAAGTTGTCGTCTACAAAGAGAAACTGTTCGTAGCCTTGGCTCTGCAGAAACTCCAGCTCCGCCACGATGTTATCAACCGATCTAGGCCTCCAGATTCCTCGAGCAAACTTCCTGCATCCGCAAAAGATGCACCTGAATGGGCAGCCACGCGACGAAACTATGGTTGAGAACTTTTTGGTGGCAACCTTCACTCCGTAGATGGTTGAGCTGTATTCAGCCTGCATGAGATTACGGTCTGGGAAGGGGAGAGCGTCTACATCTTTGATTAACGGTCTGTCTGGCGAAGACACAACCTTTCCATTCTTTCTAAACGTTATGCCCTCGACCTCTCTTAGGTCGCCGTCCTTCTCCAAACACTTTGCCAACTCAAGACAGGTGTACTCTCCCTCCCCTCGAACGATCACGTCCACGAAGGGATATCTGTTAAGAATCCTATCGGCGTTGAAGGTTGCGTGGTAGTTTCCGAAAACTATTGTTAGGTTTGGATTCTCGAGCTTCGCCTGCTCTGCAATCTTGAGGGCCTCTCCTGCTGAGCTGTTCAGAATTGAAAATCCGAGAATGTCTGGGTCTTCCTTCTTCACCCAGTTCAGGGTCTGTCTTTTTGAAAACCTTTGCACTGCCTGGTCAAGTATGGACACCTCGATTCCTTCCTTCATCAAGACTCCTACGCAGTAGAGGATGCCTAAGGGTGGCCACGCGGTTACGACCATGTCTGGAGTGTCTGGAGCTGGGCTGGGGTTTACGAAGGAAAACTTCATCTCAAATCGCGACTCAATCTTTTTTGAAGCTTAAGTAAGATAAACTTTGCTAAGAACTGTTGATGGAAAGCCTCTCTAGCTGTTTGAGAACGTATTGACGGATTTCAGCGGGTTTGGGGAGCTTTGCAACGATTTTTCCATTTTTTATGAGAGGCTTTAGCATGGGCTGAGTTTTGCCTCCGCATTTTGGGCAGTTTGGCTGGGGAGACTTGAATGGTAACACGCTGTCAACTACGCATTTGGGGCACCTCCAGACCTGCTTTTTTCCACCGAGTTTGCCCCGTTTGGCCACTAGTTTTCCCTCCATTTCTATGATGTCCATGGCAAAGTCTATGGTTGGGGCGTTGCTCACGGATGTTCCAACGCCGAAGGCGTCTGCTCCGGCTTCGCTCAGAGTCTTAACCGACTCTTCGTTGAGACCTCCGGAGACGAAGATCTTGACGTTTTGATAGCCCCTCAGGTCCAGCTCCCATCGAACCTCTTGAATGATTTCGGGGAAGTCTCCCTTCCTTGATCCTGGTGTGTCGAGTCGCACGCCGTACAGGCGGTCTTTCAGGGCTTCAGCAGCCATTATCGACTCAATTTTCTCGTCAAAGTAGGTGTCCACCAGGGCTACTCTAGGAACTTCCGGTGGCATGATCTCGTCGAAGGCTTTCCAAGCCTTCACTTGGTCGCCTAACGCGATGATGAGGGCGTGAGGCATGGTTCCGGTTGGCTTGGCTCCCGCAGCCTTGGCTCCTGAGAGGCTGGAAACTCCATCTAGACCGCCTACGTAGGAGGCTCGATCCAGCATTGGAGAAAGGGCTGGGTGCATGCGGCGGATTCCGAAGGCTACAACGAGTTTTTCGCCAGCAGCCTTCTTCACTCTTGCGGCTCTCGTTGCCACTCCTGATGCTTGACAGATTAGGCCTAGCAGGGGAGTTTCGAGGACGCAGAACTCTCCGTAGGGGCCTTCAATGAACATGACGGGTTCTCTGATTCCTCTGCTGTCTGTGTGGTAGAAGACGCTTCCTTCGGGCATGGAGTAGACGTCGACGGGGCATCCCTCGAAGAGGCGGGCTTCCTCCTCGATGCCGCAGAGGATTCCCCAAGGCCATTCCATGGGAAGTTTGCCGGGCGTGACCTCAGCCACAACACGAAGTTTACCCAACTTCTTTGCTTCAAGAATCTCTTTGGTTCTGATGAAATAGACGTCTGTGGTTTCGCCCTTCTTTATTTCCTCGTCACTTGCGCAATGGAAGAGACGCATGTGTTTTCACCTCCTAAACGGTTTCCTTTTTCATTAGTTTCATCAGCTCTTGGACTTTGGTTATTTCAGTGCCGTAGTTCGTTTTTAAATACTTAAGTGCGGTTTTTTGATCCCCCTCGGTTGGGGCTTCCACGCAGTCTTCGGGAACTATGATTCGGTAACCTCTGAAGAAGGCGTCGGCGGCGGTGTGTTGGATGCACACGTTGGTCACCAGCCCTACGAGCACCAGTGTGTCAACCTTCAACTCCCTTAGGAGAGGGTCCAACCCTGTTTCGTAGAAGGCGCTGTACCTCCTTTTTTGGAGAGTATAGTCTCCCTTGACCGGCTTTAACTCTTCAATGATCTCTGCCCCCTTCGTACCAACTACAGCGTGAGGAGGCCAAAGTTCTAGTTCATCGTCGACACCTGGTAGGTGGGCGTCGCTGACGTAGATGACTGGGATTCTTTTCTTCCGAGCGAGATCGAGGAGACGTTGAATGTTGGGGATTATCCTATATGCGCGTTCGCATTTCAGGGTGCCTGTCACGAAGTCGTTTATCATATCCACGACGATGACACTCATCCTCATGGGACCGCTTCCAAATGTTCATTAAATTTCCATTTTTAGTTAGGTAAGCCAATGATATAAATCAGTTTCAGAAAAACGGTTAGAGAGAAGAAAAGAGGAATGTTACCCGACCCTTTAAGCCTTCGTCATATTGGTTATTTCGATTGTTTCAAAAATCCGAACAAGAGGAAACTTATGAATGCAAGGATAGATGCCAAATACATGGTAGTTCTATAGCCGCCGAACGTTATCACAAAAGTCGCCACGAATGGACCTATTACGGATGAAAGACTCAAGACAGAATCGAACAAACCGCTGACCGTTGCCTTTTCAACATTTCTGTCCATCAGATATCTTAATCCACCGACATACATGAGGGACCAAGAAACACCGAGAAGAATTTGAGTTGGAATTATTTGCCGATAATCAATGGCAAGAGTGAAAGAAAAGAATGTGACACTTGATAAAAGTAAACCAGCCATAACTGAAGTCACGTATTTTATCCTGCCACTCAGAGCATACATGAAGACGAATTGACTTATGCTGTTTGTCATTTGAATAACACCAACCCAGAACAAATCCGCGCCAATCGACTCTAAGAAGAGTGGCCAGAAAGTCCATATTATGTAAGCTCCACTCTGGCGGATTAGAATGGACATATAAAGCGAGAGATTCTTCTTAATGATCTTAATCGGAAACATAGGGACATCTATAGAAACGTGTCCTCCGAACTTCATTCTTGAAGCCGTCAGAAAAGCGAGAAAGAAAAGTATAGAACTGAGAACAAAAACGCTTCTGATCGAGAAGTAGATGGCTGCTAGGCCCGCTATAAATGATCCAAAGGCCCAGCCTAACGATCCGAAAGATGAAAACTTGGACAAATCTTCCTTCTTTTCATGGACGTATGCAATTAATGAAGATGGGTATATGCCTACACAGAAACCAACTAGAACACGTATTATCAACAAAACCAAAAAATCTTGGGCAAACATCTGCAAGAAAAATGTAATCGCTGATAGTACTAAACCAGCCATTAGGAATAGCCTTCTACCATACTTATCGGATGCACGACCAAAAACGAATGAAGATAAAAACGAAGCAAGGGCGTAGAATGCCACGATAAAACCGATTCTCGTGTCTGGTATTCCCAAGTCTTTAGCAAAGATAGATATGTATGTCCAAGAAGCCATCATGGCGGCAAAGGTGAGGAATCTGACCAAATCTGGTTTCATTATTATAGGCGTCTCCGTTTTAGTTCAGATAAATACTGCGTGCCGTACTTAAACCTTCAAGTCTTCTACACGTCACGAATTTCCCTCATCTCAGAGACATTCGCAGCACTTGTACATATCCAACCTCGAAGACCGCTGCCACAAAGAACAGCGAGTAAATGACCGCGAGATCTTTTATGGTCATGCTTTTCCTCAGGGTTTTCTGAATGCACTGAAATATTCCGTAGCCTTCGATGATCCCGTTGGGCGCGCTTACAAGAATGACTAGGGGTAAAGTGTTTATGACAACTTGACCATGAAGGAGGGTGCCCGCCCTGAAGATACTGACCAAAAGGATAATTACGGTGAATACAACAGCGAACAGACGAGGGTGTTGAAGCACAAGATACTCGTATTTTCTTTTCGGCAAGAAATTCAGGACAAGGTCCACGTAGAAAGCCATACCAACCAGAATCAGTGAAACCGCTAGAACGTTGTGTATGAACACTAAGAGTATGGCTAGTGGAGGGTTGAAGATTATTTCTTTTACGTAGTTGAAGAAGGATTTGTTTTCCACGTAAGCCAGTGCCAAGCAGACCAAAAAGACCGCGCCGAGCGCCACCGTTTTCTTTTTCTCATTCATACTCGTTGCCTCTTCTGAAACAAGGAGGTTTAAAAAATTAGAATGGGTGGAAACTATTTAAAGAGGCAAAAGTGAAACGACTAAGAGGCTTGTCACGATAACTAAAATAACTATTGATACGATCAATGCCATGATTCCCACAGCAATGGCTCCTAACCAGCCTGTTTCATAGTAGTGCTTAACTAAAAGCAACCAAATAATTAGAGAGAGAACGGCACCAACTAATGGTGTCTTAAAGAAACTAAGACATATACTCATTACAATTGTTCCGAGAAGGGAAATCACGAAGGCGTCGCTGAATAGCGCTCGTTTCTTTCCGACGACTATGCGTCCAGCAATGTAAAAAATAATTGTTAAGATAACCAGACCCAGAATGAAGTTGAGTAGTTGCTCGACAAGTCCTTCAGTCAACTCTTGTCCAATTAAGTTCAAGGCAAAGGCGGTTATCATAAGCATCACCTTCATCTTCACAGTTATTGTTCTGGTATTTCATGAACTTGCCATAAAAGCGTTTGGTTTAGCAGTCAAAGTTGAACACTCGAATACACTGCTTCAGTCTGTTGCCTCCCGCCTTATTTCAAATAGAACAGTTCCGCCAAGAGTATATGGAGGACCTGGGTCAAGACATTGAACATACCCAACGTCGCCCTCCTCCACCGCGAGACCCAACTCTCTAAAACTGATGCCGTGGCTCAGAGCAACGATCATAGACAACATGGACCCGAGGGCGTGGACACAGAGGGCATCCGTTTTCTCCGGTACTATCTTGGGCGATTCGATGGTGATCTTGTCTCCCACTTTGAACACGGGACACTTACCGCGAACTTTCTTCACAGTTACAACAAGTCGATAAACTCTCTTCATAACAAGACCTCTAAAACAAAGAGCACCTCTATCAACAAAAATATTTGGTTTGCCGCACTCCAAACCTCAAGCTCCTTCTTCTAGAGGGAGTACAGAAAAATAAAAAAGAATGAACCAAAGAGAATAAAGCCTTGGTCACAAAAGGGAGATACGCAAATTCATGCAAAATAGGTTCCCAGCCATAATCGGAGTTGGCAGAACAAAGTTCGGGGAACACTACGAGAGAGAACACGAAAACTTAGTTGAAGAAGCCTGGCTAAAAGCCTCAGACGCAGCTGGTATAGAGCGAAAGGACTTAGACGCTGGCTACTTCTCAGACTACTTCCTCCAAATCACAAACAAAGTTGGAATCGAAGAAGGCTTTCTCTCAGAACTCTCAGAACTCCACATCCCAATGGAAAAGATGAGGTCCTTCAGCTCCGCCCTCCTAAACGCCTGCCACGCCATACAATCAGGAAAGTATCGCACGGTCCTCGTGGGTGGAGTGGAGAAAATGACAGACCGCTGGGACAAAATAAGGGACGACCTCATGCTCCTAGAAGACCCATGGAGCTACTACGCCGGATGTACACCAGAGGCAAACCACGAACTCATGTTGAGAGAATATGTAAAGAAGTACAAGATTTCCGGAGAGACTCTTGAAAAATTCAACACAGCTCTAGCTCAGATATCCGTAAAAAATCACCAACACGCAATGAAGAACGAATACGCCCAATTTCAAAGGGAGGTCAGCGTGGACGTAATATTGAAAGAAAGGTCTGAGGCACACAAGCCCCTAGGACTCTACGACTTTGCCCCCATCTCAGACGGAGCCTCAGCCCTAATCTTAGCGAGACCGGAAACAGCAAAAGAACGCACCGACAAACCCATATACGTCGTTGGTTCTTCCTCAGCCACCGACTACATCACATTTCCTTCACGAGAGGAAAGAACAGGGTTCGTAGCAAGCACCATGGCGATGAAGAACGCGCTTAAAGGAGCCCGCATAAGAATAGAGGACATTCAAATAGCCGAACTCTACGACCAGTCTACACTTCTGGAAATGGTGTCCTTGGAAGACCTCGGGTTTTCCAAAAGAGGCGGAGCATGGCTCGACGTTTACAACAGCTGCAAAGACTATCATGGCTTCTATCAAATTAATGGAAGAAAACTCTTTGTAAACACAAACGGCGGACTCAAGGCTGACGGAAACCCTCTCGGAGCCACTGGCGGAGCCCAAGTCTTCGAGATTGTCAAACAACTCAAGGGTGAAGCTGGCGATAGACAGGTGAAGCCAGACGAAGACCTGCAGTTTGGATGTGTCCTGGAGTTTGAGGGATTCGGAACCAAGGCTTACGTGCACATTCTAGGAAAAGGGTTAGCATGAGCAGCGAACCTATCGAAAGAAGAGTCTCCTACATTGGAGACAGACTCAGAGGAAGCCGATGCGGAATCTGCGGAAAGGAATACTTCAGAACCAAAGACTACTGCGGAGTCTGCGGAAGAAGAAGCTTCGGCAAGATGAAGGACGTGGACCTCTTCTATGAAAAGGGCACGCTGGAAGTCTGCACCCTAGTTAAGGAGCCCACGAACAAATTTACCAAGCTTGGACCATACGTCTACGGCATTGTTTCCTTCCACAACGGGAAGGTGAGGGTTCCAGGCAGACTGACCGACTGCATCCTAAGGGAAGAGGAGTTAGACCTTTCCAGCTTCGAGGACAGAGGGGTTGTTCCAAGGTTCAGAAGAAGATATGCTGTGGAGCAAAGTGACATAATTCCCACAATTTCCCTAGCCTTCACGTTCACCGACGAGTACTACCCGCACCAGAAATACGAGGTAATTAAACCCAAAAAAGAGTACGAAACCCCTGGGATCATTGGATACGGGGTGTACGTCCCAAAATTCAGAATTAAGGAGGGACCAATGGAAAGGTCCGTGCCCTTCGTAGACGAAGATTCTATCACTGCAGCGGTTGAAGCTGGGAAGATGGCTTTAATCCATTCTGGAGCCGACCCATCAATGGTTGGCAAGGTTTATGTGGGTTCAGAATCCAACCCCTACGCGGTTAAGCCCATAGCCTCCAAGGTGGCTCAGGTGTTGAAGCTCGGCGAGGAGGAGCGGATGGACGGCGTTCAGGGTGTTGACGCCATCGACACAGAGTTTGCCTGCAAAGCCGCTACCAGCATGTTTAAAGACGCGGCAGCCCTCGTATATTATCCCGGCGCCCGCACACCCTGCGCCATGGTGATAGGCACAGATAATTCTCAGGCTGCACCTCGGGAAGAGCTCGGGGGAGAACTGGATTTCTTTGTTGGCTATGGCGGGTCCGCC
>Ga0315307_1000895_pt1 | contig 13058 bp, 13 predicted proteins | sample TDP2_MG_FD_203079 | JGI IMG/M metagenome (GOLD analysis project Ga0315307, IMG submission 203079) | Freshwater sediment microbial communities from Lake Towuti, South Sulawesi, Indonesia - TDP2 | ecosystem: Environmental > Aquatic > Freshwater > Lake > Sediment | place: Indonesia: South Sulawesi... | reverse complement strand
GTCCATGTCGTAGAGTGTTCGTGTCTTCCGCTCGTTGTCGGGGTTGGGGGGTTTGGCCGGGTTTCCCGAGTAGGTCACGACCGGGTTTGGGTCAAACACTAGGCCGCTCCCCGTGTAAGCGATCCGGGTGTCGTAGATCTCAATGACCGATCCGCTGGTGGCGTCGACGGTGACTCGCCACCCCGATAGGTTGTCTGCCGTGCAGACCATCATCACCCAGACGAGATGGGGGCGCTCGAGATCCGATCCCCGGATGTACAACTCAGCGGGCTCCATCACTCCGGCACCGGATGAGAACAGGTCCGCAGCCGGCGCCACCGCGCGCACCGCGATCCAGCCGGCCGCGGCCTCGTTGACCCCCGGAGTGAGGCTGGTCAGCGCGATCCCTGGCAGATAGCGGTTGTCTACCTTCACGATGACCTGGTCCTTGGTCATGTGGACGGTGACCCCGCCCATCCACACCGGGATGCCGAAGTACTCCTGGCGGAACCGTACGTGGCGGAGGGCTTGTCCCTCGCCTACTGCCTCCAACACAAGGTCCGCTGTGCTGGGAGGCACGGTGAGCAGATCAGCGTACTCACTCAGGAACAGTCGGGCGATGTCCTCCGGCGTGCCTTCGACGCCATAGAAGGAGAGGTTCCCGATGAGGGACCGCACCAGCCCGGTCTCCGCACTGCGGTAGAGCGTCGCCCCAGGCATTGTGCTGGTGTCTACCGTGAGCGGCTGAGCGACGGGCCAGGCGAACAGGGAGTCGGTTGGCGCAAGCGCGCCGGCCATCAGTAGGAGGACCATCACTGAGGCCATCAGCAGCGAGTACGACTTGTGACGGACTGCACCCTCGTACATACACGTTCCTCCTCGCAGACTACAGATTCCGGGCCCGATGTGCCCTCAGCATCGACCTCGGTACTGCCCTGCGGGAGGGAACTCATATGCATCCGCTAGCAGTAGTATACCGCCGGACCCAAGCGCCGTCAAGGGCCCGAGGTGCCGCCCTGCGTTGGCGGCACCCGTGCACCAATGTAGTCCGACAGTACACACAATACGGCCTCGGCGCGCTCACCATCCACGCGATGGACGCACTCCACGCCGTTCCACTCAATACTCAAGAGCAACGTGATACCAACCGGACCGGTCAGGTGGGCATCGAGCCGCCCTGGATGGCGTGGTCGGTGATCACTCCTCTAGGTGGCGGACGTTAGGTCTGCCAATAGAGCACCCATGTCAGTTGTGCTGAAGGCAGGTTCGGGATCGAAGCCAGGAACTCATGCGCAGGATGCACCCTCAGCGCCACATGGCCGTAAGGGAGGCATGGCCGTCATGTGACCGGTACACAAGGCCCTGTCAAGCGCGCTCGAGGTGCTGTTCGGACCATGCCCGGGCGCTTGAGTCGGTCCCGGCATCCCCCACACCCGATTACCTGCCAATGTCCGGCGTCGGCTGCGCATCACACGAGGCGACTTCCGCAGGCATACGATCCTGCCGGCAGGCCTTCAGTATTGCGTCGACGGCCATGAAGTCCCGGAGGGTATTCTGGCAGTCCGGACATGTGTGGAAGTGCTCGGCAAGAACCGTCTCGATTCTCCTGCCGATGGGCTCTCCCACGACCAGGCATAGCAAGCTCCGCTGTAGCTGTCTGCAGGTCATGCTGGTATCCACCATGCTTGAGCGCGGCTCGTCGCAAGTTCCGGGCTCGCGATCATCCCTGAGATGCCCGGCTCCTCAGCGCTTCTCCACCGCACGCAGCAGCGCAGAGCGGGCGCGCGGATTGGGTTGCATGTTGTACCGCCACCCAGTGGACAGAAGTCGCTGGGCAGGCACCGGCTGCGTTCACTGGCTTGGCGGAACGCCCCCTTTGTTTCTCCGCCTTCGCCGCTCTGGTAGGTCAGGACTACGATTCTGCCGCCAGGTCTGGTGCGACGGACCGCTGCAGTGAGTGCTGCGTGAAGCGCTCCGAGCTCATCGTTCACGGCGACTCGCAACGCCATGAACGTTTTCGTGGCTGCGTGAAGTCTTCTCGGCCGCGCCCGTGGTGTGATTGCTGCTGTGACGATCGCTGCAAGTTGGCCTGTAGTCGTGATAGGTTGCTGCTGTCGTGCTGCGACTATGGCTTGTGCGATTGCTCGTGCCCGCCGTTCCCCTCCGTACTCCTGGAGGATTCTCGCCAGCTCCTCCTCTGGCAGTCTGTTCACCAGATCGGCCGCGGTGGTCTCCTGCCTCGGATCCATCCTCATGTCGAGCGGCCCGTCCAGCCGGAAGCTGATCCCACGTCTTGCGGCAGTCAACTGCTCCAGCGACACTCCGCAGTCAATAAGGACCCCGTCCACCGCGTCAATGCCCAGTTCCTCGAAGATCACCTCCAGTCGCGCGTGGTTCTCGTTTACCAGGTCAAGCCGCCCGTGGCGGGCGAGCCGCACCCCAGGTCTCTCGAGCGCTTCGAGATCTCGATCTATCCCGATCAGCCTTCTGCTCGGGCGGACCTGCTCCAGGATCGCCTCGGCATGGCCGCCCGAACCCACAGTCGCATCTACTATCACTTGAGCCAGCCGACAGGCCAGGTACTCCAGCACCTCCCTCACCATCACCGGGTCATGTTTGTCTGCATGACCCATTCGAGGAGCCTGAGGTCGAGCTCCCTCCCAGCGGGACTCCCGACGATCTTCCACCGAAGTCTCAAGGCAGTTCGGCCCGCCTCCGATCACCCCAGAGCTGGAAGGCCGCCCAGTAGAATGGGTGTTCCTGGCCGGTACCATCATGTTGTGCTCGTCCGCGTGGTCATCGCCGCCGGCGCGGCACACCTCTCTGAGCTGCCGAGCAATCTCCTCCCAATACTGCCAGGGGAACAGAAAGGGGCAGCCGTGCCAACCCCCGGTGCTGTAGGCGCAGCCAAGCATGCTCCGCCAACGCTTCGGTGTAGTCACCCGCCCTCGCCGATCCAATTGGTGTGTATGTCCGCGCGTCAGCACCGAATCCCTTGTCTTCGTTTGCTCAAGCGCTGTCGTCCTGCTGCGGTCGGCGCAGCTCAGGCAGCCGTGGTACCTCTCGTGACGCTGCTCGGTCTCGTGCTCGGAATTGCAGACCGGGATAGCCAGGGAGCGCTCCTTCTCCTCTGGAGCCGAGTCAGTACCACCGACTTGCTTCCCCTTGGGCGAGGCGGCCTTCGACAGCATGTGGGCGACCACCGAGCTCAGCGCGCCCTCACTGCAGTTCACGGGACCAATGATGCCGACGGCGACATGCCGCTTCTTCCTCCCGAAGCTCACGCCCTCAGCGAGTGTCCATCTTGTTCCCTCAGTCGCTCCAGGCTCCCATTTCTCCGCCCCATGCATCCGGCCCGCCTTCTCCTGGGCTCCATCCCCTTGGTGTCTACGCTCCCCACCATCCGTTCCGGGGCCAGCCCAGAAACACAAGACGCTGGCGAACCGGCTGGGGGAGAGGAAACCGCCCCTCTCAAGCATGCTGTGGCTTGGGAGTAAGCACGCACGATCCCTGAAACGGCCCGCGCTTGGCAGGTCCCTTAGCCGCGAGTTCGCTCGCTCGATCTCCTCGAGGAGCATCATTGGCCTCACCGCGAGCACGTCACGTGACACGAAGGCATAGCGCCGTTCTGCTGATGTCAACCTGACTTCTGTCGCCTCGACCACACGAGCACCCGTTTCACCGACACCGATAACCAGCACCCGGGCGGGATTGCTGGGCCAAGTGTTCCTTGCGTGCGACTCTCTCCTCGGCAAGTTGTGTGGCGAGCCGCGGCTCATGCTAGGAATCCTCATCTTCGCGAGTACGAGGAAGCGTTTCACGCAGGTTCTTGTATGCAAGCCCAAGCCTGCGCTCCGCTGTCTTCTGGCTACATGAAAGGACCTCCGCCATCTCTCGTAGCGAGTAGCCCTGCAGCTTCAGCTCGATTACTTCGCGCTGCGTCTCAGGCAGGCACATGACTGCCTGCCGCACACGGCGACACACCTCTCTCCGTCGCGTCGCCTCGACTGGATCGTGGCCCGGTATGGGATCGGCAACTGTTTCTGCTATCTCTTCGAGCGGCCGGAGCCTTCTTGGCCCGCGAAAGTCGTCCAAGCACCGCCGCCGCACCCACTCCTTGAGCAGGGAAAAGCCGGGCATGGTGATGGTTCGCCGCGATAGAACATCTTGCACGGCGTCCTCAGCTGCATCCCTGTCGTGAAGAATGGCTAGCGCGACCAACACCAGCCTACGCCTTGTACGATCGCTAACCAGCGTGGCGATCAGTGTGCCCTTGCTTGCGGTACCAAGCTTGCTCTGGCTGGACTTACGGTTCATTTGTCCTCAGCAGCCCCCCAACACGACTGCGCTGTATTCCGCTTGGCGAGAAGACAGGTCCGCTCCCCCGACGTTCCACTATGTTACAGAAGCCACTTAACTGATACCCAAGTAGGGCTCCTCTAATGTCGCCACAACCGCTGACCATCCTATGCCGCCATCACTCCAGCCCATCACCACACTTTGGCCCTCCGTGAGAATAGACGCCGAAGCCGCCCGTACACCCCCACGCTGCGGGTTATCCGAGAGGTTGGCCAGATCCCATGGGGGCTGGTGATCCTGTTCGGCGTCTGTAGTAACAGAGGCGCATGACGGAACTGTCCGAGGAACAGTGGAGGCATCGTGCCATGGGAGGCAAGGCGATGCGCGCCGGGAGCGCTGAACGCAGGCGGCGAGTTCACCTCGTAGAGCAGCTTCACGTGGCCGAGTACGTGTGGCGGGCCGTGCGACAGTCGGGTATCGACCCGCGCAAGGCTCGCGAGCTAGCGGTGCATGGCGTTGACCCAGACGTGCTCGACCTTGCTGCCAGATGGCTGGACTCTGACAAGGAGATCTGAGTAGCCTGGATCCAGCGCCTTCTCCAGAGCTTTCCAGACCCACGCGTGCCGGCCTCGCCCTCTCCGTAACTCCACCGTGTGCTCTGCCCTGCCGGGACGTCATCCGTCTTCTCGACCATGGCTGTTCTCTATGAGCACCATGCGCGTGTTCTCACGGCTCTCGGATCTATGTCAGTGTAGTCTGACACGCGCTCTATGCCTGGCGCCGCGCTCGCGAGCGACGGCTGGCGAGGGAGCGGTATCACCAGATGCAGATCATCTGGTAGAATAGAATGTCAGACTGGAGAAGGTGATCCCGGAGGCATACTCAGCGCCGGGTGCCGCGTGACGGGGTGGAGTCGTGTGTGCAATGCGAAGGAGTGGCGATCATGGGGGCATCAGAGAGTTCGGCTGCAGACGGAGCGCTGCCCAGAGGCATCATGCTTGATGAGCTCTACTTCAAGGCCTTGTTCTGCCAGGCTTATATAGAGAACATCAACGGAATCCGCGCACGAGTCGAGGGCCTCCGTCATCTTCGTGAGGATGTGAATCTCGCACCGAACCAAGGGAATCTCTTTGCGGGGATGAACCGAGGCCTACGCCAGAGACTCCTCTCGGCGCTTCTCGTGTACGGGCCCGCGATCATCCCTGACACGTATCGCGAACACTACGTTCGACACATGGTGCCGTGGGATCTCACGCCGGCCCAGGCAATCTGGCTTCGCTGGGCTTGCAGGTCTGCCGTCGGACCGGAGGGCTTCGCCATCTTCGTTCGCCCGACCGATGCAGCCTGTCCCGGCCTCTATTACCAATTTGCGCGAACCGATGTCATCGCTCGACTGGTGGCCAGGGCAGCGGGCTACAGCGCTTCCGACCTGGCGCGCGAAGTGCGAGTTCAAGTTCCCGATAGAGGCACCATGGTGCCCATTCGAGCATTCCGCGCCCTCGAAGAGGCGATCATCAGGCTCGAAGAGAGCCCGCCGGACGCGTGGGTCGATGTCATGTGCTGCGCGATCCCCGAGAATCTGTGGTCAATGCCTCGCGAAGACGCATTGAGTTGGGCCGCACGAGCATTGGTGACCATGAGGCTCTCTGATGTCCGGCGTCAGCATATCTGGGACAAAAGGGGGTCTGGGGTTAGCTACACCTACAGCCGCCGTGCGAGGATGAGGCAGTCCTCTCCGTCGCTGTAGTAGTCTCGCAGCCTGGCCTCTTCATGGAAGCCATGGCTCGCGTAGAAGGCGAGGGCGTCCTGATAGCCTGCTGCACCAGTATCGAGATAGAGCTTGCGGGCCCCCAGGGCTCTCAGCTCCGTAAGCACTCGGTCTAGCAGAGCCGTTCCGACACCACGCCGCCGGCGCTCTGGATGGACATAGGTCCACCCAAGCCAGTACACTCCTTCCGACGCTAGCTCGCTCTCGCGCCACCCTGAGACCCCAATGACCGTGCCATCCTCCGCGAGAGCTACGATGTGTGCGCCACGCGCGAGGCCTGCCCTGGACTCGGCGAACTCTCTCTCCAGCGCACGGCGCGCGTAGATGCCGTCCCACCGCGAGTGCGAGGCGATGATACTGCATACTGCGGCCACATCTTCGGGCGCGATACGCCGTATCTCCATTTTCCATCTCCGATGACGGTTGCAATTGGGCCGGTACGGTAGGCAGAGCGTGCCTAGTACCGCACGGCCCGGGCCCATCTTCCCGTCCCCGATCCTGTGCTCCTGCCCCCTTGCCCACCGTGGCCGGCTACGTGCACCAGGATGGCTGCTGAGCCGATGGCGGCGCGGTGCTAGCTTCTGGTCCGTCGCATTGGCAGGTAATGGCTGATGGCCTCGGAACAGGTGGGCCAGGCGGACAGGAGAGGAGGTGGCACCATGGTGGAATGGCGCAGGCGATCCAAAGCCAAGGCCTCTGGCGTGCCGCCCCTTGGCTACCCCATCGAGTGGCGCAGGCTCACTCCCAGCCGCAAGGATATGAGACTCCTTGGAAGAGCGTATCGTGACATTCTTGACGAGGAGTTCCAGGATGATGTCCTGGAGGACCTCCCGAAGCTGCGGGAGTTTGTGCGCGAGAGCTCGGAGCCGGCCGAGGGGGAGGAGCACTACCACTTCGATGTAGCCATCGTCGCGGGACAGCCTATGGGTGTGGTGGTGTTCTGGTGGTACCCACAAGATCGGTTCGTGGTGGTGGACTACATGGCCGCGGGGAAGCCTGGATGGATCGCGAACGACCTGCGCAGGAGGGCCTTCAGCCGCACCATGTTCCTGCATCTGGCTCAGCGCGTCTGCGAGTTCTTGACGCGAGAGCGTTCGTGGCGGTATGTGCTATTCGAAGCAGAAAGAGTCAGACTGGGTGACTCCTACTGGGAGGAGAAACGCCGGATCAGTAGGATATGCAACTTCCAGAACATGTGCGGGCGATTCGAGTTCATGGAACGCCACGAGTTGTACGAACTCCCCATAGCCTACCTCGCGCCGCCGGTTAAGCTCCAGAGAGGGGCAGATGATGTGCCGTGCCACCTCATGCTCGTCCCCAACCGCAGAGAGCCGAAGGCGCGCATACTGACGAAGAGCGAGGTCCGGCAGCTTCTTAGTTTCGTGTACCTAAGGTACTATGGTGAGGCCGCGTCAGATGGTGATATCAGCAAGCTCTCCGGCGTCGGGAAAGCGTACTACTTCTACCTGAAGGGGCTTCTTGAGAGAGTGATGCGCTGTGTCCCCGAGACGGTGACACTCCAGACGCCCGAACCGTGTCCTGTCGCAGTGCTTATGCATTTCAGACACGAGGGCGGCCCGGACCCGGCACAAGATCCAATATTCCAGGCTATCCGCAGCGCAGTGAAGGGACTCGCCCCTGGATTCGACGCGATGCGAATCGACGAAATGCCCGCAGATGACTGGATCGAGAGGTTCGAGGAGTTCGCCCATCGGTGTTCACTGGTGATCATCGATCTGTCCGGAGGCCGACCTGCACTGGAGTACGAACTCGGGTACGTTAGGGCGCTGGGCAAGCCCGTGCTCGCACTCGTCTCCGAGGAGTGGTCTGGGAGACTGTCAGGCTATGCCAGGAAGGCCAGTATCGTGCGATACAGGGATGCCAACGATCTCAGAAAGATCCTGCCACAGAGACTGAAGGGCATGCTGGGCTGGCAGGGGCAGCTGTAGGCTGGGCCGCATCGGCATGGTTCGTGTGCGCTGGCCGTCAAGGCGTAGTCGCGACGCGTGGGAGTGCACTCCGCTGCCCAACAGAACACCCCGGGGACTTGATTCGACAGCGGTCCTCGCCGGACGAGCAGCGCGAGCACTCAGTCACCGCACGCCAGACCATACACGGGGCGTTCTCCAGCGCTGAGACCGCCGGAGGTGCGCTCCTCTGGTACGCGATCCCGCCGGCCTGAGTCACCTACCTCTTGGCGCCGACCGCGCGGATCTCTGCGCCGAAAGTGACAAGGGCTCCGCCAGAGTGGCCGCCCCCAGGGATCGCATTCGCACGGCGGTCTGCTGGCGAGGGAGAAATGCCCCGATAGACGGGCGCTGGCGCAGTCGGTGCTCACTTACACGGCCCGGACCTCCTCGCACCGCACAGCAAGCCACCAGCAGATCAACTCCTCCATCAGTACGGCCTCCGCCGCCGCGATTCGCGAGTGGAGTTCTGGCAGCGAGAGAGCTTGGGTGGCGTCGCCATCGGCCAGTTGTCTGGACACGGCACGAAGGATCTCGCTGTGAATCGCGTACGACGCGGCCAGATGGTGCCCGGAGTCCAGGCTCCGCAGCAGCAGCGCAGACGCGCCGATGAGTGGCAGGACGATATGGATCGCGGTCAGCAGGGGAACTGGCCCAGCTGCATGCCCACCAAGGACATCGCAGAGGCCGACTGCCGACAACGCACAGGCCACTGACAGCGCGAGCAGGGCGGTCGTCTCGTACCATGTGTCCCTAGTGTGATGCTCGCGCGCCTTGCCCTCAAACCACCTTACCTGCTTGTCAATGCGCTTGGCACGGTAGTCGCGCCAGAACGTCACAGGGTCGCGAGGAGCCCTGCTCGCGGCTGCAGCCTCTCGCATACTGAGCGTGAGGATGAAAGGCAGCTGCGAAGTCCCGAAGAACGGTGCCGGCGGCCAGACGGCCTCACCATCGCGTTTCCTGTCGGCCGGAGCGTGCGGGCCCGCCTCCGCTCGGGCTCGTTGTGCGCCGTTCTGAAGCAGGCCGCTGGCGACCAGCCACGCGTCTCTCTTCAGCTCCTCTGCCTGGCCCCGAGCGCTGATCCAGCGGCAGTGTGCAGCCTCCAGACCCAGTGCGTGGAAAGCGAATGTGACACCCGGTACGGCAACGAATAGGCCCAGCACAGCGACCACAACGCACAGCGTCGTCAGGTGGAGGGCAAGGGCTAGCACTGCAGCCAGGGCGGAGGGAATCAGCATCCACACAGGCCACAGCAGTGGCAGCCTCTCGTTCGCACCAGCTCGGTGACGGAAGCGGATGGTCCTCGATACAGGGCCTGACAGACCCAAGGACAAGAGCACCACGAGGAGCCCCAACTCGATTGAGGCGCAGACCCTCGCGGGACTCCCCCCGACCACCCCGGTCGTCCTCAGGGCCAGTGACAGGACAGCGATCGGGCCCAGGATGGCAGCGCTCCAGGCCCAGTACGAGCGGTAGCGCTTACTGCCCCGGGCTTGCGCGGCTAGCCTATCGCGGGCCTGCCAGATGCTCCCAACAGCTTCGGCCACGTTCTCATCCAGCAGGCTCGGATCCGGACCATCCCGGAGTTGGTTGGTAGACTCACCTTCCTGCGATGGTTCACGAGTCTTCATAGACGCCCCTTCTCTCGTGCTCCCCGTGTGAGTCTGCGCCACAGATGCACGAGTAAGACAGCCTGTTGCTCCTGGCCGAATGACCCTTGGCTCTGACCCTAACGATGCTGTGTTTGGCCTGGCCCCCGAAGATCCACATCTTCCCGAGCTTGCCTAGCGGCTGGCCGCGTTCCGAGTCCGATCAGGGACAGGTAGCCCGGAAACCACCTGAGAAGGCCACTTCGCCTGAGAACCGCGCCAACCTTGCTCTGACGACACCTTTGGGTGCGCCGTCCGCCGTGGGCGCCGAGCCTCCTCGCCCCTAACTGCGGCAAGCCCGTAGAGCTGAGTCCGTTCCCCATCGAGGCCGACTGGGGGCCGGTCGCCGCGGCGCGGCGGGGCAGAAGCTGATGGCTCTGCTGAGGGGAGGCCTCGGCGGCCCACGGCGAGTGGCGTCGCCAACGTTCCCCGGAATCGCGCCAGTCAGACACCAGCACGTGCGGCAACAAGCGGCGCGTGAGCGGCAGACCACGGAGGCAACGTGACCAGATCTGGCTCGGATCCGGCGCGATTCGATAGGAGCTCGGCGGGATTCGCCGGCGAGTGCCGGATGTGCCCAACTAGACGCTGAGATGCCGCAGGACCTGTAGACAGCCAGAGGCACTCGCTGCCGTATGGATCAGCGCTTAGCGACACGGGCGCCAGAGCGGCACTAGACCACGCAAGAAGGGCCGTTCGAGGCCATTCGATTCGAGGAGACCCGTCTTGCTACCGCGCCCACTCGTCCACGCATTGCTCTCTCACCGATTGGAGGTCTCTTCACACCACAGTTTGAGAGTCGAACTCAAGTCTCGCCGGTCAGACGAGTCATCTAACTAGGGCCACTCGTCCACAGGTTGGTCTCTCGCCGATTGGAGGTCTCTTCACACCACCATGCTTCCGGTCTCAAACCGTCTCTCGGTTTCCAGGCGCTCTCAACCGAGGGCGCTTCTGCACTTCTCCTGGCGTCCCTGGCGCTGTCCTGGGCCTTTAGCACTTCCGGCAAGATGTGGACGAGCTACCCCCGTCTACCCCCCAAATCGCGCCGAAAACGGCCTTCTCGGCCTCTCTTTCTCTGATACCATTGGACTTCACTACCTCGTCCACATGCAGAGAAAGCAAGGAAATTGCTGCCTTTTTTGAGGGTCCGTCTTCGGGTTCGAAAACGTGAACGCGGAGTAGGACCCGACGCTTTCGAGACACCTCTAGCAACTGGCTCCATCGACCTGCGTCTCGTCCCTCGCCCTCTCCAGCCGCGCCAGCATCGCCCCTGCAGCATCGAGCTGGCGGCGGACGATCCGTCGGTCCGAGGTCACGCCCGTCCACTGCGGATACGGCGCGGACAGACTGCGCTCCGTCGTTGTGGCGACCCACAGCACCGCGTGAAGCAGGTCGCGGGTGGCAGCCAACTCGTCCAGGATCTCGCCACTGCCCCGACGGATCGCTAGCCATATGTCACGCTCTCGCTGTCCTGCCGGCGGGGTCGCTGCAAAGCGGTCACCAATCTCGTCGCAGTTCAGCCGCGCTGCACACAGGAAGTGCGACGCCACCTCCTGCTCTCCCATTTCCTCTGCCGCAACCAGAAAGCGCGTTACCCCTCTCGAGATGCTCTCCGGGAGCCGCCGCCAAGCTCCGTACATCCCTCCCGTCATCACGTGTGCCGCTAGGATGAGAGCGAACGAAGCCGCCGCGGCATCGCCGTCCCGCAAGTAGCACCGAGCCCCCTCGACCCGCTCCTCCCCGTCATTCATGGCCATCTGGAGCCATAGCTTCACGAACCGATCGGTCCACAGCGCCCGGTTGCACCTCTCGACGAACCGGGCTACGTATCCATCGAAGTCGTGCGTCACCCGCGCCCCCTCCGACTTGATCGCGATCCCCAGCCAGTGAGGGTGATCGAGGACGCCGAAGAACGTATCCTCGTTACCCTCCACCGCCGCCCGCACGTCGTCGGGCGTCAGCACCCAATTGCCGGCCTCAATGTCGCCCGGGACCCCGGCCGCGCGGAGCCGCGCGATCCGTTCCTCCTCCTCTCGCCGGATAGGCCATTCGGGGTCCTCTCCCTTCCACAAGTCAGCGACCACCAGTAGATCGAGGTCGGAGAGCGGGAACGGCGTGCCCCGGCCTACCGAGCCGATGACTGCCAGGCCCCTAACATAGGGCAGGCTGCCGAAGTGCGCTGTCTCCTCGGCCTCTAGGCGCGCAATGCGCTCGCGCCAGTTGCGCAGCACCAACTCCGGCGTAACCCCGCTTTCCAGCAGGTGTGGCCACTCGACTGCCATTGCGTCCCTCCTCGCGCGCCCCAAACGAAACGCGCCTACCTCGCGCCATCCGGTGGTCTGGATGGCAGGAAGCAGGCGCGCAAGGGCTGACGGCGTTATCCTGCTATCTGACTATGGTTCTTCCGGCGGTCAGCCGAGCGTAGGATATCGCATGAGCACCTGCCTGTCAAGAACTCGCGATTCATGCGCTCTCTTCCAGGTCCGAACCTTGCCATTTCGATTCCGTCCCGGAGTAGGACTCGACGCTTTCGAAGCATTTCCCGTAGGTCTGTAGTGGAGGAGTCGCAGCCAGCGGCTCCCCCCGAGAACACCAGACAGCGGCCCGGCCGCAAGGCGGAGGGCGTTGTGGGTGCATCCCGGCTGGTCGCGACCCGCGACGCGGTGTGCTCAGGCAGAGGCTGAAGAGGGTTACGCCGACGGCCCGACACTCCAGTGCTTCTTGCCGTATGTAACGGTCCGGAGCAGAGTGCCTATGCGTCACTCGTGGAAGAGCGGCGAGGATGGACCGGCCCGATCATGGCCAGCGGCGCGACGGGACGGATCCTCCCCCTGAGACTACGGCCTCCATCTGCGTTCTCTTGGCATCCACCCCGTACTGAGCTGTCGCACAGGCCTGGCTTCAATGTAGCCGCGGTATCCCTGGGGGCCCAGTTGGAAGCGGGGGCGGGATTCGTACCCGATTCGTACGGTGAGAGGCGGCCGCTCGTGGCAGCGCACTGGGTCTACGCTAAGGCAGAGCAAGCCGCCAAGAAGATGCAGCGGATAGGGATCGCGGCCTAGACCACACCCGTGAGAGACCGTCGCTGGCAACAGAGTGGGGGGAAACGCGCTGGGCCTTGCACCTCCATGATCATGGACCGAAGAGGTCACGCCTTGATGCGGCAACAGACTGGTATTCGGCGCGCGACAGCGCCGCAGCCAGCTCCCTGGCCTGTGCTTGCGCCCTGTCCCGCTGCTCTTCGGCCTTCTCCTTTCCGGCAGCACCAGCCTGAATCCCGAAGAAGGCCCCCACGATTGTCCCCACAGCAGCGGTTACTGAAGAGACGACCGTTGCCACATCTGTCGCGGACGACCACGTCCTGATCGCTACCGCGTACACAACCAAGATCACGGC
>Ga0315307_1000894_pt1 | contig 13059 bp, 12 predicted proteins | sample TDP2_MG_FD_203079 | JGI IMG/M metagenome (GOLD analysis project Ga0315307, IMG submission 203079) | Freshwater sediment microbial communities from Lake Towuti, South Sulawesi, Indonesia - TDP2 | ecosystem: Environmental > Aquatic > Freshwater > Lake > Sediment | place: Indonesia: South Sulawesi... | reverse complement strand
TTGCCACCAGCAAATACCTCCAGCCTCTCCTTGGGAAGCTTTTCGTCTCCAAGAGATGTATAAGTCAAAACCACCAAACTCCCGTCGCCATATCGAATCGAGACTATAAAATTATCCTGAGAAATTACATTTTTGCCATTTACTGGAATCGAGTTGACACAGATATCTTTGACCTGTATATCCTTTCCGACTAAGAAATTGAACAGGTCAAAGAAATGGCAAGCCTCACCGACTATCCGTCCTCCACCGATTGCAGGATCCTGTATCCAGCTATCCTTTCCTATGAACCCTGCATTGACCCGATATTGAATAAAGTATGGCCGAGAAAGTCTCTCCAGCTTCTGTTTGATGGCGATAATAAATGGAGCATACCTGCGATTAAACCCCACAATAACTGGCATTTTATTTCTAACCACTTCTTCTTTTATATTCTCTAACTCTTCACGCGTTAGACAGAGCGGCTTTTCAACAAAGACCACCTTTCCATTCTTAAGAGCGTCAATCACCATTGGACAATGCAAGTTATGTCTGGTACCAATGAATGCCAGGTCTATCTGGGGATCCTGCAACACTTCTATATAATCTGTTGTTGCATAATCCATTCTATATTGCTGACTGAGAAATTTCCCTCTCACGCCATGCTGTGTAACTACAGCCCTTAGATAGTAATATTTGTCCAAATTCTTTAGATTGGGAAGATGTACACTCTGAACAAAGGACCCGGCACCAATAATACCTACTCCAATTTTACCTTCAATTTTCTTCTCTTTAATAGGAACCAAAATTTTTCTTTCTATTAAAGGTTTCTTGATGTACTTCTCCCAGTCGTACTTTAACAGGACTGCTAAAGGCTTCTCCTCGCTTTCTAGAAACCTGTATGCGTTCGTTGCCTTTTCAATCGGGAAAACAAGAGAGATCAGTTCTTTTACCTTAACCTTGCCCTGAGAAATTAAATTAAGAAACTCTTCCATATTTCTATTTTCGGTCCAGCGGGCATAGCCTATAGGATAATCGATGCTTTCCTCTTCGTAAATCCGGTCATATCTACCCGGACCGTATGAAGTGGATATCGAAAAGTCGAGCTCTTTTTTATACATCTTTTCACGCTGAAGCTGGAGGCCGCAAACTCCCACCAAGACAACTTTTCCTTTTTGACGACACATATCAAAGGCTAGATTCACGGGCTCTGAAGACTCCGTAGCAACATATAAGATTACGGCATCAGCACCAAAACCATTAGTTCTTTCTAAGACTTTCTTCAAGGGTTCTACTTCTTTCAAGGTGTAACTTTCTATTCCCAAACTCTTTGCTAAATCTACCCTCCTTTTGTCTAAATCAAAACCTATTACTTTATATCCTTGACTTTGAGAAATCTGCGCTCCTAAATTTCCCAGTAAGCCCAATCCAATGACTACTATAGTCTCACCAAAACTTCTCTCTGTCCTTCTAATTCCCTGCATAGCAATAGCACCGATGGTTGCAAATGCTGCTTCGGACATATCTACATCTTTCGGAATCTTAACTGTTAAGTTTCGCGGAACCAGGTCGATTTCGCTATGGTGGGCGCTCTGGACACCTCCACAAGACACGCAATCACCCACATTTATATCAGTAATGTTTTTGCCGGTTTCAATAACTATACCACTTGTTGAATAACCCAAGGGTTTAGGTTCCTGAACAATTCCTTTCACTTTCGCCATTGTTCTGATTATCCCTTCCTGCCTAATCTTAAGCAGCACTTTCTTTACCAAGTCAGGTCTCTCCATTGCCTTTTTGAGTAAATTTTCCCTCCCACTTTCAACCATTCCCCTTTCAGTGCCTGAACTGATTAAGGAGAAAGCATTAGCTACCAAAATGCCATTTTCATCCACAACTGGTGGCGGAACTTCGTCAACCACAATTTTACCTGCCTTTAAGAAAACCTGTTTCATTTTTTTTCATCCCGTTTCTTATTAAATCATCTTATTTATTTAATAGCACTCTGACAATTCTCTGAGCAGCTTTGCCTTCCCAAAGATAGGGAATTCCCCCTTTTTTCTCCTTTCCATTTATGATTCTGGTTACCTCCCTTACAATTTGACGGGGGTCGGATCCCACTACGATATTTGTGCCTTGTTTAACAGTTACTGGCCTTTCAGTATTTTTTCGCAAAGTAAGACAGGGAATACCCAGGACAGTCGTCTCCTCCTGTATTCCGCCAGAATCAGTTAGGACAAATTTAGAATTGCACATCAGATCTAGGAAATCAATATACCCTAATGGTCTAGTCCTGTAAATTCCCGAGTTTGGTTGAGAACTGAAATACATCCCCAATTTAAATTTCTCTATTTGCTTCGCGGCTCGTGGATGTATCGGAAAAATAATAGGTATGTGATTACCCGCCTCTTTAAGTCCCTCTAAAATATTCACAAGTACCTCTTTCTTGTCCACATTTTCAGGACGATGTAGAGTAAGGAGAGCATATCTTTTCTTCTTTAATCCAAAACCTTTCCAAATATTTCTTCTCCGCGCTTCTCTTTTCAAAGATAAGAGGGTGTCAATCATCACGTTACCGACGAAGAAAATCTTCTCCCGGGGTATTCCTTCCCTTCTCAAGTTTTCGTTAGCGTCTTCACAGGTGGTAAATAAATAATCGGAAAGGGCATCAGCGACTACTCGATTAACCTCCTCCGGCATTTCTCGATCAAAGCTCCTCAGCCCTGCCTCCACATGTGCAAGTGGCACCTTTAATTTGGCAGTAACTATGGCACAAGCAAGTGTAGAATTTACATCTCCCACGACCACAACAACGTCGGGGATTTGGTCGCAAACAACTTTTTCAAACCCGACCATTATCTTCGCTGTCTGTCTGGCATGAGAAGCAGAGCCGACTCCTAAGTGGAAATGTGGTCTTGGCAGCCCTAGATGCTTAAAAAAGATATGGGACATTTCATAATCGTAATGTTGCCCGGTGTGGATAATATATGAAGAAAACCGGGAAGGAAACTTTTTTAACTCCCTCCATAAGGGTGCAATCTTCATAAAATTAGGCCGAGCTCCCGCTATTAAAAATATCTTTCTCTTTCTCATTTTATTAATCTTCTTAAAGTTATTTCAGTTTAACTGATTTATCATAAGAAAATTTTCCCCGGGATGACTTTCAAAAAAGTATTAACCAGGGTTTGCATCTTCTTCACTTTTTTGAATTTTTCCTTGTAGAACTGAGCCTTCTTTTTCTCATCTACAGGAAGGTTACTTTCTATCTCAGATATGATTTTTTCAAATCTGTTTATGCCCTCTAACATTTCATTTAGCCTTTGTTGTATGCCCATTTTAAATCTGCTGATAACTATTTTTAAGGTATCAGGATTTGCTTCGTAAAAATCCTTTCTGGAGCCCTTAACCCATACTTTTCTCACTCCACCCCACTTTTCCAATTCGCGAATATTTGTACTTACGCCCCCCTTGCTTATTTTCAATCTTTCCACCATATAATCGAGACAAAGTGGCTCATCGCTTAGGAAAAGCAATGCGTATAACTGTCCCACAGTTCGGCTAAGTCCCAGCCTGGCACTCAGCTGCCCAGCAATTTCTGTGAACTCATCTCTAATTTTCTCAAGTTCAGCATTTTCCATATTCTTACGGTCTTCTGATAGTTAGTTTAGAACGTTTAGAATGTTCTAAACTAAGTATATCATGATTTCTTAATTCTGTCAAGCCCTGTTTTTTCGTCTCTGAAAAAATATCATTTTCCTTTGATAGTAAAAAGGGGACAGGCTACTTTTTAATGAAAGGGTTTCATTATGAAAAGTCAAGACCTGTCCCCTAATATATGATAAGTGCAAAAAAGTAGCCTGTCCCCTTTTTCTTTTAGTCGCGCATAACGTGGGGGGTTAAGAATATCAGAAGTTCCAACGTTCGCTTCTGTGTCTCCTTCTTCTTAAACAGGTAACCTAAAATGGGAATATCGCCTAAAAGGGGCACCTGCATTGCCGTGCCCTTTTCCGTCTCACTGACCAGTCCACCAACCACCACTGTTTGCCCTTCGCTTATTGTAACTTTTGTCGTCGCTTCACGGTCTGTTGTCTGCGGTCCCGCATCAGTATAACCAACAAAATCTTTCACTGCCACGCTAACGTCCAGACTTATCTGATTCCCCGTAGGGCTAACTGTAGGAGTAACATCGAGAGTAGTTCCCACCTCCAGTTGCCCTAAGGTCTGAGTAGCTCCTCCCTCAGTAACCACTGTCATCTTATAAGGGATTGTATCGCCTACATGGATATGTGCTGGACGGTTGTTCTCCACAACCAGGGTCGGATTGGACAATATCTTTGTTCTGGTTTTCTTCGCCAGAGCCCTTAAAGTAACATCGAGGTCTGCTCCACTGATTATTGTAGCTATATTTAACGTTGCTGGCGCCCCAAGACTAAAAGGAGAAGCCATATCTTCAATATTCCCGGTCACGGTTGTATCACCGAATTCACCGCCACCAGCAAAAGTTTTAGTCATGGTCCAATCTATACCCAGATCTACATTTTTGCTTATATCTACTTCCATAATCCTTGCCGCAATTTTAATCTGGGCCATCTTGACGTCAAGTTCCTCGATGAGTTTGGAAAGCTTCTCTATACCTTCTGCTGTGGAAGTTACCACTAAGGCATTGGTGACATCAGCTAAACCAACAATAGTGTACTTCTTTTCTTCCTCTGTTAATGCCTTATCAATAGTATCTTTAACTTGTGAAGCATTTATATTCTTCAGCAAGAATGTCTTTCTATAAGTCGGCATCTTGCCCTTGTCTACAATTTTGATAACATTTTCAGAATATTGAATTGCTATCAGGCCCTTCTGTTCCAGAACAGCTTTTATCGCTTCATCGAAGGGAACGTTGTACAAATGGATAGTGACATTCCCTTTAATGCCCTCAGCCAGGACAAAATTCATCTCCGTTTTCAAGGCAAAGAAGCGAATTACTTCTGATATGTCAGCATCGACGAAATCTAAGCTAACTGGCTCCTGACTGATTGACCCCATTACCTCTCCTATCGCCACTCGTCTTCTCTTTTTCTCCACTACTGGCGGTTTAGCCAGCCCTGTCTCCCTCTCCTCTCTTCTTACTTTCTCTACCAGCTTTCTATGCTCTTCATCTTGGATATTTGGTTCAATCTCTATTTTCTTTGTTATTTTTGGCCTTTTTTCTTTCTCTACTTTCACTATTTTCGGCACTTCTTTTTCTGTACTCTCTATCGCCTCTTTACTAAAAATAGTTAGAATGATCTGTTTCTCAGTGGCGGTGGACTCGTAATCAACCGGCCTTTCCAAGTCGAGAACTACCCGGACGATCTTAACGGGCTCATCCTCATACTGACCGGAACGGATTCTCTTGAGCAAGAAATTGCCTATTTCTAACTCCTTCTGCTTCCAGCTATGAACTGTATTAGTCATCTCCACGACCAACCTTGGCGGATTGGTGATCTTGAAACAGTGGTATTTTATGGGTCCCGTAGTCATAATTATGATGTTCGATTTAGTCTTGCTGATACTCTGAACCTTCAGGTCAGTCATTTGCTCCCAGTCAGGCACGGGGTTCTCTTCTTGGGCAAATGGCCCATTGTTTACAAAACAGACCATCCCTAACACTAAGGAAAATACTATACTAAAAAAATTTAGTTTTCTCATCCTATATTCTCCTCTTAATTACAAATTTCAAATTACGGGAATAAAGCCCTGCACTACAAACCAAAAATACAAAATCCTAATTCATAATTCGTAATTCACGGTAGTGAAATTCTCATTCTTCTGCTTTCAATCTCAGCTCTCGAATGACATTATCGCTGGTAATTAGAATTACCTTATCCTTTCTCACTATAGCTGCCACACCTTGTACAACCCTATTGTAATTATCTATTAGCTTCCCACCTTTGACTACATATCCTCTCCCTCCACCAACATCAATCAGCGCACAGTGGTCCCTGGATGAAGGGGAAATCATAATTCCTGTTAATTTCAACCTACTCAGGTCAATTTCTACACCCCTTTTACCAACCCATCCAATTCCTTCTGGCCTCTGTTCAGGAAGAGCAAATGGGTCTCTCCCTTTCTCACCAGCATATCTATACCTGGCTTCTCTCTCTTCCTCTATTTTTTTAACTGTGACAATCCCCTTCTCTTCTATGGGCTTTCCGGAGACTGGCTTGGGCTTCTTCTTAGGACAGCCGTTGAGTCCCAGGAGAATTAGAATAAAAATAATTTGAACAATCTTACTATTCATCTATTCTTTAAAAGTATAAGTATATAGTTGAAAATCTGTTGAAATGCCCTTCAGTTTTTCCCCTTCCTTCTCCAGTATCGGTGTTATGCCTAAATTTCTCACATGAAGAATTCTCTCATATTGACCTATTTCAGCCAGAAAGTATGCCAAATTATGGTAGTTACTTTCTACAGTCATTAGAAAAGGATGGGACATGTAGTATTTCTGAGGTTCTTCCGCTCGGGGCTGGAAATTAGAAATGTCGACCTTGAACTTTCCTCCAGCATCGGTTATCTCTCGCAATAGGCGAGGAATCTCCTTTTCTCTCGGTAACTTTTCTTCTGCTTTTTCCACCTTGATTTTGAGTACGTCGTAATCAGTTTTTAACTGATCCAGACGACGCGCTCTTTCTCTGGCGACTGCAAGTTTTGCTCGATTTGTAACCAATTCATTTTTGACCTTTTTCAACTTAAGTCCGAGCGGACTATAAACATATTTAAAGAACATAAAAAAAACTAAGAACCCAAAGATACCCAACATTACCTTCTGTTGTTTTGTCATCTTATCGTCTCACTCAAAGATATTCTTAACTGCGTTGCCTGTACTCACAGGTTACACCAAAATTTCTTATTATTTCTTCTCCCTCTTTCCTTTTTCTACTGGTTATCCTGGTCAGTTCAACTTTGGAAAAATTCTTAGTCTCACTCAATTTAGTAATAAAGTCGGCAATTGCATAATTATCGATAGCCGAGGCGTCAATGGTAATAGTTAAGAAGTCAGACTCACTTTTAGTCATAAGCGAGGTTAACCACACCCTGGAAGGAATTATCCTTGCTAAATCCTCCAATAGTTGGGGATAGATCAAACGTTCTCCCATCAAGCTCCCAATGACATCCAACTTCTTAGCCAGAGCTTCTTTCGACTTTTCCATCTCGTCAACCTTTTTAATTATAGTTTCTAAAAGAACTAGTTCCTTCTCGATTCCTCTTAACTGTCTCCTCAGGCGAGCATATTGTCCAACCTTTAACAAGTATAGTCCTAAAAACCCTGCTACCACCAAAAGAATTATAGTAGAAAGTAGAAACTTTTTTTCGCGCAGAGCAACTTTCTTCTCTATCTCCTTAGGCAATAAATTAATCTTAATCATCTTTCATTCCTGTTTCCATCATCTCATTGTAGGCACAAATTCAATTTGTGCATAATCTTTTTTGCACGGTCGAAACCGTGCCACGACAAATTCGCACGATTTGAAATCGTGCCTACAAAACCATTGTAGGCACAAATTCAATTTGTGCAAAATCATTGTAGGGACAGATTTCCCGATTGAAAATCGGGATGCATACATCGCTCTGCCGCCATATCCCTATTTGGTGTCCCCCTCGCGCCTGATGGCCAGTCCCACAGCCACAACAAACAGAGGAGCCAGCTCCAGCCAGTCTTCACCCGGGGTTCGCGTTGTATCGATTCCCCGGAAAGGATCATTTATTTCTACGGACAACCCCAATTCATCACTCAAAAACCTATTCAGGTTCTTTAACCTCGAACTGCCACCGCTCAGCATAATCCTATCCACGCTCTTTTCGCCCCCGGTCTGCGCCTGGTAATAATCGATTGACCTCCGAACCTCTCCCACAAGTTCGCGGATAAGTGGCATCAAGATAGTGGAAACCTGGACTTTCGTTTCATCTTTTGCAGCTACACTTTCCAATTCTTCTTCTGCGCTTGTTAAAGTTAAGCCATACTGCTTTTTTAGATTCTCTGCCTCTGAATACTCAACCTGTAAATTTCTCTGAATTGCTTTAGTAAAGCTATTGCCTGCAATGAATATATCGCGCACAATTTTTGAAACGCCATTTTCCAGAATATTAATGTTGGACGTCGTCGCTCCCAGATTAAGCAACATCACCGTCTCTAAGCGCTCTTTATCTCTAGTAATCTCGTAAGCATTTTCTATAGCAAAGGCATCTACGTCTATTATTAAAGGCTTTAGCCCCGCGCTCTCCATAATCTCCATTCGTTCTTGCAAAAGTTCCTTTTTCGCTCCCACTAACACTGTCTCCATTTTTGGTTGTCCGTCATCCATAACGTCACCTAATATGTGGGTACTTATGTTGACTTCATGAATATCGAATGGAATGTAAGGTTCAGCTTCAAATAGGATGGTCTTTTCCAGATCGGAAGGGCTCATTCGGGGAAATTTCACATAGCGAACAATTACGGCATTTCCAGAAACCGAAGTAGCAACCTTCTTCGTACGTATTCTCGCCCTGGAGAGGATACTCCTTAGAGCAGAAGTCACCACTGTCTTTCTCTCTTCAGAAGAAAGCTCTTCGGTAGAACCCGAGGAAATTTCGCTAATAGCATACTTAGCAAGACTCCATCTGGCGGGGCTCCCTTTCAATTCTACGAGCTTAATGGAGTGAGTCCCGATATCTATACCCACTAACTCTTTGCTACTGGTAAATAGTCCCATCTTTTTCCTTTTGTTTTTAATTATATATCAAAGTAATATGAATTGTCAACAACTTTCACCAACCCCCTCACCCCGACCCTCTCCCCCCAGGGGAGAGGATAAAAGGTGAGGGGCTCTCTTAGTCTATAGTAAAAAACCTCATCTACAAATAGAAATTAAGTCAAAGTAAATCCGATTAAATCTTGGCTGGAACAGAAAAACCAATACTGTTCCCAAAGAGATATATATTCCAAAAGGAATTTCCTGAAATTTCTTATATTTGCCAGTAATTCCCAAAACAACCCCGGTTATCCCACCCAAAAGACTTGCCAAAAATATTACCCAGAGCACATTGACCGCTCCCAAGAAAGGGCCTATTCCAGAGATTAGCTTTATGTCTCCACCTCCCATGGCCTCTCTTTTGAACATAGCTTTACCTAATAAAGCAATCAAATAGAGTATTCCGCCGCCCATAACAAGGCCCTGAAAAGAAGAGAGAATAAGAGACAGCTCTTTAGAGCTACTTATTATTACTCCACTATATTCCTTAAGAAAAGAGTTGAAGGGTGAAGAAAATATGCCGAGAACAATCAACGGATAGGTGAATTTGTTTGGGATGTAGCCGGTTTGAAAGTCTATTGTGGAAACGATAATCAAAGATAACACCAGAAGAAGGAAAATTATTATTGTGAAAGGAGTGCCGCGAAACTTCTGATAGGTGAGAAGGAAGAGAAATCCCGTTATTAGTTCTATCAAAGGATACTGGAGAGATATCTTTCTCCCACAGTAACGACATTTTCCTGCGAGGAAAACATAACTTATTAATGGTATATTGTCGTACCACTTAATTTGTTTCCCGCACTTAGGACAGTGCGAGCCTGGCTTGATTATCGACTCTCCCCGGGGTATCCGATAGATGCACACATTGGCAAAACTGCCAAATCCCAAACCTAAAATGAAAATTAGAAGATAGAATAATAAAACCTATTCACTCCTTCACACCGCCAGGAATTTTAGATTTCTAACGGTGAATTCCCATTGCCGTCAGCTGACTTTCTGCCATTGCCCTCACCTGGTCGTTCCTGCTAGTGGCAAGAATATCTTCCCAGAGAGCTATTGCCTTTTCAAATTCTCCCCGAGCCTTATAGATATTGGCGAGAAAAATCTTAACCAGTTCGGGGCAGTCTCTATATCTAATCGCCTCCTCCAGAAGAGGAACAACTTTATCAAACTCTTTGGTCCTGGTATAAACAATTGCCGCTATGTACAGGCGGAACCGCCAGAATTTTGGATTATTTCTAATTCCTTCCTGGAGAAGCTCGATTGCCTCGTCGTATCGCCCATGATTAAAAGCGAGACAGCCACCGCCAAATAGATATGCGTAATGGAAATAGGGGTCAAGCCGAACCACCTCCTGACACATAGGCAGTAGCTCCTCATACTCTCCTCTGTCACAATAGCCCAGGCCGTGAACGTGTTCCTCTTCTTCCAGAGTTCCGTAATATTGAAGGAGTCTTATCCAGGCTAAATCTGAAGAAAGCCGGCGAAGACCGAGTAAACTCCCCCAGAAATAGCTAAAAGAAGAAGGCTTCACCTCTACTATAGATGGCAGAGGAAATTGAAACCTCTTCTCTACCTGGTGCTGAGCGAAAATAGACAGTCCAAGCAAGGGCAAAATCAGAAAAAGAATAGAGATAGACTTCTTCATCCTTTCCTCTTTAGGTCAGTAGCCCTAATGCATTAAATGTAGTGTAGGGGCTTATCCCCGTAATTTGAAATTTGAAATTTGAAATTAAAATGGTCGCTGTCCCTATTTTTCTAGAACTCTTTCCGGGAGAAGACGAGAACCGAAAGCCAGGTGGCTACGCTGGCATAGGCTAAGCTATAGGCTACCTGCCAGAAAATAGTGGTGCCAGACAGTGGATTCGGGCAACCCAAGTAGTCCTTAACATTCAAGTACTGAAAATTGGGCAAAATATAGTATATCGCTTTTAGAAATATTGTAATCTTAACTCCCTTTTGCAGCAATACATAGTTGAGATATTTCAGATAGTCGGTAACATGACCGAGAACCCATAAGAAGAAAGTAAAAGAGATGCTCGATATTGCTGAAGTAGAAATCAGAGAGAAAAGAACTGCCAAACCACTGATAATTACCATTTTAAGGAAAATAAAGGTCACTGACAGCAAGAATCTGAAGTCGAATTTCCAACCTTTAATAAAGAGAAGAAACAGGAGCGCAGAGGACATTAAAAGAATATTGAAGAAGGAGATAGAGAGAACGCCAATGTAACGACCCCAGATATATTCGAAGCGCCTCACAGGCCTTGTTAGAATGAGAGAGACGCTCTTATTCTCCATCTCCCCCAGGACGAGACCGACTGCTGCAAAAATGGCACTTAAGAAAGCAAATATTTCGATTGCGCCCAGTCCAATATCTAAGATTACCCTCGTCTCCTCTTCTGGTGAAAGCATGGAGAAGAGAAGAGAAGTCACTATAATAACCAGAGCAAATAGAAGAATAGTATAGAAAATTTTATGCCTGATGTTTTCCTTAACCGTATATTCTCCAATTGCAAACATCTTCTTCATACCACATCCTCGGAGACAGTCTCTGCGAAAACGTCCTCCAGGCTACCCTCCAGTCCCTTCATCTCAACTACTCTTTTCAATCTTCCCTTATGTAGAATTCCTGCCTGGTCACAGACTCTCTCTACCTCTGTGACGAAATGCGAACTCAAAAGTATTGTCTTCCCTTCCCCTTTTAGCCTGAGAATTGTCTGGCGCATCTTCTTAACTCCCAGGGGGTCAAGTCCAGAAGTGGGCTCATCCAATAGCAAAACCTCCGGGTCGTGGAGAAGAACCTGGGCCATACCTATCCTCTCCAGCATTCCTTTAGAGAAGTCGGCTAAACGGTCGTTCCTGTTCTCCCTGAGGTCTACCAAATCTAATGTCTTTTCTACTCTCCTTTCCCTCTCTTTTAGAGAAAAGCCGTAAAGCTTACCATAAAAATGGAGTATCTCACTTGCTGTGAGATACATAAGGAAACAGGGAAATTCGGGAAGGTAACCAATCCTGGAGAGTAGAGATAGGTGGGGAACCTTCTGGCCAAAAATGTAGGCAGAACCTCTTGTAGGAAAGAGTAGCCCTACCAGAAGCTTGAGCAGTGTAGTCTTTCCTGAACCATTAAGACCTAAGAGCCCGAAAACCTTTCCATCTTCGATTTCCAGATTCAGAGCTTCCAGAGCCTTTGTCTTCTTTGACTTAAAGACGTGCTTTCTTATATATATTTTTGTAAGATTTTCTGTTCTGATAGCCACCATTGGATAGATTATACAAAAAAATAGGTTGATGGTCAATTAATCATTTGAACTATCATTATGCCATTCTGAAAATTAATTAACACATCAACCTATGCAGTGCAAAGGATTACCAGGTGCTGACTGCGTTGACCCCCCCGGAATCGATGTGGGCGCAATCAACTCTACACGTTCCCGCAGCATCACCACCAGCAGCCACTTGTGTATAGTACCAGTTCCCCGAATGGTCCATAAGCGCATCCTCGGTATTGACCACCGGATGGCCCATGGCATTAGGAAGCATAACTGTGGGAACCACGTCCAAGAAAGGACCAGGAGCTGCAGCAACAGTCAAAGCAGCCAATGTAGCTGGCCAGGTACCGTCGGTAGCACCGTAGCAGATAGCCAGAGCCGACCTGACGGAACCGAGGTTACCCTGGGTCCTCGCCTCCCTGGCTCTGTCAATCAGGTTTGCAAATCTGGGGATGGCGATTGCTGCCAGGATACCAATAATTGCCACCACAATCATCAGTTCAATCAAGGTAAACCCTTTGCTTTTTCTATGAAATCTCAACACTCTATATCACCTCCTTTCGCTAAAGCTTCAGTCGGTGACCCGCCTGCTCACCGACTCGCAGGCGTCGCTAACCCGTTCCTCCTTATTCGTCGGAACAGCGACCCTCCTTCTGTTAAGATATATGTTTCTGTTAAGAAATATGTTACCACAAATTTTTCCGGTTGTCAACAAGTTTGTGAAAAACCTTTTAGTCTCTTAATCTCTTACGTTTTTAGGCTTTTAAAGCCTTCCTTTCGGAAGGACTCCAGAATTTTCGCTTGTTTTTGAACTGTTTTACCTGCCGACCAGCGCTCCGAGCTGGAACATAGGCATATACATCGAAATGGCAATAGCGCCAATTATAATACCCATAAACACAATGACCACTGGCTCAATCATAGAAGTTAGACCTGAAACAGCGGCATCGACTTCCTGCTCGTAGAATTCGGCAATCTTAGATAACATTGCATCCAGGTTACCAGTCTCCTCGCCTACGGAAATCATCTGGATAACCATTGGTGGA
>Ga0315307_1000893_pt1 | contig 13065 bp, 16 predicted proteins | sample TDP2_MG_FD_203079 | JGI IMG/M metagenome (GOLD analysis project Ga0315307, IMG submission 203079) | Freshwater sediment microbial communities from Lake Towuti, South Sulawesi, Indonesia - TDP2 | ecosystem: Environmental > Aquatic > Freshwater > Lake > Sediment | place: Indonesia: South Sulawesi... | reverse complement strand
CCACCTCAGCCTCAACATCGAAACGCTCGAAACACCCATCCAAGCATTCCACAGGAAACAGCCACCGAAAGAAGAGAGAAGCGAAACAGCAGAACCCCTAGTGAAATAATAATGGGAAATCACAGTCAGAGCTTTCTGTGATGGAAAAGATTGCCGAATGAGAGAGCTTATCAACCCCTAGAAGCGTTTCCCAGACCTCGGAGAATCTACTGCAACCTAGGGAAGGGTTTTTCTCGGTGAGGACTTTGGCGCGTCAGAAACTTCGCGTGAGCATTCCTTCAGGGTCGAGGGTTTTCTGCATATCTCACAACGACGATGCTGACGGGCTTGCGAGCGCGGCCCTCGTGCATTGTGCGACGCGTTCTCGTTTCGCTCTGGCGGGCTACGAAGACATCGGGAGGGTCCTGGCCGACGCGCCGCGTGACCTAGACTGGCTGATTGTGACCGATCTCGGGCTGAATGGGATGCAAGAATTAATCAGGAATCTGCCAACGATCGCAAGACGCGTACTGTACGTGGACCATCACATGCTCTCCGCAGAGTCTAAGAGGGCGCTTCGGAAAGCAAAGGTGATCGTTCGCCATTCACCGAACGATAGCGCGAGCGTCCTAGTTTGGGATTTGCTGAGGAAACAACTCCCGGAGGACGCGGTCAACGTGGCGGCGTATGGCGCGGTTACCGATCCGCCGACATCTGGACTTCTCACCCGCGAGGTCCATCTGAAGACGAGCTGGAACGTCGACGCGTACGAGGGTCACCTGTTGGCGCTTGCGCTCTCCTCCAAGAGGTGCACCGACGGTTTGAGAGAAAAGATAGTGAAAGCATTGGCCGCGCTTCAACTACCTCATCGAATAGGCGCGGTCCGCCGACTCGCTGATCAGCAAGCGGGGAGGATGATCAAGGTCCAGAAGCAGCTCTGCGATCGAGCGCAAGTGAGAGGGCGTGTGGCGATCTCTCAAGCGGGGCCGCTGGCGCTTGGAACGAGCGCGGAGCTGCTGTTGGGGGTTCCAAACGTGATCGCGAGCGTGGTCTACAGCAAAGCCGGATCGCCTTCACGCACACGGGTTTCCGTTCGAGGCACCGTTGAATGTCGCCGACACCTCGGGAAGCTGATCCTCAGGATTGCGCGCGAGTTTGGCGGCGCAGGCGGCGGACACGTGCTTGCCGCAGGCGCAATACTTCCAAGCCAGCGACTCGAAGAATTCCTAGACTTGTTCGTCAGGAAAGTAGGACGTTAGACGCGTCAAGGCACGCCGAGCCTGAAGTTCGCTTGGGCGCCGCACCTGCCGCACTTGCAGTAGCCCAGGCCGTCAACGGTGAAGCGAGTCCGCTGACCGCAGGCAACGCAGTCGCCCTCGAAAGATCTCAACATGCCTACGCTTGACAGGCCCTGCTCGGCCTGTCTGTTCTGTGTCTCTTCGCTCCTCGCTTTCGCGGCCGAAAGACGCGTCTGTTCCTCTTTCAGCTTGAGTAGATACGCCTTGGGCAGTTTTCGAGGCATGACTGCTTCCTGCGGACAATAGGCGTACTCTAGTATAAGGGTGAACAACAGGGACTCCGCTTGAAGTTCCCCATTAGGTCCGGCCACATCTGACTGCGAACTCAGTTTGTCTGGGACAGTGACTTTTGCACAGGAGCATACTGATTGTCAAGATGTCCTGAGAACTCTGGCGGGAATCGCGTACGCGGGCTTCTCGAAGTCGCAGAGTTGTAGGATTCTCTCAACCTCGGTGTCGTGGAATCCGCCGATGACAACGTTTCCTAGGCCGAGCGCGACGGCCTGTAGGTACTTGTTCTGAGCGGCGTGGCACGTCTCTTGCCATACATATCTGAGTCGTCTCTCGTCGGTCTTGTATGCAAAGCGCGCTGTGGACTTATCACCGATGTACTAGGCGAAGCCCTTGGCGAGAATAGAGCAACGAATCCTCAAGGTCCGTAGCACGAATATTGACAACACTGGTTGTGCGCCAAACGTCAGACAGGGGTCAGTCCGCTGTGACATATTTCAGCCAGAGGACGATGATGAGATGGGTGATCCCGAACACGAAGAGTAGACAAGTTAACAGAACATGCGTCTTGAGCCAAGGCCTGAAGAGGCGGTTCCTGAATGCGCTTGTCTGCAGTTGTTCGCCCACGAGACCGCTTGCTAGCGTGGCCGCTACGAGCCACGCAGCGAAGCCCTGTACACCCGCGAATCCGAGAAGCCCCCAGCTTGGTCTGAGGTAGGGAAACGGATTGGCATACCTGAAGCTCAACGGAAATCCTGAGTGCATCAACAGAAGCACACTGCCCACTATGTCCAGACAACAGTGCGCACGCAACCAACTCTTACTGCTGCCGACACGAGTGTGTCGCGCTTGCTTCGCCGTTTTTCTTAGGGTATAGAGCTGGCCCGTAACCAGCAGAACGGTTCCGAAGTACGCGAGTTTGAAACCGATCGGCGAACCACCTTTCACGATCTTGCCAGAGACTTCCTCGATCGTGTAGGAAGGTATCTCTCGGAAAATCTGCGGGGATCCAAGCACGAGGAAGAACGCAACAGCCAGAGTTCCCGCAGCCCAAGCCAGCAACCCGATCCGCCGTAGATTGAGCCTCATTCTACGCGGCTCCGGCCCCGATTCTCAATGTGTCTTTGGAACCCCAACAGGGATCACGTACGCAGGCTTCTCGAAGTCCGACAGCCCCAGGATTCTCCGTACCTCTGCGTCGTGGAATGCGCCGACGACGACGTTCCCGAGCCCGAGGGCGACGGCTTGAAGGTATATGTTCTGGGCTGCATGGCCGGTCTCCTGCCAAACATATCTGACTCCCCTCTCACCGTACTTGCCCGTCGTCCGTTCAAAGACAGCCGTAATCACAAAGTTGACCGGAGCCGCACCAACCCACTCCTGGTCCAGCGCCGCCGCCATCAGCTCGCCGCTGAAATCGCCTCCGATCATCTTCATCAGCGTGTGGTCTCTTGGCTCGTAGCGGTAGATACCCGCCTCAAGCCCTACTGCTCCTGAGGGTCTTGTGACAAGGTACATCTCGAGAGGATACGTTCCTCCCGCAGAAGGCGCCGTTCGAAAACCATACTCCGTATTTGTGATGCCCTGCGCCGCCCAGAACAGCTGCATCACCTGCTCGATCGTCAACGGCTCGTCAGCATACTCCCTAACCGACCTGCGTCTCGCCAGCGCCTCCTCAACCGAGATTGCTCCCGAAGTCTTCGACTGCAGGCCGGTTTGGACTATCTGTGATGTCGTTGCCGGTTTAGGCTGACCGAGCCTCAGTAAGCTGAACAGCACCAAGCCAACAGTGGTGGACAAGGCTCCCGCAACAAGAGTAAGAAAATGTCTACGTCTCAGGCTTGGCGAAGACACAGACAACACCATAGGTTTCAGTGGCTTCGCACTACATATCTTGCTCGTATCAGATTCTCGACCATGCTTGCGGGCGCGAAGGTCATCAGAAACCTATTTCCGTCAGGTTCTGACCGTGTCAGCGCATGTCAGACGATATCGACACGAGGGCCATACATCCCAGAGAGAGGAAAGGCCACGGCCCCATAGTAGAGCCGATACACGTGACGTCCACCTGGCGTCTAGAGGATGCCGATCAGGGCGCCAAATTCGCTCACTCAACCGCCCCGGCAGAGTACTACACTCGATGGGGCAACCCCACAACGAGAGACCTCGAACTCGCGTTGGCTACGATCGAAGGAGGAACCGCAGCCATAGCTACAGGCAGCGGGATGGGAGCCATCTCTTCAGCGGTCATGACATTTGTGCGGCCGGGAGCGAGCATCGTCGCCGGCAAGAGCCTCTACGCGGCGACTACAGAGATGTTCGCGAGTTTTCTGCCCCAGTTTGGAGTTCGGACGAGCTTCGTCGATACAACTGCGGAGGGAGCGTTCCTCGAAGCAGTGAATCCTCAGACCTGTCTAGTCTACGCGGAATCACCTACCAACCCCATGATGGAACTCGCCGATCTGAGAGAGGCGGCTGAGGCAGCGAGGAAAGTCGGAGCGCCCCTGATTGTCGACAACACTTTCGCGACGCCGGTGAACCAAAGACCGTTCGAGTTGGGAGCTGACGTTGTTGTCCATTCGGCGACCAAGTATCTCGGAGGGCACGCAGATGTCATCGCGGGCGCTGTGATCACCAAGGACAACGAAACGTACAGGAAGATATGGGATACATACAAGTTGTTCGGGCCGACCATCGGCCCCTTCGAGGCTTTCCTAGTCCGCCGCGGACTCAAGACGCTGGCGTTACGCGTCAGGCGGCAGAACGAGACCGCCCTAGCCCTCGCCGAGTTCTTGGAACAGCATGCCGCCGTATCCAAAGTGCACTACCCAGGCCTCAAATCGTTCCCGCAGCACGCGCTGGCGAAGAGACAGATGAGCGGCTTCGGCGGCATGCTATCCTTCGAAATCAAAGGAGGCTACGACGCGGCAGTGGGTTTCGTCGAAGGCGTGCGTCTCGCAAGCCTTGCAGTCAGCCTCGGCGCCGCGGAGACGCTAGTTGAACACGCAGCGAGCATGACTCATGCCGGCCTTTCCGCCGACGAGAGAAAGTCGGCGGGCATCAACGAAAGTCTCATCAGAGTTAGCGTCGGGCTAGAGGCCGCCCGCAACCTCATCGAAGACTTCGGTAGAGCGCTAGGATTAGCCGCGCAGGCTTGAGGGTAAATGAACAGGCGCCTCCGCCCCGCCTCCTTTGTCGCTATTCGAAAATCCTCTTGATTCCTCTCACTCTGTCGAACGCTCTGTCGTTTGAATAGATCTCTGTTAGCTTGAGCCGCTCCATCTGGGCAAGGTACACCCTGTCGAAGAACTCCAAACGCGGGTAAGAACGCGCAAGCTCCTCAGCTCTTAGCTCGTCGCTGTAAGTCGTCTCGGACTTTCGCAGGCTCGGGTAGGAGTCCACCGCATCCAAGAAGGTGGCCACCTCGGATTTCTTCTTGTGATACTCGAGCCATGCGCAGACCTCGGCTATCACCAAGCTCGATGTGAGAGCGGCCTCGCCAGAACCGATCCTCTCAAGGATCCTTCTGGCTACGGGCCCCAAGGTTGGGTGCGCTGTTATGACGTAGAGAAAGATGTTGGTCTCAACAAACCTCAAGCGGTCACTTTCCGAGTCTCTTTCTTCTGGCGATTGCTTGGCGCGCTTGTTTCTTGGGGTTTCGGTCTGTAGCTCTTGGTGCGAGCGCCCAGATTGCCTCAGTCGGTTTCTCGATAGGAACGGCAGGCCGAATGACTATCTCGCTCCCCCTCTGCTCGGCCTCGAGCTTGGAACCCGATGTTATCCCAAGACTCTTTCTCAGCTCTCTGGGAAGAGTGACTCTGTGTTTCTCGTCCACAATAAGCTCGGTCAATTGTCCCACTCTTATTGACCCACTTTGGTCGTGGGAAAAATAAACTTTCCCCGTTTGAACGGGCATGCACACGACGCGTAGTACGAGCTCCGCCGTCGGAGCCCTATATGGTTTGTAGACTTTGAGTCGGCATCAGAGGGGCCAGATCTGTCTGGTTCTCCTCCATGTACCGTTTATGTTCGCGCCAAGGAGGCGGCGAAGCCTGAACCGAACGTGGGTACCAAGCCTCCTGATACGATTCACACTAATGTACAGATCAATCCGTTGGATCATTGAGGCAACGCTACGTCTGTGATGTTGAATCTTCGCGTTTTCTCAATTTTCGCCGAGCTGGATGTAAGAACGGATACCGACGAGACAGATATAGCCGTCTCTCACTGGTTTCCGCCGCTTGAGGCCGCATTCCGTGAGCAACAAGGAAATGCATCGACAGATTGCGTATTTGAGTTGGGAAGAGACGTATGAAGGAGCCGCCCCTGAGGACTTGCCGTGGTTCTCACCAACTCCTGACCCAGACCTACTGACCGCCCTAGACAAATATGCGCCAAATCCGGGATTCGCGTTGGACCTTGGTTCCGGACCGGGCATACATGCAATCGCCCTGGCAAAGAGGAAGTGGAAAGTAACAGCCATCGACATCGCTCCCGGCGCAGCCAAGATGGCTCGGAGATTCGCTAAAGAATCTGGAGTAGACATCGACTTCATAACAGCGGATATTCTAGCGTACAGACCGAAGCCGGCTTCGTATGATCTTGTTCACGACCGAGGCTTTCTTCACACGCTCTATCCCTCTTCGTGGTCCAGATGGGTGGACATCGTTGCGACGGCGCTAAAACCGGGCGGCCTACTCATCGCAAAGGAATTCCAGTATAACCCAATCCGTTTCTATGGCCCTCGGGGTCTTAGGGAATCGGAGCTGCTGGGCATTCTGGATGCGCGTTTCGCAATCATGAGCATAGAAAAGAGCCGCTTTCTTGGACGAGCGATTAAGCCTGCTGCGCTGCTCCTAATAGCACGGCGAGTCTGACAAGAGGCGCGGACGGCTCAAATTCCGTCGTCTACACTAGGAATGCGTCAAAGGTCGCAGCACCTAGATCGCTTACTTGGCAATCAAAGCGAGAAGAATCGCCAGCGATGACACCAATACGAAGCCCCAGAATGCGCTACTGAAAGCGACAACGACTCCAAATACGAAAGGCAGCAGAATACTACCGACATCGCCGCTCAGGTTGATTATGCCCGAAGCTGCACCGCTAGCGGACCGAAATCTGCTGCAAGCAGCGGTAGTGATGTTCGGAATTACCCCGCCTAGTAAGAAGCCGGTCGGAGCCATCAAGAGGATAGGAAGAATTCCCGGCCAACTGATGATCGCTGAAAAGAGGAGAATGCCGCCAGCTGCGGCGCAGATCTTGACGGCCGTCGTGTAGCCGTGCTTGTCGGCGAACAACCCCCAGAATGGTTTCCCGACCGCTTGCAGCAGAAAGAAGACAGACAGCGAAGACATCGCAAGGAGGAGACCGAGGCCTCGCTCGGTTGTGAGGTATATGATTAGCCAAGCGACGATTGAGCCCTCGATTCCCCAGGCCAGAAGGTTTCCAAACATCAGACGCCAGAGAGCTTTCAGGTCGGTTAATCGGAAATCTCGCCGATCCCCGTCTGGGTCAGTCTTGTTTTCGGCCGGGCCTCGAACTGTCAAGAAGAGTAGTAGAGCCCCAACCACGAGGATCGACGTTATGTAGAATGCCAGCCGCCAGTCCGCATAAGTCGAGTAGAAATATCCAACGAGTAGAGGTCCTACGAATCCTCCAATCCCCCAGCAGAGATGAGCCGAGCCGAGCGCGAACGCACGTCTTTCAGGAAACAGCTCAAGAACCAAAGGGTTCATTGCGGCCTCGTAAATGCCCGCGCCGACCCCAAGAAGCACGGCCGAAAGGAAACAACCCACGAATGAATTGGTTAATCCAATCGCCGCCAAGCCGACTGAGCACAACGCCAGTCCGACGGAGACGATCTTTCTCTTTCCAGTCTTGTCGGAGAGAATTCCCCCTGGAAAAGTCGATAGAAACCCAACCGACAGCGCGCTCGCGAGCGCGCCGATTTCAATAGGGCCAAGTTTGAGCACATTCGCCAGAACCGCGATGGAGGAACCAAACGTTGTGTAAGCGACCGAGTACACTATGAAAGGTACCAGCCAAACTAGGAAGACTGTGACTCGCGACTGCGGCATGCTCATCTGAAATCCCTGACGCATCGACATGACAGGAGCAGACTTGCTGACCCTGAATTCGGCGCCCTCTCGCTCGGACAGAAGTCCAAGTTTCATTAAAGCCTTTCAAGTGGACGTAAACTCTGTATCGCGGCATCGCGCAAAGAGTGCAATTCGATACTAAGGTTATTGCTCATGAAAGTCGCGAAAGTCAAACCGCCCATCTCCTTTGCCGTACTCGACAAGATTGACCTTCGTGTCGGCAGGATCGAGCTTGTGGAAGACGTGAAGGGTTCAGAGAAACTGGTGAGGCTGACTGTCGATTTCGGCGATCACAAGAGAAGCATACTCGTTGGAATGAAGCAGGAACGCCAGAATCCGAAAGAGATTGAAGGCAAACAGGCGCTGTTTGTCATCAACCTCGAACCCAAGAAGATGATGGATGAAGTTTCTGAAGGCATGCTACTCGACATCGGATACGCCGATGGGATCACGCCTGTGCTCGCGGTACCTGAGCGCCAAGTACCTAACGGAACACGAGCTGGATGAGCGTTTCAAATCTTGTCGAGTCTCTCTGCTACGAATGCGGCCAGGCTCGGCCCGATGCTTGGCAGCGTTTCCAAACCCTTCACTCCTCGCTCCTTGTAGAGTGCGAAGATATCACGTTCCAGCTCGTCGACAGCCCATCCCGCCCGTCTGTAGGCCCAGACCTTGTATGAGGGCGCACACTCCAACTCCATTTGGTAGCATTTGTTGAAGATGTCTTCTGCAATGCGCTTGTTCGTCACCAAAGGACCATCTGGGACGTAGCGCGGCATTCTGTCGCGGATGCCGTGTTTCGCGCAGAGATCTCTCACCTTCAGTCCTATCTTTGCAACATAGTGTGCGTCAGCTGGGCTGTATGCGCCTCCGTACAGTTCCTCATATTTCTCTGTGAGCCCGTAGTCATGTCTCTTCAATGTCTCAAGAAAGTAGGTGGCTTGTGCTCCGCTCATTGTCAGTCCGGCGGCCAGCACGAATTTTCCTCCGTTCTCCGCTGTCTTCTTCACAACCGTCTCCAAGTTTGAGTCATCGTCGCAGATCTGGGGCAGGATCGGCATGAGGGCGGTTCCGGTGAGTATTCCCGCGTCAGCGATCTTTCTCATAGCTCGAAATCGCCCCTCGATCCTAGGGGCGTACGGCTCGAAGATCTCGCCGTACCCGCTTGAGCTGCCGCGAACTATGCTGAACATTACGCACGCCCAAGCGCGTTGATTGATTTTCGATATCACGTCTAGGTCACGCAGGACGAGCGGAGACTTCTCTAGGATCAGCGTTGGGAAACCCAGCTTCGCACAGACCTTCAACATCTCACGCGAGAGGCCGTACCTTCCCTCTGCTGGTTGATAGTCACCGACGGCGATAACGTCTCTCTGAACTCTCGACAGCTCCTTCCGCAAGAGTTCAGCGGCGTTCGTCTTGACCTTGATGTACTGGGAAAACGGATCCGGAAGGTGACGGGCGGCTGGGTCGCGCGCGAGCATGTTGTATTTCTCGTCGCGCCAGTAGCAGTAGACGCAGCCTTCCTGGCATCCGACGTAGGGGTGAGCGCTGTACTTCGTCCACAGCCAGCCGCCGTCAATGTGTCTGTGAACGTTGAGAATTCGCTTCGGTTGGTACTGAGCGTACGTTACTGCGTTACCGCGGGCATAGCTCAACGTTGTCTCACCGTAACTCAGACCTGAGCCGAGACTCCTTCCACCTTTCCCACCTTTTTTTCATTCAATTGAGCAGCGTCATCCAGCAATCGCCTGTGGAGTGCGTTTTTCCAAAGATGTTAAGGCCATAGAGCGCCCTACCGAGTCGACATGCTTGAGTCATGGGAGATTAAGTTTAGGCCCGAAACCGAAACGATACGCAAGATGACAAGGGAGTTCGCTGAGAAGGAGATCGCCCCAATCGCCGACAGAATCGACCGCGAGAACAAGTACCCGATGGACCTCTTCGAGAAGATGGCAAAGCAAGGCCTCTTCGGCATGTGCACAGAGCCGGAATACGGAGGTTCCGGCCTAGACTTGTTGTCCGCAACGGTCGCGTCAGAGGAGATAGCCAAAGTGAGCATGTCCGCGTCTCTGCTGGTCGGCATCCAAACCGCCGTCACGTCCGCACCAATCTCGAAATTCGGAAGCAAGGAACAGAAGGACGCGTATCTGCGAGATCTCGCGACCGGCAAACGGATCGGCGCCTTCTGCCTCACCGAGCCAGTTGCAGGCTCCGACGCGGCCTCGATAGAGATGAAAGCCGTGAAGGAGGGAGACCACTACGTCCTCGACGGCACGAAGACTTTCATCTCGCAGGGAGAGGTTGCGGATCTTGCCCTCGTCTTTGCCAGAACGAGCGGAGACGCGATCACAGCCTTCTTGGTCGACAAAAGAAAGTCGCCGTTCAGGGTCGGGTCAAAGATCGAGGTAATGGGGTTCCGAGGAACCGGCACAGCCGAGCTTCTGTTCGAGAACTGCTCCGTGCCAAAAGAGAACGTGTTAGGCGATGAAGGCGGCGGGTTCTTGATCGCGATGATGACGCTCAATGAGTCGAGGATAGGAGTCGCCGCCGGCGGCGTCGGGCTAGCCGAGGCGGCTTTCGATGTTGCGGTCAAGTACGCGAAGCAGCGTAAGGCGTTCGGCCGTCCCATCGGAAAATTCCAAGCGATTCAATGGATGCTGGCAGACATGCTAGCTCAGATCCACTCCGTACGACTGCTCACATACCACGCAGCCTACCTCAGGGATCAGCAACGAGACTTCGTGAAGGAAGCGTCCATGGCGAAACTCTCGGCAAGCGAAGTCGCCGTCGACGCCACGCGCCGAGCGATCCAGATTCTAGGCGGCTACGGATACTCGAAGGACTATCCGCTTGAACGCTACTACCGCGACGCAAAGCTGCTCGAGATAGGCGAGGGCACATCAGAGATTCAAAGACTCATCCTAGCCAGAGAGATTCTCCAACTCTAGTAAAGCAGCGCACTCGTTGCGGGTTGGCTAAGCCTCTGCAAACTTGACAGGTCTAATGACGTATTCGCAGTATCTATCGCCGCGGAGAATGTGCTTGGTCAACATAAACTCAAGCTTGGGGTTAAGCGACTTCACGATTCCTTCATCTAGCCCCAAGAACACGTCGCAGACCTCCGGAGGAGCTCCCGCGTTCCTGAAGTTCTTCCCGTGCGGACAATCGTACAAGCGTAATTTGTAGTTCTGAGGGATGAGCTTCGTGACTTTGTGTCTTATGTTGAATGCTTTCAGGGCTTCCCCAACGATCGGATGATAGCTTCTTGCGTCTCCACCCTTCAGTTTCAATCGTTTCTTTTCCGCTCTTCCGAGCTCCTTGCCGCCCTCGAAGAACCTCCGTTTGAGGCGAGCTATTCCTTGCTGACCCCATTCCGCCTTAACCGACTTCACCGCCAAGCCTAGGACAAGCGCCATTAGCTTCATGCTATAGTCGAGTTTCTCCTCCGATGACATGCGAGGCATCGACACGCACCAAAGGGCGGTTGCTATTTGGAGATGAGTATTAAGTATTGGCGGAGCTAGCCGCGCAAATCAGTAGTACTACCTTTCGTCCCTCTTCTGCTCAGTTAGAATGAAACCAGCTCGACTCTGTCGGACGTGTTCGCAATACGCTTTGAGTGGGAGGAGAACAGCAGTCGTTCCTAGAATTCAACAACGACTCTTTTCGTGGTGAAGTAGCCTTCGACAAAGCGGTCCACCCTTCGCTTGACGGGCATGAATGCAACGACAACGACGGCTATAGAGACAAAGTGAAGGTACTCAGACAGCGCTCCAGCCACGCCTGCCAAGTATGTGGCAATCAAGTGTTCAGAGAATGCGAAAAGGAAGATGATGACCGCGCCTAGAGCCGAGTATGCGGTTCCCTTCTTCAGAATAACCGTGATGTCAAACAGTCGGTGTTTCACTATTGCTACTCCGATCAGCGCTCCGAACGAGTCTACCAGAGACATGCCGAGGGGCAGAGTGAAAGGAAGATCAACGCCCACGGTAACTAGGAGCTTGACCTGGGCAACGCTGAACACGATGAAGCTGGCAAGGATGTATTCGATGTGACGGCGCGCTATGGGAGAAGGTTCACGTTTGTGAGCCTGCAATAGCAGCCAACAGGAAAGACCAAGCGAAACATAGTATACAACAAGCCAACCCGCCAAGATTATGCCAAGATTGGACGCAAGGTCATAGCTTGCGATGTTACCCCACTCATAACTACGGATACCTCCTCCTCCGCCCCAACTCGCGACTGCGATGAGGCCCAACACGCAGTAACCATAGATGGAGACCGTGACCTTTCTATGTGGTTTGTTCAGGTAAGTCGTCGTGAAATGGTAGAGGAACCCAGGAAACAACGAAACCGGGATCGTGACAATATTCTGGTAGAGCAGCACGTCACTAGGGTAACTGTTCCTAATCATGACTAGAAATATGCCTAAGTCCCAACAAGCCACGATAAAAAGAAGGGGAGCGAAAAGAAGATGGTACCTTCTCCTTCCACGCCATAGGACGACAAACATCACGACCGTGTTTATAATGAAGCCTATGAAAGACGTAATAGAAGTGACCGACACGACTAACGAGGGCATGCCTCGTTTATGCCTCCTTGTTTTTCGCCATACGGGGTCTAGGTAGTTCTTCCGCCGGGTCTACCGAGGTCCGTACAGGCAGGCACAGAATGTGCGGAAGTCGAACTGAGAGTGCGACCGTCTGGCGATTTGAGACTTTCCATCAGCAGGGACGAGGCAAGAGGCGACACGCAAGGATAGAAACAGGAGAAGTCTCCCATTGCACCTGGGGGTCGGGCCATGGTGAGAGAACAATGAGACGGTACGTTGTCAAAGCATTAGGATGGCGGGTTTAGAGAGGGTTAGTGCTCAGAAGAGGCTATAGACCTTCTCAGGCGGCAGAGCCGGGTACACATCTACCCTCTTATGCAAATGGAGAGCGGGCATGACGTACTTGTAAACGGCTTCTGAGTTGCTCGCTTCAACTATCTCGACGAACAGTCCGCCTGGAGTCCCGTACTCGACTATGTGCTTGACGCCTTCAGGGCGTGCAAACTTGCCCTTCTTGAAGAGCTTCATGCCTTCCATCAGTTTCTCCGGATCTGCCTCCCACATTATCATGAAAAGCATCTTTCCCATCAAACCTCCTCGAAGTCTCTGTTCCGAATGCGAGCCATTCAGTGCTGTTAAGCGTTACCCAACGTTCTGCCGACTTGGTCTCAGTCTGCCTGAGACGGAACATAGGCAAACCAAGCATACTCTTGTGCATGATCTTCAGGAGAAACGCAAACAAGCGCAGTAGCGAGTGCCATTGATGACTATGTTGATAGCTAGCATTAGCCTATTCTGTCGATGCTTTGGGTGTCCTACTTCCTAATTGCCGATTGAATCTTCCGTGATGAAACTATGGAGAACTCAGCCGAAGTGTCTGCTGGCTACCTTGAAGGAGAAAGGCTAG
>Ga0315307_1000890_pt1 | contig 13076 bp, 12 predicted proteins | sample TDP2_MG_FD_203079 | JGI IMG/M metagenome (GOLD analysis project Ga0315307, IMG submission 203079) | Freshwater sediment microbial communities from Lake Towuti, South Sulawesi, Indonesia - TDP2 | ecosystem: Environmental > Aquatic > Freshwater > Lake > Sediment | place: Indonesia: South Sulawesi... | reverse complement strand
TATCGACAAGGAGGGAGTCTCGATGCTTCGAGCCGGGCTGCCAGATGTGGAGGTCGAGGTTGCCATCGGCCTGGAGAGCTCCAGCGATCGGGTCAGAGACGAGTGCATCGGGAAGGGTTTCACGTTTCAGCAGTTTGAGCGGGCCTGCAGATGCATTAGGTCCGGGGGTGCCAGGAGAAAGGCCTACGTCCTCTTGAAACCTCCCTTCCTGGGCGAGTTCGATGCCTGGTACGACGCCGCTCGTACAATCAGGGATGTATCAGGGAGCGCGGACTCCGTATCCCTGAACGCGTGCAATGTGCAGGGGGGCACTCTTGTGGAGGACCTCTTCAGAGCGGACGCCTATAGGCCCGCCTGGATCTGGACGGTACTGGAGGTGCTCCGGGAAGCCAAGCGGATCTTCGCGGGGGAGAGGAATGTGATCTGCGATACTGTTGCCTTCGGCACGCCTCGGGGGCCCCACAACTGCAGGAGGTGCGATGACAGAGCTACCGGGATGGTTCGGGCCTTCTCCCTCTCGCAGGATGCCACCGCCTTGGAGGGGCTTGAGTGCCGTTGCAGGGGCAACTGGGCCAAAATATATAATTACCATTTCTGATCCTATAGGCCATTATAGGTGGACGGTTCTGGAGAAGAGGAAGGTCCAGCTCATAGGGGGATCGACCTACATTGTCTCGCTTCCGAAGAAGTGGGTGAAGAAGGTCGGGATCAGGAAGAGTTCAGACGTGGCTCTTCTTGGCCAACGGAACGGCACATTGGTTCTGGTGCCCGAGGTCGGGTCACTCGCCGGAAGGAAGGAGGAATCCGTGAACGTTTCTCCGCGCACCCCCGCCCGGTGGGTAGCAAGGTCGATCATATCCAAGTACCTCAATGGCTCGGACCGGATAACCGTGGTCTGTCGGGGCGGCAAACTCACTCCCGTTCAGATCAGCGAGCTGAAGAAAGTCGAGCGCAAGCTGGTGGGCTTGGAGACGGTGGAGGAATCGGAGAGCAAGGTGATCCTTGAGAGCATGCTGAAGATCGGGGATCTGGAGGTCTGGAAGGGCATCGCCAGAACGCACATGATCGCATCGCTCATGCAGAAGGAGGCGATCGAAGCTCTCATCTCTCGGGACCCGTCGATCGCGGAGAACGCGATCAGGCGGGATGACGATGTGGACCGGCTCTACTTCCTCGGCTTGAGGCAGCTGAGGCAAGCAGCCTCAAATCCGGCAGTTGCCCCCTCCCTCGGATTGACCCCGATAGAGTGTCTCGACCTTCAGTCCGTGATTAAGAGGATAGAGCACATCGCGGACCATGCCCAGAGCATCGCCGTGAACGTCAAGAGGCTTGCTGGGAGCGAAATCGACCGGGAAATCCTCGACGACCTCGCCAGGATCAACAAGATGGCTCAGGATATCCACGAAGGCGCTGGGAAGGCCTTGACCCAGGGGGACCTCAATCTAGCCAACAGCGTTGTGAACCAACGGGCCAGGATGAAGGAATTCTGTTCTGAATTCAGAAAGAGGCTTCATGGAATCGACGTGTCGGTCAACGTCAGGATCAATGCCATCGTCGAAAGCCTGGAGAGGATAGCAGACTATGGCACCGATATCGCGGAGGTGGCCATCAACCGGTCGGCCGCCGGCTGCGCGAATCCTCGGGGCGAGGGCGTGGCTGGCGAGGGGCATGAAGAGACTGGCAGGGCCCAGGGACCCACCAGCGCCTTGGTGCGAGGCGCGAACACTAGCCAATGAGGGTGCCCGTCTTCTCTCCGTCGAGCAGCTTTCGAAGCGTCCCGGGGTCCTTGCCGTTCAGGACCACCGCCGGTATGCGGGCTCTTTTCAGCACTTGAAGAGACATGCGATCTAGGATTCCGTAGCTGCCGGGCGTGCCTGCTACGGACATATCCAGGGCGCGGTCGTAGCTCATTCGCTCTATGAGCTGGGCGCTGCTATCGGCATGCGGATCGGCGGTGTACACGCCGTCCACGTCCGTCATCTTCACGAACAGATCGGCTCCGATCGCCGCGGCCAGCAGCGCGGTGTTGGCGTCGGTGCTTCTCCCCGGCTTTATCCCACCCACCACGAGTATCCTGCTTCTGGTCTTCTTGGACACCGCACGAAGGGAGCGCTCATCGAGGATCGGCCGGCCGCCAAGCACATGAGCGACGAACCTGGTGTTTGCCCTGAGCAGCTCTATGACCAGAGTCTCGGCTTGTTCGGGGCTGACTAGGGCGAGGACCGACTGAAGGTACCTCCTCGCCAGCTTCCCTCCCCCTATTCCCACAACGAGCCTGTCCAAGTTGGCCTTCCGCACAACCTCATCGAATCTCGAAACGTATTCTGCGTTCGGGCCAGCTTCACCCACCGCTACGGAACCACCAATCTTGACAGCTAGCCTCAATGCCATCTCCTAGGACGGTTCTCAGGTGGGCCATAGATATGTCTATTGCGCCTGGGCAGCGAAGAGAATGTACATTTTGGGCAACGATACAACAGATAGGGAGTCCGACGCGGCATTTTATGCGCAAATAGGGCCAGAATATTGCACAAAATCCCGAAAGATTATTATGTTTTGCCTGCATTTTTCGAGCCAATGCCTCTCGACATCGCTTCCAGCCTGCCGATAGTTGGCGGCTGGGGCGTCGTAGGATTCGCCTTTGGGTTCGTGGTCAAGAAGATCCTCAAGTACCTCCTCATATTCGTAGGCATCTACGTGGCAAGTCTTCTATACCTGCAACATGCGGGCTGGATCACCTTCAACGGCAGCCCGGAAGGCTTGGTTGACGGCTTTGCAGGATTCCTCACCAGAGAGGGTGCGAAGGTCTGGGCCGCGGTAGGGGCATCGCTTCCGCTGATGGGAGCCTTTGGGGTGGGCGCATCCCTCGGATTCGCCCAGGGGTAGCGGTCGGTCGCTCGTGCCTATGCTGGGACTGCTAGAGTTTTCCCCGTTTGCGCCTCCAGCGCGGGGATAAGCTTTTTGAACAAAAGGAAGCCCGCCTAGCGTCGGAATGTCAGGCTCAATGGACGAATCAAGTGAAGGTCCCTTCGAAGATGCCGACCTGAGGTATACCTGTCCAAAGTGCAGAAGGGTCTTCGCGAAGCCAACATCCAACTGGCTCTGCCCTTCCTGTAAGGGAACGCTTAGGGTGCTGGGTGCCCTGAGGCTTCGAGACAAGAGGCGGGGCTCCCCCCAGGATGACGAGTCGGCTGACGAGGAGTTGGCATTGGAGGACGAAGAAGATTCCGCGGATCAGTAGGACCGGCGATCGAGCGAAGGGGCCTGCGTGGCAGGGCAAGCAAGCGCCGGCGGTGCAGGCCAGGAAGCTCCTGAAGGAGTTCGGCCAGCTCTATTCCTCCGAGCTCTCCATCGATCTGGGCAGGCCATTTGAGTGGTTGGTTGCGTCTGTTCTTTTCGGGAGGCGCATCTCAACAGAGATTGCCAAGAAGACCTTCTTCGCCTATCGAGAAGCAGGCCTCACGACCCCCGAGAAGATAGCCTGCGCTTCGTGGGAGGATCTTGTGCGAGTGCACGGCAGGGGCGGCTATGTGCGCTATGATGGGATCACCGCCACCTACATGAAGGAGATCGCGGCCAAGCTGATATCCGAGTACGGGGGCGATGTGCGCCGAATGGATGCTCTCAGCAAGAGCCCGGCCGAGCTGGAGGCCCGGCTGATGGAACTGAAAGGGGTGGGCCCGATCACCGCCAGGATCTACCTGCGGGAGCTCAGGTCCGTCTGGAGGAATGCGGATCCCGAGCCAACCGATCCCGAGGTCCGGGCCGCCAAAGCCTTGGGCATGGTGACGGATGAAGGGAGGGCCCTAGAACAGCTGAAGGGATTCTGGCGCAAAAACCGGGTGCCCGGATACTCCTTCAGGAATCTTGAGGCGGCCCTGGTAAGGATCGGGTTGAAGCTTCGAAGGGGGGCAAGGCTAGGCCGCATCCTGCCTTGGCTGGCCTAGCTTATTCGCGAGGAGTCCCGTTCGTGGGGAGCGAAGATCCGTGACTACTGTCCTTCTGCGGACGCCCACTTCCTTGCGTTCTGAAACATGGTGAGCCAGGGCGAAGCCTGGAGGGATCTCTTGAGCTCTTCGGGCATCCACCCCCACTGCCACTTCAGGAACGTTCTCTCGGGGTGGGGCATCATGGCCAAGTGCCGGCCATCCGGCGAGCATAGGGCAGCCATTCCCTCGGGCGAGCCGTTGGGGTTGAAGGGATACTCCTGGGTGATTCTGTTCTGGTCATCCACGAACCTTACCGGCGAGAGGTTGCCTTCCTTGATTTTGGCCAGGATCTCGGGGTCCGGGAAGTAGGCCCGCCCCTCCCCATGGGCCACCCATATGCCGAGCGTTGAGCCTTCCATGCCGCGGAGCATGATCGAAGGGCTCTTCAGTATCTTGACCGAGACGAACCGTGACTCGAAGCGCCCGGACTCGTTGCGGATGAACCGAGGCTGGCTCTCGTCGGCTATGCCGGGCCAGGGCACCCACCCGAGAAGGGCCATGAGCTGGCAGCCGTTGCAGACGCCCAAGCTGAACGTGTCGGGGCGGCGGTAGAAGGCCTGGAACTGATCCCATAGCCTCCGGTTGAACTTGATCATGCCCGCCCATCCCTTCGCGGAGTCGAGGACATCTGCGTAGCTGAATCCGCCGACGAGGGCCACGCCCCGGAAACGGGCTAGCTCAATCCGCCCATCCAGCAGATCGGTCATGGTGATGTCCCATGGCTCGAAGCCGGCAAGGAAAAAGGCCGAGCTCATCTCGCGATCGCCGTTGCTGCCCTCCTCCCTCACTATGGCGACCCTCGGCTTGCTGGCAGATCTCAAGAGTTCGTCGGGGGTCCTGTCGGGCTTGTAGGTCAAAGCGAATCTCGGGCCCGTTCTGGATCGAAGGCTGATCCGTTCCTGTTCGACACAGCGCGGGTTCGCCTGCAGTCGCTCGAGCTGGTAGCTGGTCGCCTCCCACAGATCCCGGAGGTCTGTAATGCTCTCCTTCAGGACGACTCTCCCGTTGAGCCTGACTTCGAAATCCCTCTCACAGGTGCGTCCGATGACCTCGTGTGGCACCCGTGCATCCTGCAGAATCCTGATCACCCTAGGTTGAGCGTCGGGAAGGACTTCAAGCGCCATCCCAAGCTCTTCAGAGAATAGGACCAGTATGGGATCCGAGGAATCCCTGGGCTTCGGAAGCTCGATCTGCATGCCGCAGTTCCCAGCGGATGCCATCTCGAGGAGCGTGGTGATGAGTCCTCCGTCGCTGCGGTCGTGGCCGGCTGTGATCAGCCCTTCCCTCCCCAGCTCCTGCACGGCCTCAAACGCGCGTTTCAGCAGCTTCGGATCTTCGATGTCGGGGGCAGAGTCCCCCACTTGGCCGTAGACGTGCGCGAGGGCCGATCCGCCGAGTCTGTTCCGTCCCAGTCCCAGATCGACGTAGATGATGTTGCTCTTGCCCGGATGCTTGATGTCCGGCGTGATCGTCTTGGTTATGTCGGGGCAGGTCGCGTATGCTGAGACAGTGAGTGAACCGGGGGCTTTGACCGTCTGCAGTTCCCCGCTGGGCAGGGGGACCTTTGCGGCCATGGACAGGCTGTCCTTGCCCCCATCGATCGCTATCCCCAGTTCGACCATGAAGTCATGCAGGGCCACGGCTGCGTCGTGCATGCCGACTCCTTCGCCCGGGAGCTTGGCGGCCCACATCCAGTTGCCGGAGCATTTGACATCCTCAAGCTGAGAGATCTGTGCCCACACCAGATTGGTCAAGGCCTCGCCAATCGACATGCGGGCCATCGCAGCCGGATCTATCAGCCCCTTGACGGGCTGCTCACCTATGGAGATCGCTGCCCCTGTTGTCCCGAAATGGCTCTGGGCTATCACGGCGACATCCGAGACGGTCAGCTGCAGGGGACCAGTGCACTGCTGCTGGGCGATCAGCCCGGTAACGCTCCTGTCGACCTTGTTGGTCAGGAACCGCTTCGAACCCACCGACAGAAGTCGAAGGACCCTCTCCAGTGCATCCTTGACCGTCAGGTCGGCAGGAAGCGCAAGCGGTTCGAGCCTTCTCGGCAGGCGTTCAAGCCGGAAGACCTTCCGCGGCATGTGCCCGAGGACCTTGTCAAGCTCCATGTTGACCGGGGTCGAGCCATCCTGGTCATCATAGAGGACGATCCGTCCGTCCCCCGTTATCCGGCCTATGATCGCTACGGGGACCTTCTCCCGCTCGCACAGCTCTTGGAAGAACTTAAGGTCCTTCGGGCGCAGCAAGACCGCATCCTGCTCTTGGTATTCGGCCCCCCAGATCTCCAGCACCGAGAGAGTTTCGTCCCCCAGCAGAATCTTGCGTATCTCGATCCTGGCCCCGGCGGGGTTTATTATCTCCTTGACGACGTTGCAGTTGCCGCCTGCGCCCTGGTCATGGATGCTGACGATGGGGTTACGTGTGCCCATCTCGACGCAGGCGCGTATGACGCGGTTGACCTTCTGTTCCATCTCGGCGTCCCCGCGCTGCACCGCGTTGAAGTCAAGCTCGGCGATGTTCTCGCCCTGGATCATGCTCGACGCTGCCCCGCCGCCCATCCCGATCCTGTACGCAGGGCCGCCGATCTTCATCACCAGCATGCCTTTCTTGGGCTCTCCCTTGTCCACATGCCTGGCATCGATCTGGCCCACGCCACCGGTGAACATGATCGGCTTCACCCACTCCCGGCGTTCGCCGTTGGGAAGCAGGACTCCGAACGACCGCGTATACCCTTGTATGACCGGCTCACCGAATTTGTTCCCGTAGTCGGAGGCTCCGTTGCTGGCCTCGATCTCAATCCGGAGAGGTGAGGCTAAGTTGCCCGGGTACCGGAAACCGAGGTCCTCCCATGGAAGAGGATAGCCGGGAATGCGGAGGTTGCCGACGCAGTAGCCCGTCGTCCCGGCAACGACCAGGGACCCCGTGCCAGTAGCATGGGTATCCCTTATGCGTCCCCCTGTGCCCGTCTCGGCGCCCGGGAAAGGAGCCACCCCGCTCGGGAAGTTGTGTGTCTCGGCCGTGAACAGGACTCCGTACTCGGGCGTGGACTCGACGAAACGGCAGGGTCTGCCGGGTTCCTCGGGCAGGATGGTCCGGATCCGGTACCCTCGTATGGCGCTGGAGTTGTCCTTGAACGCGATGAGGCTGTTCGCCGGATTCGACTTCAGGGTGTCCTTCACCAGGTCCATCAGCGACCGCGGGGCCTCGACCCCCTCGATGGACAGACGTCCCTTGAAGAACCAATGCCTGGAGTGTTCGCTGTTTGACTGCGCAACGTCGAAGCACTCGACGTTGGTGGGGTTACGTCCCATCTCCTCCCCGAAGAGCCTCGCATAGTAGTCGATATCCCATTTGTCGAACGCCAGTCCCATCTGGCTGTTGATCCGCTCCAACGCGATCTTGCCCTGCTCGAGCAAAGGCACACGGAAGACGGGCTCCGGCTCTATCCCCGGGTCGAAGCTCTGCAGGGGTTTGGGGTATGGGCACTCCGTCATCCTGTCATGCACCATGTTCAGGATGCCAGTTCTCTCCTGGGCGGTCAACGGACGGACACAGTCCAGCAGGTATCTTCTCGAGCGTTCTATCCGTTTGACTTTGGCAAGCCCGCATGCATGGCACACGGCAACGGCATTGGTGGACCAGGCCGTTGTGAAGTTCATCCTCGGCCCGACCTCCAGAAGCTCGCCGCTGCCCTTCAAGGAGGTGGTCCGTCCGAAGTTGCGGGGTTCGAACGTCTCTGCAAGGAGCCATCTCAGTTTGCCATCTTCGCCTGGGGCAAGGGGCTTGTCCAGGAGGACGTTGAAGCAGTACTCAGTTTCGATGTCCTCAACGGTGCTGCCAGCGACCTCTCGCACCCTGCGCATCAGATCGGTTTTCTCTGAAGCGCTCAGCGCCGGTGTGCGGTAGAGGTGGAGGATGCGCATCGGCAACTCGCTGGTTTGCCTCCCTCATAAGGCTTACCTCGCGCTTCTTCCTCTTGCGGGCGTCATGAACGCGGGCAAACGCTGTCCGTGGATCGAGCATCGATCATCCCGAATGGATTCAGTTTAATCTGGTGCAACTCCCCGGCCTTGGGCGTTGCACGCATTGCCGCCGAAAGTGGCCATCGTCAAAGGGGAACGGTCTCACGACACCGTGCTCAGGGCCGTGGAGCTAGCTGGCGGAGTGAGCCACCTGACCGGCAAACCGGTTCTCATCAAGGTGAATTTCATCTGCCGCGAGACCTGGGATACCGGGGCGACCACCGATCCTCTGTTGGTGGAGGCACTGATACGCGCCATCGGCAGGGTCAATCAGGACATCACCGTCGTGGACAGCGACGCCAACATGACCAACGCCGACGAGGCAGCGGAAGCTACCGGAATGCTTGAGGTGTGTAGCAGGAACGGGGTTGAGTTCAGGAATCTCATCAGGGAGAAGGAAAGGGTGGTTCTCAGGCCCAGCCATCCCGAGGCCCTCGAGGCCATCACGGTTCCGAGGATCGTGGCTGAAAGCCACATCGTGGATGCGGCCAAGCTCAAGACCCATGACAGCACCTTGGTCACCCTGGGGATGAAGAATATGTTTGGGCTTCTCCCCAACAAGTGGAAGTTCAGGTACCACCGAAAGGGCATCAACAAGGTGATCGTTGACATCAACAGCGTCCTTTCCCCATCGCTCGTGGTGATCGACGGCTTCGTCGGCATGGAGGGGCCCGGGCCCGTGGGAGGCTACCCGGTGAAGATGGATCTCGTGATCGCAGGGCGGGATGTGGTCGCCACCGACATCGTTGGCACCAAGGTCATGGGGCTCGATCCCAAGAGCATCCGGCACATACGCATGGCTGTGGAAAAAGGGTTGGGGACCTGGGACTATGAGGTGGTCGGGCACCCGATCGAGAACGTGCAAAGGAACTTCAAGCCGCCCTAGACCGCGAGTCGGGCAGCACTATCCCGTAAAGCCAAGGCTGACGGATCTCGGCCTCAAGCGCTTCCTGCGCCTTCAGGTCCCCTTTCGAGGGGATGAGGGACTGTATGAACCTCCTCATGTTCAGCTCCATCGATCGTGCGATCTCCGGGTGCTGTTCGACTAGGTTCTCCTTCTCCGCGACATCCTGGGGCGTCCACCGAGAGGGCTTTGGAGGCACGAAACCCGGAGGCAGCCGGTACAGCTCAGGCCCCTTGTCCTCCTGGGTGGCCTTCGGATAGCCGATGCCCCATGTGTAGGGGGCCTTTCCTCCCAGCCAGGTATAGAAGCTCCATTCCCTGTCCCTGATGCTCCAGGAACGGCCGTAGTGGCCGCTGATGCCGAACTCGGGTGGGCTCGCTTCCCCCGAGGCGGTTCGTAAAAGGCTGAGGCCCTGGACCGTCGCCGGGATCTCCACCCCAAACAGATCCAGTATGGTCGGCATGATGTCAGGCATGCCAACGAACTGTTTGACGCGCTTTGCTGACATGCCGGAGCCGTCTGGTGGCCTCAGTATCAGCGGGAAGTGCGACAGCTCCTCATAGGGCCAGGGCCTGACCTTCTTCACGATCCCGTGTTCGCCCAAGGGCTCTCCGTGGTCGGACAGCAGGATCAACATTGTGTCGTCGAGGAGGCCAAGGTTGCTGACCTTCTCCAGGAATCTGCCCGTCCATTCGTCGACGAGGCTGACCTCCCCGGCGTACTGGGCCCGGTAGTGCCTCAGTTCCGCGAGGGTCCAATCGTCGGATGCCCCTCCAGCCCAGATGATGGGCCGTCCGTCGTATTCGTCCACAGGGTACATCTCGCTGTACGGGCTCGGAGGGTCCCAGGGCTCATGGGGGTCGAAGCTGTCTACCCAGAGAAGAAGATGGTCGTCCCTGCCCTCCTTCACCTGATCCTCAAGCCACTTGGCTGCCGATCTTACGACCTGGGCAACGAAGTGGTCCTCCTCGCCCCGCCACCGGGCCGTGTTCCTCAGGTACTGCGCAAGCTTCTCCCTTGCCTGCTCATCGGTCTGTCCCGGGTAGGCAGCTCTCCAGTCCTTCGGGCTGAACTGCTCCACATCGGTCGCGATTCCCGGGTCGACGATGTAGGGGTCCGTCTCCTGACCTCTGATCCAGACCACGGTGTCGAAGCCCCGTGCGAAGCCCATCTGCGGTTTGTGCATGTGGTAGGTATCCGAGATCAGGCACGACCGGTAGCCCCTGTCCCAGAGAACCTCCGAAAGGAGGACATCTTCCTTCTCCAGGGGCTGCCATCTTCTGAAGGGCAGGGTGTATCGGCCCGTGAAGAGCGAGGTCCGCACCGGAATGGTGGGCAATCCCTCGGCATAGGCGAAGTCGAAGACCAAGGATTCCTTGGCCAGGGAGTCGATGTTTGGGGTCCTAATCCAGGGATTTCCGTAGCATCCCAGGTGGTCGGCCCTCAAGCTGTCAAGCATCACGACTATTGCGTTCACGCTTGCCAGTTACGGGTCCCCTCTATTAACTGGGACCTCCTGAGGAGAGCATTTGCTGCCGGGGCCACGTGCGGGCTAGTCGGATAACGAGCTATCGAGGGTCGAGCGAAACTTCCGGATGAACCAAGTAGGGCTGCGCCAAGGAAAATGCACTTGGACTGAGTGGTTGGCCGTTCTGGGGGTGGATCTCAGGTCGCAGCCGAGGCGACTATGGTGAGGTTGGGGATTGCCCTGATGTACCATCTCCTCACCTCATCCTCGGCGGGTCGCGCACGATTCGGACGCCCGCACAGGAAATCGACGATCGCGCGGGGGACGCCCGTGCGTATCAGCTGTCCCATGAACCATCTTCTCAAGATTTGGGAATCAAGCCTGATCCTCGGGCTCCGTATCCCTGCGGCCTCGAACCCCCTCCGAATCAGGGAGATCATCGCCTGGGGCGTCATGGACGTTCCGCTCTCGTAGGCGAACAAGGGCGACTCCCCGCCTAGGTCCTCTCCCCTTCTCCGCCTCTCGGCCAGGTATGACTCGACAGCGTGCCGCGCCTCCCCGGTGATGTACGACACCCGGGATTTGTGGGGTTGTACGGCATCCCTGACCACGATGGCGGGAGGATCGTTTGAAAGATCCAGATCCCCGAGGCGAAGGCGCACAAGCTCGCCTATGCGCATTCCCGAAGACGCCAGGAGGAGCACGGAAGCCCGCGTCTTGGAGGAGCAGATTCTGACGAGGGCTGCGAGAGTCTCCTTCGAAGGCAGTCGGTCGTACCTGCGTATCGGCGGTTGCCGGTATCTGGGTCCTCGAAACCTGCTGGCCAAGATCACACCGTGTCTCGCGCTCGGTCTTTGAGCCTCATTCTTAACTGCTATGGGCAAGTGGCAGTGGCAGAGGTTCTAGATGGACTTGATCCGGTAGGAAGTGGTCCCCAGATTGGAGGACGCGGCCAGATCCAAGAAGCCCCTCCAGTCCACGCCCGGCTTGATTATCGACAGCCTGTCCCCCTGTGACCCAAGCCGGCCGAATGGTCCGCCCGGATAGACGGGGCTTGCATTGATCATGTCCGCCGAGGCCTGGTCAACGGCGACGGGGTCGAGGCTCGTCAGCAGACCAAAATCCGCGACCACGGGGAGGTCGCTTCCAGCGGCACAATCACATTCCTCGGTGACATCATAGCCAAGGTTCATGAAGATGCATCTCCTCGGCTTGAACGTGGAAAGCACTGCGGATGCCCCGTCCACGGCCCCTCCGCACACATCCTTCGACAGCGCGCTCCAGTTCACCTTCACAGCTCCGTAGTTGCACAAGGCGATGCATTCGGCGCAGGAGACGCATTTGTCGGGGTCGAACTTGGCTTTTCCAGCTTCCAGGGCCAGTGCGCCGCTGGGGCAGTGCCGGACGCACGTCCCGCACCCTGTGCACTTCCTTAGGTTGAACGCTGGCTTTGCATCCGAGGCATGCATTCGCATCTTCGCCTCCTTGTCCGTGCAACCCATGGCGACGTTCTTCAGACTACCGGCCGGTATCACGTCTGGGTGCAGGGTGACGTGGCTCAGGGACACGAGGCCATCGGCGTCGTATATCAGCGATGCAACTCCTACCCTCTCCAGCTTCAGCGGAGCCTTGACCTCCACGATGATCCCTTTGCTCTTGATCCCATCCGCGATCAGGACAGGGCATCCCATCGTCTCGGAGGTGAAGCCATGCCTTGCAGCGGTTCGAAGGTAGTCGAACAGCGTCCCCCTCTTGCGCTTGTAGAGTGAGGTGGAGTCGGTGACGAAAGGCTCCATGCCCTCTGTCTTCAGCCAATCTGCAACCGCCCTGACTACTGCGGGCCTGATGTACCTGGCGTTGCCCTCCTCGCCCATGTGCAGCTTCACCGCTACAGCGTCCGACTCTTCCAGTCTCGCTTGGCACCCCTTCAGATGGCGCGGGATCCTGTCAAGCAACCTTGGTGGTTCCGAATGGAATACCGTCGAGATCATCTGCCAACCCGCCGGAAGGGATGTGTCCTTCGCATGAAAATGAAACCGGTCGTGGTCCTGCCGCGCTGAACGCTAGGTGGGTCTCGGTGTAGGATGCCCTTCTCGAAGGTATAGGCCGGACGTAGGATCCTAATCTCCCCAGGGCGTATATCGATGCCGGGCAGAAGCCAGGGAAACGCGGGCCTAGACCCTGTAGACCGTCACCTGCTTGCCAAACTCCTTGGTCTCGTAGATCATCTCGGCCTTGTCGCCGGCCCAGGTGCCTTCGCCCTCGACTTCGAATCTGTGGATGTCCCTGGCACCTATGACGATGTCGTCCTCGATCTCCAGCTCATCCACGGTGACGGTTCCGTCCCAGTGGAAAGCCCTGAATCTTATCACGCTGCCCCTTGGGAGCGTAACGGACCTGTTCAGGGTATTCTTGACCTGGACTATGTACAGGTCCTCCATGTTCTCGATCGCATGAACCTCCAAGGCCGCCATTGGCTTTCCACCCAGACCGTCTGATCCGACAGGACCCTAATTAAGTTTTTGCGGGGGCCTACCCCATGATCTCGCCGCTCGGCCACATGCCGTGTCTCTTGACGTCCCATACATACAGAACGTACCAGATGAGGCTGGTCGGAATCATGAGCTGTCCGACCTCCTTGTAGGGAGTAACCAACCACAGAGTGATGCCGGTCCCCAGGAATG
>Ga0315307_1000889_pt1 | contig 13078 bp, 11 predicted proteins | sample TDP2_MG_FD_203079 | JGI IMG/M metagenome (GOLD analysis project Ga0315307, IMG submission 203079) | Freshwater sediment microbial communities from Lake Towuti, South Sulawesi, Indonesia - TDP2 | ecosystem: Environmental > Aquatic > Freshwater > Lake > Sediment | place: Indonesia: South Sulawesi... | reverse complement strand
CCCCAGCGACAAGCGCTAGCCCGACACACAATGAGGCAAAGAGCGCTGCAGCCTCGGGCCCAGACAGGTTGGTTGTCCACTGGAATATCTGGAGGAATGGCCCATTCATTGCACACAGGTTGCCGGCCGCTGCCTAAAAAGGCTCCAAGATGCTTGGATGGAAGCCGATCAAAGCCATCTCATTCTCGCTGATAGCGACGCCCCCGGCGCGGATTCGTGGCAGGCCGCCGAAGCTCAGGCCCGGTGTAACCACGGACCGAGGTGCCACTTTTAGGCCACGATCGAACACCTTGCGGACATGCACGAGTCCTGCCTTTCTTTCAAGGGCTATGAGGGGGACTATCGGCAAAGGCGCTCGGAGGTCGTGGCAAAGTTTCTTGAGCTCATCGCCTACGATCGAACCCCATCGAGGCGGGTCACCGCAAAGCTGGTCTCCCAGGACAAAGTTGGCGAGCTCACAAGGCGACGCTACCTGGTCAGGAAGGGAGACTGGGATCCCCAGCCCATCTACGAGGTGCTGCCACCCGCCGGGGGCAACGGGGCCACCATCGTGACCCTTCATGGCCACGGAAACGACCCCTTCTCCGGCATCTACGACTATGTGTATGGCTTTGCTCGACGCGGGTACAGGGTGGTCATGCCAATCCTCTTCGGCACGATGGAACGGGAAACCAAGGGCCTGAAGCCCGACTGGCGGAACATGTGCAGGGAATGGTCGATCGAGGCCGACGCCCTCGGCATCAGCCTCCTGGGGGCAAGGCTTCACGATGCAAGGCTTGCCTACGATCTGTGCAAGAGCCTTGAGGGGGTCGATCCAGGCAGAATAGGGTGCGCCGGTCTGTCCATGGGCGGGGAGCTGTCCCTGTACCTTGCGGCAGTCGAGCCCGGCATACGCGCCTGCGTCTCAGCCGGCTTTCTCTCCACTTTCCAATCCCTTCTCCTTCGCATGCGCAACTGCCAGTGCTATTCCATCCGGGACTGGCCCAGGTACTTCGACATGCCCGACATCGCAGCCTGCATCGCACCGAGGCCCCTCCAGATCCAGAAGGGGCAGGATGACGGCTGCTTTGAGGCTTCCGATGTGGAGCAGGCATTCAAGCACCTGCAATCGGTGTACGAAAGGCTGGGCGCGACGCCTGCCTGCGAGTACAGGACATACCCCGGAGGCCACATCCTCAACCAGAACCTTGCCGACGCCTGGTTCAGCAGACACCTAGCATGATGGACAGGGAATGGCCGCTTCATTGCACAAGCCCATTCAGGTCCGAGGGGCGCGTCCCGCCCGAAAGGTCAATAGAAGGAATAGTGCACGCTTGCTGTTGCCGTGAGGTACAGGGTTAAGGTGTTGTAGCCCGCCGACGCCCTCCCTGATGGAGACCAAGGCAAGCGAACAGTTGTCGCAAAGAATCGCATCCGCTCCAAGGGACGGCAGCCCCCCAGGACCGAGGTGAGCGCGTCCAAAGGCCATGCGTGGCTCACCACGACGATCCTCTCGTGCCCGCCCTCCACGGATCGCAGCTCGGCGGCCAGGCAATTGATCCGGTCGTACACCCCAGTCCCTCCTGACTCAGGTCACGCTCCTGGGGGAGCTTGGCGGGGCTGCCATGTCGTCCATGTCTGGCCAAGGATATGTGCAGGTGACCCACCTGCGACGCCACGCACAACCATGGTTGTTTGGTCGAAACCACAAGCGTGCTTGCTCTGGGAAGTCCACCCGCTGGGGGCCTAAGGGCAAGGGAATGCCGATAGTGGGTGAAACGATTGGGACAATATTAATGAAGTCCTTGCCCATTCTCGGGGTCTGGTGTCGCGTGAGGACCCCGGGAAGGGCCCCGGGAGGATTGAACCAAGGTCAAGCAATATGATCAAGACCAAGATCTCCAAGATTCCCCCGGGAGGCAGGGCATTCGCCCTCGTTCTCACCGTGCTCATGGTGGTCGCGAGCCTAGCCTACATCTACTTCTACATCACCAAGCCAGCCCCGCAGAACGTGACGAAGCCAGCTGGGGAAAAGGAAGGCAACCCCTTGGCCAAAGCCCTCAGCATCATCTTCGTCGTGTTGGCCACCTGGTTGGTCTATCTACTTCCATCCAGGGCCCTGGACTCTCAAGCAAAGGCACACCCTGACCGGAAGCCCGATTTTGTCATGATCAAGGGGCTGATCCGTTCGCTGATGCTTTTCATAGCCGCCTTCGCGATAATCAGCATCCTTGTGGGAGGACTCACGGTTGTCTGGGGATTCATTGGCGGTTTCGCCGGGATGTTCCTAGGTTGGTCTTTGCAGGGCCCCATCTCAGGTGCGGTTGCATGGATCATCGTCACCGTGAAACGCCCTTTCAGGATCGGGGATAGGATATTTTTCCCAAGCTGGGGCCTGATCGGAGACGTCTTGGACGTCGGTGTCATGTACACGCGGCTGAACCAAGTCGGGGGGACGGTCGGAAGCGAGGAGAGGTCAAACCGGGAGATACTCATCCCCAACGCCATCCTGTGGGGCAACGTGATCATTAACTACACCTCGCAGCTAACCGCCGGCGATGAGAAGAGCGAGCGCTTCATTCTGGATGAGGTGATAGTCAGGATAACCTTCGATTCCGACTGGGACGAGGCGGAGAAGATCATGCTCAGGGCTGCAAGGGAGGTCACCTACGACATAATCGAGGAAAGCGGGATGCAGCCCTACATCAGGTCCGATCTCTACGACTACGGAGTCTACTTGAGGCTGCGCTACATGACCCTTGCGGTCGACAGGCCGAGGATAGTGCACGAGATCACCAAGAGGATAATCAAGTCCATCCAGGAATCCAAGAAGGTCGACCTAGCCATTCCTTACGTGTACTCGTACAGAAAGGGTCTGAAGTAGCGGGCCGTTTTCGGAACCAGATGGCCCGGATGCCCACCTCACCCAGGCGACGTTTTTGAAACGGACAGACAATGGAAGCGATCCATCAGAACCGGGGCGAGAACTTCCTCGAGTAGACCTTCGCGGCGGCGTATTCCTTCGAAAGAGCGTAGCCCTGGGGAACTCCTCCGACACGCGTCCCAAGCTGCAGACACAACGACTTGAACCTCTCCACGTACTCCCCCGACGATATCTTCTCCCCCTTCAAGAGGGATCTCAGTTGGTCTTTCCTCCTTTCGAACTCCGCCGCCCGAGTATCGTCCGCCCTCAGTTCAACAACGGTGCCGTCGGGGAAAAGCCATACGAAATCCCAGCGTTCCGGCTTGCGCCTGAAGAAAGGTGCCACAGACGAGGCTAGCCGCATGGTCATAAGAATCTCTCCGGTTGCTCAAAGGACGGGGTGGTGCAGGAAGGCAAGCAGCGCACGCTGAAACCAGCAACCATATAAGGGCTCTCCAGCGCCGCGATTGCCCAGTTAAGGGTCCGTGACGCCGCTTCCCGTCGGTTGCGATGGTCGCGATAAGCGTCTCGAGGCTTGGGAAACGCCGTTTTAAGGAAACCAACCAAGAAGTAAGGCCGGTAGGATGGCCGGTGGTGCATTGCAGGCTGTCCCTGTCATCCCAGAGGAGATCACCGACCAGTGCCGCAGAGGCGGCTCACTGCTCATTGGAGGCGGGCCCGGGAGCGGCAAGACAATCCTCACGTTCTCCCTACTACATGCCCTAAAGGCCCTAGGCCATAGGGTCCTATTCGTGTCGACCCGCCTGCCAACCAGCACTTTGCTTGAGACCACGCCCCTGTGTAGGAGCCTTGGACTGGAGCACCTGGTTGACGCATCCATGCAGCGGGCCTACTCCCAAGAGCCTGCCATCGCAAGCATGCCGTTGGCGGGAATCGCCGATCTGTCGATGCTCCTGCAAGAGAGGGCAGACAGAGACACCGTCGTGGCCCTGGATTCCTGGGACGCCCTACTTCAGAGGGAGAAGGGATCCCGGGGCGAGGTATATGCGACGGCCTCGGAGATGCTCAACAGGACCCCCGGCAGCCTGATCCTTACCACGGAGCACCCGAGCGACTTCAACCCGCTGCAACATGTCGTGGATGCCTATCTCACCCTTGGCGTTGAGGAGATCGAAGGTAACAGGCTCAGGTTCCTCAGGGTGGAGAAGATGAGAGGCAGAATTGTCTCCACCTCCAGCTACCTTTTCACCCTCGCGGATGGAGTCTTCAAGGCCTTCAACCCCCAGGACTGGTGGCTCCATGTCAAGCCACTCAAAGCCAGCAGACTGCCCGAGCCTGTGCCCGACAAAGCGAACTGCTTCTCCACGGGTGTGCCGAAACTGGACAAAATCCTTGGCGGGGGCTACGGCCAGGGATCCACCGTCGGGATCGAGGTCTCCCTAGATGCGCCGCATGAGCTGTTCGACCTCACCTTCCTTCTGACCGCCTTCGATTTCCTCCTCAAACAGAGGCCGATGCTGATCCTGCCTCCGGAGGCCAGGGATGAGGAAAGCCTTTGGGACACCGTCCGGCGCATAGTCGATGAGAACCTTTGGAGGTCCCTCAAGACCGATATGATCGATAACTACGCGAAGGTCGTCTCGCTGGGACCGCCCGGGGCGAAGGAGTGCTCCGTGGAGGGCTTGGGCAAGGACATTGAGACTGACCTGGCCATATGGAGGAAGGCCAGGAAGGAGATGAAGTACAAGTTCGCCCAGCCAATGCTCTACGTCATCGGGTATGACACCCTGGTCAGAAGGTACGGCAATGGCCCGGTGGAGCCCCTGATCGGCAGACATCTGCTCGAGACCCGAACGCTGGGCGATCTCTTGATCTCGATAGTAACCGATGATCTGGATGCGAAACGCTGCCTGCTAGGCATCTCCGACTACTACCTCCAGCTGAAGATGGTCAAGGGGATTCCTCTGCTTCGAGGGATCAAGCCCAGGACAGCCTCCTACATCGTATCCCTCACCAATCATTCAGGGTTCCCGAATCTCGACCTCGACATCATCTCGTGATCGCTGGGCCTAGCTCCCCTTAGCAGCGGCGAGCACGGCCTGGCCAGAACGCCCCTTTCATTCATCGAAGCCGGAATCTGAGGTCCTGAAAGGGAATCCCTCCCCTGTCGGTTATCCTGAGGGAGAACAGCCAATTCCCATGGGAGTTCAGGGAGGTGACCGTCAGCCTGGTCCGTCCTTCAGGTATCCGGACGGGGACCTTCCTCTCGAAGCAATACCGGTCATGATGGAGGAAGCCATGGCCTTCCGGCGGATAGTCCGCCTCCTCGACGACGACGCGATCTCCCAGCCTCACCAGAAGGCCGTCGTCCCATCCCACGTTCAGACAGGCCCGCTTGGCTTCGGGCGATCGGATGAAACTTGAGAAGTGGGCCGAAGCATCGTCGGTGTTCCGCCAATCGAACAGATAGACGCAGCTCACTATCCCGCGAGGATCCAGGTTGTCGAACGCGAACCATCGCACTGCCCCATCCCTCCCATGGTAGGGCGTGTGGGAATCCACCGGCCTTGAAACCGCTTCCTCAGCAGCATGCTCCGGACGGGTGCGCGGATTCCCGAGCATCCCCAGGACCCACCATCGCCCCGGTGTGCCGAAGGCATCACACAGTTCCTCTGGGCTGAGTCTGCCCCGGTCAAATGCTTCAATCGATCCTGCCAGATTCTCCAATCGCGGCAGCTTCATAGCAGGCTTGTCCGCGAGGATTCTGTGCCACTGCCTCACATCTATGTCGTGGCGCTTCAAGTCCGGCTTCTTCAGTCCGTACTTCCGTTCAAGGTGGGCGGAGTGAACGTACCATATCGGTGCCGAGCTGAAGGACCAGATGTAGCGCTTCGCCACCCTTCGCAGGATCGCCATCTGTTGACGCAGCTCGGATGCCTCTTCCCTCCAAGGTCTGACGGGATACCCCTCGCCGCCCGTCTCAACCATGTGCAACGGCCACACGCCGGGGGCTATCGTGCAGCAGCGTCTCCAATATGAAAGTATCTGCTTGTTCACGAGCAAGTGGATGCCACCGTCCTCGAAGCGCGGCGTTGCGAGGTTGGTCACGGGATCATGCAGGCAGTAGGTGAACTCGGTTCCAAGGTGCAACCCGCCCGGAGCAGTGCGATGGGCCATTTCATCCAAGAAGCCGAGCAGACAGCTCCGTGCAATCGGCCTGCAACGAAGAACGCCCGGAAGGGTGAACACCACCGCCTCGGGGAACTCGTCCAATACGGCGGCTGCCGTGGACCTGCCCTGTCGCCATGCGGCCTCGACCAGATCCCCCACGCTGTACCCATCGTATGCGTAGATCCTGTTGCTCACGTCATAGCGCGGAAAAGGGTACTCGACGTCGATGCAAACCCCTCGGAAGCCTAGTTCCTTTGAGATCCGGCCGATGGCCCCAAAGTGGCGGCACATCTTGTCCGTGTGATCCTTGGACAGGAGTGTCTCGGGGGACGGCCACTCACCCTCTCCGCCGAAATACACCGTCAGAAGATTCTCGTTTGCTCCTGCAGCACTCAAGACTGCAAGGTTCTCGCGAGCAAGCTGGAGCCACGATGGATCCGCGGGCTCCTGCTCCACCCCGATCACCCGAGGGACCGCCTCGTCCCATGAGCCAACAGTGAAGAAGAACCCGTCGTATAGCTTCGCCACCTTCCCGCCGTGATCATTCAGGTAGGCGTTTGGCTGCACAGAGTAGCAGATCGTTCTCAGGTCCTTGGCAGATGTCCGGAAGGAGTGCGCCGCTCGTTTCCCCATTTCTTGTCACTTTCCGGGGCGACGGCGCTCCGTGAACCTTTCACCGCGGCCCCGCCCGATCATGGAAAGGCGAATCATTTAACTGCGCCCCTCTCCCCCGGCCGCTCCATGCCAGGCATCAAGACGCTCCTCTTCGCTGGAGGACAGATACACGACTTCAAGGGATGCGGCAACGAGATCGAGAAGATCCTCAAGACGGACGGCTCGTTCGATCTCACCAAGGTGCAAGAGGACCTGTCAGTGTTACAGCACCTCGATCCCTATCAACTCTTGGTCTTCTACTACACCGTTGGCGAGATCACCGATGCGCAGCGAGACGCCCTATCCAACTTCATCAAGGCTGGGAAGGGCTTCGTCGGGATCCACTCCGCGGCGGACTCCTTCAGGGAGGACCCTGCCTACAGATCGATGGTCGGGGGCTTCTTCGTCACCCATCCCCGCTTCAGAAGCTACCAGGTCAGCGTCCTCGACCCCGAGAACCCCATCACCAAGGGGCTTGACGAGTTCATGGTCGAGGACGAGCAGTACATAACCGACTACGATCCCAGGTTGAACATCCTTTGCACGGCCCTCTACAAAGGGAAGGCCATGCCCGTGGCCTGGACCAAGGCATGGGGGAAGGGGAGGATATTCTACCTTGCGCTGGGCCACAACCCCGACGCCTGCCGGGGGGAGATGTTCAAGGTACTGCTCACCAGAGGCGCGAAGTGGGCAGCCGGACAGCAGCCGTGAACAACGGGACAGTTTTCAAGACAGCCGCCCGCCGAGGCGCCATGGATGAGCGGTGCATCTTCTGTAGTATAGCGGCTGGGAGGGCACCGGCCAGCATAGTGTATCAGGACTCCAAGGCCCTTGCCTTCATGGACATCTGCCCCGTTAACCCCGGCCACGTCTTGGTCGTTCCCAGGGAACATGCTCCCTTTCTGGCCGACCTTTCCCCGGATTCCGGGGCCGAGATCTTCAAGCTGGGCATGAAGATAGCCTCGGCCATCAGGAGGACTGACATCAAATGCGAGGCGGTGAACCTGATCCTTGCCGATGGGGAGGCGGCAGGCCAGGAGGTCTTCCATGTGCACCTTCACGTCGTGCCCAGATATCAGGGCGACAATTTCTCCATGTCAAGCCACAGAAGGATCGTCCCCACCAGGGAGGAGCTGTCCTCCCTGTCGGCCAGGATATCCCGGTCCCTCAAGTGACCGGACGGCCCAAGGCCAGGCTCTGGACCGGCCGTACGCCTACCCTGCGACATGGCGCTTGACGAACCGGAAGGCCCCGTCTCCCCGGAACTCGTGTCCTCCCTGGAACTCCGCGTAGACGAACTTCTCCGGGATGCCGAGCTTGCGCCAATGGATCGATGCATCCTTGACCTGGGAGCGCGCGCCCTCCACCCTGAAATGCTCGTCCTGCCTGCCCACCTCGATCATCAGGGCACGTGGGCAGATCAGGGCACATATCTCCGGATCCGTCAGCTCGTTGAGGTGGTTGAAGAAGCACCAGTCGGCGTGGGGATATAGGGCGCGGTCGTTGAAGAAACACGAACTCACGGCCACCTCGATCCTTTCGTCCAGGGCGGCAGCATACTGAGCGTACAGTCCTCCATACGAGAGACCCATCATTGCAACCCGGCTCGGGTCCACCTCCTTCCTCTTCAGAACCTGATCCAGCCCACGCAGTATCTTCCATAGCTCTATGGCAAGGATGGACGTTCCAAGGTACTTGGCGGATGCGTCAAGGTCGGCCCTGGTCGGCCCCGATATCTTCTCGCTTCCGCCGTAGGGAAAGATCAGTGCAGGGACCCAGGCCACGAAGCCCTCCTGAACCGACCTTTGGACCATCCAGCCATAGTTGCCGGGTCCATCCCTTCGAAATGCAGAGATCAACTCGGGATTGCCCCCGCCTCCATGCTGACAGATCATCAGGGGCCTGGGTCCATCAACCCTCCTCGGAATGAACAACAGAGCGTAGACTTCCACGCCCTCCAACACCTCGTGCCACATTCGGTATATGGTCGAGTACGCATCGCTTGCCACAAGATCGTACTGGGCCTTCGAGCCCAGCCTCGGTTCAGGCGGAGGATAACCTATCCTCGAAGAAAGGGCCCTCCTGTACTTACGGGTCGAGCGCTCGTACGCCTTCTTGCTGGAGTGGTCGGGGGCGAAGAAGGCCTTCCGCCTTCGTGCTGAACTGGATTGCAGGACCTTCAGGTACGAGCCGATCTGATCGAACTGCCGCTGCCGAATGCCATGCGAGGCCTCGATCTCCTCGCAGTACCTGTCCGGGAAGTCCTCCGGCACGCCCTTGGCGCCCCTTGATCTCGCCATGCGCGGCGCTTGGAACCCCCCGGAAAAAGTGTAACGGTCTCTTCTTCGCCTGCGTTCCGGACATTGAAAGGCGGCAGGGCACACGTTCCGTGTCTCGGCGCCGCTCCCAGGGGGCCCTTGCCAGGGTGGTCTATGCTTCGACTTCAATGGGCACGAGGATGAGTTTCCTGATCACCACTCCGCACGCCAGAAGCCCTGCGGCCCACATCCCGGACAGCAACAACAACCTGTTGGCGTTCCCTTTCCTTCTGGCTCTCTCGGCTTCGTCCCTGAGCCTCTCCTGCTTGCTCCTTGCGTCATCAAGCTTGTTCCGAAAATCCCTGCTGGCCTCAGAGAAATGTGTACTTCCCTTCGCGGCCCAGCGAACTGCGTTGGTGAAGAGCTGGACGAAGTTCTCATCCAGCACGAGGTTTCCGTAGTACGCATCGACCCTGGAGTTCGAGACAACCCAGATGCCGGGCAGCGCAACCGACCTCCCGCCCGCCTCGCTCTCGCACGTCAGGACGATAGGGGCACCGGTTGCCTCGTCCGCGTACGCGACCGAGTACTCTGCCTCGGAAACCTCAAGGTACTTGCCAGCCGAGTCTCCGCGGAAGTAGATGCCCATGCTGACCAACTGAAACCTCTCCGGCAGCCCGGAGGCGATCTCCGTCGTCTGCACCTCCGTGTAGTTTCGTGCCCTTTTCTGCCCGGGCGGGTACTGCTGGGCTGAAACGTTCGCGCACGCCGGGAACACCCTAGTCGCCAGGTTCCCTACGGACGGTTCGTAGCAGACCTCCCTCAGGCCAACGAGGCCCCCTCCGCTCTCAAAGAATGCGGTGAGCGGTTCAACAAGGCTCCCAACCTCAGCCGCGTTCGAACCGTACACGATGATGCACTCGGTCTGGGGCAGGGCCGTCGCGAGCGCAAGAGCATCCGGCTTGGCGACCACCATCACATCGCTGTCTATCCCATCGGCCTGTTCCACCAACGACGCCAACATCCTGGCGAATCCGGAATCCGTCCCGGTGTAGAAAACGATGGTTGGCCTGATCTCTGTTTGCCCGCTGACCGTGGCCATCGACATGAGGAGGATCGCCAACAGACACCGGAACGGCCGGCCCATGCCCCTGCCCGCGTCTTCCATCGTCATTCTCACCCTCCCTCCATGATGTTGATGATCGGCTGATCGAAGAGCACGCCATCAAGGTATGCCCTGATCACCTGGACGAGGGATATGTCCAGGCTCCCTGGCGAGGGGTTGGACCCGAAGCCTGCGGGATAGACCTCAGGTTCCACCGTGAAGACGACAGTGAAGGTATCGTCCTTCTCGACTGGCCTGTAGTTAAGGACCCCCTTGGGCGCCCGGGAGACCGGTAGCTTGGATTCCGGCCGGATCTCATCATCCGGAAGATAACCGGTCTGATTCGTGTTGCGAGCGATGCTGAGCGACACGATGTTGTCTTGGAGGCTGAAGAAGAAGCCAGATTCCCCCTCTAGGTAGTAGTCCTCGCCGTTCTCGTCTATGACGCCCGCATACAGCACTGCAGTGTTGAGGGCGAGCTCCCCGCCCCATAGGGTCTCAAGAACGCTGCTGTAGTCCCACAGAACCATCCGGCATTCCGTGTCCTGGAACTGGAGTGTGAAGGTGAATTTCTCAGGCTCGATCCCGAGAATCTCGGTCTGGTTCTTCAGCCAGGAGATCTTGACCACGTTGTGCAGCACCTCGTCTGGATCGTCCGTTGCCTGGTACTGCCGTTTCGGATCGATCAGGTCTTCAGATCTCAAGACCTTCTGGGTCAATATCGAGAACCTGAACTGGACGTCCTCGAACCCGTCCCTCGCCATGACGACGAAACTGAAGGTCGCCTTCTGACCCTGCTCCACAACGGAAGGGTAGTCATTCCTTAGGATCTGGAGCGGCTCGTCCACCCTTTCCCTGGCTATCGTCAGCACCGTCAAGGTGGAGAGAACCAACGAGACGACGGCCAGTCCAACAACCCTTCTATCGGACCGCAAAGGCATCCATTCCCTACCTGAATTTCGTGGTCCTCACCTGTCTATAGAGCTTCCTCCTCACCAGCAGGCTCCACAGCGTGAAGCTCGACACCAGGAAGGTGGCGCTGGTCACCAACCACTCGATGACATACACCCAGAGCAACGCGGTTCTCCTTGCTTCCTTGGCTATCTCTTCGGCCTCGTCGAACCTTCTAGAGGCGGAGCTCATGGTGTCCTGGCACCCCGAGAAGTCCTGGGTGAGGTACTCTTCGTTGGCCTTGCGGCGCATGTCTTGCAGCTCCAGGATCACATTCTGGATCCTTTGGGTGTTGGCGGAGAACTTCTCGATGAAGTCCTTAAGCGCAATCAGCATGTTCATCCTGTCCGTGAATTCACGGAACATGAGCTTGAGGTGGTGGAAGATCTCCACATCCCGGATGAGACCCCTTTGCGTTGAGTAAAAGACCATGTTCATGACCATGTCTGCGCCGTACGGGTTCTCCGGGCCAAACCAGGTCTCCTTGTATTTTATGAATCCCCCGCATGACATGGTCCTCCCGCTGCCGTAGTCCCAGACGACCAAGAAGGGGACCTTTCCCAAGGTCGGGAAGTTCCCCACCATCCACGCCAGTGTCCCTGCAGTAGGGCGTGGTATGATGAATCTCGATGTCAGGCCCGGGTTGTCCTCCACCCCATAGTCGATGAAGGGTGTCAGGACGGGGTCGGGGAACTCCCTGTTTATCACGACTCCGTGCGGCCCGACCGGGCTTTCGCCCCCGCCTCCCCTCGTCACCACGGCCGGTGCATCATTGGGGAAAGCCGCCTGGGTGAGGGAGATCGCCCAAGCGTTGTGTATCACCGCCTGGATGCTGAAGACGCTCCCATCGTTGAACCCTCCCGCCCCCTGCTCGATCGCGTCATGCATCCACAGGTCTTGCTTCGGGTTGAAGTAGTGGAACTCGGGGGCGAGGAGCATTATGTAGTCATAGTCTTTCATCTCCTCATAGGTCCGCGGGAAGTACAGCCTCACGGCCTTCACCATGCCCTGCGCGTCAATGCCCCCACCGTCCCGGCATGGGACCCCTGTGTATTCCACGGACGGATCCTCGTCGAAGTACTTCTCAAGAAGCGTATTGCCCCAGACCGATCCTACAAGGAGGGCATTGATCTTCTGCGCGTTGCACTTCTGCGGAGCGCCCAGGACCAGCAGGGCGATGACGACAACCGGCCAAAGCTTAGCCGCCCATCGCCTGGAGCAGGCTGGGATCTTGGAGGCTTCTCGTTTATCGACATCCATCTTCCGCCACCTTCTCACGTTCCCCACCCCAGTTGTCGAGTGCAGTTAATCCAGCCTCACCCCGTTAAGCGGTAGACCCGTCCTTTTTCGCGGATTGCATTGCGGCGATCCTGATCTTCTGCGACTGCCATCGTTCGCCACAGGGCCTCAACCGCCGCTGCTCGGAGGCTTGAAAAAGATTGCCCAGCAACAACGGAACGGAACCAGCAGCAAGCGGCGACTCTGATGTGTCTGGGGCTCGATGATGGGCTGACATTGAGCCGGCTGCACAAAGCTTCCCTTCCGCAGCCGCCAATGTACCCAACAGAGATATTAGCAGCAGGCTCCGTTCGGCGAGCGGTATCCACATGGCCAGAATCTACTGCATCTGCCTTGACGGTGCTCCACCCAACCTCTTGGCAAGGTTGGTCTCGGACGGGACCATGCCCAATCTGGGACGGACCCTCTCAAAGGGCTCCTGGTCCCGTGCCCTGCCCTCCATTCCCACCGTGACCCCGGTCAACTGGACTACCATGGTGACTGGCCAACACGGCGGGACCCACGGAAGGCCACACTCTCGCCAGGGACTTAGGTACTTCTGGGAGGCAGCCGAGGAAAGGGGCATCCCCGTTGGACTCGCCAACATCGAGCACAACCCGTTGCGCGGCTCTAGCTTCTTCGTGGAACATGCCAAGGTGATGGCAGATGCAATCACCAAGAAGGTGAACCCCGACGAGATGGCGAGCATTCCGATCAGGACGCGGGAGGGCGTCGGGATAGCCGAAGCGGAGTGCGAGATCTCAGACGGCCTGAGACTGAAGATCAAAGGATACACCA